>Ga0208242_100215_pt1 | contig 64037 bp, 55 predicted proteins | sample SubbioAug_CSW13A_FD_184825 | JGI IMG/M metagenome (GOLD analysis project Ga0208242, IMG submission 184825) | Serpentinite rock and fluid subsurface biosphere microbial communities from McLaughlin Reserve, California, USA - CR12Aug_CSW13A (SPAdes) | ecosystem: Environmental > Terrestrial > Deep... | reverse complement strand
TACCGGTGGCGATGGAGCGGTTGTAGCCGTAGCGAAGCATGATGGGCAGCGAGATCAGGCCCATCGAGATCACGGCGGCGGCAACCACGCCGGTGGTGGCGGCCAGCAGCGCGCCCACCAGGACGACCGCCACGGCCAGCCCCCCCCGCACCGGACCGAACACCTGGCCCACCGTCTCCAGCAGGTCCTCGGCCATGCCACTGCGCTCGAGGATGATGCCCATCAACGTGAAAAACGGGATCGCCAGCAGCGTGTCGTTCTGCATGATGCCGAACACCCGCAACGGCAGCGCCTGGAACAAGGTGTCGGCAAACAGGCCGACTTCCATGCCGATGAAGCCAAAGAACAATCCGGTGGCCGCCAAGCCGAAAGCCACCGGGAAGCCGCTCAGCAAGAACAGCAGCAGTCCCACGAACATCAGGGGGACAAAGTTGTTGGTGATGAATTCAACCATGGTGCAATCCGATCAGTGCTGGGCGCCAGAGGACTGGGCCTCTTGCTTCGCTTTCTGTTGCTCGGCCTCGGCAATTTCCTTCGCCAGTTCCTGGGTTTCGCTCGGTCCCGTGTGGGCCAGCACATCGGGCCCACGGCCACTCAGGAACGCGAAACGTTTGACCAGCTCGCTGAAGCTCTGCAACAGCAGGATCAGAAACCCGGCGGGAATCAACAGGTAGGCCGGCCACCGGATCAGTCCCCCGGCATTGGACGACATCTCTCCCGACTCGTAGGCGCGCATGAACAGCGGCCAAGACAAAGAGATCATCAGCACACACAAAGGCAGAATGAAAACGACAATCCCGCCGATGTCGATCCAGTTGCGGGTGCGGTCGCTGAACTTGCTGGAGATGAAATCGATACGGACATGGGCGTTGCGCAGAAAGGCATACCCGCCACCCAGCATGAACACGGCCGCAAACAGGTACCACTGGATCTCGAGGAAAGCGTTGGAGCTGATCCCGAAGGCCTTGCGAACGATCGCGTTGGTGGCGCTGATGAGCGTGGTGGCCAAAATGAGCCACATGCCCAACTTGCCTATGCGTTCGCTGAGCGCATCGATGAGTTTGGAAAATTGGAGCAGGATGTTCATGGACGATCCTTGTTAGGTTGGGCACAAGCCGGCGCCGCAGTATAGCCAGCCACGGTCTGAGGTGTCGCGTTTGGAGTGCTGCGGCGGCGATCGGTTCACCCCCACACACACTAAAAAACCCCGCCGAAGCGGGGTGGGCAGCATCGCCAGTCTGCTTTAGAGCTTGACAGACTGCATGTAGTCGTCGAAAGCCTTGTCGGCCAGACGCATCCACAGGATCTGGTCCTTACGGAACGCCGCGTAGTCGGTGTAGATTTTTTTCCAGTTGGGGTTCTTGGCGTTCAGCTCTTCGTAAGTCTGCATGGAAAGCTTGAAGGCTTCATCCATCACCGTTTTCGGGAAGCGCTGCAGTTTGGCGCCACCGGCAATCAGGCGCTTGAGGGCGGCCGGGTTGCGGGCGTCGTAACGTGCCTGCATTTCCACGTGAGCAAAGCCGGCAGCGGCTTCCACCATGGCCTTGTAATCGGCCGACAGCGCGTTGTACGCCGCCTTGTTGATGTAGAAGTCGAGTTGGGCGCCACCTTCCGAGAAACCCGGGTAGTAGTAGTTCTTGGCCACTTTCTGGAAGCCCAGCTTCTCGTCGTCGTATGGGCCGATCCATTCGCACGCGTCGATGGTGCCTTTTTCCAGGGCTTGGTAGATCTCGCCGCCAGGAATGTTCTGGGGCACCGCGCCCATCTTCGACAGGATGGTACCGGCGAAGCCGCCCATGCGGAACTTCAGGCCCTTGAAATCTGCCGGGCTCTTGATCTCCTTGCGGAACCAGCCCCCCATTTGGGCACCGGTATTGCCACCGGGGAAATTCACGATGTTGTACTTGTCGTAGAACTCGCGGAACAGCTTGAGCCCGTTGCCGTCGTAGTACCAGGCCGTGAGGGAACGGCTGTTCATACCGAAGGGAATGGCAGTACCAATGGCGAAGGTCTCGTCTTTACCGAAGTAGTAGTAAGGCGCCGTGTGGCCCGCTTCCACCGTGCCCTGCTGCACTGCATCCACCACGCCCAGCGCGGGCACCAGTTCACCCGGGGCGTGCACTGTCACCTGGAATTTACCACCGGACATGCTACCGATGGTCTTTGCGAACACATCGGCGGCCCCATGAATGGTGTCCAGAGACTTCGGGAAGCTGGAAGTCAGGCGCCAACGTACGGTAGCTTGTGCCTGCACCGCGGGCGCCACGCCGGCGGCCAGGATACCGACCAGGCCTGCGTTCTTGATGACGGAACGACGATCCATTCAGAACTCCTTGGGTAAGAGAATGATTACGCGGGGTCGATGAACCCACTCACGCACCAACGTTTGAATAACAGTCGCCAAGTGTAGTGACCGCCATGTTTCAAAGTCCGCAGTGTTTTCCCCTAGGATCTCTGCAAACGCGTGAAATGTTTTCAAAAAGCGGTACAGACGACTATGTAAACTTCAAACCACCCTCAGGTTGGGGGTGGCTTGAAGTGCGGTAGCGAAGCGTTCTCGCACGCTGCGCTCGATGCCGGCGGCATCCAGGCCCAGCATCGACAAGAGCTTGGCCGGATCGCCATGCTCGATGAAGCTGTCGGGCAAACCGAGCTGCAACACCGGCCGCGCGATGGCCATGGCCTGCAGGGCCTCGATCACCGCGCCGCCCGCACCACCGGCAATGGCGCCCTCTTCCAGCGTGACCAAAGCGTCGTGCGACTGCGCGACCTCGCGCAGCAACTCCAGGTCCAGCGGCTTGGCCCAGCGCATGTTCACCACGGTCGCGCCCAGGCCTTCAGCCGCTTGCAAGGCTGGGTAAAGCAAGGTGCCAAACGCCAGCAGGGCCACACCCCGGCCACGCCGGCGAACCTCGCCTTTGCCGTAGGGCAGCGATTCGATGTGCACTGGCAACTCGGTCCCTGCGCCCGCACCGCGCGGGTAGCGCACGGCCACCGGGTGTGCTTGCTCGTAGGCGGTGGACAACAGGCGGTGACATTCACCCTCATCGGCCGGGCAGGCCAGCGCCATGTTGGGGATGCAGCGTATGAACGGGATGTCGTACGCCCCGGCGTGGGTCGGCCCGTCGGCGCCCACGATGCCGGCGCGATCGAGCGCGAACACCACCGGCAGGTTCTGCAGCGCCACGTCGTGCACCAGTTGGTCGTAGGCGCGCTGCAGGAAGGTGGAATAGATCGCCACCACCGGTTTCAAGCCCTCACAGGCCAGCCCCGCAGCGAACGTCACGGCATGTTGCTCGGCAATGCCCACGTCGTGGTAGCGGTCGGGGAAGCGCTGGTGGAACTCGACCATGCCCGAGCCCTCGCGCATCGCCGGCGTGATGCCGACCAGCCGCCGGTCATGCGCGGCCATGTCGCACAGCCACTGGCCAAACACCTGGCTGAAGGTGGGCTTGGGCGCCGCGGCGGGCTTCTGCAAGCCCACGCTGGGGTCGAACTTGCCGGGGCCGTGGTAGGCGATCGGGTCCGCCTCGGCCAGCTTGTAACCCTGGCCCTTTTTCGTCACCACGTGCAGGAACTGCGGGCCGTCGAGGTGCCGGATGTTTTCCAGCGTAGGGATCAGCGAATCGAGGTCATGGCCGTCGATGGGGCCGATGTAGTTGAAGCCGAACTTCTCGAACAGCGTGGCCGGCACCACCATGCCCTTGGCCTGTTCTTCGAGCCGTTTCGCCAGCTCGAACAGGGGCGGCGCCACGCTCAGCACCTGCTTGCCCACGTGCTTGGCGGCCGAGTAGAAGCGCCCGCTCATCAGCTGTGCCAGGTAGCGGTTGAGCGCGCCCACCGGCGGGCTGATGGACATGTCGTTATCGTTGAGGATGACCAGCAGCCGCGTATCGCTCACGCCGGCGTTGTTCAGGGCCTCGAAGGCCATGCCGGCGGTCATCGCGCCGTCGCCAATCACGGCAATCGCATGGCGGCGCTCGCCTTTTTGCCGGGCGGCCACGGCCATGCCCAGCGCCGCCGAGATGCTGGTGGACGAATGGGCGGTGCCGAAGGCGTCGAACTCGCTTTCACTGCGCAGTGGGAAGCCGCTGATGCCGCCGAGCTGGCGCAGCGTGTGCATGCGGTCGCGCCGGCCAGTCAGGATCTTGTGCGGGTAGGTCTGGTGGCCCACATCCCAGACGATGCGGTCGTGCGGCGTATCGAACACGTAATGCAGCGCTACCGTCAACTCCACCGTGCCCAGGTTGGAGCTGAGGTGCCCGCCGGTCTTGGCCACGCTGTGCAGCAGGAACTCGCGCAATTCGTCGGCCAGTGGGCGCAACTGCGGGCGCGGCAACCGCCGCAGGTCGGCCGGGGTGTTGATGGTCTGGAGCAATCCGGTCATGGTGGTGCCTCTTTCGGTAGCCACGCGGCGTCAGTGGGAGCGGTGCACGACGCTGTGCGCCAGGCGTTCCAGCGTGCGGGTGTCGGGCAGGCCGCCTTGGGCCAGGGCCGTCAGGGCCTGGTCGAGCAGACGTTCGGCGTAATCCCGCGCGGGCTGCAGGCCCAGCAGGGACACGAAAGTGGGTTTGTCGGCCGCAGCGTCTTTGCCAGCGGTCTTGCCCAGGGTGGCGGTGTCGGCGGTCACGTCAAGGATGTCGTCCACCACCTGAAACGCCAGGCCCAGGGCCCGACCATAGGCGGCCAGGGCCGCGGCCTGAGCAGGCGAAGCGCCCGCGGCCAGCCCGCCCATGGTCACGCTGGCCAGCAGCAGGGCGCCGGTTTTGCGGCGGTGCATGTCTTCTAGCTGGGACTGGTTGAGCACCTGCCCCACCCCGGCGAGGTCGATGGCCTGTCCGCCTGCCATGCCTTCGTGGCCTGCGGCACGCGCCAGCACCCGGCACAGGCGTGCGGCCAGTGCCTCGTCGAGCGCCGGCTCGTCGGGCAGCAGCAGCTCGAAAGCGAGCGCCTGCAGGGCGTCACCCGCCAGCAGGGCCTGGGCTTCGCCGTAACGCACGTGCACCGTGGGCTTGCCACGGCGCAAGACGTCGTTGTCCATGCAGGGCATGTCGTCGTGCACGAGGGAGTAGGCGTGGATCAACTCGACCGCGCAGGCGGCGCGCAGTGCCAGCTCGGGCACATCTCCGTCAGGCTGACCGGCCACCGACTGGGCCGCCGCCAACGTGAGCAAAGGGCGCAGCCGCTTGCCGCCGTCGAGCACGGCGTATCTCATGGCCTCGCCCAAACCCGCCGGGGCCTGGGCCGGCACCCAGTCGCCCATGGCCCGCTCCACCCGGTCCAGCTGGCGCACAGTCCAGCCCTTGAAGTCCCAGGCCAAGGCACCATCCTGCACGCCATCGGCACGCTCCGCCGAGGCGGCGGGGGTATTGGGAGCGGTGTGGACGGTGAAGCTGGTCATGGAGGTTGGCAAAACCACGGATTTTAGGCGCAAGCACACCCCCGGGGTACAATCCCGGTCCCTTTTCAACTCGATGGGAGTTGTTTCACCCTTCCCGCGCTGATTCGTTCACTCGTCTCATAAAGCGCTTCCCTGCCCCTTCATAGGGGGAGTCTTTAGGTCAGGACCACCATGTCTGATTTGAGTCTTCAATTGCAGCAGGCCGCAAGCCAATTGCCCGTTTCCAGTTATTTCGACGAGGCGCTGTTCCGGCGCGAACTGGAGACCATCTTTCAGCGCGGGCCCCGCTATGTGGGGCATGCCAACTCCGTGCCCAACGTGGGCGACTACTTCGCCTTGCCCCAGGAGGGCGAAGGCCGGGCCCTGGTGCGCAGTGCCAAAGGCGTGGAACTGGTCAGCAACGTCTGCCGCCATCGTCAGGCCGTCATGCTCAAGGGCCGAGGGAACCTGGGCGAGAACAAGAACGGGCACGCCGGCGGGAACATCGTCTGCCCCCTGCACCGCTGGACCTACAGCGGTGGCTCTGCCATGGGCAACCTGGGCGAACTCATCGGCGCCCCCCATTTTGCCCAAGACCCCTGCCTGAACCTGCAGCGCTACCCCCTGCGCGAATGGAACGGCCTGCTGTTCGAAGACAACGGCCGCGACATTGCCGCCGACCTGGCCAACATGGGCCCCGCGTCCACCCTGAGCTTTGACGGCATGGTGCTGGGCCACGTGGAGTTGCACACCTGCAACTACAACTGGAAAACCTTCATCGAGGTCTATCTGGAGGACTACCACGTGGTGCCCTTCCACCCCGGGCTGGGCAATTTCGTGACGTGCGACGACCTGAAGTGGGAGTTCAAGCCCGAGTACTCGGTGCAGACCGTGGGCGTGCAGAACCTGCTGGGCAAGAGCGGCAGCCCCACCTACCAGAAGTGGCACGACGTGCTGATGCAGTACCGCAACGGCGAGTTGCCCGAGCAGGGCGCCGTGTGGCTGACCTACTACCCCCACATCATGGTGGAGTGGTACCCGCACGTGCTAACTGTGTCCACCCTGCACCCCCTCAGCGTGGACAAGACGCTGAACATGGTGGAGTTCTACTACCCCGAAGAGATCGCCGCCTTCGAGCCCGAATTCATGGAAGCGCAACGCGCCGCCTACATGGAAACCTGCATCGAAGACGACGAGATCGCCGAGCGCATGGACGCCGGCCGCAAGGCCCTGTTCGAGCGGGGCACCAGCGAAGTCGGCCCGTACCAGAGCCCGATGGAAGACGGCATGCAGCACTTCCACGAGTGGTACCGCGCCAAGCTGGGTGAGCACCTGCCGGGGTAAGCCATCGGCCCGGCAAAGGCACGCCCCCAGGGCGCCCAGTCCGTCCAGGCCCTCTGGATGGTGTTGGGCGCCTTCCTGTTTGCCACCATGGGGGTGTGCATCAAGTTCGCATCGGCGCACTTCAACACGTTTGAAATCGTGGGCTACCGGGGTGCCATCGGTGTCGCGTTCCTGTGGTTCACCACGCGTGCGCGCCGCGTGTCGCTGCGCACCCAGGTGCCCATGATGCATGCCTGGCGCAGCGTGGTCGGCGTGACGGCGCTGGTCACCTGGTTCTATGCCATCTCCCAGGTGCCACTGGCCACGGCCATGACGCTGAATTACATGAGCAGTGTGTGGATTGCGGCATTTCTGCTCGGCGGCAGCCTGCTGCTGCAACGCGCGCAGGCCCCTTTGTCGCAACAAGGCCCCCTGTTCCTGACCGTGCTGGTGGGGTTTGCCGGCGTGGCCCTGGTGCTGCGGCCCAGCTTTGCGCAGGACCAGGTGCTCGGCGGGCTCTCCGGGCTCATGTCGGGCCTGGTGTCGGCGCTGGCCTACCTGCAGGTGGCAGCCTTGTCGCGGGCGGGCGAGCCCGAAAGCCGCACCGTGTTCTATTTTTCCGCCGGTGCGGCCTTGACGGGTTTCGTCGGCATGCTGGTGGTGGGGGCCAACGCCTGGAGCTGGCCTCACGCACTGTGGCTGCTGCCCATCGGGCTGCTGGCGGTGCTGGGGCAGCTGTGCATGACCCGCGCCTACGCCAGCGGCGCCACCCTGGTGGTGGCCAATCTGCAATACTTTGGCATTGCGTTCGCGGGGCTGTACAGCGTCGCCGTGTTTGGCGACCAGTTGCCGCTGATCGGCTGGGCGGGCATGGGCCTCATCGTGGCCAGCGGCATCACGGCCACCTTCCTGCGCGAGCGCGCCGTCCCCAAGATGCCGGCCGAGGAGCACGCATGACCGCACCTTACACCACCCTCATCTCCGCCGAACAGCTCATGGCCCTGCAGGCCAGCGGCCAGCCGCTGATGGTGTTCGACTGCAGCTTCGACCTCACGAACCCGGGCGCCGGCGATGGCCTGTACGCCGAGGCCCACATCCCCGGCGCGGTGTACATGCACCTGGATCGCGACCTGAGCGACAAGTCTGGCGCGGCCGACACGGCTTCGGGCGGCCGCCACCCGCTGCCCAGCCCGGCCAAGTTCGCCACCACGCTGCGCCGTCGTGGGTTCAGCCACGCCATGCAGGCCGTGGTGTACGACCGCCAGGGCGCCCAGTACTGCGGGCGACTGTGGTGGATGCTGAAGTGGTGCGGCCACGAGGCCGTGGCAGTGCTCGACGGCGGCCTGCCGGCGTGGCAAGCGGCTGCCGGCGCGGTGGCCACCGGGGCGCCGCCAGCGCCAGCCTCGGAAGGCAACTTTGAAGCCCACACCGGCACCGGCGCGCCGGTGCGGGGGGTACAGGACCTGGCCGGTGCCCTCGGCCATCCTGGGCAGACGGTGGTGGATGCCCGGGCGCCCGCGCGCTTTCGGGGCGAATTGGAGCCGCTCGACCCGGTGGCCGGCCACATCCCTGGCGCCCTCAACCGCCCGTTCACCGACAACTTCCAGCCCGATGGGCGCTTCAAACCCGCCGCCCAACTGCGCGCCGAGTTCGAACAGCTGCTCGCCGGTCGCCCCGCGGCATCGGTGGTGCACCACTGTGGCAGCGGTGTCACAGCCACCCCCAACATCCTGGCGATGGAAATCGCCGGCCTGGGCCGCACCGCCCTGTTCCCCGGCAGCTGGAGCGAGTGGTGCACCACGCCCGGCCTGCCCTGCGCCCGAGGCTGACGCTCACCCAGCCCCGGGCCTGCAAGGGGCAATCAAACGTGGCGCAGATCAGGCTCGGGCAAGGCTTCGAGCGCCGGCTTGGCCAGCAGGTAACCCTGGAACAGTTCCACCCCCATGGAGCGCAACTGCTCAAGCTCGCCCGGCGTTTCCACGCCCTCGGCCACCACCCGGCACTGCAAGGCCTTGCAGGTGCCCAGCACCCCCCCCACGATGGCCTGACGCACCCGGTCACGGTCGATGTCGCGGGTCAGCGCCATGTCGAGCTTGACGATGTGCGGCTGGAACTCGGCCAGCAGGTTCAGGCCCGAATAACCCGCCCCGAAATCGTCAATCGCCGTCAGGAAGCCCCGCATCTGGTAGTCCTTGACGATGCGCAAGGCATGGGCCGGGTTGTTGATGCGCTCGGCCTCGGTGAGCTCGAAAATGAGCTTGTCGGGCGGAAATCCCACCTTGTGCGCCGCCAGCAGGGTCAGCCGGATGCAGGTGGCTGGCTCGTACACCGCATTGGGCAGGAAATTGATCGACAGGTACTCTTTCATGCCCAGACGCTGCGCCGTGTCGATCGCGAGCACCCGGCAGGTCTGGTCGAAGGTGTACGTTTGGTCGGGCTGCACCGCCGCCAGCACGGTGGCGGCCGATTCGCCGTTGGCGCCGCGGATCAGCGCCTCGTAGGCAAATACCTCGCGCCGCGTCACGTCCACGATGGGCTGGAACGCCACCTTGAGGCGGTGGGGAAACGGCTGGGCGTTGCGGCAGCGGATGCACCCCTGGACGTCGTCGTCGAGCCCGGCAAAAAATTCTTGCAAATACATCCGCGGCTCCTTGGTTCTTTTGGGTCCACGGCATCATACAAGCGAGGCCATGGTGTTGCCCACCCGCTCGCGCGACCCCAGGCGCTCAGGCCACACCGTGCTGAGCGAACCAGGCCAGGCAACGCTTCCAGCCGTCTTCGGCCGGCCCCTGGCGGAAGCTGGGCCGGTAGTCGGCATGGAAGGCGTGTGGCGCATCCGGGTACACCACAAACTGCGACGCCCGCGCCGCAGCATTGCCCTTGGCCAGCGCCGCCTTCATCTGCTCCACGGTATCCAGCGGAATGCCGGTGTCGGCCCCGCCGTACAGCCCCAGCACCGGCCCATTCAACTGACCCGCGACGTCCACCGGGTGCTTGGGTGTGAGTTCACTCGTCTGGCCCACCAGGCGACCGTACCACGCCACCCCGGCCTTGATGCGTTTCTGGTGCGCGCTGTACAGCCACGTCTGCCGCCCCCCCCCCAGCAAAAACCTGTCACTCCAACCCGATTCACATCGCCTCCATTTGCTCCTGCCCAGTCGATGCAGGCGTCGAGGTCCGCCGCCACCTGGGCGTCGGGCACCTTGGATATCACCTCGGCAATCAGCTTGGCCATTTCGCCGTAGCCCTGGGCGTCGCCCTGCCGCACGAACAGTTCGGGCGCCAGCGCCAGGTAGCCGGCTCGGGCAAAACGGCGGGCTGTGTCGGCAATGTAGTCGTGCACACCAAAGATTTCGGACAGCACCAGCACCACAGGCAACCCGGTCTTGCCGGCAGGTGCAGCCCGGTACACCGGCACCCCGAAACCCTTCACATCCACGGTCACCTCGCCCACCGTCAACCCGTCGGACGGCGTCTGTATGGCGGTTTGCGCGACGATGGGCAGAGCGGCCGCGGCATACCCGACACCCAGCGCGGCTTTCAGGGCGGTGCGGCGCGTAGCGCCTTCGGCCGTGCTGTGCCCGGGCAACAGGGCGCCCAGATCGGTACCCAGGTCGTTCAGATGCGTCATGGTCGATTCTCCTAGGGGTTTTCAGGGGATGTGAGACTGCGCGACGGGCCCCACGGTTCCCAGTTTGATGTAAGTCAATTGCGCCAGCGAAAGGGCGGGACAGGGCGCCATTGGACAAGACTTCGGTCCAAAACGGGGAAATTACGACTTCATAATGATGGAATTATTGTCCGCACAGTCTTGCACGCATGAATTTCGATCGTTTCAAGCTCACCCAGCGCGTCTGGGCGGTGGTGGTGGTGTACTGGTTGGTGCTGGTGGGCGTGATGGCCACCGGCGCCGTGGGCATGATGAAAGCCCGCGACAGCCTGGAAGACGTGCACGACGACCACATGAGGCCCACCCTGTTGCTGGGCGACATGCTCAAACAGTACTACGACAGTCGTCTGCACGTGCTGCTGTCGTTTCAACACGACCCGACCGGCCCCCTCTACGCCATTCATGACCACCCGCTGGACCTGCACACCGGCGCGGTCCAGCGCAACGGGCAGGCCAACGACGAAGAATGGAACAAGCTGACCCAGATTCCTACCGACGCGCAAGCCGCCGAGCTGATGCAGGAGCTCGAAGCCCGGCGCACCGTTTGGCAGGCGAAACTCCGTGAGGCCATGCAGGCCATCGAGGCGGGCAACTTCTCGCCGGCGGTGATGCAGGCCTTTCTGGTGGCGGGACGCACCGAAGGAGATGCACTCCTGCAGGCCATGACGGCCTTGCGCGACCACCACACCGAACGTGCCGATGCCGAAACCGCTGCCGCCGAAAGCCGTTACCACCAGGCCCTCATGATCTTCACGATCGCTGCGGTAGCGGGTGTGCTGCCCATGACGTGGTTCATGCTGCTGACGTTGCGCCGGATGTCGCAAGGCTTCCGCCAGGCCGATGCCGCGGCCACCGCCATTGCCCAGCGCGACCTGTCCAGCAAGATCCAGGTGTCTGGCGAAGACGAAATCGCCACCCTGTTGAAGCAGATGGCCGCCATGCAGGTGCAGTTGCGCGAGCTCATCGGCCAGGTCATTGCCGGGGCCGACACCATTGCCAGCGCGGCCAGCCAGGTGGCCAGTGGCACGATGGACCTGTCTCAACGGACCGAACAGCAAGCCAGTTCGCTGGAAGAAACCGCCTCGGCCACCGAACAGCTCAACAGCACGGTGCGCATCAACGCCGACAACGCCCAGCAGGCGAACACCATGGCGCACAACGCCTCGGAAGTCGCCGAGCGCGGCGGCCGGGTGGTGTCCGACGTGGTTCAGACCATGAACGACATCAACACGTCGTCACGCCGCATCGTCGACATCATCGGCGTGATCGACAGCATCGCATTCCAGACCAACATCCTGGCGCTGAACGCCGCCGTGGAAGCGGCCCGCGCCGGCGAACAGGGCCGGGGCTTCGCGGTGGTGGCCAGCGAAGTGCGCAGCCTGGCCCAGCGCAGCGCCGAAGCGGCACGCGAAATCAAGGGACTGATCGACGACTCCGTCAGCAAGGTGGCGAACGGCACCCAGCAGGTGGATGCCGCCGGCGCCACCATGGGCGAGATCGTGCGCAGCATCCAGCAAGTCACGCAGCTCATGCGCGACATCGCATCGTCCAGCGGCGAGCAGGCCGAAGGCCTCACCCAGATCAATGGCGCAGTCGCCTTGATGGATGGCGTCACGCAGCAAAACGCCGCGCTGGTCGAAGAGGCCTCGGCCGCGGCCGCCTCACTCAAAGAGCAGGCCGAACAGCTCGCCCAGTTGGTGGGCCGCTTCAAGCTGCATTGATACCCAAACCGTGCTTGAGCGCGAAAGCGTATAGCTCCACGCGGTTGGACACCCCGAGCTTGCTGTAAATGGAAGTGAGGTGGTTGCGGAAGGTGTTCTCGCTGATATGCAAGCGCTGAGCCAGCACCTTGCCGGGTGACGCAGCGTCCTGCGCCAGCGCTTCCACCATCTGCCGCTCACGCGGGGTGAGCTGTGCGATGCGGGCCTTGTCGGGGTCTTCGCGGCGCACGCCGGTGCGCTGACGCGCCAGCTCCATGAAAATGCGGCCGGTGGCACTGCGGTCGATCCAGATTTCGCCCTGGTGTACCTTCTCCAGCGCCTTGAGCAGTACCTCGGGCGCTTCCCGCTTGTCCACCACACCTCGGGCGCCGGCCAGAACGGCCGCGTCGTGCACTGCCGTGTATGGCGAACTTGTCAAAGCCAGCACTTTGGCCTGGGTACTGGCATGCAGATCGGCCAGCGATTCGGTGCCGTCCTCACCGTCCAGATCAAACAGCACCACGTCGGGCCGCCAGGCATCGATCTGCAGCACCGCCTCGGCCCCTGAATGGGCCACACCCACACAACGCAGGCGCGAGGCCGGAGCGCCCATCAGACGCTCGAGGCCCCATGCCGTGAGGGGCAAGGCCACAAGCGCCACGCGGACCAGTTGAGGGGCTGAGGACGTGGCAATGTGCGAATGAGCAGGGCGTGTCACAGCAGGGGTGAGGTAAGGCGAATCTTTGGCAAACAGTTCCATGCCATCCAGTACTGGACAAAGAATGAATTGGATTCAAACTTATTTATCCTAGGATGTTTAGACTATATCAAAGTCCAATTTAACCAGGCGGATGTGCTCTGATGTAGTAGCTGCCACGCCGGTCGTGCAAACGTTTCTCCACCGCTTTGACGGAACACTGAAGCCGCCCCACGCTAAGATGCGCGCATGCAGCTGAAACCCGCCCTGTGGACACTGGCCGCGGCCCTGGTCGCCGGCTGTGCCACTTCGCCACCCGAGGCCCCTTCGGCCCCTGCCACACCCGCAGGCCGAGTTCAAACCCACACTTACGACGGCGGGCGGCTGATCACGGACACCCGCACCGCAGCCTGCACGATTGCGCTGCATGGCGAACTGCACGCCGGCACGGTACGCCGCATGACAGCGGCCCTGCAGGACCTGGACCGGCCAGGCTGCACCAGCAAACGCCTGGTGCTCAACGCCGGCCCGGCCCTACTGGGTGATGCCATCACCCTGGGCGCCATGTTGCGCAACCGCGGCTACGACACCCAGGTGCAAGCCGGCGCCACCTGCCACACGCCCTGCCTGATGGTGTTCGCTGCCGGTACCCAGCGGGTGCTGCCCGAATCGCCCACACCGGCGCGCATTGCGTTCAGCCAGATCCCGCCCGACCACGACTTTGGCCACCAGACCTGCCAGAGCGAACCCAGCCGTGCCCAGCAGCTGACCGTGACACGCTACCTGCGCGCCATGCTGCCGGGCCCGACCGCCACCGCTGTGTACCAGAAGCTGCTGGCCGCCGACTGCCGCCGCCACGACACCTACGGCCCTGCCGAAGCGCTGGCCATGGGCCTGGCCACCGCCACGCGCTGAAACCGTTTCAGTGCGCCTGCTCCCAGTTGGCGCCCACACCCACTTCGGCCAGCAGCGGCACCTTGAGTTGCGCCACGCCCGCCATCAGGCGCGGCACTTCGGTCTTGAGCCAGTCCACCTCGGCCTCGGGCACCTCGAACACCAGTTCGTCGTGCACCTGCATGATCATCCTGGTGGTCTTGCCCTGGGCGTCGAGCGCCTGCTGAACGGCCACCATGCTCATTTTGATGAGGTCGGCCGCCGTGCCCTGCATGGGCGCGTTGATGGCGGCGCGCTCGGCCCCGGCACGCCGTGGGCCATTGGGTGAATTGATTTCGGGCAGGTACAGGCGGCGGCCAAACACCGTTTCCACGTAACCGCGCGCCTTGGCCTGGGCCTTGGTTTCGTCCATGTAGTGGCGCACGCCCGCAAAGCGCTGGAAGTAGCGGTCGATGTAGTTTTTGGCGGCGGTGTTGTCTATGCCCAGCGCCTTGGCCAGGCCAAAACTGCTCATGCCGTAGATCAGCCCGAAGTTGATGACCTTGGCGTAGCGGCGCTGCTCGCTGCTCACCTGGTCGGGCGCGAGGCCAAACACCTCGGCCGCGGTGGCGCGGTGCACGTCCATGCCTTCGGCAAAAGCCTTGAGCAGCGCCTCGTCGCCACTGATGTGCGCCATGATGCGCAACTCGATCTGCGAATAGTCGGCACTGGCGATCAGACTGCCGGGCGGGGCCACGAAGGCTTCGCGCACGCGCCGGCCTTCGGCCGTGCGGATGGGGATGTTCTGCAGGTTGGGCTCATTGCTGCTCAAACGCCCGGTCACCGCCACCGCCTGCGCGTAGTGGGTATGCACGCGGCCGGTGCGCGGGTGCGCGAGCCCGGCCAGCTTGTCGGTGTAGGTGCCCTTCAGCTTGCTCAGCGAACGGTGCTCCAGGATCTTGGCCGGCAGCGGGTAGTCTTCGGCCAGCTTTTCCAGCACTTCCTCGTCGGTGCTGCGGGCGCCGGTGGCAGTTTTCTTCACCACCGGCAGGCCGAGCTTGTCAAAGAAAATCTCGCCCAGCTGCTTGGGGCTGCTCAGGTTGAAGGGCTGGCCGGCAATTTCGTAAGCCTCCTGCTCCAGCTGCAGGATGCGCTGGCCCAGCTCATGGCTCTGGCGCGCCAGGGTGTCGGCATCGATCCGCACGCCGTTGCGCTCGATACGGTACAGCACTTCGCTGCTGGCAATTTCCAGCTCGTAAATCGCGCGGAGTTTGTCGTCGGCCTGCAGCCGCGGCCACAGCACCCGGTGCACGTCCAGCGTCTGGTCGCTGTCTTCGCACGAGTATTCGGCCGCCTTGTCGATGGCCACCTGCGCAAACGGAATCTGGTGCGCACCTTTGCCGCACAGGTCTTCGTAGCCGATGCCGGTGCGCCCCACGTGCCGCTCGGCCAGGCTGCCCAGGTTGTGCGGCTTGTGCACCTCCAGCACGTAGCTCTGCAGCATCGTGTCGTGGGCATAGCCGCGCACTTCGATGCCGTGGTTGGCAAACACGTGCCGGTCGTACTTGATGTGCTGGCCCAGTTTGAGGCGCGCAGGGTTCTCCAGCCAGGGCTTCAGGCGCGCCAGCACCTCGTCGCGCGGCAGTTGCTCGGGCGCATCGGGGCCGCTGTGCGCCAGGGGGATGTAGGCGGCTTCGCCGGGCTCCACACTGAAGGAGATGCCCACGATCTCGGCCCGCATCTCGTCCAGCGAAGTGGTTTCGGTATCCAGCGCGACCAGCTCGGCGGCTTCCAGGCGCGCCAGCCAGTGGTCAAACGCCTCCCAGGTGAGGACGGTGTCGTAATGCTTTGCGGTGACTGTGGAGGCCCCTGGCGCCGGATCGCTGAACAAATCGGGCGTACCGCCCGCAGCCGGAGCACTCGTCAAGCCAGGCGCGCCCGCGGGGCCGTCGGCGAGCGCACGCGCCAGGCCCTTGAAGCCATAGCGCTCGTAAAACTCACGCAACGCCGGCACTTCGCGCTCGCGCAAGGCCAGCGCATCCAGCGCCGGCAGACCGGGCACGTGGCCGTTCAGGTCGCAGTCGGTCTTGATCGTGACCAGTTGACGCCCGGTGGGCAGCCAATCCAGCGCCTTGCGCAGGTTGTCGCCCGCCACGCCCTTGATCTTGTCGGCATTGGCCAGCACCCCGTCCAGCGAACCATGCTCCAGCAGCCATTTGGCGGCCGTCTTGGGGCCCACTTTTTCGACGCCGGGCACGTTGTCCACCGCATCGCCCACCAGGGTCTGGTAGTCCACCATCAGGCTGGGAGGCACGCCGAATTCGGCCGTCACCCCGGCCACGTCGCGCACCTTGCCGTTCATGGTGTCGATGATGGTGATGTGTTCGTTCACCAGCTGGCTCAGGTCCTTGTCGCCACTGCTCACCACGACACGCACCCCCTGCGCCGCCGCCGTGGCGGCCAGTGTGCCGATCACGTCGTCGGCTTCCACGCCCGGCACGTCCAGCACGGTCCAGCCCATCAGCCGCACCACCTCGTGAATGGGTGCAATCTGTGCCCTCAGGTCATCGGGCATGGGGCTGCGGTGGGCCTTGTACTCGGGGTACAGCGCATCGCGGAAGGTGGGGCCAGACGCATCGAACACACAGGCCACGTAGTCGGCCGGATGCTCCTTCTGCAGCGCCTGCATCATGTTGATCATGCCGCGGATGGCCCCGGTGGCGGGGCTGGTCGGGTCGCCCGGCACGGCGCGCAGGTCGGGCATGGCATGGAAGGCGCGGTAGAGGTAGCTGGAACCGTCCACCAGCACCAGGGTCTTGCTGGATTCGCTCATGCCCGGCATTGTGGGGCCAAACTACAATGCGAGGATGGACCGCTCCGCACCGACCACCGTTTTTCCGCCCGCTGCGCGCCGCCTCGGCCTGCTGGGCGCTGGCTTGGCGCTGATCGCTGGCAGCCACGCGCTGGCCCAGCCACCCGCCACTTCCGTGCCGCAACAAGCCCCCGTGACCACGCTGGAGCAGAAAACCGAGCGCATCACCCACGAAGATGCCGGCAGCCGCATCGAGGAATTGCGGATCGGCGGTCAGACGCGCCGCATCGACGTGCAAACCAACACCAACGTACCCGGCTACCAGGTGGAGCCGATCGACCCCGGCCAGGCCAACGACGCCAAAGGCACTGCCGGCAAAAGCAGCTGGCGTTTGCTGAGCTTCTGACATGGCCGTGTTTACCGAAGTGAGCCGCGAGGAAGCGGCGGCCCTGTTGCGGAAATTGCAGCTGGGCGAGCTGACCGACATGGCCGGTTGTGCCGGCGGCATCGAAAACACCAACTACTTCGTCAGCACCGAACTCGACGGGCAGCGGCACGACCATGTGCTCACCCTGTTCGAGCGCCTGACCGCCGAACAGCTGCCGTTTTACCTGCACCTGATGAAGCACCTGGCGGGCAAGGGCATTCCGGTGCCCGACCCGGCGGCCGATGCCAAAGGTGAAATCCTGCACCGGCTCTGCGGCAAACCGGCCGCGGTGGTGAACCGCCTGCGCGGCAAGCACGAGCTGGCCCCGGGGCCAGACCATTGCGCCCAGGTGGGTGCCATGCTGGCCCGCATGCACCTGGCCGGTGTGGATTACCCGCGCCAGCAACCCAACCTGCGCGGCCTGGCCTGGTGGAACGAGACCGTGCCAGTGGTGCTGCCGCACCTGGGCGCCGAGCAGGCCAGCCTGCTCCGTAGCGAGCTGGCCTACCAGAACCACGTGGCCGCCAGCGCCGCCTACGAAGGCCTGCCCCGCGGCCCGGTGCATGCCGACCTGTTTCGCGACAACGTCATGTTCGACGCTGGGCAGCTCACCGGTTTCTTCGATTTCTACTTTGCCGGCTGCGACACCTTTGCCTTCGACCTGGCGGTCTGCCTGAACGACTGGTGCATCGACCTGGCCACCGGCGTGGCCGATCCCGAGCGCACCCAGGCCATGGTGCAGGCCTACGAAAGCGTCCGCCCTCTGACGGCCGCTGAGCGCCAGCTCATGCCCGCCATGCGCCGCGCGGGAGCGCTGCGGTTCTGGATTTCCCGCCTGTGGGACTGGTACCTGCCGCGCGAAGCCTCCATGCTCAAACCGCACGACCCCACCCACTTTGAACGGGTGCTGCGCGCCCGGCTGGCCGAGCTATGAGGCTGCGCCACGTTCCGGCCCGCACCGGTCTGCTGTGGGTACGACTCGGCATCCGCACCTTTCTGCGGCAGCCGTTGGCGCTGGCTGGCCTGTTCTTCATGTTCATGATGGTGGTGTCGGTGCTGACGCTGATACCGCTGTTGGGCCAGGCGCTGGCGCTGGCACTGCTGCCCGCGGCCACCTTGGGGCTGATGGCGGCCACCCGGGAGGCCGACAGTGGCCAGTTCCCGATGCCGGCGGTGCTGGCCAGTGCCTTCCGCGCCGGGCGGGAGCGCCGCCAGGCCATGCTGGTGTTGGGCGCCCTGTACGCGGTCGGCTCCCTGGTGGTGATGGGCCTGGCGGCCTGGCTGGCCGGGGGCCCGGCGGCCCCGCTACCAGCGGAGGGCGGCGAGGTGACCGACGAACTGCTGCGCCAGCCCGAGGTGCTGCGTGGCATGTTCTTCAGCCTGGTGCTGTACCTGCCACTGGGCTTGCTGTTCTGGCACGCGCCAGCACTCGTGCACTGGCACGGCGTGTCACCGGTCAAGAGCCTGTTCTTCAGCGCGCTGGCGTGCTGGACCAACAAGGGCGCACTGCTGGTGTACTTCCTCGGCTGGACCGGGGTGTTCATGGGCGTGTCACTGGTGGTGGTCATGCTGGGCTCGCTGCTGGGCGGCCCCCAGGTGCTCGGCTTCGTGATGTTTCCGATGGCCATGCTGATGAGCGCCATGTTCTTCAGCTCGCTGTACTACACCTTTCGCGACAGCTTCGAGACCGACGACGGCCAGGCCCCCGCCTGAGAGCCAGCAAGGCCGGGCCGTCATCGCTGCGGCACACACCTGTCACAGACATTTCACACACGGGCGGCAAGCTACGGGACGTTGTTCAACCACCCGTGAGTCAACCCTGTGACCCTTGATACCCGCCCTGGCACCCTCTTCAACGAAGAAGACTCCAACACCACCTCCAACCCGGCCTTCGAGCAAGTGCTGGCAACACGCCTGAGCCGCCGCAGCCTGTTGCGTGGTGGCGCCGGTGTGGCAGGTGCCACCGTGCTGGGCACCACAGCCCTGTCTGGCTGCGCCACCAGTGGCCCCACCGCCGCCATCAACACCCTGGGCTTCAAGCCCGTGGCCAAGAGCATTGCCGACGTGGTGACCGTCCCCGAAGGCTACCGCGTGCAGGTGCTCTACGGCCTGGGCGACCCGCTCACTGCCAGCACCCCCGCCTTCAAGAACGACGGCACCGACAGCGACTGGGCCCACCGCGCTGGCGACCACCACGACGGCATCGAATGGTTCAGCCTCGACGCCAGCGGCCAGCCCTCGCGCACCTTCGGTTCGCGCGGCCTGCTGGCCATGAACCATGAGGCCACCACCGACGAAAAGCTCACCTCGTTCTTCATCCACGCCGATGGCGGCAAGGCCAGCCTGCCCCGCCCGGCAGCCGAAGTGGACAAGGAACTGATGATCCACGGCCTGTCGGTGGTGGAAGTGCAGTCCGACGGCAAGCAATGGGCTTACAAGGCCAACTCGCCTTTCAACCGCCGCGTCACCACCATGACCGAGGCCCTCATCTCCGGCCCGGCCAAGGGCAGCGAACACCTGGTGACGAAGTACAGCACCGACGGCACCAAGGCCCGCGGCACGCTCAACAACTGTGGCACGGGCAAGACACCCTGGGGCACCTTCGTGTCGGGCGAAGAAAACTGGTTCGGCTACTTCCACCGCGACGCCGAAGACGACACCCGTCGCAAGAAAGACAAGCACGTCCAGGCGCTCAACCGCTATGGCCGCAAGGCCGGTGCCGCCAGCCGCCATGGCTGGGAAAGCGCTGGCAGCGACGACCGCTTTGTGCGCTGGAACAACGGCGCGCTGGCCGCCTCCGCCAAGGAGGACTACCGCAACGAAATGAACACGTTTGGCTACATCGTGGAGCTCGACCCCTACGACCAAGGCCAACTGCTGCGCAAGCGCACGGCCCTGGGCCGCATGGGGCACGAGAACGTGACCTTCGCCAAGCCGGTGGCCGGCCAGCCCGTCGTGGCCTACATGGGCGACGATGCCCGCGGCGAGTACATCTACAAATTCGTCTCCAGCGCCAAGTGGGACCCGGCCGACGCTGCCCCCACCAACCGCATGGCGGCCGGCGACAAGTACCTCGACAAAGGCACGCTGTACGTCGCCCGCTTCAAGGACGATGGAACCGGCGAATGGCTGGAACTGTCGATGGACAACCCCGTCATCGCCAACAGCTCCTATTTCGAGTTCAAGAGCGAGGCCGACGTGGCCATCTTCACCCGCCTGGCGGCCGACGCCGTGGGCGCCACCAAAATGGACCGCCCGGAATGGGGTGGTGTGAACCCGCGCAACGGTGAGGTCTATATCACCCTCACCAACAACAGCAACCGCACCGTGGCCACGGCCGACGCTGTCAACCCGCGCGTCTACACCGACATGAAGGGTAGCAAGGAGCAAAAAGGCAACGTCAATGGCCACATCGTGCGCTTTGTGGAGCCCACCCCTGCGGCCAACAGCTTCAAGTGGGACATCTACCTGTTCGGCGCCGAGGCAAACGCCGACCGCGCGACCGTCAACCTCTCGGGGCTGACCGCCGACAACGACCTCTCGTCGCCCGACGGCCTGGTGTTCAGCCCGGCCACCGGCATCTGCTGGATCCAGACCGACGACAGCGCCTACACCGACCAGACCAACTGCATGCTGCTCGCCGCCCTGCCCGGCCAGGTGGGCGACGGCGACAAGAAAACACTGAAGTACGGCGACAAGACCGTGACCACCCACGCCGGCAAGGCCCAGACCCCGGCCACGCTCAAGCGCTTCCTGGTGGGGCCGCGCGGCTGCGAGATCACCGGCCTGTGCGAAACCCCCGACGGCCGGGCCCTCTTCGTCAACATCCAGCACCCGGGCGAGAACACCCGCATGGCCGATGTGAACGACCCCAGCAAGTACGAAAGCCAATGGCCCGCGAACGCCGGCTACGGCGCCGGTCGCCGGCCGCGTTCGGCCACCGTCGTCATCACCAAGAACGACGGCGGCATGATCGGCACCTAAGCAGCGGCACAACGCCGTCAACGATCGGGAAAGACGCGTGGGTCCCGCCCACGCCTTCACACCGCCAGCGCCCCGGGGCCCTGGCGGTTTTTTTGTGACGGGTGCTCCGAAATGCTAGTATCGTTGCACTCGCGACGCCAACATGCCCCTGCACACGCCCACCCTGTTTGCCGTCATCATCGCGGTCAGTGTCGTGCTGGCGGCGGCGATCGCCTACATTGGCCATCGGCGGCACCCCGACCGGTACCTCTGGGCCAGCGCACTCGCGTTACAAGCCCTGGCTTACTCGCTCTACGCCGTCAGGGGCAAGGCCCCCGACTGGTTGTCGGTGGTGGTGGCGAACACGGCCCTGTCGGCCTCGTTTGCCCTGTATGCACAAGGCGTGCTGCGGCTGAGACAACTGCGTTGGCCGGCGGCCTGGGTCTGGGCCCCCGTGTTGGTGGTGACCGCCGGATTCGCGGTGCTGATACAACAGATCGACATTCGGCTGATGTTGGGCGCCACGCTGTTTGGCGCCCAGAACCTGTTGATCGCCTTCGCACTGCTTTACCGCCGCCAGCACCCTTTGAGTCGTGGCGAGAGTCTCATGCTGATGGGCGCACTGGTGGTCACGGCGCTCATGCTCATGCGACTGTGGGCCACGAGTTCGGGGCGTCTTGCGATCCTGTTCGTGACCGACGGTGGCTGGATCCAGGGCATCACGTTCCTGGCGGGCATCACCGCCACGATCGCGCTGGCGCTCGGTCTGATCATTGTGAGCGAAGAACAGACCGAACAATCCTTGCAGCAAAGTGAGCGTCACCAGGCCTTCCGCAACGGCATTCTGGAGATGCTGGCCCGCGGAACGCCGATCCAGTCCTTGCTGGACGCTATCGTGCGAGGCATTGAGCGCCTGCACCCAGAGATGCGGTGCAGCATCTTGCTACTGGATCGACAGGGCAAGCACCTGCTGGTCGGCGCCGCACCCAGTCTGCCAGACTTCTACAACGCCGCAGTCCATGGGCTGGCCATTGGCCACGGAGTCGGGTCGTGCGGCACGGCAGCACACAGCGGCACGCGGGTGGTGGTGGAAGACATTGCGCACCACCCCTATTGGGTACAGTTCCGCGAGACGGCGGCCCAAGCGGGGCTCGGGGCCTGCTGGTCCGAACCCATCCTGTCGTCCGACCAGCGGGTGCTGGGCACCTTTGCCATTTACCACCCCACGCCCCACACGCCGTCTGCCGACGACCTGTCCCTGATCGAGCAGTCGGCGTTGCTGACCGGGATCGCCATCGAACACAGTGCAGCCGCCCAGCAGTTGCTGGAACGCGAACGCCACTACCGCCTGCTGTTCGAAACGGCCAACGAAGGCATCGCGGTGTTCCAGGATGGCGTCCTGCGGTTGGCCAATCCGCGTTTTTTCGAGCTGTGCGGCTACACCGCCGAGGAAACGGTGGGGCACCCTTTTGCCGACCTGGTGCACGAGGACGACCGGGACCGTGCGATGCAGAGCGTTCGACAGCGCCGAGGCAGCCCGTCCAGCGGACAGCAAATGCCACTGCGGGTGGTGACCCGCGACCGGGGCGTGCGCTGGTTCGAGGTCAACGGCACGCCGTTCGAATGGCAAGGTCAGCCTGCCACACTGAGCTTCATGAACGACATCACCGAACGCCGGCAGCTGGACGAAACCATCCAGCGGCAAGCCTTGCACGACAGCCTGACGCAGCTGCCAAACCGCCGCCTGCTGGTGCACAACCTGCAGCTGGCCATGGGGGCCCACAAGCGCAACGGCCTGATGGGCGCACTGATGTTCCTGGACCTGGACAACTTCAAGCCCCTCAACGACACCCACGGCCACGGTGTGGGCGATCTGCTGCTGATCGAGGTGGCACGCCGCCTGCGCCAGAGTGTGCGCGAAATCGACACCGTGGCCCGCTTTGGCGGCGACGAGTTCGTGGTACTGCTGAGCGACCTTCACACCGACCGCGACACCTCGACCGAAGACGCCAGAACCGTGGCGCACAAGCTGCTTCGTACCCTGGCAGAGCCTTACGTACTGACCGAAAACCCCGACGAGGACGGCGCGAAGGTGGTCACCCACCGCTGCTCGGCAAGCATCGGCGTGATCCTGTTCAACGGCGACGAGGTGACGGCCGACGAGCTCATCAGGCAGGCCGACCAGGCCATGTACGGGGCCAAGCAGGCGGGCCGCAACACGGTGTGCTTCGGGCCGGTCACACCGGCGTGAGTTTGGCCACGCTCAGCGCCAACCACTTGGTGCCATGGCGCGGGAAGCTGACCTGTGCGCGGGCGTCGTCGCCCTGCCCTTCGACGGTGAGCACCTTGCCCTCGCCAAACTTGTTGTGGAACACCTGCATGCCGGCGCGGATGCCGTGGCTCGGCGCCGCTTTCTGGGCAGGCACGGTACCACCCCCGCTGTAGGCGGCGTCGCGCCGGGCCGGTGCCTCGCCCAGGCCACTGCGGCCCCACGCGGGTTGGGCCGACCAGCCCGAACCGCCCGCCGCCTGCCCGCCCCCCCACCCGGCCGACACGGGCGTCAGCCACTTCAGGCAGTGCTCGGGCAGCTCGTCGAAGAAACGGCTGCGCAGGTTGTAGCGCGTCTGGCCGTGCAGCAGGCGGGTCTGTGCATGGCACAGGTAGAGGCGCTTGCGGGCCCGGGTGATGGCCACGTACATCAGGCGACGCTCCTCCTCCAGCCCGTCCATGCTGCTGAGGCTGTTTTCGTGCGGGAACAAACCCTCCTCCAGCCCGGCGATGAACACCGCGTCGAACTCGAGGCCCTTGGCCGCATGCACCGTCATGAGCTGCACCGCGTCCTGGCCGGCCTGGGCCTGGTTGTCACCCGACTCCAGGGCCGCGTGGGTCAGGAAGGCCACCAGGGGGCTGAGCGTCTCGCCGGTGTCGGCGGCATCGTCGGCAACCGGTCCGCCCGGCCCACCTTGCAGCGGCATGTCCAGCACCGGGGCGTTCGGGTCCAGTCCTTGGCTCACCGGAGACTGGCCCAGGCCGGCCGCCGTTTCGTCCAGTGGCAGAGCCACGGCATCTCGGCCGAAGCCTTCCTGCATGACGAAGCTTTCGGCCGCATTCACCAGTTCCTCCAGGTTTTCCACCCGGTCGGCGCCGTCGCGGTCGGCGCGGTAATGCTCCAGCAGCCCGCTGTGCTGCAGCACCAGCTCGATGATCTCGCGCAAGGTGGCACCCTCGGTCTGCTCGCGCATCACGTCCACCTTGGCCACGAAGGCCGACAACTTGGTGCCGGCGGCACCGCCCAGGGTGCTGACCGCGTCGTGCAGCGAACAGCCCGCTGCCTTGGCCGCGTCCTGGAGTTGCTCCAGCGAACGGGCACCGATGCCCCGGGGCGGGAAGTTCGCCACCCTCAGGAAGCTGGTGTCGTCGTGCGGGTTGTCAAGGAGGCGCAGGTAAGCCAATGCGTGCTTGATCTCGGCCCGCTCGAAAAAGCGCAGCCCTCCGTACACGCGGTACGGCATCCCGGCGTTGAACAAGGCGCTTTCCAGCACCCGGCTCTGGGCGTTGCTGCGGTAGAGCACCGCCATCTCCTGGCGAGGAAAGCCGTCGTTCTTGACGAGCTGCTTCATCTCGTCGACGATCCATTGCGCTTCGGCAAAATCGGTCGGCGCCTCGTACACCCGCACCGGCTCGCCGGCACCCTGGTCGGTGCGCAGGTTCTTGCCCAGGCGACCTCGGTTGTGTTCGATCAGGTGGTTGGCCGCCTCCAGAATGTTGGCGTGGCTGCGGTAGTTCTGCTCGAGCTTGATCTGGTGCCGCACCCCGAACTCGCGCACGAAGTCGGCCATGTTGCCCACACGCGCGCCGCGGAAGGCGTAGATGCTCTGGTCGTCGTCGCCCACCGCCAGCACGGCATTGCCACCTGGGACGAAGCGGCCGTTCTCCTCGTGGCCGGCCAATTGCTTGAGCCAGGCGTACTGCAGCTTGTTGGTGTCCTGGAACTCGTCCACCAGCAGGTGGCGGAACCGTCGCTGGTAGTGCTCGCGGATGGGGTCGTTGTCTCGCAGCAACTCGTAGCTGCGCAGCATCAGTTCGCCAAAATCGACCACACCCTCGCGCTGGCACTGTTCCTCGTAGAGCTGGTAGATCTCGATCTTGCGGCGCTGGTCTTCGTCGCGCGCGCTCATCTGGTAGGGGCGCAGGCCATCTTCCTTGCAGGCGGCGATGAACCACTGCAGCTCCTTGGGCTTGAAGCGCTCCTCGTCGATGTGGTGCTGCTTGACCAGGCGCTTGATGGCGCTGAGCTGGTCCTGCGTGTCGAGGATCTGGAAGGCCTGGGGCAACTGGGCCTGCTTCCAGTGCGCGCGCAGCAGGCGGTGGCACAGCCCGTGGAAGGTGCCGATCCACATGCCGCGCACGTTCACCGGCAGCAGGGCCGACAGGCGCGTCAGCATTTCCTTGGCGGCCTTGTTGGTGAAGGTCACCGCCATCACCCCGCCGGGGGTGACCTGCCCGGTGCTCAGCAGCCAGGCGATGCGGGTGGTGAGCACCCGCGTCTTGCCCGAGCCAGCACCGGCCAGGATGAGCGCGTGCTCGGGTGGCAGCGTGACCGCGGCCAACTGCTCCGGGTTGAGCGACTGCAGCAGGGGGGAAGCTTGGAGGGCGTGCGGATCGCCCGCCGACGAGGGAAGGTGGAACATGGGGGCATTGTAGGAAGTCCTGCAGCGCCCTGGCCGGGACGTTTCACACCTAGCGCGTGGCCGGCGCCTCCATGGTGATTTCGACCCGCCGGTTGGCGGCGCGCCCTTCGGCTGTGGCGTTGGGGGCGATGGGTCGGGTATCAGCCAGCCCGGTGGCCCGCAAACGCGTCGGGTTGAGCCCACGCGTTTCGAGGTGGCGCACCACGCTGCCGGCACGCGCCGCCGCCAGTTCCCAGTTGGACGGGAAGCGCACCGTGTTGATGGGCACGTTGTCGGTGTGTCCTTCCACGACGATGGTGTGGTCCTGCGCCTGGTTGAAGGCCGGCAGCAGCCGGTCCATCACCGCCTGGCCAGCGGGCGTCAGCGCCGAGTCGCCAGAGGCAAACAGGATTTCGCTGCTGATGCGAAACCGCACCACGCCTTCGCCCACCGTCACCTCGATGTTGCTGCCCAGGTCGCCGATGGGCAGCGCGGGCGGGGGGGGCTGGGTGGGCCGGGTATTCAATGGCGGGCCGTCGGCTGGCGCGGGTGCGGTCACGGGGTGCGGCAGAGGCACCGGGGGCACCACCGACGTGCCGCTGTCAGCCGCCGACTGCACGACCGGCGAATGGGGGGCCAGCGCACTCTCGCGCCGTTCACCCTGGAACTTCTGGCTCACCGGCTCGGAAAACGCCAGCATCACCACCATCATGGCCAGCAGCAGGGTGATGACATCGAGGTAGGTGATGAGCCAGGTTTCTTCTTCTTGCGGAGGAGTGGCCTCCACATGCCAGCGCTCGAACCGGCCACCGTGTAGGGCACCGATCGGCCGCTCCGGCCCAAGCGGAGACGACGAGCCAGCCGCCGCCTCCTGAGCGGCACGCAGGGCTGCCTGCTGGGCCGCCGCCTGCTGCGAGACGACCTGCCCGATCACCTTGTGCAGCAGTGTGTCGGTCACCGCCGTTCACCCTCAACGGGCACCGTCGAGGCTGGGTCTGGCACCGGTGCAGGTGCCCGCTTCTTGGGCACCCCACGGCGGGCCCCAGGCTCGGCGCCATCGAAAATCTCGTCCTCGTAATGCGCCACAAAAGACTTGAGCGTCTCGCGCATCAGCGACGGGCTGCGCTTGGCCGTCATCATCGCAATGCCCTGCATCACCATGTTCATGAGCACGACGCGCTGCTCGGTGCGACGCTCCAGCTTCACCGCCACCGGCTTGAAGACCAGGTTGGCCAGCAAGATGCCGTAGAAAGTCGTCATCAGCGCCACGGCCAAGTGGCGGCCGATCACCGACATGTCGCCCGAGCCGAGGATGTCCATCATGTTGACCAGCCCGACCAGGGTACCGATCATGCCGAAGGCGGGCGCGTAGCTGGCCATGACGCGGAACAGCTGGGCCTCGGCCGTCTCCTTGGCCTTGAGCCGGGCAATGCGCCACTGCAGCAGGTCGAGAATGTCTTCTTCCGGCGTGCGGTCGATCACGAGTTGCACGCCAGTGCGCAGAAAAGGGTTGGTCACGCGCTTCAGGGCCCGCTCCACCGCCACCGGGTCGTCGCGTATCCAGAGGCGCGACACGTCCACCAGCTCCTCAATGTCCTTCTGCGTATAGAGGCGTTCGTTGCGGATGACGGTGTTGATCAGCTTAAACACGCGCACCACTTCCTTGAGCGGGTAGCTCAGGAAAGTGGCCGCCAGGGTACCACCGAGCACGATGGCCAGGCCCGGCAGATCGATGAACAGCAGCGGGTCCTCGGCAGCAAAGAACAGGACCACGACCAGCAGCAAGACGCTGGCCACCATCCCGATGAGGGTGGACGGATTCATCCCCAGACTCCAGAGTGCGGCGCACGGGCGCCCGTGTGCCATTGTGCCCCAACCGCCCGCGGCCCGAACCGCGGCAAAGGCCGGATAAGCACGCCGATCACCCACCTATCCCGCACCGGCCGCCCGCCCACATGGGCGCCGCTATATACCCACTATACCGAAAGGTACACGTGCCGCATCGGCCCATCGGCCTACAATCGGTCACCGGGCCCAAGATTCTTGCGTCCGGTTTTTTGTTGCCGGACCCAGGCCAAGCGCTCACCTTCAACGCCATTGAACAGGAGCCTGGCTCATGGAAATCTTCGATTACGACAACATCCTGCTGCTGCCCCGCAAGTGCCGGGTGGAAAGCCGCGCCGAGTGCGACGCCTCGGTGCAGTTCGGGCCGCGCCGGTTCCGCCTGCCGGTGGTGCCCGCCAACATGAAGACCGTCATCGACGAGCGCATCGCCGAATGGCTGGCCACCCACGGCTACTTCTACGTGATGCACCGCTTCGACCTCGACAACGTGGCGTTCGTGCGGCGGATGCGCGGCCAGAACCTGTGTGCGTCGATCTCGCTCGGTGTCAAGGCGGCCGATTACGACGCGGCCGACCGGCTGGCCGCCGAGGGACTGGCGCCCGACTACATCACCATCGACATCGCCCACGGCCACGCCGATGCGGTGCAGCGCATGATCGCCCACCTGAAGCAGACGCTGCCCCAAAGCTTTGTGATCGCCGGCAACGTGGGCACGCCAGAGGCCGTGATCGACCTGGAGAACTGGGGCGCCGACGCCACCAAGGTCGGCATCGGCCCGGGCAAGGTCTGCATCACCAAGCTCAAGACGGGTTTTGGCACCGGCGGCTGGCAACTGTCGGCGCTCAAATGGTGCGCCCGTGTGGCCACCAAGCCCATCATCGCCGACGGCGGCATCCGCAGCCACGGTGACATTGCCAAGTCCATCCGTTTTGGGGCCTCGATGGTCATGATCGGCTCGCTGTTCGCGGGCCACGAGGAAAGCCCTGGCCAGACGGTGGAGGTGGACGGGCGGCTGTACAAGGAGTACTACGGCTCCGCTTCCGACTTCAACAAGGGCGAATACAAACACGTCGAAGGCAAGCGCATCCTGGAGCCGGTGAAAGGCCGGCTGGCCGACACGCTGCGCGAGATGCAGGAAGACCTGCAAAGCTCGATCAGCTACGCCGGTGGCCGGCAGTTGATGGACATCCGCAAGGTGAACTACGTGATTCTGGGTGGCGACAACGCCGGCGAGCACCTGCTGATGTGACCCCGCCCCCGGGCCGCCCCCGAGACGGCACGGCTCGATTTGACGCTACAGTTCGTAAAACCATCATCACAGACGTCGTACGAGCCCAGATGCCCAGATTAGCCTCTCAACGGCCGCCCTACCCTGCGCCCCTGTCCGCCGCATGAACCAGCGGCCACCTCACACCGCACGGCGGCACCGCGTCATTGCGCTGCTTGTGTTTGCGTTCAGCCTGCTGGCCTTGGGCAGCTGGTCGTGGGTTTTCGAGCAACGCCGCTCTGAAGCCCAGCGGGCCACGCTCCTGACGTTTGCCGGCGACCAGGCCCAGGCCATCGAAAGCCGCCTCCAGCGCCTGCTGTCGGCCACTTACCTGCTGGCCACCCTGGTGCGGACCAACCAGGGCGAGGTGCCGCGTTTCGAACAGACCGTTACCGACATGCTGCCCTTCTACCCCGGCGTGACCGCGCTGTCGCTGTCGCCGAACGGGGTGGTGCGCGACGTGGCGCCGCTTGAAAGCAACCGGAACCTGGTCGGATTTGACGTGTTTGCCGACCCGCAACAGCGCGAGGAAGCGCTGCGCACCCGCGACAGTGGGCAGCTGACACTGGCGGGGCCGGTGGAACTGGTGCAGGGCGGCGTGGGCGCAGTTGGCCGCCTGCCCATTTTTCTGCCAGATCCGGAGAGCGGAGAAGATCGGTTCTGGGGCTTTGCCAATGTGGCCATGCGTTTCCCCGAGGCCTTGGCTGCCACGGGCCTGGACGGCCTGGCAGAACTTGGCTACGACTATGAACTGTGGCGCCAGCCACCGGGCGGTGCACCGCGCCAGCGCATCCTGGCCTCCTCCGGTGTGACCGCGGGTGCCACGCTGGTCCAGCCGGTGAGCAAGACCCTGCGGGTGCCCAACGGCGAATGGGTCCTCAGCCTGGCGCCACGCAACGGTTGGGGCCAGCCACTCAACCTGGGGTTGGCCCTGCTGGCTTGCGCCCTGTTCAGCGCCATGCTGGCCTACCTCGTCAAGCTGCTGCTCGACCAGCGCAGCCAAAAGGCCTGGCTGGAACAGGAGGTGGCCAACCGCGTGCGCGACATCGAAGCCACCCGACAAGAGCTGCAGGCCACACTCAACGCCATCCCCGACCTGTTGTTCGACATCGACCAAAACGGATGGATCCACGGCGTGCACGCGCACAGCCACACCGACCTGCTGATACCGGCCGAGCAGCTGGTGGGCCGTCGAGTACAGGACCTGCTGCCCGAAGATGCCTGCACGACCGTGATGGCCGCGCTGGACGACGCCGCACGGCAAGGGCGCTCCATGGGCCACGAGTACAGCCTGCCCCTGCCACACGGCCTGCAATGGTTCGAACTGTCGGTGGCAGCGAAGGACAGGCACCTCCCCGCGTCAGCCGACGAGGCGCCGCGCTTCATCGCCATTGCGCGCAACATCAGCCCCCGCAAACAGGCCGAACTGCGCTACACGCTGATCGAACAGTTCTTCAACGGCTCGGGCGAAGGCTTTGTCATCACCGACCCTCAACAGCGCATCGTGAAGGTCAACCGGGCGTTCACTGCGATCACCGGTTACGACGAGGCAGAGGTGCTGGGCCAGAAACCCAGCCTGCTGTCGTCGGGGCGGCACGGCCCGGCGTTCTATGCCACCATGTGGCACGACGTGGAAACCACCGGTCAGTGGCAGGGCGAGGTGTGGAACCAGCGGCGCAGCGGCGAAGAGTACCCGGAATGGTTGTCAATCAGCCGGGTGCAGGACAGCGCCGGTCGCACCACGCACTACATTGGCATTTTCAGCGACATCAGCCGCCGGCGTGAGCAGGAGGCCCGCATCCGCCACCTCGCCTTCTACGACCCCCTGACCGGGCTGGCCAACCGGGTGCTGCTGCGTGACCGCGTCCAGCACGACCTGAGCATGGCGCGCCGTCACCACACGCCGCTGTCTCTGCTGTTCATTGACCTGGACCACTTCAAGCACATCAACGACTCACTCGGCCACCAGGCGGGTGACGCGCTGCTCAAGCAGGTGGCACAACGCATTGGCCAGCTCGTGCGGGAGCAGGACACGGTGGCCCGCCTGGGGGGTGATGAATTCGTGGCCGTGCTGCCCGACACCGGTGCCGAAGGGGCCACCCACATGGCCAAGCTGTTGCTGCAGCGCCTGTCGGCACCCTACACCGTGCAACAGCAGGAGTTCACGGTGACGCCGTCGATCGGCATCTCCCTCTTCCCAGAAGATGGGGCCGACTTCGAAGCCTTGTACCGCTGCGCCGACACGGCCATGTACCGCGCCAAGCAGGATGGCCGCAACCGCTACGCCTTCTTCACCCAGGAAATGCAGGCCTTGTCGCTGCGGCGGTTGCAACTGGAGAATGCCCTGCGTCGGGCCGTGGAACGCGGCGAAATGGCGCTGCACTACCAGCCACAGGCAGCCTTGTCAGACGACCGAGTGGTCGGGGTCGAGGCGCTGCTGCGCTGGACTCACCCGGAATGGGGCCCCGTGTCACCGGCCGAGTTCATCCCGGTGGCCGAAGGCACCGGACAGATTCTGCCGCTGGGAGAGTGGGTATTGCGCGAAGCCTGCGCGCAAGCGCAGCGGTGGCGCGAGCAGGGCTTGCCGGACCTGGTGATGGCCGTCAACCTGTCGGCTGTGCAGTTCCGCCAGCCCGGCTTGCCCGCCTTGGTGACGAGCATTCTGGAGCGGACCGGACTGCCGGCTCACTGCCTGGAACTGGAGCTGACCGAAAGTGCCGCGACGGACGACCCCGAAGCCGCCATCGCCGCCATGGAGGCGCTGCGGGAACGCGGCGTCCATCTGGCGATGGACGACTTCGGCACCGGCTACTCGTCGCTCAACCACCTCAAGCGCTTCACCATCCACAAGCTCAAGATCGACCAGTCTTTCGTGCGCGGTCTGCCGCACGACACCGAGGACATCAACCTGGTCACGACCATCCTGCAGATGGCCAAAGGCCTGGGGTTGCTGACGATCGCGGAAGGTGTGGAAACCCCGGCACAGCGGGATTTCCTGCAGCGCTACGGCTGCGACGAAATGCAGGGTTACCTGCTGGGGCGCCCCCTGCCGGCCGGCGATTTCGAGGCGTGGCTGCGAGGACGCTTGTCGCCAAAGCCCTGACGCCCTTCGGGAGCGCCAAAGCCCACACGCGCCCCCTCGCCTGCGGGGCGTGCACCGCGGTAGCCGCCGCCGAAGGGTTTCCCATCGTGGCCACGGTCACCGCCATGGCGGCGACCACCCCGCGGCGGGCCACGGCGGTCGCCACGGTCGTTGCGGAAGTCGTACACGGGCTTCTTGGGCTCCAGGCCTGGGATCGTCTGGGTCTGGATCGGCTGCTGGCTGTAGGCCTCGATCTCGCCGATCTTGCGGCGGTCCCGGAATTCGGCCATGGTCACGGCCAGGCCCTTGCGGCCCGCGCGGCCGGTACGGCCGATGCGGTGGGTGTAGTCCTCGGCCTTCATCGGCAAACCGAAGTTGAAGACGTGGGTGATCGCTGGCACGTCAATGCCGCGGGCCGCCACATCGGTGGCCACCAGAATCTGCACCTGGCCGTTGCGCAGCGCCATCAGGCGGCGGTTGCGCAGGCCCTGGCTCAGGGCCCCGTGCAGCGCCACGGCAGCAAAGCCGGCCTGCTGCAGTTCCTCGGCCAGCGCGTCGCACTCGATCTGGGTGCTGGCAAACACGATGGCCTGGTCGATGCTGGCGTCGCGCAGCCAATGGTCCAGCAGCTGGCGCTTGTGCTCGGGGCTGTCGCACCAGTACAGGCGCTGCTCGATGTTGGTGTGACGGTCCTGCGGGGTGTCGATCTGCACCTTCTGCGGCTGGCGCATCACGCGCGCAGCCAGCGTCTGGATGCGCGGCGCAAAGGTGGCGCTGAACATCATGGTCTGGTGGCGGTTGATGGTCAGCTGGTTGATCTCGGCCAGGTCGTCGGCAAAGCCCAGGTCCAGCATGCGGTCGGCTTCGTCCACCACCAGGAACTGCACCTTGTCGAGCTGAAGCTGGCCGCTGCGCTGCAGGTCCAGCAGGCGGCCCGGGGTGGCCACCACCAGGTCGGCGTTCTGCAGCTTGGCGATCTGCATCTGGTAGGGCATGCCGCCCACCACGGTGGCCACGCGCAGGCCGCGGCAGTGCTTGACCAGGTCGATGGCGTCGTGCGCCACCTGCTGGGCCAGTTCACGCGTCGGGCACAGCACCAGCGCACCGGGCACGGCCGGCTTGAAATGGCGAGCCAGCAGGGGATTCTTGCGCTTGGGGCGCTTGGGGGCGGGCTTGCCCTCGGCTTCGGCCTGGGCCACCAGGCGGTCCCATTCGGCGCGTTCCTGCGCCTCGGCCTGGGCCTGTTGTTCGATCAGGGTGTGCAGCACCGGCAGCAGGAAAGCGGCCGTTTTGCCGGAGCCGGTCTGGCTCGACACCATCAGGTCGGTGTAACCCTCGGCGTGACCGCCCTGCATGGCCTTGGGGATCGCGGCCTGTTGCACCAGGGTGGGTTGGGTAAAGCCCAGGTCGGCCACGGCGCGCAGCAGCGGCTCGGCCAGGCCCAGTGCGGCAAAGGCCTCGGGCGCCGCCGGGGTGCTGGTGGCAGGCGTGGCCACCTGGGCGTCGTTCAAAGTGGAAATGGATTCCGTCATGTCATTCTTCCTTGCGCGTTAGGCGCAAACAGAACGAAACGGCCATGGCCCTGCCCGCTCCTGGGGAGGGTCGCCAGTCCGATCCGTTCGTGGTCACAGAACACATCAACCACAAACAGATCGGCACACCGCAGACCCTGTCAGGGTCGGTCTGGGCGGTGTGCTGGAGGCATGCAAGGGTCCGGGAACCGGACCGGCTGGCTAATGCCAGCCAAGAAAGCCAAAGCGTGGGGCAGATGTACGTTGACTGCCCTCATGAAAGGGCAGCCTCGAATTATCACACGAATCCGGGAAAACCCGAAATCCTTCGGGTCAATGCGCCGAAAGCAGTGCAGCGACCCCGTGGTACAGCATGGCGGCCAGCACGGCCGTGGCGGGCACGGTGACGATCCACGCCGCCACGATGCGCATCACCACCGAGCGCTTGACCAGCTCCTTCTTGTAGGCCTTTTTGAAGGCCTTGCGCTCCTTCTTGTCAAACGCCTGCACGGCAGCGTCCTGTCCGTTGGACTGGCGCGCAGCGGCCCGCTTCTTCATCTCGGCGAGCATCCGTTTTTTCTCTTCCACCGGTGCGGCCTCGAACTTGACCAGGTAGGCCTCCACCGCCTCGCGGTCCTCGCCCTGATGGCCGGCGCGCACCACGGCCTCCATCTTGGCGTAGTTGACCTTGAGCAGTTCACGCAGAAAGCCCACACCGAAGACGGCACCGATGGTGACGTGGGTGGTGGACACCGGCATGCCCAGCTGCGCCGCCAGGATCACCGTCAGCGTGGCGGCCATGGCGATCGAGTAAGCGCGCATCAGGTCGAGCTCGGTGATCTCCTTGCCCACCGTGAGGATGAGCCGCGAACCGTAGAGGGCCAGGCCCACCGACAGACCCAGCGCTCCCAGCACCATGATCCACATCGGCGTGACGGCCTTGGCCGCCACCGCCCCCGACACCACCGCCTCGTAGATGGCCGCCAGCGGGCCGATGGCGTTGGCCACGTCGTTGGCCCCATGGGCAAAACTCAGCAGCGCCGCCGCAAACACCAGCGGCCAGGTGAACAGGGCATTGACGCCGTCCTTGCTGTTTTTCTGGCGGCTCGCGGCGCGTGCGATGGGGCGCGAGACGAGCACGTACACCACGACCGCGATGACCAGGCCCCACACCACCGCCCAACCAAACGTCACCTTCACCAGCTGCGACGCACCTTTGAGCAGCATGTAGGTGCCAAAGGCCCAGGCCATCAGGGCCACCAGCACCGGCACCACGCGCGTGGCCGCCCGGGTCATGTCGGCCTTGTACGTGATGGAGTGTTTGATCAGGAACAGGAACGCCGCTGCGATCACCCCGCCCATCAGAGGCGAAACCACCCAGCTGGCAACGATCGAGCCGATGGTGCCCCAGTTGACCAGTCCCCAGCCACCAGCGGCAATGCCCGCCCCCATGACCGCACCGATGATGGAGTGCGTGGTCGAGACCGGCGCCCCCAGCATGGTGGCCAGGTTCAACCACAACGCACCCGCCAGCAGGGCGGACAACATCAGCCAGGTGAAACTTTGGGGATCGGCAAAGGCCTTGGCGTCGATGATGCCGCCCTTGATGGTCCCAACCACCTCACCGCCAGCAATGATGGCGCCCAGGGCTTCAAACACCGCGGCCACCAGGATGGCCCAGCCCAGTGTGATCGCTCCGGAACCCACGGCCGGGCCCATGTTGTTGGCCACGTCGTTGGCGCCGATGTTCATCGCCATGTAGCCGCCCACGGCGGCCGCCACGATGAGGAACCACAGCGCCTGGGTGCTCAACCCGGGGATACCTTCGGCATTGAACGAGGCATAAACGCCCACGGCAATCAAAAAGGCCACGGCCGCCGCGAGGCGCAACATCTGCCGCAGGTGTTCTTCTCCCGCGCGGGTGGCGGGCTTCAAGGTCATGTTCATGGTGTGTGCTTGTTGTCACCCCGCCGGCCCTCTGTCGTGGCGCGGTCGGAAGCGTCGGGATAGACCAGTGTGATCAGCGCAGGAAATGGTGTCGGTAATGCTCCAGTTCGTCAATCGACTCGTGCACGTCGGCCAGCGCCGTGTGCTTCTGGTGCTTCTTGAACGCCGCGTACACCTCGGGGCGCCAGCGCTTGGCCAGTTCCTTCAGGGTGCTCACGTCCAGGTTGCGGTAATGGAAGTAGGCCTCGAGCTTGGGCATGTAGCGCACCAGAAAACGCCGGTCCTGGCCAATGGTGTTGCCGCACATGGGCGAGGCGCTGCGCGGCACGTAGCGCTGGATGAAGGCCAGCAGCTGCGCCTCGGCATCGGCCTCGGTCAGGGTGCTGGCCTTGACCTTGTCGATCAGACCGCTGCGGCCATGGGCCCCCTTGTTCCAGTTGTCCATGGCGTCGAGCACGGCATCGCTCTGGTGGATCACCAGCACCGGGCCCTCGACGCGGGGGGTCAGCTGCGGGCCGGTCACCACAACGGCAATCTCGAGCAGCCGCTCCTTGTCCGGATCGAGCCCGCTCATTTCGCAGTCGATCCAGACCAGGTTCTGGTCACTCTTGTTCAGTACCGCGGCGGCCTCGGCATCGGGGGCCACCGCTTCGGGGATGGAAGTCATGGGGCGTGATTTTCGCCGATCCGGCGCACGGGCCGACCAGTTTCGCTAGACTCACGCGCATGACTGTTGTTTCAACCCCATCCGCCACTGTCTGGACGGCGCTGTTCTGCGTGATGTTGCTGGCCGGGCTGCTGACGCGCCTGTGGCTGGCGCAGCGGCAGGTGCGCCACGTGGCACGCCACCGAGGCGCCGTGCCCGCCACGTTTGCCGGCACGGTCGATTTGGTGGCCCACCAGAAAGCCGCCGATTACACCGCGGCCAAGGTGCGCTTCGGGGTGATCGAGTCGGCCTTTGCGGCCGCCGTGCTGGTGGGCTGGACGCTGCTGGGCGGGCTGGACGCACTCAACCTCGCCTTGCACAGCGTGCTGGGAGCCGGCATGGTGCAGCAGCTGGCCCTGCTGGGTGGGTTCTTCCTCATTGGGGGGCTGCTGGAAGGGCCACTGGCCTGGTACCGCGCCTTCCGGCTGGAGCAGCGCTTCGGCTTCAACAAGATGACCCTGGGCCTGTGGCTGAGTGATGGGATCAAGGGCGCCTGCGTGGGTGCACTCATCGGGCTGCCCATTGCGGCGCTGGTCCTGTGGCTGATGGAAGCGGCTGGCAGCCTCTGGTGGCTCTGGGCCTGGGCGGTGTGGATGGCGTTCAACCTGCTGCTGCTGGTGCTGTACCCCACGCTGATTGCCCCACTCTTCAACAAGTTCGAGCCGTTGCAGGACGCGGCCTTGCGCCAGCGCATTGAAGGCCTGATGGCCCGCTGCGGCTTCACCGCCAAGGGCCTGTTCGTGATGGACGGCAGCAAGCGCAGCGCGCACGCCAACGCCTATTTCACCGGCTTCGGGCCAGCCAAACGGGTGGTGTTCTTCGACACCCTGCTGCAACGGCTGGCACCGGGCGAGATCGATGCTGTGCTGGCCCACGAGCTCGGCCACTTCAAACACCGGCACATCGCCAAGCGCCTGGTGACGATGTTTGCCGTGAGCCTGGCCGGGTTTGCACTGCTGGGCTGGCTGTCGAGCCAGGTCTGGTTCTACACCGGGCTTGGGGTCACGCCCAACTTCACCAGTGCCAACAGCGCCCTGGCCCTGCTGCTGTTCCTCAGCGCCGTGCCCTTGTTCGCCTTTTTCATCACGCCGCTGACCAGCCACCTGTCGCGCCAGCACGAGTTCGAGGCCGACGCCTACGCGGTGCAACACGCCAACGGGCACGATCTCGCCCAGGCGCTGCTCAAGCTCTACAAAGACAACGCCAGCACCCTCACCCCCGACCCACTGTTCGTGAAGTTCTATTACTCCCACCCCCCGGCGGCCGAGCGGCTGGCCCGCCTGCCCGGGGTGGCATGAGCGTGGCAGCATCCTCCCAGACCGGCCTGGTGGTGGCCACGCACGGCCGCCATTGCCTGGTGGAAACCGAGGGCGGTGAACGCCTGATCTGCCACCCGCGCGGTAAAAAGAGCCAAGCCGTCGTGGGCGATCGGGTGGCTTGGCGCGCGAGCGGCGACGAGGGCCTGATCGAAGCCGTGCTGCCGCGGCGCAACCTGCTGTACCGGCAAGACGAAATCCGCACCAAATCCTTCGCCGCCAACCTCGACCAGGTGCTGGTGTTGCTGGCGGCAGAGCCCGAGTTCTCCGAAGGCCAGCTCATGCGGGCGCTGATCGCCTCCCATGCCGCCAGCATCCCGGTGGTGGTGGTGCTCAACAAACGCGACCTGCAGCCGCTGTTCGACCGCGCCTGGCAGCGGCTTGCCCCTTATTGCGCCATGGGCCAGGTGGTATTGCCATTAAGCCTCACGGCCGATGACGGCAGCCTCACCGCGCTCCAAGCCCAATTGCTGGGGCGCACCACCCTGGTGATGGGGCCGTCGGGCGCTGGCAAAAGCACGTTGGTGAACCGCCTGATCCCACACGCACAGGCGCAGACCGGTGAAATCTCGCGGGCCCTCAATTCGGGGCGGCACACCACCACCTCGACCACCTGGTACTGGCTGGACGACGCCCACCAGACCGCGCTGATCGACTCACCCGGTTTTCAGGAATTTGGGCTCTACCACCTGGAGGCCGCCGAACTGGCGCAGCGCCTGCCGGATTTCGCCCCTTACCTGGGCCAATGCCGTTTCTACAATTGCAGCCACCTGCACGAGCCAGGTTGTGCCGTGCGCGCGGCGGTCGAAACGGGTCACATATCGGCCCAACGCTACCGGCTGTACGGCGAACTCCACGCCGAACTCTCGCAGGCGCGCCGCTACTGACGGCGCGCGCTCACACCAGCCGGGCGAATGTCCCGAGCGCCAGCAGCAGCAGCCACAGCACCACGCTGCGCCACACCAGGCCGACGACACTCGCCAAGTGGGCGAGCTGCGGCTCCCGACCATCGACCACTGGGCTGGCCGGTCCCATACCGGCGCCGCCCAGGGCCTGACCACCAAGCCGCACATTGATGGCCCCCGCGGTGGCCGCCAGCAGGATGCCGTCGTTCGGGTCGCTGAAATGGCGGGCCTCCTGGCGCCAGTTGGCCACGGCTTCCTCGAAATTGCCCACCACCGCGAAACCCAGCGCAGTGGCGCGCACCGGGCCCGCGTCCACCCAATGCCAGGCCCGCTGGGCGGCACCCTGGGCCGGCTCGCTCGGCGGGTCATCGGCCTTGGCACTCCAGGCGCGCGAGACGTATTCGCTCAGGCGGTAGAGCACGGCACCTGCCGGCCCCAGGCCCAGCAACGCCAGCACCACGAAACACACCAGCACACCGAACACGTGCCGGTGGGCCTGCAACACCGCATGCTCAATCACGTGGCGCAACAACTCCTGCCGCGGCAGCTGATGGACCTCCACGCCGCGCCAGCGGGCAAGTGCAGCCCGGGCACCGGCCTCGTCGCCCGACTCCAACGCCTCGCGGATGGCGGTGAAATGGTGGCTGAACTGCCGAAAGCCCAGCGTGAGGTAGAGCACCAGCACCAGCCAGGCAAAGCCCAGCAGCAGGCTCCAATGTGCCAGCACGGCATACACCGCAGCCGAAAGCGCGGCAGGCCCCACGACCGCCGCCAGCCACACCAGCCAGCCGTGGTGGCGCTGGCCCGCGTCCAGGGTGCGCCGGACCCACCGCACCCACCCCTGCATCCCACCGTGGACCGGGTTGTCGGGCGCCAGCGGTCGCGCCTGCTCCAGCAACAAAGCCAGAAAAATCGCGAAAAAACTCATGCCGGCATCATAGCCGGCTGTCACTGCTGCCCCAACCGCGGTGGGCAGGGATTACCCGCACTCAAGCACTGAGGAAACGGTACAGGTTGCGCAGCATGGCCGCTGTGGCGCCCCAGATGAAGCGCTCGCGTGCGCCATCGCGGTAGGGCATGGAGAACCACTGGCGAGGCTGGCCTTCCCACAGCATTTCATGGCGGCGGTGGTGGGCCGGGTCCATCAGAAAGGCCAGCGGCACCTCGAACGCCTCGGCCACCTCGTGGGGGTTGGGCCGTACCGCAGCGTGCGCCCGCACCAGCGCCACCACTGGCGTGACCACGAACGCCGTTGCCGTCACGTACTCGGGCAAGCTGCCCAGCACTTCGAGGTCGACGGGATCCAGCCCGACCTCCTCATGCGCTTCACGCACCGCCGCCGCCGTGGCGGAACGGTCGTACGGGTCGATCTTGCCGCCAGGAAAAGCGATCTGTCCAGCGTGGGTCGGCAGGTGTGCGGTACGTTCCGTCAGCAGCACGGTTGGCTCGTCGCGCAGGAACACCGGCACCAGGACCGCCGCATGCCGCGGCGGGTGATCGGTGAAACGGGGCTCTCGGCGGACCTCCGGCTCCCAGACGGGCGGCATCAGGAAGCGGGCACGCAATGCCTCGGCTGTCAGGCCTTGGGGCAACACCCGGGGTAGGTGGTCGTCAACGCCGACGACCGGCACGGTGGAAGGATCGAACATGGACGAGAGTATGGCGCCGCCCGGCCCACCGCCGCGGGCGCTTGCGTTACAGTACGGTCGAAATTGTGCAACGACACAGTACAGGGAGAACTCGATGAACCACTACCGCCACCTGCGCGCCTGGGTGCTGGCCGGCTTTGCCTGGCTGCTGCTGCCCGCCTTCGCCGCCCTCGACGCCAACCAAGCGCCCGCCGACGATTTGATGACCCTCAAGGGCGTGGGGCCTCGCACCAGTGCCCGCATCGTCGAGGCCCGGCAAGCCGGCCCGTTCCGCGACTGGCCCGACCTGATCCGGCGGGTCCAGGGCATCGGCCCGGCGACGGCCGCCAAGCTGTCCTCGCAAGGCCTGCGCATCCATGGCCATGCTTACGATGCTCCCGACACGGGTCCCGCGGCCGCCCCAGTGAGTGAATGGCGCCCCATGGTGCCTCGGCCACTGGAGCCGGTGCGCCAGCCTCGGTAATGCATTTCGTGCATGACATGATCCCGCCTTGGCCTTGGACAAGCCGCAGTCCAGCCACTAAGCTCAAGGCCATGTTCCACTAGCGCCTTGGCCATGCACACTCCTGCCGCCCCCAGTTCCGTCCACGCCCTGCCCTCCTACCTGCAGGCCGATCACCTCGGCCCCTGGGGGATCTTCCTGCAGCAGGTCGACCGCGTCACGCCTTACCTGGGCGACCTGGCCCGCTGGGTAGAAACGCTCAAACGACCCAAGCGCATGCTGATCGTTGACGTGCCCATCCACCTCGACAACGGCACCGTGGCGCACTTCGAAGGCTACCGCGTGCAGCACAACACGTCCCGCGGGCCGGGCAAAGGCGGCGTCCGCTTCCACCAGGACGTGACGCTGTCGGAAGTGATGGCGCTGGCGGCCTGGATGTCAATCAAGAACGCCGCGGTCAACGTGCCTTACGGCGGTGCCAAAGGCGGCATCCGGGTCGATCCGCGTCAGTTGTCGGCCTCCGAACTGGAACGCGTGACCCGCCGGTACACGAGCGAGATCGGACTCATCATCGGCCCGACCAAGGACATCCCGGCCCCCGACGTCAACACCAACGAACAGGTCATGGCGTGGATGATGGACACCTACTCCATGAACGTGGGCGAGACGGCCACCGGCGTGGTGACGGGTAAACCAGTGGACCTCGGCGGCTCGCTCGGACGGCGTGAGGCCACAGGCCGCGGGGTGTTCACCGTGGGCGTGGAGGCGGCACGGCGCCTCGGACTGGAAATCAACGGCGCCACCGTGGCGGTCCAGGGCTTTGGCAACGTGGGAGGGGTGTCGGCCCGCCTGTTTGCCGAAGCAGGCGCGCGCATCGTTGCGGTGCAGGACCATGGCGGCACGGTGTACCGTGCCGCCGGCCTCGACGTGGCCGCTCTGACGGCCCATGTCGCGCGCCATGGCAGCGTCGCCGGGTTCGAGCACGCAGAGACACTGGCACAGGACCGTTTCTGGGACGTTCCTTGCGACATCCTGATCCCGGCAGCGCTGGAGCAGCAGATCACGGCCGTCAATGCAGGGCGCCTGCAGGCCCGACTCGTGATCGAAGGCGCCAACGGGCCGACCACGCCCGAGGCGGACGACATCCTGAACGACCGCGGCGTGCTGGTGGTCCCCGACGTGATCGCCAACGCCGGCGGCGTGACGGTGAGCTACTTCGAATGGGTGCAGGACTTCTCCAGCTTTTTCTGGAGCGAAGACGAAATCAACGACCGGCTGATCCGGATCATGCGCGGCGCCTTCGACGCCGTCTGGCAGATCGCCGCAGAGCACCACGTGAGCCTGCGCACCGCCACCTTCATCGTGGCCTGCCGACGCATCCTTCGCGCCCGCGACCTCCGTGGCCTCTACCCTTGAAGCCAGGGTGTCATTGCAGCGTTGTCTTGAAAAGGTCGAGGTCGGGCAGCGGCAGCAGTTCGACCCCCTCTTCCAACAGATCTTGCGCTTGCTCCAGCGTGGCCCGGCCGCGGATGTCCCGCGCCGGCGTGTCACCACGGTGGATGCGCCGCGCCTCCTCGGCGAATCGGTCCCCCACGTCCTCGGTACGGGCGGCGATGGTGCGCATGGCCTGCCACCACACCGCCTGCAATTCGGCCGGCAGACCCGCAGACGCGGCCTCGGCTGGGGGGCGTTGAGGAACGGTCATGTTTGGGGCGGCAGTGCGTGGTTGAGTGGCCCCCAGATTCAGTCGCGGGGCACTCAAGCGCTTTTCCACGCCCGCATCGCCGCACACCGGACACGTCAGCCGCCCGGTATCGCGCTGCTGCTGGTAGTCGGTTTCCGAGCCAAACCAGCCTTCGAACACGTGCCCCTTCGAACAGCCCAGGTCCAGCACCTTCATCCCAACACCTCCACCCACTCCAGCGTCCAGTCACCGCGCAGCACGTTCTGCAACCAGAGGGCACCGGTGAGGGTTTTCGCGTCAGTGATCAATCCGTCTCGGCAAGCCTGCAACAACTCCTGTGGCGTCACCGACAGCACATCCAGGAACTCGCCCTCGTCCAACTGGCGGGGCCCCAAGGTCAGGCCGCGGGCAAACCAGATGTCAATGAACTCCGTGGCGTAGGAAATGACCGGATGCAACACCCCGGCGCGCGCCCACCACCGGGCGCGGTAACCGGTTTCTTCCTGCAGTTCACGACGGGCACAGTCCAGAACCGGCTCACCCGGGTCCAGCTTGCCAGCTGGAAATTCCAACATGGCGCGGTGCAGCGGGTAGCGGTATTGCCGCTCCAGCACCACCCGACCGTCGTCGAGCAGTGGAACCACCATGACCGCCCCGGGATGGACCACGTACTCGCGGGTCGTCTCGCGGCCGTCTGGCAAACGCACCGTGTCGCGGCACGCGTGCAGAAAGTGCCCGCGAAACACCGTCTCGCTGTGCAGCGTGGTTTCTTTCAGGTGGGGCGGCTGGAGTTCGGGCAACAGCACCATGGCCTCTGCCTCAACGGCGCCGGCCCAGGTAGCGGTAGACAAATCCCGGGAAAGCGAAAGTCACGAACATCGAGGCGGTGATTGCGTAGAACTCCCAACCTTGGGGATAGATCTGGCCCGCGTGCTGCTCCATCGCCAGGCCAATGCCCCCCACCACGAAGTAAAGCAGTGTCATTTCGGCAAAGCGCAAGGCCAAACCCTTGTCTGCCGATCCGCGCCGCCACACGGCCAACACCCGCTCGTTGAGGAACGGCAGGTTGGCCGCGAGAAACGCCAGCCCGATGAGCAACCAGACAGTACTTGCAGAAGTCATCTGGCTAGCTTACCTCAGACGAGCATCGCCCGAATGGCTTCGGCACAAAGGGCCATCAATCCACCAGGGACAATCCCGAGCACCAGCACCAGGGCACCGTTGATCGACAACACCGCACGCACGTCGAAGGGTGCCTGGATGGCTGCGGTCTGCACCGGCGCGTCAAAGTACATCACCTTGACCACACGCAGGTAGTAGAACGCGCCGATGAGGGACATCAGCACCGCGAAGACCGCCAGACCGACGTAGATGCCACCGCCCGCCTCCAGCAGTGCCTGCAACACCGACAGCTTGGCGTAGAAGCCAACCAGCGGCGGCACACCCGCGAGCGAGAACATGCAGGCAGCCATCACACCGGCGTACAGCGGGCTGCGCTGGTTCAGACCGGCAAAGTCGACAATCTCTTCCGACTCAAAACCCTGGCGCGACAGCAACAGCATCACACCGAATGTGGCCAGCGTGGTCAGTACGTACGTGATCACGTAGAACATCGCCGCACCGTAGGCGTTCGCGGCGTTGGACGCATCGCCGTTGACGACGCCACCCACGAAAGCCAGCAACATGAAGCCCATCTGCGCGATGGTGGAAAACGCCAGCATGCGCTTGAAGTTGGACTGGGCCACCGCCGCCAGGTTACCCACCAGCAACGAGACGATCGCCAGCACCGCCAGCATCTGCTGCCAGTCGACGGCCAACGGAGACAGACCCTCGACGAGCAGGCGCATCACGATGGCGAACGCCGCCAGCTTGGGCGCGCCACCGATCATCAGCGTCACCGCAGTGGGCGCACCGTGGTACACGTCTGGCACCCACATGTGGAACGGCACCACGCCCAGCTTGAACGCCAGACCGGCCACCACGAACACGACGCCCAGGATGAGCACCTGCGACTTCTCGCCGCTGGCTGCAACGGCCTGGGCAACGACCGCGATGTCGAGCGAACCGGTGGCACCATACAGCAGCGACAGGCCATACAGCAGGAAGCCGCTCGCCAGCGCCCCCAGCACGAAGTACTTCATGGCGGCTTCGGTAGCGCGCAGGTCATCACGGCGCAGGGCCACCAGGGCGTAGCCGGCCAGGGTCAGCAGCTCCAGACCCAGATACACCACCAGGAAGTTGTGGGCCGAGATCATGATGAACATGCCCAGCAGAGAATACGAGGCCAGCGAGAACAACTCACCGCCACGCAGCATGTCGCGCTCCAGCGCGTAGGGGCGTGCGTACACCAGCGTCGCGATCATGGCGACAGCGGCAAAGCACTTGAGCCAGGCCGCCATCGGGTCGTTGACGACCATGCCGCCGAAGCCACTCAGGGTCTGCCCGCTGGCACCCATATAGCCTTCTAGACCAGCCACCACAGCCAGTGTGAGCAGCGTGAGGCGGTAGGTGGACACCCGCCCAGGTGACTGAACGAAGAGGTCGTAAATCGCGATCAGGCTTGTCATCACCAGGAGGATGATCTCCGGCATGACCATGGCCAAGCTGATACTGTCTAACATGGGATGTTCTCTCGATTCTGTGATGGACGGTCAGCGATCACGACTCAGGGCAGCTTGGACACGGCCACGTGCTTGAGCAGCTCGGCGACCGAGGGATTCATCACGTCTGTGAAGGGCTTGGGGTGGATGCCCATGTAAAGCACCATCACCGCCAGCAGGGCCATCACCAGGAATTCGCGGGAATTGATGTCCAGCAACGCCTTGACGTGGTCGTTGCCCACCGGGCCCAGGTACACCCGCTTGAACATCCACAGCGAGTACGAGGCGCCAAAGATCAGCGCCGTGGCAGCCGCCATGCCGACCCAGAAATTGGCTTGCACAGCACCCAGGATCACCATCCACTCGCCGACGAAACCGGCGGTGCCTGGCAGGCCTGCATTGGCCATGGTGAACAGCAACGCGAACGCCGCGAACTTGGGCATGGTGTTGATGACACCACCGTAGTCGGCAATCTCACGGGAATGCACCCGGTCGTACAGCACGCCAATGCCCAGGAACATGGCGGCCGACACGAAGCCGTGGGCAATCATCTGGACGATCGCGCCCGACACCGCCAAATCGTTGAAGAGGAAAAAGCCCAGCGACACGAAACCCATGTGCGCCACCGACGAGTACGCCACCAGCTTCTTCATGTCCTGCTGCACCATGGCGACCAGACCGACGTAGACCACGGCGATCAGCGACAGGCCAATCATCAGCCCGGCCCACTCGTGAGAGGCGTCAGGGACGATGGGCAGGGAGAAACGCAGGAAGCCGTAGGCGCCCAGCTTCAGCATGATCGCCGCCAGCACGGCGGAGCCGCCCGTGGGCGCTTCCACGTGCACGTCGGGCAGCCAGGTGTGCACCGGCCACATCGGCACCTTCACCGCAAAGGCGGCGAAGAACGCGAAGAACAGCGCCGTCTGCACGCCCGAGCCCAGCGGCAGCTGCCACCAGGTGGCCAGGTCGAAGCTGCCCCCCGACACGTTGTATAGGTAGATCAGCGCGATCAGCATCAGCAGCGAGCCGAGCAGCGTGTACAGGAAGAACTTGAACGACGCGTAGATCTTGTTGGGACCACCCCAGATGCCGATGATGATGTACATCGGGATCAGCGTGGCCTCGAAGAACACGTAGAACAACATCGCATCGACAGACGCGAAGACACCGATCATCAAACCCGAGAGGATCAGGAAGGCCCCCATGTACTGGTTGACCTTTTCGGTGATGACTTCCCAGCCGGCGATCACCACGATGACGGTAATGAACGCGGTCAACAGCACCAGCCACAGCGAAATGCCGTCCACCGCGAGGTGGTAGTGCACGTTGAAACGCTCGATCCAGACCGATTTTTCGACGAACTGCATCGCCGCAGAACCGACTTCGAAGCCGGTGTACAGGGGCACCGTGACGGCCAACCCCAGCAAGGCACCGATCAGGGCGATCCAGCGAACGGCGTTGGCGTGCTCGTCACGGCCGATGGCCAGCAGCACCACACCGAACAGGATGGGGACCCAGATCGCAAGGCTCAGCAAACCCATGTTGTTCTTCTCCTTATTTGGCGAGCCACACGAAATAGGTCATGAAGGCCAGCACACCGGCAATCATCACGAACGCATAGTGGTAGAGGAAACCCGTCTGCGCGCGGCGCACGATGCCAGACACGAAACCGACGATCTTCCAGCTCAGGTTGACCACAGCGCCTTCGATGATGCCGCGGTCGCCCCCCTTCCACAGGCCCACGCCAATGCCGCGCGCGGCCTTGGCGATGATGTTTTCATTGATCCAGTCCATGAAGTACTTGTTTTCCAGGATCACGACCAACGGACGCAACGCCTTGGCGATGGCCGCCGGGACGGCTGGGTTGACCATGTACATGTACCAAGCGGTGACTGCACCACCGGCGGCCAGGTACAGCGGCGGGGTGGACAGCGCATGCGCCGCCATGGACAGGGGGCCGTGGAAGATCTCGGCAAACTTCGCCATCGCAGGGTGTGCCGCGTCGTTCACAAAGATGGCGTCGGCCAGAAACTCACCGAACAGCATCGGCTGGATCGTCAGGTAACCGATCACCACCGACGGGATCGCCAGCAGCAGCAGCGGCACCGTCACCACCCAGGGCGACTCGTGCGGCTTGCCATCACCATGGTGGCCGTGGTCATCGTGGTGGTCGTCATGGTGGTGCGCGTCCGGGTTCTGGTCGTAACGCTCGGCGCCGTGGAACACCAGGAAGTACAGGCGGAACGAGTAGAACGAAGTGACGAACACCCCGGCCATGACGGCGAAGTAGGCAAAGCCGGCCGCAGGCAGGTTGCTGAAATGCACCGCCTCGATGATGCTGTCCTTGGAATAGAAGCCCGAGAACAGCGGTGTACCGATCAGTGCGAGCGTGCCCAGCAACGAGGTGATCCAGGTGATGGGCATGTACTTGCGTACCCCACCCATCCAGCGGATGTCCTGGTTGTGGTGCATGCCCATGATGACCGAACCAGCGGCCAGGAACAGCAGGGCCTTGAAGAAGGCGTGCGTCATCAGGTGGAACACGGCCACCGAGTAGGCCGATGCGCCCAGCGCCACCGTCATGTAACCCAGCTGCGACAGGGTGGAGTACGCCACCACGCGCTTGATGTCGTTCTGGATGATGCCCAGGAAGCCCATGAACAGCGCCGTGATGGCACCGATGACGAGGATGAAGTTGAGCGCGGTGTCGGACAACTCGTAGATGGGCGACATGCGCGCGACCATGAAGATACCAGCCGTCACCATCGTGGCCGCGTGGATCAGGGCAGAAATCGGGGTCGGGCCTTCCATCGAATCGGGCAGCCACACGTGCAGCGGAAACTGGGCCGATTTGCCCATGGCACCGATGAACAGACAGATGCCGATCACGGTCATCAGCATCGCGTCCTGGCCGAAGATGTACCAGGGGAACTCGACGCTGGCCAGCTCGGGCACCTTGGCAAAGATCTCGGTGTAGTTGAGGGTGCCCGTGTAGGCGGCAATCAGGCCGATGCCCAGGATGAAGCCAAAGTCACCCACGCGGTTAACCAGAAAGGCCTTCATGTTGGCGAAGATGGCCGTGGGCTTGTTGAACCAGAAGCCGATCAGCAGGTAAGACACCAGGCCCACCGCTTCCCAACCAAAGAAGAGCTGCAGCAGGTTGTTGCTCATGACCAGCATGAGCATCGAGAACGTGAACAGCGAGATGTAGGCGAAGAAGCGGTTGTAGCCCTCGTCTTCTTCCATGTAGCCGATGGTGTAGAGGTGCACCATGAGCGACACGAAGGTCACCACGCACATCATCATGGCGGTCAGGCCATCGACCATGAAGCCGATTTCCATTTTCAGGCCACCGACCACCATCCATTCGTAAATGGTTTCGTTGAAACGAGCCCCATCCAGGGCCACGCTCTTGAGCGTCATGGCCGACAGGATGAACGCGACCAACACCCCCAGGATGGTGAAGGTGTGCGAGGCGCGACGACCGATGACGTTGCCGCCGAACTTCGTGCCGAGAATGCCGGCCAGTGCCGACCCGACCAGTGGCGCCAACGGTACCGCCAGCAGCGTGCTTGCAGAAAGGCTTGTACTCATAGTTGTGACTTTGCGTAAAACCCTTGAGCCTCAGCCCTTGAGCGTGTTGAGCTCGTCCACGTTGATGGAGGAACGGTTGCGGAACAGCAGCACCAGGATGGCGAGACCGATGGCCGACTCGGCCGCGGCCACCGTCAGGATGAAGAACACGAAGATCTGGCCGTGCAGGTCACCCAGGTAATGGGCGAACGCCACGAAGTTCATGTTGACCGCCAGCAGCATCAGCTCGATCGCCATCAGCAGCACGATCAGATTCTTGCGGTTCAGGAAGATGCCCACCACCGACAGGGCGAACAGAATGGCGCCCAGCGACAGGAAATGACCCAATGTCAGCGTCATCATGACGTCTGCCCCTCCTCTTTCGGCTGCTCAGTGGCAGCTGCTTTGGGCGTAGGGGCCAGGGGCACCACCACCAGGCGGTCCTCGGCCTTCACGCGCACCTGAATGGCCGGATCGATGGCCTTGCTTTCCTTGCGCTGGCGCAACGTCAGCGCAATCGCCGCCACCATCGCGAGCAACAGGATGACCGCAGCCACTTCCACCGGGTAGGTGTACTGGCTGTACAGCAGTTTGCCCAACTCACGGGTGTTGGAATGGTCAGGCGCATGCATCGCCACCGTGGCCGCCGTGGCATCGACGGTCAGCGTCGGGAAACCCACCCACAACACCGCGATCAGTTCGGCACTGACCAGACCGCCCAGAATGAGCGCCAGCGGAAAATGCTTCCAGAAGCCCTGGCGCAGGACGTCGACATTGATGTCGAGCATCATCACCACGAACAGGAACAGCACCATCACCGCCCCCAGGTACACCAACACGAGGGTGATGCCCAGGAATTCGGCCTTGAGCAACAGCCAGATGGCCGCCGCCTGAGAAAAGGCCAGCATCAGGTAGAGCACGGCGTGCACCGGGTTGCGCGCGGTGACCACGCGAAATGCGGCGAAAAGCAGCACCGCGGAAAACAGGTAAAAAAAGCCCGCCTGGTAGTCCATGTTGTTCTCGCTCGGCCTTTCAGCGGTACTTGGCGTCGGCCGCCTTGGCCGCCGCGATCTCTGCCTCGTAGCGGTCGCCCACGGCCAGCAGCATCTCTTTGGTGAAATACAGGTCGCCGCGCTTTTCGCCGTGGTATTCGAGGATCTGGGTCTCGACGATGGCATCGACCGGGCAGGCCTCCTCACAGAAGCCGCAGAAGATGCACTTGGTCAGGTCAATGTCGTAACGCGTGGTGCGGCGGGTGCCGTCGTCGCGGACGTCGGACTCGATGGTGATGGCCATCGCAGGACAGACCGCCTCGCACAGCTTGCAGGCGATGCAGCGCTCTTCACCGTTGTCGTAACGGCGCTGGGCATGCAGGCCCCGGAATCGCGGCGACAGGGGGGTCTTTTCCTCGGGGAACTGGACCGTGACCTTGCGGCGCAGGGCGTATCGACCGGTCAGGGCCATGCCCTTGAACAGTTCAACCAGCAGGAAACTCTTGAAAAAGTCCTTCAGGGAGAAGGGAGCGACAGCGGTGGCAGACATGCGTGTGACTCCTTACTTCCAGATGTTCCAGGACGTCTGCATCACCGCGCCGACCAGCAGCAGCCAGACCAGCGTCACAGGGATGAAGACCTTCCAGCCCAGACGCATGATCTGGTCGTAACGGAAGCGGGGGAAGGTGGCGCGGATCCAGATGAACATGGACACCACGATGAAGGTTTTCAGGCCCAGCCAGATCCAGCCCGGGATCCAGTTGAATACGGCGCTGTCGATGGGGGGCGCCCAACCGCCCAGGAACATCAGTACCGCCAGGATGGACACCAGCCACATGCTGGCGTACTCCGCGAGGAAGAAGATGGCGAAGCCCATGCCCGAGTATTCGACCATGTGACCGGCGACGATCTCGGCTTCGCCTTCCACCACGTCGAACGGGTGGCGGTTGGTCTCGGCCACACCAGAGATCAGGTAGACCAGGAAAATCGGCAGCAGCGGCAGCCAGTTCCAGGACAGGAAGTTCAGGCCCATGTCGGCCGCCATGCCCCGGTTCTGTGAGGCAACGATCTCGGCCAGGTTCAGGCTGCCGGCAGTCATGACCACCACCAGGAAGCAGAAGCCGATCGCCAGTTCGTAGCTCACCATCTGCGCCGAGGCGCGCAACGCGCCCAGGAAGGCGTACTTGGAGTTGGAGGCCCAGCCGGCAATGATCACGCCATAGACCTCGATAGAGGTGATGGCCAGGATCACCAGCAAACCGGCGTTGACGTTGGCCAGCACGGCTTCAGGCCCGAACGGCACCACCACCCAGGCGGCGAGCGCGGGCATGATGGCCATGATGGGACCGAGGCGGAACAGGCCCTTGGAGGCCGCCGTCGGGTTGATCAGTTCCTTGCTCAGGAGCTTCAGGGCGTCGGCAATCGGCTGCAGCAAGCCGAACGGGCCCACGCGGTTCGGGCCCAGGCGCACCTGCATGAAGCCCAGCAGGCGGCGCTCCCACAGCGTGAGGTAGGCCACCGCACCCATCAGCGGGGCCAGCACGGCGACGATCTTGATCAGGTTCCAGATCACGGGCCAGGCGGCGGTCTGCCACCAGGCCGCAGCGATCAGGTTCAGGCCGCCGTTGTACATCGCGTCGATCATGCGCACACTCCCTCTTCAGCCCGCTGGGCGGCACGGCCGTCGGCCGTCAGTTGCAGCGACGGTGCGCGACGCACCAGGCCATCGAGCTGGTAAATGGCGGCCACGCAAGGCGTGCCGCTGGTGACCGTGGTGTCGATGGCGGCCGAGGTGCGGTTGTCCAGGCGAGCGGCATCGACCACCGAGCCCGCTTCGACGCCCGGCAGTGCCTTCGCCAGCACAGCCTGGGACGATTCCGCGTCGAACCCGGGCAGGCCGAGCAGGTTGCCCAGCACGCGCAGCACCTTCCAGGCCGGACGGGCCTCGCCCAGGGGCTTGACCACGGCATGGAAGCTTTGCAGGCGGCCTTCGGCGTTGACGAAGGAGCCCGACGTTTCGGTGAACGGCGCGATGGGCAGCAGCACGTCGCTCACGTCCAGGTTGGTCTTGAAGGGGCTCAGCGTCACGACCATGTCGGTCTGCTGGAGGCCCTGGGTGCACACGGCCGTGTCGGCGCCGGGCTCAACGTTCAGCAGCAGCGCCGCCTTCAGCCCCCCGGTCAGCATCTGGGTGGCGTTCAGGCCGCCCTCGCCCGGCAGGGCGCCCACCAGCTGCGCCCCCACGGTGTTGGCGGCTTCGGTCAGGTAGCCAACGCGCGCACCGGTCTGGGCGCCGATCCATTGCGCCAGCGCCAGCAGGCTGGACGCCTGTTCGTGGTGGGCCGCGGCATTGCCCAGCAGCACCGCCTTGCGCTCGCCCGACAACAGGGACTGCGCCACCGCACGCGCGGCGGAGGTCACTTCAACGTTGGACGGAGCGGCCACGCCATTGGCCTCGGCCACCGCGGCGGCGATACCGGCCAGTGCCACGGTCCAATAACCGGCATCGGCCTGCACTGCGTTCACCACCGGCAGTGCCCAGTCCTGGGCCTCGGCCCACAGCACATTGACCTGGGCGCCTTTGCGGGCTGCCTGGCGGATCCGCTGTGCGAACAGCGGGTGGTCCTTGCGCAGGTTGGAACCCACCACGAGCACCCGGTCCAGGGTGGACAACTCGGCGATCGGCAGGCCCAGCCACCGGGCGACACCGGTGGGTGCGGTGTTGGCGTAGTCGGCGGCGCGCAAGCGGGTGTCGATGTTCTGGCTGCCCAGGCCTCGCACCAGTGCGCCGGCCAGCTGCAGCTCTTCCACCGTGCTGTGCGGGCTGGCGATGACGCCGATCGCGGCGGCGCCCTGCTCCGACTTCACCTGCTTCAAGCCGTTGGCGACGTACTCCAGTGCCGTCTGCCAGTCAACGGCTTTCCACTCACCACCCTGCTTGAGCATGGGCTGGGTCAGGCGGTCTTCACCGTTGAGGGCTTCGTAGCTGAAGCGGTCGCGGTCGGCGATCCAACATTCGTTCACCGCTTCGTTTTCCAGCGGCACCACGCGCATCACGCGGTTGGCTTTCACCTGCACGATCAGGTTGGCCCCGGTCGAGTCGTGCGGGCTGACGCTCTTGCGGCGCGACAGCTCCCAGGTGCGGGCCTGGTAGCGGAAGGGCTTGCTGGTCAGCGCGCCCACCGGGCAAATGTCGATCATGTTGCCCGACAGTTCGGAATCGACGCTCTGTCCGACGAAGGTCTCGATCTCGGAATGCTCGCCGCGGTGCGACATGCCGAGTTCCATGATGCCGGCAATTTCCTGGCCGAAACGCACGCAACGGGTGCAGTGGATGCAGCGGCTCATTTCCTCCATGGAAATCAGCGGCCCCACGTCCTTGTGGAACACCACGCGCTTTTCTTCTTCGTAGCGCGAGGCACCACCACCGTAGCCCACGGCCAGGTCCTGCAGCTGGCACTCACCGCCCTGGTCGCAGATGGGGCAGTCCAGCGGGTGGTTGATCAGCAGGAACTCCATGACCGACTGCTGGGCCTTGATGGCCTTGTCGGACTTGGTGCGCACGACCATGCCCTGGGTGACCGGCGTGGCACACGCGGGCATGGGCTTGGGCGCCTTCTCCACGTCCACGAGGCACATGCGGCAGTTGGCCGCGATGGAGAGCTTCTTGTGGTAGCAGAAGTGGGGAATGTAGGTGCCCGCCTTGTCGGCCGCATGCATGACCATGCTGCCCGGCGGAACCTCCACCTTCTTGCCGTCGAGTTCGATTTCAACCATGATGAGCCTTTCGCCGGGCCGCCCCTAGAAAGGCGGGCGCCCCCTCGGGGGGCAGCGAACGATTAGTGAGCTGGGGGGCCATATTGACTCTTGCCTCAAACGTAGGCCGGAACCATGCAGGTCTTGTGTTCGATGTGGTGCTCGAACTCGTGGCGGAAGTGCTTGATCATGCCTCGCACCGGCATGGCGGCGGCATCACCCAGGGCACAGATGGTGCGGCCCATGATGTTTTCGGCCACGTTGTCGAGCAGTGCCAGGTCGCTGGGCTTGCCTTCGCCGCGCTCGATGCGGTCCACCATGCGCCACAGCCAGCCCGTGCCCTCGCGGCAAGGCGTGCATTGGCCGCACGATTCGTGCATGTAGAAGTAGCTCAAGCGCTGCAGCGACTTCACCATGCAGCGGGTGTCGTCCATGACGATGACCGCGCCCGAGCCGAGCATGGAGCCGGCCTTGCTGATGGAGTCGTAGTCCATCGTGCAGTCCATGATGATGTTGGCGGGCAGCACCGGGGCTGAGGAGCCGCCCGGAATCACCGCTTTCAACTGGCGGCCGGCGCGCACGCCACCGGCCAGTTCCAGCAGTTTGCTGAACGGGGTGCCGAGTGGGATTTCGTAGTTGCCTGGGCGCTCCACGTCACCGCTGACCGAGAAAATCTTGGTGCCGCCGTTGTTGGGCTTGCCACATTCGAGGTAGGCCTGGCCGCCGTTGCGGATGATCCAGGGTACCGCCGCGAAGGTTTCGGTGTTGTTGATGGTGGTGGGCTTGCCGTACAGGCCAAAGCTGGCCGGGAATGGCGGCTTGAAGCGCGGCTGCCCCTTCTTGCCTTCGAGCGACTCGAGCAGCGCGGTTTCCTCGCCGCAGATGTAGGCACCGAACCCGTGGTGGGCGTGCAGCTGAAAGCTGAAGCCCGAACCCATGATGTTGTCACCCAGGTAACCCGCTGCGCGCGCTTCTTCCAGCGCGGCCTCGAAACGCTCGTAGACCTGGAAAATCTCGCCGTGGATGTAGTTGTAGCCCACCGCAATGCCCATCGCGTACGCCGCGATCGCCATGCCTTCGATGACGATGTGGGGGTTGTACATCAGGATGTCGCGGTCCTTGCAGGTGCCCGGCTCGCCTTCGTCGGAGTTGCAGACGAGGTGCTTGACGCCCGGGAACTGGCGCGGCATGAAGCTCCACTTCAGCCCCGTCGGGAAGCCGGCGCCCCCACGACCGCGCAAAGCGGACTCCTTGACGGTGGCGATGACCTGGTCTTGCGTCAGGCCTTCACCGCCGTCCTTGCCCAGGATCTTGCGCAGGGCCTGGTAGCCGCCGCGGGCCTCATAGTCCTTCAACGACCAGTTGCTGCCGTTGAGGCCGGCGTAGATCTGCGGGTTGATGTGGCGGTCGTGGAAACAGGTTTCCAGCCCCTTGGCCTGGAATTGCTCGAGCAATTGGTTGGCGTTCATGCCTGACCCTCCGCGGCTTTCAGGCCGTCGATCAGCTGGTCGAGCTTTTCATTGCTCATGAAGCTGCACATGTGGCGGTCGTTGACCAGCATCACCGGCGAATCGGCGCACGCGCCCAGGCATTCGCTCTGCTGCAGGGTAAACAGGCCGTCGGCCGTGGTTTCGCCCATGTGGATGCCCAGCTTTTTCTCGAGGTACTGCAGTGCCTTGCCACCGTCACGCAGGGTGCACGGCAGGTTGGTGCAGACGTTGAGCTTGAACTTGCCCACCGGCCGCTGGTTGTACATGTTGTAGAAGGTCGTGACTTCGTGGACCGCAATGGCCGGCATGCCGAGGTAGTCGGCGATGCCTTTTTCGGCGGCGGCACTCACATGGCCCTGTTCCTGCTGCACGATGGACAGGCAGGCCATCACGGCGGATTGCTTCTGGTCGGCCGGGTACTTGGCCACCTCACGGGCGAAGCGGGCCAAGGTGGCGTCGGAGAACGCCATGGCCTGCACGGCTTGCTGCGGAGCGCTCATCGGTCAATCTCTCCAAACACAATGTCCATGGTGCCGATGATGGCCACGGCGTCGGCCAGCATGTGCCCACGGGCCATCTCATCCAGGCAGGACAGATGGGCGAACCCCGGCGCCCGGATTTTCAGGCGGTAAGGCTTGTTGGCCCCATCGCTCACCAGGTAAATACCGAACTCACCCTTGGGGTGTTCCACGGCTGCATAGGCCTCGCCCTCGGGCACGTGGAACCCTTCGGTGAAGAGCTTGAAATGGTGGATCAGCTCTTCCATGCTGGACTTCATCGACTCACGCGACGGCGGCGCCACCTTGTGGTTGTCGGTGATGACCGGGCCAGGGTTGGCGCGCAACCAGTCCACGCACTGCTTGATGATGCGGTTGGACTGCTTCATCTCCTCCATGCGGACGAGGTAGCGGTCGTAGGTGTCGCCGGTCTTGCCCACCGGGATGTCGAAATCGAGCCGGTCGTACACGTCGTACGGCTGCTTCTTGCGCAGGTCCCAGGCAATGCCCGAACCACGCAGCATGGGACCGGTCATGCCCATGTTGAGTGCACGCTCGGGGCTGACCACGCCGACGCCGACGGTACGCTGTTTCCAGATCCGGTTGTCGGTCAACAGCGTGTGGTACTCGGCCAGGTAGGTCGGGAAGCGCTGGGTGAAGTCGTCGATGAAGTCCAGCAGCGAACCCTGGCGGTTGGTGTTCATCTCCGCCATCGCCTTGGCGTTGCGGATCTTGCTGTGCTTGTACTGGGGCATGGTGTCCGGCAGGTCGCGGTAGACACCGCCCGGCCGGAAGTACGCCGCGTGCATACGCGCACCCGACACCGCCTCGTACATGTCAAACAGGTCTTCGCGCTCGCGGAACGCGTAGATCAGGATGGTGGAGCTGCCGCAGTCATTGCCGTGCGAGCCCAGCCACATCAGGTGGTTGAGCAGGCGGGTGATCTCGCTGAACATCACGCGGATGTACTGCGCACGGATCGGCACCTCGATGCCCAGCAGCTTCTCGATGGCCAGGCAGTAGGCGTGCTCATTGCACATCATCGAGACGTAATCCAGCCGGTCCATATAGGGCAGTGACTGGATGAAGGTCTTGCTCTCGGCCAGCTTTTCGGTGGCGCGGTGCAGCAGGCCGATGTGCGGGTCGGCACGTTGGACGACCTCGCCGTCGAGCTCCAGCACCAGACGCAGCACGCCGTGGGCGGCCGGGTGCTGAGGACCGAAGTTCAGGGTGTAGTTCTTGATTTCAGCCATGTAGGTCGCGCCTCAGTGCAGGCCACCGTAGTTGTCTTCGCGGATGATGCGGGGCGTGATCTCGCGCGGCTCGATCGTGACCGGCTCGTACACGACGCGGCGGCGTTCTGGGTCGTAACGCATCTCGACGTGGCCCGACAATGGAAAATCCTTGCGGAAGGGGTGACCGATGAAGCCATAGTCGGTGAGGATGCGGCGCAGGTCGTCGTGGCCGTCGAACACGATGCCGTAGAGGTCGAACGCCTCACGTTCGTACCAGTTGGCCGACGACCACAAGGCCGTGACCGAGTCCACCACCGGAAAATCGTCGTCGGGACAGAACACCCGCACCCGGACGCGCTGATTGAGCGACACCGACAGCAGGTGAACGACGACAGCGAACCGCGCCCCTTCCCACTGGCCGTCGCGGTACTCGGAAAAGTCGAGCCCGCAGAGGTCGACCAGTTGCTCGAAACGGCAACCGTCGGCATCGCGCAGCGTCTGCATGGCCGACCGGTACTGCTCTGCAGACACCAGCACCGTGACCTCGCCACGTTCCACCGAAACCGACTTCGCCAGCTCCCCCAGGACCTGGGCAATGGTTTCGCGCAATGCCTCGGGCGCCACCGCCGAGGAGATGCCCACGTGCGTGGCACCGCTAGCCGTTTGCGTCATGTGATGAGCCTCCCGCACGCCTCAGGCGCGCGCAATGGTGTTGGTACGGCGAATTTTTTGCTGCAGCTGGATGATGCCGTACAGCAAGGCCTCGGCCGTGGGCGGACAGCCAGGCACGTACACATCCACCGGCACGATGCGGTCGCAACCGCGCACCACGGAATAGCTGTAGTGGTAGTACCCACCGCCGTTGGCGCACGACCCCATCGAGAGCACCCAGCGGGGCTCTGCCATCTGGTCATAGACCTTGCGCAGGGCCGGTGCCATCTTGTTGCACAGGGTACCCGCCACGATCATGAGGTCGGACTGACGAGGGCTGGCACGGAAGACCTCGGCACCGAAACGGGCCAGGTCGTAGCGGGCCGTGGCCGCGTGCATCATTTCCACCGCGCAACACGCGAGGCCGAACGTCATCGGCCACAGCGAGCCGGTCTTGGCCCAGTTCACCACCGAGTCGTAGCTGGTGGTGATGAAGCCTTCCTTGAAGACGCCTTCGATCATCTGAACTCCTGCGCGTTATGCCGTCGTCATTCCCAGTCCAGGGCACCGATCTTCCAGGCATAGACAAAGCCCACAATGAGATCGACCAGAAAGACCACACCGACCCAGAAACCGTAAGAACCGATGTCGGTGAAGGCAACTGCCCAGGGAACCAGGAAAGCGATTTCGAGATCGAACAGGATGAACAGGATGGCGATCAGGTAGTACCGCACATCGAATTTCATCCGGGCGTCTTCGAAGGCCTCGAAGCCGCACTCGTAAGGGGAGTTCTTTTCGGGATCGGGGCGGTTCGGACCCAGGATGTAACCAAACACCTGAGGAAGCACCCCAACAGCGAGACCAACCAAGATAAACAAGAGAACTGGAAGGTATTGCTCTAGGTTCATTTGGCGGTCCCGCAAACGCCTCGCAAGGCGTTTCGTTTGAATTGGTGCCGACGGCGAGACTCGAACTCGCACAGCTTTCGCCACTACCCCCTCAAGATAGCGTGTCTACCAATTTCACCACGTCGGCGTGAAGGTGTGTCTGGATGGAAAGGCTCTTGCTGTACCTCGCCTTCCCCCGACAGACCTAGATTCTACCCTGAAAAACCCGGGTTTTCAGGGGGGTGCTTGTCACTGACCTGGAATCTGCGCGGCACCGGCGGGCGCAGGCGTTGCCGGCGCAGGCACGGCATCCGCGGGCGCTGTCTGGGCGGGCAGATTTTCCAGCACGCTGCCGGTGCTTGCCGGACGCGCATTGCCGAAATAGGCCAGCGCGAGCGTGCACACGAGGAACAAGGTCGCCAGCACCGCCGTGCTGCGCGACAGGAAATTGGCACTGCCGGACGCGCCGAACAGGCTGGCCGAGCCGGCCCCGCCGCCGCCAAACGCGGCGCCGGCATCCGCACCTTTGCCGTGCTGCACCAGAATCAGTCCGATCATGGCCACAGCCGACAACAGCTGCACTGCCAACAAGATGGTGGTCATTACGTTCATGTCAACTCCTGAATGAGGGGCCTCAGGCCGTGCGGCAAGAGGCGATGATGCTGAGAAAATCTGAGGCTTTGAGCGATGCGCCACCGATCAGGCCACCGTCGATGTCGGGCTGGCGGAGCAGCTCGGCCGCATTGGCCGCGTTCATGCTGCCACCGTACAGGATGCGGACCCGCTGGGCTCTCGGCGTGGCGGCCTGCAGCTGGGCACGCAACACCGCGTGCACCGCCTGTGCCTGCTCGGGTGTGGCCGTATGGCCAGTGCCAATGGCCCACACCGGTTCATAGGCAACGACGATTTCACTGGTGCAATGGCCCACCGCGTGGATCACGGCCGACAGCTGGCGCTTGACGACGAACTCGGTGCGCCCCGCCTCGTGCTCCGCCAGGGTTTCCCCGACGCAGACGATCGGGGTGACGCCGGCCGCCAACGCCCGCTGGGCCTTGACGGCCACGGTGTCATCGTGCTCCCCGTGGTACTGGCGGCGCTCCGAATGACCGACGATGGTGTAGCGGCAGCCAAAATCGCGCAGCATGGCAGCACTGGTTTCACCGGTGTAGGCGCCCGCTTCATGGGAGGACACATCCTGTGCACCCCAAGCCACACCGGTGCTCGACAGCAGCGCCTGTGCCTGCGCCAGGTAAGGCATGGGCACACAGACGGCGACATCGGCTGCCGGAGCCGTGGCGAGACCCTGGCACACCGCCGCGAGCAGCTCGGCGTTGGCCGCGAGGCTGCCATTCATTTTCCAGTTGCCGACGATGAGCTGGTTCATCCGTCTCACTCCTTGTTCGTGGGGCCCAGGCGGATCACGCCTGCCAGTCGAGCAACAACTTGCCGATGTGCTGGTTGGACTCCATCAAGGCATGGGCCTCGGCGGCCTGCTCCGGCGCGAACACCTGGAACACGACCGGCTTGATGCGCCCCGATGCCAGCAGCGGCCAGACGTGCTGACGCAGACAGCGGGCGATCTCGGCCTTGAAAGCCACCGGGCGCGGGCGCAGCGTGGAGCCGGTGACGGTGAGGCGGCGGCGGAGCACCTTGCCCGCATTGACCTCGGCGTTCACCCCGCCCTGCACCGCAATGATCACCAGCCGGCCGTCTTCCGCCAGGCAGTCGAGCTCGCGCGCCACGTAGGGGCCCGCCACCATGTCGAGGATCACGTCCACGCCTCGACCACCGGTCAGCTCGGCCACTTCGCGAACGAAATCCTGGGTCTTGTAGTTGATGGCGTGGTCGGCGCCGAGCGCGAGGCAGGCCTGCGCTTTTTCGTCGCTGCCCACGGTCACGATGACGGTTGCCCCCATCGCTTTGGCCATCTGGATCGCCGTGACACCGATGCCGCTGGAGCCACCCTGGACCAGCAGGGTCTCGCCGGCCCGCAGACGACCACGGTCGAACACGTTGCTCCAGACGGTGAAGAAAGTCTCGGGCAAGCCGGCCGCGTCCAGGTCGGTCCAGCCGGCAGGCACCGGCAGGCACTGACCCACCGGGGCCACGCAGTACTCGGCGTAGCCGCCACCGGCCACCAGCGCGCACACGTGGTCACCCACCGCCAGACCCGCCTCGGCCAGCGCCGCCGCATCGCCCGACTCGATCACACCAGCCACCTCCAACCCAGGCAGGTCGGAGGCACCCGGCGGCACGGGGTAGTTGCCGGTGCGCTGCAGCACGTCGGGGCGGTTGACGCCCGAGGCCGCCACACGGATCAGCACTTCGCCCGCGCCGGCCTGAGGCCGGTCACGCTCGACCAACCGGAGCACCTCGGGGGCACCGTAGGTCGAAATTTCTACTGCTCGCATGGTGTGCGTCATGCCAGTGCGGTCACTGCTGCTGTTGCTGCTGCTGGGCGGCGGCATCCTCGCGGTCGATCAGCGCCTTCATGGACAGCTTGATGCGGCCCTTTTCATCGGTCTCGAGCACCTTGACCTTGACGATCTGCCCTTCCTTGAGGAAGTCGGTGACCTTCTCGACGCGCTGGTGGGCGATCTGGCTGATGTGCAGCAGACCGTCCTTGCCAGGCAGCAGGTTGACCAGGGCACCGAAGTCCAGGATCTTGGTGATCGGGCCTTCGTAGACCTTGCCGATTTCGACCTCGGCGGTGATCTCCTCAATGCGGCGCTTGGCCTCAGCGGCTTTGGCGCTGTCGTTGGAGGCGATGGTGATGGTGCCGTCTTCGCCGATGTCGATCTGGGTACCGGTTTCCTCGGTAAGCGCACGGATGGTGGCGCCGCCCTTGCCGATCACGTCGCGGATCTTCTCGGGGTTGATCTTCATGGTGTACAGGCGCGGGGCGAAATCGGAGATTTCGGCCTTGGCCTCGCCCATGGCTTCCTGCATCTTGCCCAGGATGTGCAGGCGGGCTTCCTTGGCCTGGGCCAGTGCAACCTGCATGATTTCCTTGGTGATGCCCTGGATCTTGATGTCCATCTGCAGCGCGGTCACGCCGTTGGTGGTACCCGCCACCTTGAAGTCCATGTCGCCGAGGTGGTCCTCGTCACCCAGGATGTCGGTCAGCACGGCGAAGCGGTTGCCTTCCTTGATCAGGCCCATGGCGATACCGGCCACGTGCGCCTTCATGGGCACGCCCGCGTCCATCAGCGCCAGGCAGCCGCCGCAGACGGAAGCCATGGAGGAGGAGCCGTTGGATTCGGTGATTTCCGACACCACGCGCAGGGTGTAGGGGAATTCTTCCTTGCTCGGCAGCGCGGCGACCAGGGCGCGCTTGGCCAGGCGGCCGTGGCCGATCTCGCGGCGCTTGGGGCTGCCCACGCGGCCGGTCTCGCCGGTGGCAAAGGGCGGCATGTTGTAGTGCAGCATGAAGCGGTCGTCGTACTCGCCGGCGAGCGCGTCGATCTTCTGCGCGTCGCGGTCGGTGCCGAGGGTGGCGACCACCAGCGCCTGGGTCTCGCCGCGGGTGAACAGGGCCGAGCCGTGGGTACGCGGCAGCACGCCGTTGCGGATCTCGATCGGGCGCACGGTGCGGGTGTCGCGGCCGTCGATGCGGGGCTCACCGGCCAGGATCTGGCCGCGCACGATGGACGCCTCGATGTTGAACAGCAGGTCCTGCACCTTCACGGCGTCGAACTCCACGCCGTCGGCCTTCAGGCCTTCCATGACGGCGGCATAGGCCTCGCGGCAGGCCTGGGTGCGGGCCTGCTTGTTGCGGATCTGGTAGGCAGCGACCAGCTTGTCGCGGCCCAGGGCCTCGACCTTGGCCACCAGCACCTCGTCCTGCGCCGGGGGTTGCCAGTTCCACTCGGGCTTGCCAGCCTCGCGCACCAGTTCGTTGATGGCGGCAATCGCGATGTTGCCCTGCTCGTGGCCGAACACCACGGCACCCAGCATCACCTCTTCGGTGAGCTGCTGGGCCTCGGATTCGACCATCAGCACCGCGGCCTCGGTACCGGCGACGACCAGGTCCATCTGGCTGTTGGCACGCTGGCTCTGGCCCGGGTTGAGCACGTACTCACCGTTGATGTAACCGACGCGGGCGGCGCCGATCGGGCCATTGAACGGGATGCCGGAAATCGACAGCGCCGCGCTGGTGGCAATCATGGCCGCGATGTCGGCATCCACCTCGGGGTTGAGCGACAGCGTGTGGATGACCACCTGCACTTCGTTGAAGAAGCCTTCGGGGAACAGCGGGCGGATCGGGCGGTCGATCAGGCGGCTGGTCAGCGTTTCGAGCTCGCTGGGGCGGCCTTCACGCTTGAAGAAGCTGCCCGGAATTTTGCCGGCGGCGTAGGTTTTCTCGATGTAATCAACGGTCAGCGGGAAAAAGTCCTGACCGGCCTTGGCTTCCTGCTTGGCCACGACGGTGGCCAGCACCACGGTGCCTTCCATGTCCAGCAGTACGGCGCCGCTGGCCTGACGGGCGATTTCGCCGGTTTCCATGCGGACCGTGTGCTGGCCCCACTGGAAGGTTTTGGTGACTTTGTTGAAGAGGCTCATGCTCTGCTCCTGGGTTGAACGTGCGCCCGCGGGTGGCGCACCGGGGGTGGAGTGGTGTCCTCAGAACACGATGCCATTCCAGCGGGGGCGACGGGGGCGACGCGGCCCCGTTGGAATGACACAGCTTCGATCCGAGCGACGGTACTCCGTTGATTGAAAGCGAAAAACGCCTGGGGCGGCTGAGCAACCCAGGCGTCTTGCAGGTTCAGCGAGGCACCAAACCGAATTACTTGCGCAGGCCCAGCTTCTGGATCAGGGCCACGTAGCGGTCGGAATCCTTGGACTTGAGGTAGTCCAGCAGTTTGCGGCGACGGCTCACCATCTTGAGCAGACCACGGCGACCGTGGTGGTCTTTGTGGTGGGTCTTGAAGTGGGGCGTCAGCTCGTTGATTCGGGCCGTCAGGATGGCGACCTGCACTTCAGGGCTGCCAGTGTCGTTGGCCGCACGCGCGTTGGCGGCGATCACTTCGGCCTTGGCGGATTGAGAAATCATGGGGTTTCCTTTCGATGGACATGCATCCCGTCGCAGGTGGCCGGCTGGCGCACTGCGTGCACCGGCGGTTTGCCGCAACGGGCGTGAGCTGCTTTTTCAAGCAACTGGCAATTGTAATCGATCCGTTCGCCTGCCGCCAGCCCGCTCAGGGGCGGGTCATCTGACACTGGTGCGGCATCTCGGCGGCCTGGGCATTGAGCTGGCGCACCACGCGGAAGCCGTAGCCCGAGCCCTCGACGTCGAAGGGCACGCCAGGCTGGCCCTGGCGGTCCATCACCGACACCACCAGCGGCTGCTGCGCCTGGTGGTCGGCCGCGCGCATGCGCAGCCGCTGGCCCGCCAGCGTGACGTCGGCCGACTCGAGCGCCCGCGCCAGCGCGAGGGCAGACGGCAGGCCGCCGCTGCGAGGCGCAGAGCGCTCCACCGCCTGCACCAGCGCCTCGACCATCAGCTGCATGCGCATGTGGAGGTAATCGTCGGCTGGGCGCGGGAAACGGGCGCGGAAGGCCTCGTAAAACGCCCGCGACTCGGCGGTGGGGACGTTGGGGAACCATTCGGCCACGGCCAGCACCCGACCCACACCGGACTCGCCCATGGCCGCCGGGGCACCCAAGGCGTTGCCGTAGAAGGTGTAGAACTTGCCCTCGAAACCCAGTTCGCGCGCGGCTTTCACAAGCAACGTGAGGTCGTTGCCCCAGTTGCCGGTGATCACGGCCTGGGCACCGCTGGCCTTGATCTTGGTGGCGTAGGGCAGGAAATCCTTGACCCGTGCCACGGGATGGAGCTCCTCGCCGACGATGCGCACATCGGGCCGCTGCAGGGCCAGCTGGCGCCGGGCCTCACGTTGCACCGCCTGGCCAAAACTGTAGTCCTGGCCGATCAGGTAGACGCTGCGCACCTCCTGGTCCTGCCGCAGCACCTCCATGAGGGCGGCCATGCGCATGTCCGCATGGGCGTCAAAGCGGAAATGCCAGAAGTTGCAACGCTCGTTGGTCAGCGCCGGATCGACAGCCGCGTAATTCAGGAACACCACCTGGCGCGAGGGCTCGCGGTCGTTGTGCTTCTGGATCGCGTCGATCAGCGCGGCAGCGGCCGCCGACGAGTTGCCTTGCATGACGATGCGGATGTTGGCGTCCACGGCAGAGCGCAACGCCGAGAGCGCCTCTTCGGTCTGGCCCTTGCTGTCGAAGCGTTCGATGACCAGCGGGCGAGCACCGTCGGCGAGCCGGATGCCGCCACGGGCGTTGACGCGCTCGGCGGCCCAGGCGAGGTTGCGGAACACGGCCTCGCCGGTGTTGCCCATGGGCCCGGAGAGGCCTTCGATCAGGGCCACGCGAACCGGCGCTGGGGCCGTGGCCGGCTGGGCCAATGCCGCGGTGGCGCCGACAAGGGCCGCGCCGGCCACCACGGCCGCACGCGCGGGCGCGCGGC
>Ga0208242_100214_pt1 | contig 64648 bp, 60 predicted proteins | sample SubbioAug_CSW13A_FD_184825 | JGI IMG/M metagenome (GOLD analysis project Ga0208242, IMG submission 184825) | Serpentinite rock and fluid subsurface biosphere microbial communities from McLaughlin Reserve, California, USA - CR12Aug_CSW13A (SPAdes) | ecosystem: Environmental > Terrestrial > Deep... | reverse complement strand
CCAGCCGCTCCAGCGAGGCCTGCAGGCGGGCCTCGGCTGCTGCGGTGGCCTGGGCCAGGCTGTCCGCAGCGCCGCCAGTGTTGTCGGTCACCGCTGGAATCGGCCGCTCCGCGGCGGTGGCCGACGGTGCAGCGGCCACCGCCGGTTGGCCGTCAGGGACCGTCGGGTCCCAGGCCCGGAACAGCACGACGGCCAGCACACCCAGACCCGCCACCAGCCACCAGCGGCTCGCGCGGGACGCGGTCGCATCGCTGGCCCGCCGCCGGGACCGGGACTTTGTCCGCTCGCGACCTGAATCGGGCGCAGCGGGCAAGGCAGCGGCACACATGCGACAGACCGCCACACCACCGTGATTCTCGGCACCACACGCCTGACACACCACCCCCATGAGACCCCGTCCTCCGATGAACTTCAAGTGAAGAGGCTCTGCTTGTAGCAGAGCACATGACCCGCTGAACGTCCGGACAGGACCAGCGGCAAGCCCGGCGGTCGGACGGCGCCCCCTGCCCGGCAGAACGACCAGAAGTGGTCCGTCGGCCATGTGGTCTCAGGACCACGATTTCGGCGAAGTGTCACCAAATGTTTTGCACATTGCTGGTGCATTCGCTACAGTCGCCGCTGCAATTTCGCGAACATCCTTCAGGGAGAAAACTCATGCGTCACCCGCGATTCGTCGCCGGTGCCCTGGCTGCTGCCATGGGCACTCTGATCGCAACCCCCGTTCTGGCCAACGATGCCGCCGCCCGGGCCGAAGCCCTCGCGCGCTGGCAGGCCGAACAGAACCCGCCTGCCGCCAGCGCCAAGCGCAGCGAAGAGCAGGCGTCGGCTGCCGCTGCGGCGCGCGCAGCCGCCACCCAGGCCACGGGAGGTCAGCGATGAACCGCCTCAACACCATGGCGTCCTGGATGAAACTGGGCAGCGCATGCGCCCTGGCCGTGGGTCTGGTGGCCTGCGGGGGTGGCAGCGATGACGATGGCCCCGCCACCGCCACGCCCGACTTCGCCGGCAGGTACCAGGTCACCATGAACAAGACCCAGGACTCCTGCAACAGCGGGGTTGCCCAGCAGCTGTCCACCCAGCAGACCGTGACCCAGGCCGGGCGCACCATCACCCTGGTCAGCAACGATGTCACCGCCAGTGGCCAGGTCGATGGCGACAACCGCGGCTTCTCGGTTTCGGCACAGGCCACCGTCAGCGGTGTGCCGATCTCCTATGGCACCGTCTACCGCATGACCGACACGCCGGGCCTGTACCAGGCCGGCCTGTCCATCGTCGCCACCAGCGGCAGCGCGCGCTGCACCGTCACCTACGGCGGCGAAGCCCGTCGCCTGTAAGACGCATCTGCACGGGCCGGACCCAGGCCCGTGCGCGTGCCCTCAGAGGTTGGGCCCGAGCCAGCGCCTGAGCTCGTCTGCCGCCACGCCGCTGCGCGCGGCCAGGTCGGCCACCTGGTCCTCACCAATCTTGCCGACGTTGAAGTAAGTGCTCTCGGGGTGGGCCAGGTAGAAGCCGCTGACGCTGGCGGCCGGCGTCATGGCCAGGCTCTCGGTCAGGCCCATGCCGATTTCGTCGGCCTGCAGCAGCGCAAACATGGCGCGCTTGACCGAGTGGTCGGGACAGGCCGGATAGCCCGGCGCCGGGCGGATGCCCTGGTACTTTTCCTTGATCAGCTCGTCGTTGCTCAAGGCTTCGCCCGCCGCATAGCCCCACAGGTCCTTGCGCACGCGCTCGTGCATGCACTCGGCCATGGCCTCGGCCAGGCGGTCGGCCAGGGCCTTGAACAGAATGGCGTTGTAGTCGTCGTGCGCGGCCAGGAACTGCGCCTCCTTCTTTTCGGCGCCGATGCCGGCCGTCACCGCAAACACGCCCACATAGTCCGCCGTGCCTGCAGGCGCCACAAAGTCGGCGAGACACCGGCTGGGGCGCATGACACCATCGACCTCCTGCTTCTCGGTCTGCTGGCGCAGGCCGTGCCAGGTCAGCACCACCTGCTGGCGTGACTCGTCGGCGTACAGCGCGATGTCGTCGTGGTTGACGCGGTTGGCCGGATACAGGCCGATCACCGCGTTGGCCGTCAGCCAACGACCTTCGATGATCTTCTTGAGCATGGCCTGTGCGTCGGCAAACACCTTGCGCGCCTGCTCGCCCACCACCTCGTCGTCGAGGATGGCCGGGTACGGGCCGGCCAGGTCCCAGGTCTGGAAGAACGGGCCCCAGTCGATGTATTTCGCGGCCTCGGCCAGGTCGAAGTTTTTGAACACGCGGCGGCCGATGAACTTGGGCCGGGGCGGTGTGCAGGTGGCAAAGTCCACCGGCGTCGCATTGGCGCGGGCCTTGTCCAGCGGCCACAGTGGCACGGCCTTCTTGTTGGCGTGCTGCTGGCGGACCTTCTCATAGTCGGCGTTGAGCTCGGCCAGGTACTGCACGCGGCCATCGCCGATCAGGCCCTGCGCCACGCTCACGCTGCGCGAGGCGTCGGGCACATAGACCACCGGGCCTTCGTAGTGCGGCGCAATCTTGACCGCCGTGTGCACACGGCTGGTGGTGGCGCCGCCGATCAGCAGCGGAATCTGCTTGTCGCGGAAGTGCGGATCCTTCTGCATCTCGGCCGCCACCACCTGCATCTCTTCCAGGCTGGGGGTGATCAGGCCCGAGAGACCGACGATGTCGGCGCCCTCTTCCTTGGCCTTGGCCAGGATGTCCTGCCAGGGCACCATCACCCCCATGTTCACCACCTCGAAGTTGTTGCACTGCAGGACCACGGTGACGATGTTCTTGCCGATGTCGTGCACGTCGCCCTTGACAGTGGCGATCACGATCTTGCCCTTGGCTCTCGTATCGGCGCCAGCGGCCTGCAGCTGGCGCTTTTCTTCCTCGATGTAGGGCAGCAGGTGGGCGACCGCCTGCTTCATCACACGGGCGCTTTTCACCACCTGCGGCAGGAACATCTTGCCCTGGCCGAACAGGTCGCCGACCACGTTCATGCCGTCCATCAGCGGGCCTTCGATCACCGCCAGCGGGCGCCCGCCGTCGGCCTTGATGAGCTGCCACATCTCCTCGGTGTCTTCGCTGATGTGCTCGTTGATGCCGCGCACCAGCGCGTGCGTCAGGCGCTCTCGGATCGGCAGGCCCCGCCATTCGTTCTTCTTGCTGTCGTCCTTGGCCGCGCCTTTGGCGCTCTCGGCGATCTCGACCAGGCGTTCACCGGCGTCCGGGCGCCGATTCAACACCACGTCTTCCACGCGCTCGCGCAGTTCGGGGTCCAGCTCGTCGTACACGCCCACCATGCCGGCGTTGACGATGCCCATGTCCATGCCGGCCTTGATGGCGTGGTACAGGAACACGGTGTGGATGGCCTCGCGCACCGGGTCGTTGCCGCGGAAGCTGAACGACACGTTCGACACGCCGCCGCTGACCTTAGCGCCCGGCAGGTGCTGCTTGATCCAGCGCGTGGCCTCGATGAAGTCCACCGCGTAGTTGTCGTGCTCGGCAATGCCGGTGGCGATGGCGAAGATGTTGGGGTCGAAGATGATGTCTTCGGGCGGGAAGCCCACCTCGTCGACCAGGATGCGGTAGGCCCGCTCGCAGATCTCGATCTTGCGGGCGTAGGTGTCGGCCTGGCCCTGTTCGTCAAAAGCCATCACCACCGTGGCGGCGCCGTAGCGCTTGATCAGCCGGGCCTGGCGCTTGAACTCCTCGACACCCTCCTTCATGGAAATCGAGTTGACGACGCCCTTGCCCTGGATGCACTGCAGGCCGGCCTCGATCACGGTCCACTTGGACGAGTCGATCATGATCGGCACGCGCGCGATGTCGGGTTCGCCGGCGATCAGGTTCAGGAAACGCACCATGGCGGCCTGGCTGTCCAGCATGGCCTCGTCCATGTTGATGTCGATGATCTGTGCGCCGTTCTCCACCTGCTGGCGGGCCACTGCCAGGGCGTCTTCATAGCGCCCCTCCAGGACCATGCGGGCAAAGGCCTTGGACCCCGTGACGTTGGTGCGCTCACCCACGTTGACGAACAGGCTGTCGGCACCGATGCGCAGCGGCTCCAGGCCGGACAGCAGCATGGGCGGGACGGATGCAACGGGGGTGGGAGAAGAGGAAACGGCAGACATGGGGCTCACCAGAATGGACATCGGGGACTGGTGAACGCCGTTGGGTGCCGGTCCGCCAGGGACCGGTGTCTCAAGCCTGACGACCACCACCCTGCGGGGTGGGCGCTGCAGCGCTCCTTGAGAGCCGGTGATTTTAGCGGCTGACGCCAGTTGGTGCGGACTTTGCTTGGGCGTTGTCCGGAACCACCATGACCACCCCACCCGCCCCCACCCCCGTCGACTGGCAAGCCCAGGAACTGCTGCTGCTGCGCGAGGTGATGAAGCTCGTCGGCCGCAGCCTCTCGCCCGAGCCGGTGCTGCGCGAGATGCTGCACCTGATGAGCGAGCTGCTGGGCCTGAACCGCGGGCGCATCGTGCTGCGGGACGAGGCCGACCACGACCTGGCACGCATCCGCCTGGCCTACGGCCTGACCGCCGCCGAGCGGCGGCGCGGCCGCTACGCCCCGGGCGAGGGCATCACCGGCCATGTGCTGGCCAGCGGGCAGGCCGTCATCGTGCAGGACATCGATGCCGAATCGCAGTTCCTGTTTCGCAGCGTGCGGCGCGAAGACCTGCCGCCCGAGACCGTGGCCTTCCTGGCCGTGCCCATCGAGTCCGACGGACGCACCGTCGGGGTGCTGGCCTGCCACCGCATCCGCAGCCGTCGCCGGCGCCTGACCGACGACCTGACCATTCTGCGCACGCTGGCCACCCTGACCGGCCAGCTGTTGAGGCTGGAGCGGCTGGTGCAGGCCCAGACCGAGCAGCTGCAGGCGCGCAACGAGGCATTGACCCGCGCCCTGGACAGCGCCAGCGCACGTTATGGCCTGATCGGCCGCTCGCCCGCGCTGCTGCAGGCGCTGGGTGAGCTGGAGCGCGTGTCCCAGTCGCAGGCCACGGTGCTGCTGCTGGGCGAGTCGGGCACCGGCAAGGAGCTGTTCGCCCGCGCCGTGCACCTGTCCAGCGGCCGCAGCGACCAGCCCTTCATCAAAGTCAACTGCTCGGCCATTCCGGACACCCTGTTCGAGTCCGAGCTGTTCGGCCACGAACGCGGCGCCTTCACTGGCGCCACGCAGGCCCGCCCCGGCTGGTTCGAGCAGGCGCACGGCGGCACCATCTTCCTGGACGAGATCGGCGAGCTGCCGCTGGCCATGCAGGCCAAGCTTCTGCGCACCCTGCAGGAAGGCACGCTGGTTCGCCTGGGCGGCCAGCGCGAGGTGCGCATCGACGTGCGCCTGGTGGCCGCCACCAACCGCGACCTGGCACAGGAGGCCGCCGCTGGCCGCTTCCGGCAGGACCTGTACTACCGCCTGAACGTGGTGCCGATTCGGCTGCCCAGCCTGCGCGAGCGCCGCGAGGACATCCGCGCCCTGGCCCTGCATTTCGTGAACCGCGCCAACCAGGCGCACCAGCGCAACGTGAACCTGGCGGCCGACGCCCTGCAGCGGCTGGAACGGCTGGACTGGCCCGGCAACATCCGCGAACTGGGCAACGTCATCGAGCGCCTGGTGCTGCTGGCCGACCGGCCCGTGGTGCACGCCGACGACCTGGGACGTTTTCTGCCCGAAGCCCCGGGCACACCGGAGGCCGGCCTCCCGAGCCCCCCACCCGCACCCCCGGGCGCCCCCCTGGTGCGCGACTACCAGAGCGTCCGCTCGCACGACGCCCGCCAGCTGGCCCAGGCTCTGGCCCAGCACCACGGCAACCAGTCACGCGCCGCGCAAAGCCTGGGGCTGACGCTGCGGCAGTTCAGTTATCGCTTGCGCAAGGCGGGCTTGCGCTGAGGGCACTCAGCCGCAGACCATATCCCCCGCATCCAGCGCGGGCGGTCTCAGCAGATCTTCATCAATGCCCATGACGGCGCTGGCGCGCTCCACCGCCTGCCACAGCACGGACGGCATCTTCAGGATATCGTCGGGCGTATCGGCCTGGGCGATCCAGTCGCTGATCTGGCCGTGCTGGTCGGGCGTCAGCAGTTCCAGGTGGAGCATTTCGTCGATGGTCTTCATGGGGGCTCCTCCGGTCAGCGTGAAGTGAATCGGGCGTACAGCAGGCCAGCAAGGACCGCGCCAGCGGCCATGGCCAGCAGGCCGGGCAGGTGCCGCGTGGCGTCAATGAACACCGGCATGGGCGCCACCGCATCCACCGTGCGCACAGCGGCCACCATGCCCACCCCGGCGGCCGCGGCCAGCAGCGCGGTGCGCCCGGCCGGCCACCAGCGCGCCAGGCCGCTGGCCGCCGGCAAGGCGAACAGCCAGCCCACGGCCAGAATGAAGCCATACACCGGCGCAAAGCCCATCAGGTCCTGCGCGGTCACCCGCAGCCAGTCGCCAGCCGGAATGTCCACCCCCACGTCCACCAGCGCCCGCAGGTTCCACTGCGTCTGCACCACCGAGCCCCAGGCCGCCGCCAGCACCCAGGCCAGCAGCAGCACCCCCACGCGCCGCGTCCAGCGAATTGATGGGGCATCATGACGGGAACCGGATGTCATGACGACCATTATGAGATACCTGCTTGCCTTGTTTCTGTCCGTGCTGAGCATGACCCCATGGGCCCAGACGGCGGCCTACCGGGTCGACACCGTGGCCGAGGGCCTGGACCACCCCTGGTCGCTGGCCTTTCTGCCCGACGGGCGCATGCTGGTGACCGAACGGCCCGGCCGGCTGCGCGTGATCGAGCCCGGGCCCGACGGCCGCCCGCAGCTGCGCCCCGAGCCCGTGGCCGGCGTGCCGCCGGTGCTGGCGCGCGGCCAGGCCGGCCTGTTTGACGTGCTGCCGGACCCGGACTTTGCCGACAACCGCCGGCTGTTTCTCTCCTTCGCGCACGGCACCACGGCGGCCAACCACCTGCGCGTGGTCAGCGCCCGGCTGGACGGCAACGAACTGAAAGACCTGCGGCCCGTCTTCACCTCGCAGCCAGCCAAGACCGACACCCAGCACTTCGGCGGCCGCATGGCCTGGCTGCCCGACGGCACCCTGATCTTTGGCATGGGCGACGGCAACCTGGAGCGCACCGACGCCCAGCGCCTGCACACCCACCTGGGCAAGTTCATGCGCATCCGCCCCGACGGTACGGTGCCGGCCGACAACCCCTTTGTGAAGCGCGACGGCGCCCTACCCGAGATCTTCAGCACCGGCCACCGCAACCCGCAGGGCGTGGTGGTGGTCAACGGCGTCATTTACGCCCACGAACACGGCTCACGCGGCGGCGACGAACTCAACCGCCTGACCCCCGGCGCCAACTACGGCTGGCCCATCACCACCGGCGGCGTGGACTACACCTATGCCCGCATCACCCCCTACCGCAACCTGCCCGGCATCACACCGCCACTGACGGAGTGGACCCCTTCCATCGCCCCTGCGGGTATGGCGTGGGTCGACGGCGGGTTGTTCCCCGCCTGGCGCGGCAGCCTGCTGGTGGCCGCCCTGGCCGAACGCAGCGTGCGCCGCGTGCCGATGAGCGCCGACGGCACACCCGGCCCGCAGGAGGTGCTGTTCAAGGAACTGGGCGAACGCATCCGCGACGTGCGGATGGGGCCGGATGGGGCGGTGTACCTGCTGACGGACAACGAGCAGGGGCGGGTGTTGCGGGTGGTGCCTGGAGCACCGTGATGGCCGGCTGCATTCAAAACACACGCCCACCATGAACGCCTGCGCCAGGTGGCTGTCGTCAATCGCGACGCGCCGGGTTCAGACCAGTGAAACGCCGTCTTGACGTTTCTCACCTCGAGCTACGGCCCACTGTGACCAAGGCTTGATCGGCTTCAAGCGTAGTCTCTGCTTTCGCCGTCCTCCGGGACCCACAGGCGATCGGCCCATCCGCCAATCACCGCCATCTGGCGCACCACAGCGCGCGAGGTGGGGCAGTGATCCAGCGCCTGCAGGTGGTTAACCACCAGAGCACCCTGAGCCAGCTGCGCGGCTTCGGCGATGTCAGCGGCGTCCATGAGGATCTCTGCCCCCACATCAAGCCGTGCGCCGCCCGCAGGCAACACCGACACGTCCGGCTGCAGGCGCGCCAGGCAGTTGCGCACCGTGGATGTGAGCACGGTGTCGCCTGCCAGGTAAACGCTGGGCTCGCCCGGCAGTTCCAGAAGGTAGCCGTGCCCATGCTCCATGAAGCGACCCACCCAACCGGTACCGTGCACGCATGGGATGGGCGTGACATGGCCGCCCAGCACAAACGGCTGGCGCTCCTGCCCCACCAGCGGCCACACCTGCAGGCCCCGCTTGGCCAGGTAGCCGGCATCGCGTGGCATGCAGATCACCGGAATCTCCCGCTCGCGCAAAAATCGCTTGCCCGCACGGTCCAGGTGGTCGAAGTGGCCGCGCTGACAGTGCGTGATGAGGGCGTGGGTTACTCGCTCCAGCAGCGCATCGACGCCCGCGGGCAGATCCACTATGGGATTGCGCTGGCGCCCTGGGCCCAGGTAGCGCAGTGCCGGAAGGCTGCCCCGGGGGGCGAGCATCGGGTCCACCAGCAGGCCCACGGGACGGCCCAGGGATTTGAATTCAAGAAGCAAGGTGGCGTTGCGCAACTGGGTAATCTGCATGGTTGAGCACCGAATCTTTGGAATGCGCTGTTGATTGTTGAGATTCGGGTGCTCGGCGAGAATGGCCAATTCTGACAATTTATTCCCATTTCTGGCCATCTCAGCAACCCATGCGCCGTACTGATGCCCCACCCGCTTCGCACCTGCGTCTGGCACTGCTGCTGTACCCCGGCTGCATGCCGGCGGGCCTCTTTGCCACTGCCGATCTGGCCCGAGCCGCCAATCTGCGCGCGCAGCGCCCGGTCATCACCACCTGCTGGGCCGGCGCAGACCTTCAGCCCGTGCCCACCTGGCAGGGCCCCACCCTCACGCCCAGCGTGGCTTTGGAGCAGGCCGAGGTAGACGCAGTGCTGGTGCCCGGCCTGTGGCTGTCTTCACCCAATGGACTGCAGGCGCCTCATCAACAACAGCAGATCGCGCCAGCCGTCGAGGCGCTGCGGGCCCTTCCCCGCCGTACCCACGTGTGGAGCTATTGCGCTGGCGTGGCGCTGGTGGCGGCCAGTGGTCGGATGCGCGGGCGCAATGCCACGGCCACATGGTGGCTGCGGGACCCGCTGCAGAAGCAGTTTGGTGCGGTGCACTGGCGCTTTGACGAGCCCCTGGTGGAAGACGGCCCCACCACCACCGCCGCAGGTGCCAATGGCCACTTGCCTTTGATGCTGCACGCCCTGGCCTCGCGGCTGGATGCTGCTGCATTGGCAGATCTGCAGGCGCTGCTGATGCTACCCCGCCCGCGCACCATCCACCCGGCGTTTGCAGGGTACGACCTCATGGCGGTGGACAATGCCGAATTGCGACGGGCAATGTTGTGGGTGCAGCGTTGCCCAGCCACCGCGCTGCGCCTGCCCGCGCTGGCCGAGGCACTTGGCCTGTCGCCGCGCACGCTGGCGCGACGGGTACAAGACCACACCGGCCTTTCTGCTGCGCGTTGGATGCGACGCATCAAGCTGCGACAGGTGAGTGAGGCGCTGCGCGATACGCCGCTGCCCCTCAAGCGCATTGCCGAAGACCTCGGATTTGCCAGCGAGGCGGGCCTGCACCGGGCTTTTCAGCAGGCCACGGGGCTGACGCCTCTGGCCTACCGCCTGGCGAACAGTTGAAGGCCACTTGGCCCAGCGGGTCTTGTACTGCAGCAGTTGTCTGCGGCAGTCGCCCAATCCCCCATACTGAGCGCATTGACCGAGCCGCAGAACAACGATGACCGACACACAGAAGGATGGCCTCGCACCGCGAGGCATGGGCGCTGAGGTCAGGCTCCGCTTGATGACCGAGGCCGACCTGGAGATGCTCCACGACTGGCTCAATCGGCCACACATCGTCGAATGGTGGGGCGGAGAGGAGGCACGTCCGAGTCTTGAGGAGGTCCGACAGTTCTACCACCCGAGCGCGCTCGCCGCCGAAGGCGTCACTCCGTACATCGCGTTGGTCGGCACAGAACCGATCGGCTACGCGCAGTCCTACATCGCCATGGGCAGCGGGGATGGTTGGTGGGAAGAAGAGACCGACCCGGGTGTGCGAGGCATCGACCAATCGCTCGCAGACGCTGCGGACTTGAACAAAGGGCTCGGGACCGCATTGGTGCGGGCACTTGTCAGCCATCTGTTCTCCGATCCGGCCGTCACCAAGATTCAGACCGATCCATCACCGGACAACCCCCGCGCGATACGCTGCTACGAGAAAGCAGGCTTCGTTCAGATGGGCACCATCGCGACCCCCGATGGCCCCGCCGTGTACATGGTTCAGACCCGCGAAACCTGAGAACAGGCACGCAGCGCAACTTCTCGAGAACCTTCAGACATGCGCCAGCCGGCTGGATGTACTGGGTTGACTCGGGCTCAAACATTCACCAAAATGGGTGAATGAACAAAGATCCACCTGCCCGCCAGCTCGATGATGTCTTCGTGGCTCTCGCCGATGAAACCCGACGTGCGATCCTGGCACGGCTGTCCGCGGGCGAGGCCCGCGTGACCGAGGTTGCGGCGCCGTTCGACATCGCACTGAATTCCGTCTCCAAGCACATCCGCATCCTGGAGCGGGCGGGCCTCGTCACGCGCAGGCGTTCGGGGCGCGACCACTACTTGAGCCTGAACCCACGGCCACTGACCGAAGCCTCGGACTGGTTGCAGTCGCGCCAGCGGTTCTGGGCAGATCGGGTTCAGAAACTTCAAGCGCTGCTGGATGAAGAGGATGCGGGTCCTCGCAAACAAACTTCGGGAGTCCGACGATCATGAAGAGCGAAGAAAGTATTGAGGTCAAAGTCCATCACCGGTTTCGACAGCCGGCCGAGCGTGTGTTCGACGCATGGCTCGACGTGCGCCTGGCGCGCCAGTTCCTGTTTTCCACGGACACCGGCGAGATGGTCCGCTGCGACATCGATCCGCGCGTGGGTGGCCGGTTTGTGCTGACCGACAGGCGACCCGATGGCGATGTCGAGCACACCGGTGAGTATCTGGTCATCGACCGCCCGCGCAGGCTGGTCTTCACCTTCGGCATACCGGCGGCATCACCGACCTTCGACATCGTGACCATCGAGATCACGCCCGAGATCGATGGTGGCTGCACACTGCAGCTGACAGCCGAAATGAAGCCCGAGTGGAAAGACTATGCCGACCGTGCACGCCAGGGTTGGGGAAAAATCCTGGAGAGCCTCGAAGCCGCACTCGGCTGAGGGCGGGCTGGCCGCACGCACGCCCACTGCGTGACACCCACTTGCGCGGTCAAAGAATTGTCCGAAAGGGCTTGGCCGCCAGCCCGAAGCGGACTGGCAACAGGTTGTCGAGGCGCTCCTGCGAAACAGCCCACGGACGACGATGAACGCATTGGGGAGCGTTGCGACTGGAACGGTCGTCATAAGGCCCGAGAAGCGTTCCGGGCAGACGCACCGTGATCTTCTGGCAGTGGCTCGTTGGCCTACAGCTGTCCTTGCTGCTGAAGTCTCGAAGGACAACAACCGCTGCGGACCTGTCTTGCAGTTGCCGATGTCGCTTCAAGGCTGATTCCAGACGCTCCAATCGGAGTCCTGAAGGTTCGCGATCCCCACCAGCGGTCGTTCACTCTGCAAGTTGCTGGGCGGCACATCAAGATGCGAATTCGAGTGCGTTGAACTGAGGGTGACGTTCGCCTCTTAATTGGAGGCAGTGGCGGTCGGTTGAGAAAACGACAGCGCCACAAAATCCACGAAGGCCCGCACTCGGGCGGCCATCTGATGGCGCTGCGGGTAGACAGCGTAGACGTCCGCATCGGGTGTGAAGCATTGAGGCAGTACCTGCACCAGGCGCCCGCTCTGTAGGTAGCGCTGGATATCCCACTCGGCCCGCATCAGGATGCCGTGTCCGTCCAGAGCCCAGTTGACCGCGATCTCGCCATCGTTGGTCGTGAGGTTGCCGCGGGTCTTGACCGCCTCGGTCACCGCCTGCCTGCCACGGCCGTGCGTGAGCCGCCAAGTGCCGTAGGCCTCTTCACCTTGCCGGATGCCGATGCAGTTGTGCCGCGCCAGCTCGTGCGGCGTGCGCGGTGTGCCGTGCTTCTTCAGATAGGCCGGTGAAGCGCAGAGCAGGCGCCGGTTTGGCGCGATGTGGCGGGCGATCACACGCGCATCGGGGGGAGCGCCGAAGCGGATGCAGACGTCGAACGAGTCTTCAGTCAACGGCGGCGGATTGACCGACAGCTGCAGCTGCACATCCACGCCGGGGTGTTTCCGCACGAAGCGCGAAATCAGCGGCGCAATGTGGGTACGCCCGAAGCCCAGCGTCGCGTTGACCCGCAGCAGGCCTTGCGGGCTGGACTTGGACGCGCCCAGCAGTTCACCCAGGTCCTGAATCTCTCCCAGGATGCGCCGCGCGTGTTCCAGATAGATCTCGCCCTCATGCGTCAGGCTCATTCGCCTGGTGGTCCGGTTGACCAGGACCACGCCAAGGCGTGACTCCATCTGCGCCAGGTGCCGGCTCACAGCCGGTGTGGTAACGCCCATCTCGCGGGCTGCCGCACTCAAGCTTCCCGCACTGGCGAGCACCGAGAAGAACCCGAGATCGGACGCTTGAATGTTCTCGCCCATGGCACCACCAAATTGTTGCGTTCAGGTTAATTATGGATTCATTTTCCACACGATTAATAGGCCTTGATGGAATCTACAGTTCTCGACGTCAGCCAACCTCTTACCACGATCGGAGACAAGTCATGAGAGTTCACCACACCATCAAAATGCCCCGTCGCACCATGCTTGGCCTTGCCATGGTCGCCAGCCTGACTGCAGGCGGCGTCTGGGCACAGTCCAGTGTCACGGCGCAGGCTTGGCCCACGCGCCCTGTCAGCCTGGTCGTTCCCTTCCCTGCAGGTGGTACCACCGACGTGCTCGCGCGCACTCTGGCGCAGTACCTCTCCCCAGTGCTGGGTCAGCCGGTGATCGTCGAGAACAAACCGGGTGCAGGCGCGACACTGGGGGCGGGCTTCGTTGCCAAAGCAAACCCTGATGGACATACCTTGCTGGTGGGAGCGGTGCACCACACCATCGCAACCAGTGTCTACAAGAAGCTGTCCTACGACCTGCAGACGGACTTTGCCCCCATCACCACCATCGCCATGGTGCCCAATGTGCTGGTGGTCAATGCCAACACACCAGCCAAAAGTGTGGCCGATCTGGTGACGCTTCTGAAGGCCAAGCCCGAGATCGCCAGCTACGGATCAAACGGCAACGGCACCGCGCAGCACCTGATTGGAACCCAGTTTCAGGGCATGACTGGCACAAAAATCACCCACGTGCCATACCGGGGCAGCGCTCCTTTGGCTACCGACCTCCTCGGTGGCCAGATTCTCATGAGCTTTGACACCATCACCCCTGTCCTGCCCCACATCCAGACCGGTCGTCTGCGCCCCTTGGCGGTGACCACAGGCAAGCGCTCGGCCGCTCTGCCAGATGTACCCACGTTGGCCGAGGCCGGACTCTCCGGTTTCGACATAGGGACCTGGTTCGGCGTACTGGCTCCTGCGGCCACACCAAAGGATGTGCAGGTACGGCTGAACGCCGAAATGGTCAAGATCATCAAATCGCCCGAGTTTGCGAAGCGAATGGACGAAATCGGGGCGCAACCGATTGGCAACTCGGCCGAGGAGATGGGGCGCCAGATCAAGGAAGAAACCAACAAGTTTGCTTCCCTGGTCAAGGCAGCCAACGTGACACTGGATTGAGAACCTCAACATGTCTGGAGTAACTGTGGACAAGCAACAAGCCGTCGCAGACCTTACCGATCTGCTGGCGAAATTCACCTCCCACATCGGCAAGCGCCTGCCCACCGACGTGACCCAGAAGCTCGGCGAACTGCGCGAGAAGGAAGTCAACTTCCTGGCCAAAGAGGTCTACGAGTCGATGCGCGCCAACCAGGAGGCGGCCGACAAGCTGGACCGCCCGAGCTGCCAGGACACCGGCGTGATCCAGTACTTCCTGCAGGCTGGGGCCAACTTTCCGCTGCTGGGTGAGCTGGAAGAAATTCTGCAAGGTGCTACGGCCGGCGCCACCCGCATGGGCCCGCTGCGCCACAACGCGGTCGAGACCTTTGAAGAGAAGAACACCGGCACCAACACCGGCAGCAAGATTCCCTGGCTGGACTGGGAGATCGTGCCGGGCAGCGACAGCGTGACCATCGACGTCTACATGGCGGGCGGCGGCTGCACACTGCCGGGCAAGGCCACGGTGCTGATGCCGGGGCAGGGTTACGAAGGCGTGGCGGAATTCGTGTTCGACGTCATCACCTCGCGCGGCGTCAACGCCTGTCCGCCGCTGCTGGTGGGCGTGGGTGTGTCCACCTCGGCCGAGACGGCGGCGCGGCTGTCCAAGAAAGCCATTCTGCGCCCCGTGACCGCGCGCAACCCGAATGAAAAGGCCGCGCTCATGGAAGAGCTGCTGACCGACGGCCTGAACGAACTGGGCCTGGGCCCGCAGGGCCTGACCGGCAACAACAGTGTGATGGGGGTGAACATCGAATCATCCGCGCGCCACCCGTCCACCATCGGCGTGGCCGTGTCCACCGGCTGCTGGGCACACCGCCGCGGCCGTATCAAGATCAACGCGGACCTGACGCACGAAGTCATCTCGCACCAGGGATTCCAGCCATGAAGAAAATCCTCACCACCCCCATCAAGGACGAAGACCTGGAATCGCTGAACATCGGTGACGTGGTCTACCTCACCGGCACGCTGGTGACCTGCCGTGATGTGGCCCACCGACGCCTGATCGAGCAGGGTCGCGAGCTGCCGGTGCAGCTCAAGGGCGGCGCGATCTTCCACGCCGGTCCCATTGTGCGCAAGAAAGACGACGGCGAGTACGAAATGGTCTCCATCGGCCCGACCACCAGCATGCGCATGGAGAAGTTCGAGAAGGCCTTCATCGAACAGACTGGCGTCAAGCTTATCGTGGGCAAGGGTGGCATGGGCCCTGAGACCCAACAAGGTTGCCTGGAAAACAAGGCCGTGCACGCGATCTTTCCGGGTGGCTGCGCCGTGCTCGCAGCGACGCAGGTCGAGAAAATCGAGGCTGCTGAATGGACCGACCTGGGTATGCCCGAGACTCTATGGGTCAACCGCGTAAAGGAGTTCGGCCCGTTGATCATCTCCATCGACACGAAGGGCAGGAACCTGATAGAAGAAAACAAGGCAGTCTTCAATGAGAAGAAGAAACCCATCCTAGAGCGGATCAACCAGCAGGTGCGCTTTATCAGGTGATCTAACTCGGCGAGGTCTTCGCCTTGTAGTTCTTCAACCGCAGTGCCATGCACTGCGGTTGAGCTAAAGGTAACAGGCATCGGATCGGACGACTCCAAAGTGCCGGATACCGTGAACTCGGCTGCCGGCTTTGGATGACAGACATCGCTGCATATCCGCCGTTGCCTTAGAACATCCGCTCCTCCGGACTGCCCACACTTGCCGGTCGACAAAATGTCGACATTGCGTTAACCCAGTGTCAGTCCGCGCGAGCTGACTCAACCGTCTAACAGACCCCAGCAGCGGGAAAAAATCCAACCCAATCAACCACTTCCGCTCACCGACCTCCCCGCCCACCACCCTGGCACGGCGGTTGCACTGAAGGGCTCAGGCGATCTTGCCTTTGCCCTGATTCAGAGGTCCCCATGAGCATTGAAGCCACCCTGATTTCACCGGACCAGCTGGCCGCCCTGCAGGCGTCCGGCCCTGTGGTCGTCATCGACACGCGCGACGCGGACACCTACGCGGCGGGCCACGTGCCTGGCGCAGTCAACCTGCGCGAGATCTTCACCTTTCTGGCCACCTCCACGCCCGAGGGCCTGCAGGAGCTCAAGGCCACCTTTGCCAAGGCGCTGGGCGACGCCGGCCTGTCGGGTGCCGAGACCGCGGTCTTCTACGAAGACGCGATGAACAGCGGCTACGGCCAGTCTTGCCGGGGCTACTACCTGATGACCTGGCTGGGCTACCCCAAGGTCAAGGTGCTCAACGGCGGGTTCTCGGCCTGGAAGGCCGCAGGCCTGCCGGTGTCCACCGAGACCGTGACGCCCACCCCCGCCACCTTCCCCAGCCTGCCGCAGACCGACGTGATGCTGACCCAGGCCGATGTGCAGGCCGCGCTGGGCACCGGCACCGTGCTGCTGGACGTGCGCGATGTGGACGAGTGGATTGGCGAGAGCTCCAGCCCCTATGGCAAGGACTTTGCGCCGCGCAAGGGGCGCCTGCCGGGGGCCAAGTGGATCGAGTGGTACCGCTTCATGAAGCCCTCGCCCACCGGCCCGGTGTTCAAGTCGCCCGACGAGGTGAAGGCCGAGTGCGCCACCGCCGGCATTGCACCCACCGACACCGTCTACCTGTATTGCTTCAAAGGCGCGCGTGCGTCCAACACCTTCCTGGCGCTCAAGCAGGCGGGCTTTACCGATGTGCGCATGTACTTCGGTTCGTGGAACGAATGGTCGCGCGACCCGAGCCTGCCCATTGAGACCGGCCTGCCGGTGGCCGCGGCGAACAAGCCGAAGCTGGCCATGGCGGCCTGAGTGGGCGGCGCCTTCACCCTGATTTCTTTTCCCTTCCTTTTCGACCTTCAATTGCGGAGACACCATGTCCGACATCGCCACTGCTGACGCACCCGTCACCACCATCAAGACCTACCTGCGCCCCATCGACAGCGAGGGCCTGGCCGCCTTTGCCGCCAAGGGCAAGGCCAACCCGGGCTCGCGCGGCACCAACAAGGTCCACACCGTGATGGAGGGGCAGTACCGCTCGCTGTCGTACGTGGGCAACCACCAGCCGGTGGTGGTGGATGAGCCGCTGCACCTGTTCGGTCAGGACACAGCGCCGGCACCGGGCGAGATCGTGCTGTCGGGCCTGGGCGGCTGCATTGCCGTGGGCGTGACCGCGGTGGCCACCTGGAAGGGCGTGAAGCTGAGCAAGTTGGAGGTGTTTCTGGAGGGCGACATCGGCAACCCGGCCGCCTGGGGTGCCGGTGGCGCGCTGGAGAAGACGCCGCCCGAGATGGGCTTTCAGGCGGTCCGGGTGAAGGTGCTGGTGGAGGGCGACGCCCCGCGCGAGGTGCTGGAAGAGATCGTGCAGCACGCCAACTTCTACTCGCCGGTGGCCAACACCATCCGCAACCCGATTCCGTTCGAAATTTCCATGGCCTGACCTGGAGAACGCCATGAACCCGGCCGACCTGCCCCCCGAACTCGCCTGTGGCCCCGAGGGCCTGATTGACGCGGTGCGTGCCATTGCCCAGGGGCCGCTGGCCGCACAGGCTTATGCCATCGACCGCGGTGCCTACCCGGCCGACATCATGAAGCAGCTGGCGGCGCGCGGCGCCATGAGCGCGCACCTGACGCAGGCCGACGGCACACCGGGCGACTATGGCCTGGCCATCCGTGCCATGGCCGAGGCGGCCAAGGTGTGCGGCGCCACCGGATTCATGATGTGGTGCCAGTGCGTGGCCGGGCTGTACATGCAGGCCTCGGGCAACCCGGCGCTGACGGGTGAACGTCTGCAACGGCACATGCGCGGCGAGACGCTGGGGGGCACTGGCATGTCCAACCCCATGAAGAGCTTTGCGCAGATCGAGAGCCTGCTGCTCAAGGCCACCCCGGTGGACGGCGGCTACCGCATCAACGGCGCCCTGCCCTGGGTCAGCAACCTGGCGCCAGACCACTACTTTGGCGCGGTGGCCACAGTGGAAGGCGAGTCGGGCCGCGAGGTGATGTTCATGTTGCGCTGCGACGCGCCAGGCGTCACGCTCAAGGCCTGCCCCGAGTTCTCGGGCATGGAGGGCACCGGCACCTACAGCGTGCAGTGCAAGGACCTGCACATCACCGGCGATGACATCGTGGCCGACCCGACGCGGCCCTACATTGCCCGCATCCGCGGTGGCTTTGTGCTGCTGCAGTGTGGCATTGCGGCCGGCATCATCCAGGGCGCCATCGACAGCATGTGGGCGGTGGAGCCACAGCTGGGCCATGTGAACCAGTACCTGGAAGACCGGCCGGCCGAGCTGCAGGCCGAGTTCGACGCGCTGGTGGCGCGCATCATGAGGTTGGCCGAGACGCCGTTTGACACCTCGACCGACTATTTCATCGATGTGTTGGACGCGCGCGCCCATGGCGCCGAGCTGTGCCTGCGCGCGGCCAACTCGGCCCTGATGCACCAGGGCGCGCGCGGCTACCTGATGCAGTCCGAGGTGCAGCGGCGCGTGCGCGAGGCGCAGTTCGTGGCCATCGTGACGCCGGCCATCAAGCACCTGCGCAAGGAAATCGCACGGCTGTCGGCCGAGGAGATGCCGGCATGAGCGCCCCGGCGCAGGCCCGCACACCCACCGCCGCGACCGTGGCCGCGCTGGGAGCACCGCCCTTCCAGAAATACATCTGCCACGCCTGCGGCTACATCTACGATGAGGCCGAGGGCGACCCCGACAGCGGGCTGGCCGCTGGCACCCGCTACGAGGACATTCCCGAAGACTGGGCCTGCCCGCTGTGCGGCGTGACCAAGGCCGACTTCTCACTGTACGAGGCGCCGGCCATCGACGCGCTGCGCGCGGCCAGCACCGCCAGCGTGCCGGTGACCCGCCGCCACGGCGAGGCCGGTGTGGTCATCGTGGGCGGCGGCCGCGCCGGCTGGCAGGTGGCCGAGGCGCTGCGTGCACTCGACGCGGCGCTGCCCATCACCCTGGTCAGCGCCTGCCCGGCCGACCTGTACGACAAGCCGCTGCTGTCGGTGGCGGTGGCACGCGGTCTGGACCCGGCCGCCCTGGTGCGCGAGTGCGGCGCCGACGCGGCGCGTCGCCTGGGCGTGCGCCTGCTGGCCCACACCCACGCGGTGCGCATCTGCGCCGACACACGCACCCTGCGCACCACCCGGGGCAACCTGCGCTACGACCACCTGGTGCTGGCCCATGGTGCGCAGGCGACACTGCCACCGGCCCTGCCCGCGGCCTGGGTCTGGCGCATCAACCACCTGGGCGCCTACCGCCAGCTGCGCCAGGCGCTGGGCGAGCAGCCCAAGGATGTGCTGATCGTCGGCGCCGGGCTGATCGGCAGCGAGCTGGCCAACGACCTGGCCATCGCCGGCCACCGCCTCACCGTGCTGGACACACAGGCCGAACCGCTGGCCCGCTGGCAGGCCGAGCAGGCCGGCAGCCGCCTGCTGGACGCCTGGAAGGACCTGCCCATCCGCTTTGTGGGCGGGGTGCAGGTGGCGCAGGTCGACAAGCTGGGCGATCGCTACCGCATCACCACCACCTGCGGGCAGAAATTTGCCGCCGACCAGGTGGTGGCCGCCACCGGACTGACCACGCCCTCACGCCTGGCAAAAGCTGCCGGGCTGGACTGGAACCAGGGCATTGCGGTGCAGGCCGCCACGCTGCGCACCAGCGACCCGCGCATCCATGCGCTGGGCGACTGCATCACCATTGACGGCCACGCCAGCCGCTTCATCGAACCCATCCTGCGGCAGGCGCGCACCATTGCGGCCGACATCTGCGGCAGCGCGCCCGTGCCCTACCAGGTCAAGCCGGCGCCGGTGCGGGTCAAGACCAGTGCCTGCCCAATGACGCTGCATTGAGGCGAGGTCGATTGCGCGCAAGCGCAAGGACGTGGCTACTGCCATTGAGCTGATCCGTATCATGTGCGCCCAAGGCCGCCAGGCGGCCTGGGTTGGCACAAGCACAGGGAGATCTCAGCATGGCAGGACACCAGGTCCGGTGGCCGCGCGCACGCGTGGCCGAACCCATCGAATTCAACAGTTCGGCAAGCCTTTGGCGGCGCATGGCTGGCACGGTCCTGCTGATGCTGTCGCTGGGTGCCTGCAGCCAGACACCCACAACTGTGCCGGGCCACGCGCAGGCCGAGACAGCCCAGGCCGCCTCGCCCAAGTCAGCCCCCTGCATCCAGTGGGTGCCCAAGCCCTACCAATGGGAAGGCTACAACGACCAGTTGGTGGACGCCTGCATCGGCCCCACGCACTACCGCTTTCCCGCCAACCTGTTCCGCAACCAGATGGGGCCGGATTTCCAAGGAGGCATCTACATGGTGTTGTTGTGGCCCGACCTGCAGGCGGCGCCCCCCGGCAAGCTCAACCTCGAGCCACTGGCGAGCGCCCCGAACTGGATTGGCATCAGCGTCGACCACGTGGACAGGGTGCCCGTCGAGACCTTGCTGGAGAGACACATCACGCCCAGCGAGAGTCAGGATCGCGAACAAGACCCAACGGTGATCCTGGCGCTGCGCGACCGCCAACCGGACCGGTTCGAGCTCACACCCTACTTCGTCAACCCTGCCCTGTTCGAGGCCCGCGAAGACCGCAGACAACGCGAGACCGGCAGCAAGTTTCGCGCGCCGCTGAGGAACATCGACGATTGGTTCCTGCACCGTGATGCAAGCGGTCGTCTGACCACGCTGATCACCTGCGATTCCCATCTGAGGCCCGAAGGCTATGTGGCAGAAGGCCGCGCTCTGGTGAAGATCCCCACCGACCGGACCAATGCACTGTGCATGCATCGCTTCGTCATGGATGACGTCAAAGCCAGTGTTCGAATCAGCTACCCACGGGCACTGCTCAAGGAGTGGAAACGCTTTGAGGGCCGCGCCCGCGAGCTCTTCGAAACCCACCGCGTGCGCTGAAGTTCAGACGCGAAGGACAACCATTCAGCATCACCAGCAAAAGGGAGGCGACAGCATGGCACGACAACAGGTCTGTCGGCCGCGCACACGCGTGGTCGAATCCATCGAATTCAACAGTTCGGCAAGCCTTTGGCGCCGCACGGCCGGTGCGGCCCTGCTTGCGCTGTCGCTGGGTGCCTGCAGCCAGCCACCCACGGCTGTGCCGGCCGAGACGCAGGTCGAGACAGCACAGGCCGTCTCGCCCAGGTCAGCCCCCTGCATCCAGCAAGTGCCCAAGCCCTACCAATGGGAGGGCTACAACGACCAACTGGTGGACGCCTGCATCGGCCCCACGCACTACCGCTTTCCCGCCAACCTGTTCCGCAACCAGATGGGGCCGGATTTCCAGGCCAACTTCAGCCTGGTGGTGATGTGGCCCGACCTGCAACCGGCCGAACCCGGCAAGCTCAATGGACAGCCCATGGAGCTGGTGATGGCCCGGGTGCACATCAGTCCATTCTTCGAGGACCAGGTGCCGATCGAGACCTTGCTGGAGCGACACATCACGCCCAGCGAGAGTCAGGCTCACGAACGAGACCCAACGGCCATCCTGGCGCTGCGCGACCGCCAACCGGACCGGTTCGGGCTCACACCCTACTTCGTCAACCCTGCCCTGTTCGAAGCCCGCGAAGACCGCAGACAACGCGAGACCGGCAGCAAGTTTCGCGCGCCGCTGAGGAACATCGACGATTGGTACCTGCTGCGTGATTCAACCGGTCGCCTGAACACGATGATCATCTGCGATTCCCATCTGAGACCCGAAGGCTATGTGGCAGAAGGCCGCGCTCTGGTGAAGATCCCCACCGACCGGACCAATGCACTGTGCATGCATCGCTTCGTCATGGATGACGTCAAAGCCAGTGTTCGAATCAGCTACCCACGGGCACTGCTCAAGGAGTGGAAGCGTTTCGAGGACCGGGCTCGTGAACTTTTCGAGGCCCATCGGGTGCGCTGAAGTTCTGACGCCGATAGCGACAAGTAGCAGGAAGAACACACCATGGCAGGACTCAACCAGCAGGACATTGACATCCTGCGCCACTACGCTGACAGGGGCAACCGCGAGCTGTACTGGAACTACCTGGCCCAGACACCGGGCAACGACGGCTACGGCCTGCTGGCCCTGGGCGTGGTGCGCAACGACAACATGCCAGGCAAGGTGGCCAACCAGTACGCCCAGAACCAGGCCAGCAGCGTCAACGGCCTGCGCCTGAGCGAGCGCGAATGGGATGCCTTCGGCCAGAACCTGATCAAGCGAGATTTCGCTCTGCGGTTGGATCACTTTGAGAAGGGGCGCGAGAACCTGGCACTCAACCTGCCCGTAGAACACGTTCAGGAGGCACACGATCGCGCATTTGAAGACGCCGGCATCACCCCCGATGCCTGGACGCCGCGCCAGCTGCTGGAGGCCGCGCGCCGCCATGGCAACGAGCCCGAAGCCGAGCACGTCTGGAGCAGCATGCTCAACAACGGCCGCCTGGGCATGGAACGGTTGACCGACACCCTCAGGTCCACCGCCTGGGCCTACAACGACAGCCAGCTTGATGCCACGGCCTACCTCGGCCGCCTCACTCTGGCCACGGCAGCGGCGGCCAACAGCCGGGCCAGCACCGACCCCAACACGGTGGGTGCCAACAACTACTACCACCACTACGACGCCCGCGAAGGCGCCTGGTACACCGTCAACGGCGCGGCCATGTCGGCCGGTGGCTGGGGTGGCTACCGGCGCGTGACCGACCCCGCGCAAATCGAATCGCTGAACGACACCCGTGCCCTGCGCCTGGAGCAGCAAGAGCGCGCCAGGGACTTCCACCCGCTGGATCCCCACCGCAATCTCGCGCGCAGCCCGCGCACACTGGCCGACGCCGGGCCAGCCATCCAGCCTGACAACACCGACGCCCTGTTCAACCGCCTGACCGACGCTGCCATGGCCCGCGACACCGAAGGCATGCGGGCGGCCTCGCAGACCTGGCGTGCCAGTGCCGAAGGCCAGCAGTGGCTACAGACCGGTCAGGCCCACAACGAAGCCGAACGCGCCCGCGAGGCCAGCGAACGCGAGGCGGCGCAACAGGCCGAGCTGGCAGCCGTGAACGCCCATGCGGCGCAGCGGCACCGCGCACTGTCCTTGCACATCGGGTGAACGGGCCGCACGCACGCATGGCAACAAAGGCTTGCAGACCCGGGGCTGAGCATTGGAAACCAGGGCCACTGCCACAGGGTGTGGGAACATCTGGCCTTGGCGTTAGCAAGAACCGATTTCAGGGAAGCCACCATGACACAGAAGATCGATCCCGCCAAGCTCAAGGCTGCCGCCGAGCGCCTTGAATGGGTATGCCAACAGTATCCGAACGAGGCGGCGGTGCAGGGCTTGCTGGAGAGCATGCGCTCCTTGATCGACGACGCCAAAGCGGGCAAGCTCACGGAACCCTTTGACGACGAGCACCGCTTTCCGGGGCAGTGGGCGGTTTTCGCAGAAGGCCTCTATCGCGACTACCGCGACCCCAATTTGGAAGGCGCCTACGGTAATTTCACCGATGAGTTGAGGGGTGGGCCGACTGAGCAAGATCTGCGGATCCAGGCCGACATGGAGGCTCAGCGGACAGAGATTCTGAAAAGCAAGCCATCATGAGTGGCCCTGATCTGACGCCCGACGCACTCAAGCGGCAATACGACGAGAGGAGCCTCACAGAAGCACGGACCTTCGAGACAAAGGGCGTCAGCCGGCAGGCGGCCCTTGACTACCTGGAAACACCCGAAGGACGGTTGTATCGACAAAGGCTCATTGAAGCGTCGCCTGATACGCCCGTCTCCGAAATCCGCCGCAGGGCTGTCAACCAAATCACCTCCGGCCGCGAACTACCCCGCACGGAGACCCTCGACGAGCCTTTGGTCAAGATCGTCCCCAAAGGCAAGGAGCCTTCGCCCTTTTCCCCCTTTTGGGCAAAAGAAGCCGACCTCAACGCAGCGATTCAAGAGGGCCGCAACCTCTCACACCACTTCGCCCTGCCGGTCGCCAGCGAGTCGCCTCAGTACGACGTCTACCGCATCACCCCGAAAGCACCCACCGAGATCTTCGTCAATATGGTGGCGCCAACGAGTGAGCTGGACGGTCAGGTCACCAAACCCGGTGGCGCACGCCAGGTCTTGACGCCCAACCGCCAACTCTACGAGCCCCACGAATTCGTCAAGACGGTCGACAACAGCCTGCACATGCCGGTCAAGGGACAAAGCATTCGACCTGCCGTGAAAGTCGCCGGTATTGCCGGCACAGCCTACGGCACCTACGACGCCAAGGGCCAGGTCGAGGCGGCCATCGACACCGCGCGCTCCAACCGCGAGCAATGGGTGCGCGGCGGCAAAGAAACCGCCAACCAGACCGTCAAGGCCACCGTCACCGGCACGGCCGCCACCGTGGGCGCCATCCCGGGTGCTGCTGTTGGTGCGCTCACCAGCCCCGCGACCGGACCGGGCGGCCCCGTGGTCGGTGGCCTGGTCACCGGCGGCGCCTCGGCCTACGGCGCCGAGAAGCTCTACGAGGACTCGCGCCTGCAGCAGTTCAGCAAGTACCTGGGCGGCAAAGGCGGTGCGCTCGGCTACGACCTCATCTCCAGGGAAGGTCGCCTGCTGCGGCAGGTCAACGGCCTGACGGAGGATCTGCAACACACCACCCACCCGGCCGAGCGCGCGCGCCTGCAGACCCGGCTGGAGGCGGCCAACACCGCCTTCGGCCAAGAAGCCGAACGCAACGGCCGCTACTTCGAGGGCCGGGCTGGCATCGACAAGGCTTGGGAAGCGATGCACACGCGCTTCCGCAAGGTGGACAAGGACGAGGTGAACGATGCCCTGGCCCGGCATATCGACGCAGGCAAGAAGCCCCTTGATGCGGTACGCGGGGCCTACAGCGATGCGGTGCACAAGCGGTACCCGCGCGCTCTGCCGCACGAGCCGCTTGAGGACTACCGCGCGTTAAGCAGCGAGCAGCTTGAACAAAAGCACCGGCACTACGCGGGCGAAGTGAACCAGGGCCGGGCCGAGGTCAAGGCGCTGGCCGCCATCGAGGATTCGCGCAACACCCATGACCAGGGCTGGCCCAGGGAACTGACCGAGAAGCGCCATGCCGCACGTGTGCAGGACGCGCTGGACGAGGTCTGGCGCGACAGCGGTCACCTCAAGGCCATTCGTGAGGTCTACCAGGAGCGCGGCATCCAGCCCCCGGCCTTGTCGCACGGGCCGCGCCGCCCGGCGCCCACACCGGCAGAAACCTTTGCCCCTGCGGCATCGGCCCGCGACGCCTTTGGCCAGCAGGCGAATCTGGGCCGCAGCTGCGAGGGTGCGGGCGCTGCCACACACCGCGACAACACCGACGCCCTGTTCAACCGCCTGACCGACGCTGCCATGGCCCGCGACACCGAGGGCATGCGGGCGGCCTCGCAGACCTGGCGTGCCAGTGCCGAAGGCCAGCAGTGGCTACAGACCGGTCAGGCCCACAACGAGACCGGACGCGCCCGCGAGGCCAGCGAACGTGACGCGGCACAACAGGCCTGCCTGGAAGCGATGACCTCACATGAGGCGCAGCGGCACCGTGCACCGGCCTTGCACCTCTGAAACCGGGAACCTCATGAACATGGACGCAGAACAACTCAAGGCCCTGGCGGTTCGGGTGGCGGCGCTGACCGACGCCCTGGAGGACCGCAGCCACCAGGCCGTGCAGGCGGTGAGCACCAGCAGCGAGCGGCTCGACCAGACTGCACGCAACCTGAGTCAGAACGTGCAAAGGGTGACTGCGGAAGCCACCCGCCTGGTCGGTGCCGAAGCCCACGCAGCCGTCACCCAGGGCATGCAGCAAGCGGTGAGCCAGTGTGCCCAGGCGCTGGAACAGGCCGCCAGTCACGCCATCCAGTCGGCCCAGGCGCTGCAGGCCCAGCACGAGGCCCTGCAGCGTGCCCGGCGCGGACTGGTGTGGCGATCCGGCCTGGGCATGCTGGTGGGTGCGGTGCTGGCCACAGGGGCCAGTGCCTATGCGTTCTGGAAGAACACCCAGGCCGCGCAATCGGCCGAATTCAGCGCGGCGATTGTGCGCGCCACACAATCCGGAAGCCTCACCCAGTGCGGCGACGTGCTGTGCGTCAAGGTGCCCCGGAATGCGCCACGTTACCCCAGAAACACCGACTACGTGTTGCTGCCCTGAACGGCGGCGTCGGGCACGGCCCGGCGAAGCACCCGAACCGGCTTCTCTGCCCGGGCCCGCAGCTGCCCGCAACCGCCATCCACATCCTGCCCGGCCGACTGGCGCAACTTGGTCAGGATGCCGCGCCGGTGCAGGCGCCGCGCGATGTCGGCGGCCTTCTCCCAGCTGGGCCGCACATACGGCATGCCCTCGACCGTGTTGAACGGAATCATGTTCAGGATGGCGTACTTGCCCGAGAGCAGGCGCACGATGCCTTCGATTTCGTCGTCGCTGTCGTTGATGCCGTCCAGCAACGTCCACTGGTACTGGATCGGGTAGCCGGTGGCGCGCGCATAGGTCTCGCCCGCCTCGACCAGCTCCTCGGGTGTCAGGCGCGGCGCGCGCGGCAACAGTTGCTCGCGCAGGTCGGCCCGGCTGGTGTGCAATGACAGGGCCAGCGCGGGCTTGACCAGGCCGCGCGGCAGGGTGTCAAACACACGCGGGTCACCCACGGTGGAGAACACCAGGTTCTTGTGGCCGATGTTGCCCGCCGTGCCCAGCAGCTCGATGGCCTCCATCACGTTGTCCAGGTTGTGGGCCGGCTCACCCATGCCCATGAAGACCACCTTCTTGACCGGTCGTTTCGTGCGCGCCAGCGCGACCTGGGCCACGATCTCGGCACTGCCGACCTGGCGGATCAGGCCGGTGGTGCCGGTCATGCAGAAGGTGCAGCCCACGGCGCAGCCCACCTGCGTGGACACACACAGGCCGTCACGCGGCAGCAGCACGCTCTCGACCAGCTGCCCGTCCCCCAGGCGCACCAGCAGGCGTGCCGAACCGTCCTCGCCGGGGTGCTCGGATTCGAGCCGGGCCAGGGCCGCCAGTTCTTCGGCGATGGCCGGCAGTTCGGCCAGCAGCGGCGCGGGCAGGAAATGCTCGACCTGGCGCTTGCCGGCGGTCTGCGGCAAGGCCTGACTCCACAGGCGCAGCACGCGCTGCTCGTGGCGGGGATTGGCGCCCAGTGCCCGCAGGCGCTGGCGCAAGGTTTCGATGCGCATGACAGGATTGTCCCCTCAAGCGCCCACCCCCACCGCCAATGCGTTCACAATGGTTGGCCCACTTGCAGGAGACCCCCATGCTGGACATGCTCATCACCGCCCGACACGGCGACCTGGGCCACGGCCTGACGGTACGCCGCGTGCTGCCCTTTGCCAAACGCCGCCACGTCGGCCCGTTCGTGTTCTTCGACCACGCCGGCCCGGTGACGCTGGCGCCCGAACATGTGCGCGCGGCCGATGTGCGCCCGCACCCCCACATCGGCCTGTCCACGGTGAGCTACCTGCTCAGCGGCCAAATCACGCACCGCGACAGCCTGGGCGTGCGCCAGGAGATCCGCCCCGGCGACGTCAACTGGATGACCGCAGGCCGCGGCATCAGCCATTCCGAGCGTTTCACCTACCCCGACTCGTTCGCCGGCGGCGGGCTGGAGCTGATGCAGTTCTGGGTCGCGCTGCCCGAGGCCGACGAAGAATGCGAACCCGCCTTCACCCATTACCCGAAGGCCCTGATGCCCGAGGGCGGTGAGCACGGCATCTGGTGGCGCCTGTTCGCCGGCAGCGCCTACGGCCACACCACGCCGGTGCGCACGCATTCGCCGCTGTTCGCGCTGCACGCCACCCTGCCAGCCGGCGCCACCCTGGTCCTGCCCACCGGTCATGCCGAGCAGGCGGTCTACGTCGCCCGCGGCGCGGTCAGCCACGCGGACCAGACCGCACAGCCCGGCCAATTGCTGGTCTTCACCGGCGACGGCGATGCGGTGACCGCCGGCGACACCGGCGCCACCCTCATGGTCTTCGGCGGCCAGCCCCTGGGCGAGCGCCACATTTTCTGGAACTTCGTCTCGTCCCGCCGCGAACGCATCGACCAGGCCAAGGCCGACTGGCAGGCCGGCCGAATCCCGCTGCCCCCCGACGACCACGAAGAGTGGATCCCACTGCCGGGGTGAGCTAGCAACCTCGGGCGCGAAGTGACTTCAGTCCAGGGACCCCGTGGAACGGGCTTCGCCCGGCCACAGGGGTCGTCCCCCCGCGCAGCAGGGGGGAAGCCGCGTCAGCGGCGCAGGGGGGTCAGTACTGCTTGTACGGGAGGAATTTCCCGGACATCACGATGTTCACCCGGTCGCCGTTGGGGTCGGGCTGGCGCTGCAGGTCCATCTTGAAGTCGATCGCGCTCATGATGCCGTCGCCGAACTCTTCGTGGATCAATTCCTTGAAGGTGGTGCCGTACACGCTGACCAGCTCGTAAAAGCGGTAGATCAGCGGGTCGGTCGGCACGCTGGTGGGCAGCGAGCCCTTGTAGGGCACGACCTGCAGCCACTTCTGCTCTTCGGTGCTCAGGCCGAAGATCTTGCCCAGCACCTTGGCCTGGGCGGGCGTGGCGGTCATCTGTCCCAGGCACAGGGCCGTGGTCCATTCCTTGGACTGACCCACTTTCTTGGCCACATCGGCCCAGCTCAGGCCTTTGCTGACTTTGGTGGTGATGATTTTTTCGGTGACGGCGAGTCGGGACATGGTGTTGCCTCTTGGGTTGGATGGTGTGGGATGAATCAGTGGGCCTTGGCCCTGGAAACCAGAAAGTCGACGATGTGGTTGCGCAGCTCGTAGTAGCCGTCCAGGTGGTGCAGCTGTGCGCGTGTGCGCTCGCGAGGCAGCGGGTTGACCACCACCTCGGCCATGCCACCGGGCTTGTAGCCTTCGGCAGTGTCGGTGCCGTTGGTCATGAGCAGGATGCGGTCGGCCAGCAGAATGGCCTCGTCCACATCGTGGGTGATCATGAACACCGTCTGGTGCGTCTCGCGCACGATGCCCATCAGCTCGTCCTGGATGGTGCCGCGGGTGAGCGCATCGAGCGCGCCGAAGGGCTCGTCGAGCAGCAGCATCTTGGGCTGGATGGCAAAGGCCCTGGCAATGCCCACGCGCTGCTTCATGCCACCCGAGAGCTGGCTGGGCTTCTTGTCAATGGCCGGCAGCAGGCCGACCATGGCCACGTACTTCTCGACCTGGGTATTGACCTGGGCCTTGCCCCAGTCGGGCCAGCGCGACTTGACGGCAAAGGCGATGTTCTGCCGCACCGTCAGCCAGGGCATCAGGGCATGGCCCTGGAACACCACGCCCCGCTCCAGGCTGGGACCGGCGATCTCGCGCCCGTCCATGAAGGCGTGACCGCGGCTGGCCGTGTCCAGTCCGGCCAGCACGTTCAGGATGGTGGTCTTGCCACAGCCGCTGTGGCCGATGATGCAGACGAACTCGCCCTTGTCGATGCCAAAGGACACGTCGGCGAACACCGGCCGGTCGGCCTGATAGGCCTTGGCCAGCTGCTCGACCTTCAGGAAATCGGTGGACATCACGGTCGCTTTCGGGGTTGAGGCGATGGCCGCTGTGGCCACGCGCGCAGCGCTGTCGCGCAGGGTTTCGTCACTCCACATAGGTCACCGCCTTCTGCAGCTGGCCGAACATCAGGTCCAGCAACATGCCCACCACGCCGATCATCAGGATGGCGAAGATCACGTTGGTGATGGACAGGTTGTTCCACTCGTTCCAGACGAAGTAGCCGATGCCGGTGCCGCCCACCAGCATTTCAGCCGCCACGATCACCAGCCAGGCGATGCCCATGCTGATGCGCATGCCGGTCAGGATGGTGGGTGCGGCCGCAGGCAGGATCACCAGGAAGGCCTTGCGCAGGGGGTTGACCTCCAGTGTGGCGGCCACATTCAGCCAGTCGCGCTTGACCGAGGCCACGCCGAAGGCGGTGTTGATCAGCATCGGCCAGATCGAGCAGATGAAGATCACGAACACGCCACTGACGTCGGAATCCTTGAGCGTGTAGAGCGCCAACGGCATCCACGCCAGCGGGCTGATGGGCTTGAGCAGCTGCACGAAGGGGTTGAAGGCCTTCTGCATCAGTGGCGACATGCCGATCAGGAAACCCAGCGGCAAGGCCACGGCCATCGCCAGCAGGAAGCCCATGCCGACCCGGGCCAGCGAGTGCGCCAGCTGAATGCCGATGCCCTTGTCGTTGGGACCCTTGTCATAGAACGGGTCCGACAGGTGCTCCCAGCTGGTGCGCGCGACCTCCAGCGGCCCGGGGAAGCCGCCACTCTTGGTGGCACCCGGGTCCTTGCCCATCATCTTGAGGTACTCGATCTCGTCGGCCGACAGGTTGGCCGTGGCCGCCGCCGCACCACCGGTGGCGGTGGCCAGGTGCCAGGCCCCCACCACACACAGCAAGAGCAGCAGCGACACGATGGCCGCGCGCAGGTTCAGGTTGACCAGACTTTTCATGGCTCACCCGGCGCGGCTGATCGGGAAACTCTTGGCGTAGTCGGCGGCCTTGACCGGGTCGAACTCCTTGCCCATGATGGTGTGCTTCACATAGGCCGGCCCCGTCTTGAACTCGTGGCCCAGGTCCTTCATGTGCTTGCGTGCATCGGTGATCATGAACACGCGCTCGGCGATCTGCTGGTAGTTCACGTCGCCCTTGATGTAACCCCAGCGCTGCATCTGCGTGAGCATCCACACCGCCATGCTTTGCCAGGGCATGGGGTCGAAGTCGGCGCGGTCGGGCACGTTCTTGATGCTGCCCAGGCCATCGGCATAGCGACCGGTCAGTACCTGCTGCAGCACCACCTCGGGCTGGTTGAGGTACTGCGCAGGCGCGATCACCTTGGCAATCAGCTCGCGGTTCTTGGGCTGGCGCGCCATGGCCGCCGCCGTCAACACCGCGCGGTAAAGGGCTGCGAAGGTGTTGGGATTCTTCTGGATGAACTCGGTGGTGGTGCCAAAGGCGCAGCAGGGGTGGCCATTCCACAGATCCTTGGTCAGGGTGTGCAGGTAGCCCACCTCTTCGTATACCGCGCGCTGGTTGAACGGGTCCGGGCCAAGGAAGCCGTCGATGTTGCCGGCGCGCAGATTGGCCACCATCTCGGGCGGCGCGATCACGCGCAGTTGCACATCGGTGTCGGGGTTCAGGCCGTGTTCGGCCAGGAAGTAGCGCAACAGGAAGTTGTGCATCGAGTAGTCGAACGGGATACCGAACTTGAAGCCCTTCCAGTTCTTCGGGTCCCGGTTGTCCTTGTGGCGGATCGACATCGTGATCGCCTGCCCGTTGATGTTCTGGATCGTCGCCACGTTCGTCGGCACCGAGGTCGACCCGAGGCCCAGGCTCATGGCCAGCGGCATGGGCGAGAGGAAGTGCGAGGCGTCGTATTCCTTGTTGATCACCTTGTCGCGGATCAGCGCCCAGCCGGCGGTCTTGGTGACCTCGACCTTCAGGCCCTCTTTTTCATAGAAGCCCAACGGGTGGGCCATGATCAGCGGCGTGGCGCAGGTGATCGGGATGAAGCCCACCTTCAGGTCGGTCTTCTCCAGCGTGCGCTTCTCCTGTGCCATGGCCTGCAGGCTGGCCACCGGCAACACGCTGGCGATGGCGGCCATGGCCGTGCCCTTGCCCACCGCGCGCAGGAACAGTCGGCGCTGCGCGTCGTGCGGAAAGATGGCCTTGACCAGGCTGGCCTCGATGAATTCGTTGCTGTAGGCCTCGAACTCGGCCGTCTCGCTGCGGGCCCGCAGCTCGCGGGCTGCCTCGTCGGCCGCCACCTCGGCGTGGTGGTCGGCCACCGTGTGGTCGCGCCCGCAACTGCACTTCATCATCAGGGGGCGATCGGCGTTGTAGGGGTCGAAGAACTCGGACATGGCACACCTCGGTGGTTGATGACGCCATCTCCATTGCAAGCAGCGGGCCAGTTGCGGGCCAATCGCCCTGCGCAGGGCCATCACCCCATCAAATCGCCGACGCACCGACCACGCGGTGTAGGGGCACCCCTACAAACCGGCCGGCCTGGCGTGCCGTTCGGCGTAGATCGCCAGTTCCACGTCGTTCTTGGTGCCGGTCTTTTCCAGGATGCGCGCCCGGTAGGTGCTCACGGTATTGGCCGCCAGCCCCAGCTGTGCACCAATTTCGGTCACGGTCAGGCCCTGGGTCAGCAGGCGGTAGACCTGGTGCTCGCGGTGCGACAGCGCTTCGGGCCCACGGCGCGCGTCACCGCGGCCCACGGCCGCGGCCAGCGCCTCGGCCGTGGCTGGCGTGACGTAAAGGCCACCCGCCGCCACCTTGCGCACCGCCGCCACCATGTCGTCCGGGTCGGCGCTCTTGTTCAGGTAACCGGCGGCCCCCATTCGGATGCTGCGCACCGCGTACTGGCGCTCGGGGTAGGTGCTGAGCATCAGCACCGGCAGATCCGGGTGGCTCTGGCGCAGGCGCTGCAACACCTCCAGCCCGTCCAGCCCGGGCATGGCCACATCCAGCAGCACCAGCTCCAGCCCGGCCCGCGCGCCCAGGGCCTGCACCATCTCCAGCACCTCAGGCCCGCTCTGGGCTTCCGCCACCACCCGTACATCGTCGGCGTCGGCCAGCACCTGTTTGATGCCTTCGCGCACGATGCGGTGGTCGTCGCCAATCAGCACCCGGGTCACCGTCATGACGGGGCTCCATCGGGCAGTCGCAGGCGCAGGCGCATGCAGGTGCCCTCGCCCGGTGCACTGCGGATGTCGATCCGGCCACCGAAACGGCGCGCCCGCTCGCGCATGCCCATGATGCCGTAGGCATCGCCCGCCTCGAAGGCCTGCGCGGGTGCGCCCACGCCATCGTCCTCCACCGCCACCACCAGTTCGCCCTCGACCCGCGCAATCTCCACCCGGAGCAGCGAGGCGCGTGCGTGGCGGCCGACATTGCTGAGCATCTCCTGGAAGATGCGGAACACCGCCATCGCCTGTGGCTCGGGCAGCTCCAGCCCTTCGTCCACCGCCATGCACCAATCCAGTGCCAATTCGGCCGAAGCCACGAACTCCTGCGCCTGCCACTCCAGGGCTGCCCACAGGCCCTGGTGGTCCAGGATGCTGGGGCGCAGGTCGGTGATGATGCGGCCCACGTTGTCCACGGCGGTCTCGATCAGGCGGCTCATGTTCTGACACTTGCAGCGCATGCGGCCGCGCATGTCCTCGGCCTCGTCGGGGCTGCGTGCGCCCTGCTCCGACAGGCGCTTGTCCATCCAGTTGACGTCCATCTTCAGCGCCACCAGCAGGCTGCCGAGTTCGTCATGCACCTCGCGGGCGATGCGGGTGCGCTCCTCCTCGCGCACCGACTCCGACCAGGCCGCCAGCTCGCGCACCTGGCGCAGCGCGGTCTCCAGTGCGGCGGTGCGCTCCAGCACCCGCTCCTCCAGCTGGTCCTTGGCCTTCTGCAGCGCGTCGGCGGCCCGGCGCCGCTCGGTGATGTCGACAAAGGTCACCACCGCCCCACGTACCTCGCCCTGGTCCAGGATGGGGTGACTCGAGTACTCGACCGGGAACGCGCTGCCATCGCGGCGCCAGAACACCTCGCTGTCGATGCGGCAGGGCAGCCCGCGCCTGAAGGCGTTGAAGATGGGGCAGTCGGCCTCCGGGTAGGGGCTGCCATCGGGCCGCGCGTGGTGCGTGAGCTCGTGCATGTTGCAACCCAGCAGCTCGGACGGCTCGTAGCCGATCATGGCCGCACCGGCGCGGTTGATGAACACACAGCGCCCGTCCAGGTCGACCCCGTAGACGCCTTCGCCGGTGGAGGCCAGCAGCAGCTCCAGCGGGTCGCGCCAGATCGCATCGCGACCCGGCAGGGTCTTGCGGTCAATCGGGCTGGGCAATGCGGTCATGCACCCGTCTAGCAATCGATGTGCCAATGTGGTGCAATCCGTCACGCTGGGCCGGCCGCTGCAGCGGCACAATGGCATTTTCCTCAGTTCCCATGCTCAACCGCCTGTTCGGCTCAACACCCGACGAGACGCCGCCCGAGTCGCGCCTGCCCGCCGACCGCCAGGCGCTGGTGGGTGCGTCCACCTCAGCCCGCGAAGCCGCGCGGCTGCTGCGTGCGCCCACCGCCCTGGCCCAGCTGACCGAAGACGAGTCACTGGTGGTGGTCGGCTTCATGCGACCGCGGCGCTTTCCGGTGGGCACGACCATCATCCGCCAGGGCGATGCGGCCGACACCGGCTTCATGGTACTGGTGCTCGAAGGCGAGATCACGGTCGAGACCGTGATTGCCCGCCAGGTCGACCCGGCCACCGTCAACGTGCTCGGACCCGGCAGCCTGATCGGAGAGATGGCACTGGTCGACGGAGCAGCCCGCTCGGCCACCTGCACCGCCAGCTCCGATGTCAAATGCGCCGTGCTGACCCGCGACGCACTGGAAGCCCTGATTGCAGAACAGCCCGCCACCGCCGCCAAGCTCATGACGGCGGTGGCCCAGCGCCTGGCCGAGCGCCTGCGCGAGAGCAGCCACAAGCTGCAGATCTACAGCCGCCTGGTGCAGACCATGCAGCAGGAGATCGACCGACTCATCCCCACGCCGGACACCCGCCGGCGCTGAGACGACCGGGCAGCGGCACGCCCTCGACAGACGCGCCAGCCATCATTCCAACAGCTCGATCTCGCCATAGTGCAGGCGCAGCACGCCGCGGGCCTCGAGTTGCCGCAATGCCCGGTTGGTGGACTGCCGGCTCACACCCAGCATGCGTGCCAGCACCTCCTGTGCCACCCGGACCCGCCGGCGCGCCACGTCACGATTGCCATACCCCTGGGCCAGCAGCCGCAGGCGCCGCAGGACGCGGTCCTCCAGCGGCAGTTGCGCCAGCTCCTCCAGCACCATGAAACTCACGCGCAGCTTGCGGCAGGCCAGACGGGCCAGATCGCGCCAGTGCACGGGGTTCGCCTCCAGAAAGGCCAGCAGTTCGGCACGCGGCACCACCATCACCTGGCTGTCCACATCCGCCACCGCGTCGTGGGAGCGGGGCTGACCGTCGATCATTGAAATTTCCCCGAACCACTGGTAGGGTTCCAAGTAGGCCAGCACGGCGGCCTGTCCCTCGGCATCGCTTGCCCCGATGCGCAGGGCACCTGCGGTCAGACAGCACAGGCCGTCGGCCTGGCCACCACGGGCGAACAAGGCCTGCCCCGCAGTCAGGCGCCGCAGGCGCCCGGACGTGAGCAAGACCTGCTGCAGGGCGGGCGCGCAGCCGGCAAACCAGTCGTCGGTCTGCAGGGCCAGCCTGAGGTCGGCGGCTGGGCTGGAGCGGGGTTCGTCCGGATGGATCACTGGGGCTGGCGGCTGGCGTTTGTCGGAATTCTGACAGACGCGCCGCCGCAGTCCGGGCATCCTAGCGGCACAAACACAACAGGAGACACTCATGACCCCCACCCTCAATCTGCTGACCCACTACGCCCGCTACCACCGGGATCCCCGCAACATCGCCACCCACTTTGTGGGCATCCCGCTGATCGTGTTTGCCATCGGTGCGCTGCTGGCCCGGCTGCGGTTCGAGTTCGGTGGCCTGAGCCTGGGCGCCGAGCTGGTGGTCTGGGTCCTGGCCGCCCTGTGGTACCTGCGCCAGGGTATCAACGCGGTGACGCTGGCCACCATCGGCGCCACCGGGCTGCTGGTGGCGCTGGCCCATCCGCTGGGCCAGGCGCCCCTGTCCACCTGGCTGCTCGGCGGCCTGGGAAGCTTTGTCGTCGGCTGGGTGTTCCAGTTCGTCGGCCACCATTGGGAGGGTCGCAAACCGGCCTTCGTGGACGACATCCGCGGCCTGCTGGTCGGTCCGATGTTCGTGGTGGCCGAGGTCTGGTTCGCGCTCGGTGGCGGCCAGGCCATGCACGCCCACATCGTCCGCGAGGCCGGACCGGTGGCGCGCCAGACGCCGCGCGCCGCGTGACGGCACCCTTGCCCCACGTGCTGGTCATGGGCGCCGGCAGCGTGGGCTGCCTGGTGGGCGGCCGACTGCAGGCCGCCGGTGCCCGGGTCGACTACATCGGCCGTCCGCGCCTGCTCGACCGCCTGCGCGAGCACGGTCTGCGCCTGACCGACCTGGACGGAGGCCAGTGCCATCTGCCGCCGGCCTCGCTGAACCTGGCAACCGACGTGCCCCCCGGCGCCCGCCCCGATCTGGTGCTGCTGTGCGTCAAGAGCCGCGACACCGTGGCCGCCGCGCTGACACTCGGCCAGCGGTTGCCACCCGGCACCGTGGTGCTTTCCCTGCAGAATGGTCTGGGCAATGCCGGACAGGCGCAGGCCGTCGCACCATCGCTGGACGTGGTGCCGGCCATGGTGCCCTTCAACATCGCCGAACTCGGCCCTGGGCATTTTCACCGTGGCACCAGCGGCCAGCCGGCCGCCCGCCTGCACCCGCAACTGCAGCACCTGGCAGGGCTGTTCGAACGTGCCGGCCTACCGCTGGCCCTGCACGCCGACCTGCGACCGGTTCAGCTGGGCAAGCTGCTGCTGAACCTCAACAACCCGGTCAACGCCCTGTCAGGCCTGCCGCTGCGCGACCAGTTGCTCCACGCAGGCCATCGTCGCCAGTTCGCAGCCCTGATGGAGGAGGCCCTGGCGTTGATGCGCGCCGACGGCACCGAACCGGCCCGGCTGACACCCCTGTCCTGGAACGCCCTGATCCGGATCCTGCGCCTGCCGACGCCCCTGTTCCGCCTGATCGCCGCCCGCATGCTCCGGATCGACCCAAAGGCCCGCTCCAGCATGGCCGATGACCTTGCGCATGGCCGCCCCACCGAAATCGATGCGTTGTGCGGCGAGGTGGTGCGTCTGGCCGAGCGCCTGGGCCGGCAGGCCCCGCTCAACCGGGCGATGGTCCAGCGGGTGCGGCAGGCCGAAACCACCACCGGCCGTGCCGCAGGGGCACCCTGATCAGGTGTTGGGCGCGGTCTTGGCGCTCCAGACCATGGTGATCACCAGCACGCCCAGCACCACCGCCAGCGAAACCGCCACCGGAATCTTGAAGACATCGATCAGCATCATCTTGCTGCCGATGAACACCAGGATCACAGCCAGGCCGTAGTTGAGCAGGTGGAAGCGGCTGGCCGCCGCCTGCAGCAGGAAGAACATCGCGCGCAGGCCCAGGATGGCAAACACGTTGCTGGTCAGCACGATGAACGGGTCCTTGGTGATGGCAAAGATCGCGGGAATCGAGTCCACCGCGAAGATCACGTCGGTCACGCCCACCAGGGCCACCACCATCAGCAGCGGCGTGGCGATCTTGACCCCGTTCTCCATGGTCCAGAACTTCTCGCCGTCATAGTGGCGGCTGACCGGCATGACGCGGCGCAGCAACTTGAGTGCCGGGTTGTCATCCAGGTCACTCTCCTCGTCGGCGCCTCGCCACATCTTGATACCGGTATAGATCAGGAATGCGCCAAACAGGTAAAGAATCCAGTGGAACTGGCTCAGCAGCCAGGCACCCATCACGATCATGATGGTGCGCAGCACGATGGCGCCCAGGATGCCGATCATCAGCACCCGCTTCTGGAACGCCGGCGGCACCGCGAAGTAGGTGAAGATCAGCAGGAAGACAAAGATGTTGTCAACCGCCAGGCTCTTCTCGATCAGGTAGCCAGTCAGGAACTCCAGCGCCTTTTCGTTGGCCACCGCGGTCGAGCCGCTGATGTCGCGCACAGCCCACCACAACAGCCCGTTGAACACCAGGCTGACGACCACCCAGGCCACCGACCACCACAGGGCCTCGCGCACGCCCACCTCGTGCGCCCCCTGCTTCTTGAGCACGGCGAAATCGACGAACAGGGCAACCAGAACAAAGGCCACGAACGTGGCCCACAGCCACAGGGGAGCAATGGTGTGCAAGATGACGACCTTGAAAAAGAAAGGCGGTTGGCGGGCAAACACCCTGCAAGGTCTCGCGGAAACCGGGATTGGGCCCGGCCCGGGGCATCCGGCGACCGTGCTTCCGGCAACGGAAGCGGTCACGTCCTGACGGATGCACCGCCCGCTGCAGGCCGGTGAACGGCCGTTGCCACGGGCTGGCTACTCCCCTTGACGGGAACCCGCAATTGTCGGTCGGCGTCTGCCCAGCCGCAAGCTGAAGGACCTTCCTGTTTTTCAGGAAGGTCCGGACGCGGGTCAGACCACGTTGCGCTCCACCAGCGGCTGGCCCGCCAGCACCCGCGACCAGCCAAAGGCGCTCAGGTCCAGGGTGGTGAAGCGGCCCTCGGTCACCAGCTCGGCCAGCGCCCGGCCAATGGCCGGCGACTGCTGCAGCCCATGCCCACTGAAGCCGTTGGCAAACAGCAGGTTGTCCAGGGCGGGGTGGGCGCCCAGGATCACGTTGGCATCCAGCGTGTTCATGTCGTAGTGGCCCGCCCAGCTGCGTTGCACGCGCAGCGCCTCGAATCCGGGCACACGGGCGGCCAGCAGCGGCCAGAGCACGTCCTCGAACAGCGCGTGCTGCACCTCAAAGTCGTGGCACTCGGGGTCGTTGGCCGCCTCCGGTGCAATACCGCAGATGAAGCCTGGACCCTCGGGCCGGAAATAGGCCCCGCTCGGGTCGATCACCAGGGGACAGGCAGGTAGGGAAGCCGGCGAGGTCACGTAAAAAACGCAGCGCTTGCGCGACTGCACCGGCAGGTCCAGTCCGACACTGCGCGCCAAAGCGGTGGCGCCGGTGCCGGCGGCGTTGATGACCGTGCCACAGGCCAGGCGGCTTCCGTCGGCCAGCTCGACGCCTGTGATTCGGCGCCCCTCGCGCTGCAGGGCCGCGACCCGGGCCTGCCGGTAACACACCCCCATTGACTGGGCCTTGCGCCTGAACGCCTGCATGAGGGCCCAGGCGTCGAACCAGCCTTCACCCGACAGGCCCAGCGAACCACCGGCCAGGTCGGCCGTGTGCAACCAGGGAAAGCGTCGGGCCAACTCATCGGGGCCCAGCAGGGCGACATCGGCCCCCATCTGCCGCTGTGTCGCGTGGTTCTCGCGCAGCACCGCTTCGCCCGCCGCCGTGGCCAGGAACAGGTAACCGCCCTCGTGAAAGCCCACATCCGGCGTCTCGCCATCGACCGACAGGTGTTCGGGGAGGTGACGCAGGAAATCGGTGCCGAACTGCGACATCGCGATGTTGCCGGGCGTCGAGAACTGGTGCCGGATGGAGGCGGCCGAACGTGCGGTGGCACAGAACCCATAGCCCATGTCCTGCTCCAGCACCAGCACCTCGCCCTTGAAGCCGGGGGACGAGGCCAGAAAATAGGCAGCGGCGCCGCCGACGGCGGCACCGCCGATGATGATCACGTCAGGGTTCATGGCAGGGACGGGTTGACAGCGTGCCATTGTGACGCCACCGGCGACGCCGCCGCGAACACCCGGGCGGGCAAAAACGGCCCAAAACCCGCACAATGCGGTGATGGACCAACAGACCGCCTACGCCATCTACGCCGAACGCCGCGCCCGTGTCGCCGCCCAGCTGGGCCCGGGAGGCATCGCCATCGTGCCGACCGCGCCTGAGCGCACCCGCAACCGCGACAGCGAGTACCTGTTCCGCTTCGACAGCTACTTCTACTACCTGACCGGATTCACCGAACCGAGAGGCTGGCTGGTGATCACGTCCGAAGGACACACCACCCTGTTCTGCCAGCCCAAGGACCTGGAGCGCGAGATCTGGGACGGCATCCGCCTGGGCCCGCAGGCCGCGCCCGACACGCTGGGCGTGAGCGAGGCGTTCTCGGTCGACGAACTGGACGCGCACCTGCCCCGGCTGCTGGAAAACCGCCAGACGGTCTGGTTTCCGTTCGCCATCCACAGCGGTCTGGAGACCCGGGTCGACGGCTGGCTGCAAAAGGTGCGCGCCCGCGTGCGCTACGGCGCCCTCTGCCCCGACGCCCAGCGCGACCTGTGCGGCATCGTCGACGAGATGCGCCTTATCAAGGACGCGCACGAGGTCGGCATCATGAAACGTGCGGCCCAGATCAGCGCACAGGCCCACATCCGCGCCATGCAGCGCTGCGCGCGCATGATCCGCGCCGGCCAGGACGTGCGCGAATACCACCTGGACGCCGAGCTGCTGCACGAGTTCCGCCAGCACGGCTCGCAGTACCCCGCCTACGGCAGCATCGTGGCCGCTGGCGCCAACGCCTGTGTGCTGCACTACCGGGCCGACAACGCCCCGGTGCGCGACGGCGAGCTGGTGCTGATCGACGCCGGCTGCGAGCTCGACGGCTACGCCAGCGACATCACCCGCACCTTCCCCGCCAATGGCCAATTCACCGGCCCGCAGCGCGATCTCTACAACCTGGTGCTGGCCAGCCAGGCGGCCGCTGTCCAGGCCACCCGTCCCGGCATGCGCTTTGTCGACCCGCATGAGGCCACCGTGCGCGTGCTGGCCCAGGGCATGCTCGACCTGGGCCTGCTGGACAGGAACGATGTCGGCCACCTGGACGACGTGATCGAGAAGCGCCACTACTTCCGCCACTACATGCACCGCACCGGCCACTGGCTGGGGCTGGACGTGCACGACTGCGGCAGCTATGTCGAACCCAGCGAGCTGGGTCAGCTGAACGAACGCAAGGACCCGCTCTCGGGCGAGATCATCAAGGACCGCCCCAGCCGCGTCCTGCGCCCGGGCATGGTGCTGACCATCGAACCCGGCCTGTACGTGAGCCCGGCCGCCGACGTGCCCAAGCACTTCTGGAACCTGGGCATCCGCATCGAGGACGACGCGGTCGTCACCCCCGAGGGTTGCGAGCTGATCACACGCGGCGTGCCGGTCGATGCCGACGAGATTGAAGCGCTGATGCGGGGCTGAGCCCGCATGCGCCTGCTCAGCGTCAACACGGGCGCGGTGGGCCCCCTGCAGGTGGGCCAGCGCCGTTTCAGCTCGGCCGTCGGCAAGCGCGCCCGCCAGGGCGAGGTGGCGGTCGGGCCGCTGGGTCTGGAGGGCGACGAACAGGCCGACCCCAGTGTGCACGGTGGACTGGCCAAAGCGGTCTACGCCTACCCGGTCGAGCACCTGCCCTTCTGGAAGGCCCGACGGCAGCAGGCCGGGGTCAGCCTGTTCGATGAGGAACTGCCACCCGGCTTCATGGGCGAGAACCTGAGCATCTGCGGCCTGCTGGAAAGCGACGCCTGGATCGGTGACCGGCTGTTGTTCCCCGACGCGGTGCTGCGTGTGACGGCCCCCCGCGAACCCTGCTTCAAGTTCAACGCCATCATGGAACTGCCGGAGGCCGGCCGTCTCATGATGCAGGGTCTGTGCTGCGGCTTCTACCTGGCGGTGGAACAACCCGGCACGCTCCGCGCCGGACAGACCTTCGAGCTGGTACCGGGCCCGCGTGGCCTGCGGGTCAGTGAAGCCTTTGCAGCGCGGCGCCTCAAGCACCTGCGCTGAGGCGGTGTGTGGCCGCGGATTTCGGGTACAACCGGCTCCATGAGCCTCTCGCCCGTCGCTGCCGGCACCGAACTGCTGTGCCTGACCATGAACCCGTCGGTGGACCTGGCCACCGAAACCACCGAGGTGGTACCCACCCACAAGCTGCGCTGCAGCCCCACCGCCCATGACGCCGGCGGGGGCGGCATCAATGTGGCCCGCACCGTGGTACGCCTGGGTGGCGCGTGCATGGCCTTGTGCCCGGCAGGTGGCCCCACCGGTGACTGGCTGCGTCGGCGGCTGGCCGAGGAAGGCATTGCCAGCCGATTTGTGCCCAGCGCCGAGGACACACGGGTCAGCTTCACCGTTCACGAAGCCTGCAGCGGTCAGGAGTACCGCTTCGTCATGCCCGGCCCCCGTCTGAGCGAAGCCGAATGGCGGGCCTGCCTGGACGAGCTGGACGCCATGGACCGGTTTCCAGGCCTGCTGGTGGCCAGTGGCAGCCTTCCCCCCGGTGTGCCCGATGACTATTACGCCCGCCTGACCCGGCTGGCCGCCCAGCGCGGCAGCCGCGTGGTGCTGGACACCAGCGGCTCGCCACTCGATGCAGCACTGAATGCCGGCGTGTTCCTGGTCAAGCCCAACCTGCGCGAACTCTCGGCCCACCTGGGGCGCGAGCTGCCGGACCGCCCGGCCCAGCTGGCGGCGGTGCGGCAGCTCGTGGCGAGCGGCCGGTGTGAGGCGGTGGCGCTGAGCCTGGGTCACCGGGGCGCGCTGCTGGCCACCCGGCAGGCGGCCTGGTTTGCTCCGCCCCTGCCCATCCAGCCGCTGAGCGCGGTGGGTGCCGGTGACAGCTTTGTCGGGGGTCTGGTCTGGGCGCTGACGCAAGGCCGGGACTGGGCCGACAGCCTGGCCTGGGGTGTGGCCTGCGGCACCGGCGCCCTGCTCAGCGTGAGCACCGGCCTGTGCCAGGCAGCCGACGCCATCAACCTCAAGGGCCAGGTCAACCTGGAACCCCAAGCCTGGGAGCCAATCGATTCCTGACCCTCAGGTCACAACCGGAATGACACATACGCAGTATTGCGAACTGGGGTTTTCCAGCACCACGATTTAGAATACGCAACTCACTTTCATATGGCGAGATAACAGCCACAGGAGACTAGCCATGAGCACCGACAACACCCAGGACAACCGCCGAGCCGAACTGCGTCGCGCCGCCCTTGAGTACCACGAAAAACCGGTGCCCGGCAAAGTGGCCATCGCGGCCACCAAGCAGCTGACCAACCAGCGCGACCTGGCCCTGGCCTACTCGCCTGGCGTAGCCGCTCCCTGCGAAGAAATCGTGGCCGACCCGGTCAACGCCTTCAAGTACACCAGCCGCGGCAATCTGGTGGCCGTGATCACCAACGGCACGGCCGTGCTGGGCCTGGGCGACATCGGCCCGCTGGCCGCCAAGCCGGTGATGGAAGGCAAGGGCGTGCTGTTCAAGAAGTTCTCCGGCATCGACGTCTTCGACATCGAAATCAACGAGAAAGACCCGGACAAACTGGTTGAAATCATCGCCTCGCTGGAGCCCACCTTTGGTGGCATCAACCTGGAAGACATCAAGGCCCCCGACTGCTTCTATGTCGAGCGCAAACTGCGCGAGCGCATGAAGATCCCGGTCTTCCACGACGACCAGCATGGCACCGCCATCGTGGTCGGCGCGGCCATCCTCAACGGCCTGAAGGTGGTGGGCAAGGACCCGAAAAAGGTCAAACTCGTGACCTCCGGCGCTGGCGCCGCAGCCCTGGCCTGCCTGGGCCTGCTGGTCAAGCTCGGCATCCCGCGCGAGAACATCTGGGTGACCGACCTGGCGGGTGTCGTCTACGAGGGCCGCACCGAACTGATGGACGAAGACAAGATCGTCTTCGCACAGAAGACCGAGCAGCGCACGCTGCGCGAGGTGATCGCCGGCGCCGACATCTTCCTGGGCCTGTCGGCCGGCGGCGTGCTCAAGCAGGACATGGTCAGGAGCATGGCCGACAAGCCCCTGATCCTGGCGCTGGCCAACCCGAACCCCGAAATCTCGCCCGAAGACGTCAAGGCGGTGCGCGACGACGCCATCATGGCCACCGGCCGAACCGACTACCCGAACCAGGTCAACAACGTCCTGTGTTTCCCCTACATCTTCCGCGGTGCGCTGGATGCCGGCGCCTCCACCATCACCGACGAGATGGAGATCGCCGCGGTGCACGCCATTGCCGAGCTGGCCCAGGCCGAGCAGAGCGAGGTGGTGGCTGCCGCCTACGCCGGCGAGAAACTGGCCTTCGGCCCCGAATACCTGATCCCCAAGCCGTTCGACCCGCGCCTGATGATGAAGATCGCGCCGGCCGTTGCGCAGGCTGCCGCCGACAGCGGCGTGGCCTTGCGGCCGGTGTCGGACATGGACGCCTACCGCGAGAAGCTGCAGAGCTTCGTTTTCGCTTCGGGCACGATCATGAAGCCCCTCTATGCGGCGGCCAAGACGGCGCAGCGCAAGCGGGTGGTGTATGCCGAGGGCGAAGAAGAGCGCGTGCTGCGCGCCTGCCAGATCGTCGTCGACGAGAGTCTGGCCCGCCCCACCCTGATCGGCCGTCCGGCCATCATTGCCGAGCGCATCGAAAAGTTCGGCCTGCGCCTGAAACAGGACCTGGACTACGACGTGGTCAACGTCGAGCAAGACCACCGCTACCGCGATTTCTGGCAGACCTATCACCAGCTCATGGAACGCCGCGGCGTGACCGCGCAGCTGGCCAAGATCGAGATGCGCCGCCGACTGACCCTGATCAGCACCATGCTGCTGCGCAAGGGCGAGGTCGATGGCATGATTTGCGGCACCTGGGGCAACACCCACCTGCACCTGGACTACATCGACCAGGTGATCGGCAAGCGGGAGAACGCCCATTGCTACGCCGCCATGAACGCCCTGATGCTGCCGGGTCGTCAGGTCTTCCTGGTCGACACCCACATCAACTACGACCCCACCGCCGCCCAGCTGGCCGAGATCACCCAGATGGCTGCGCGCAAGATCATGCGCTTCGGCATCACGCCCAAGGCGGCCCTGCTCTCGCACAGCAACTTCGGCTCCAGCAACCAGCCCAGCGCGGTCAAGATGCGCGAGACGCTGGACATCCTGCGCCAGAGCGCCCCCTGGCTGGAAGTCGACGGCGAGATGCACGGCGACGTCGCCCTGGACGCCGAAGCCCGGAACAACCTGATGCCACGCTCGACCCTGGCGGGCGACGCCAACCTGCTGGTCTGCCCGAACATCGACGCGGCCAACATCGCCTACAACCTGCTCAAGACCGCGGCCGGCGGCAACATCGCCATCGGCCCGATGCTGCTGGGAGTGGCCAAGCCGGTGCACATTCTGACCGCCAGCGCGACGGTGCGCCGCATCGTCAACATGACAGCCCTGACCGTGGCGGAAGCCAACGTGCCGCGTTAAGCCGTTCGGCAACAGCAAGCACTAACTTTTTGACACCCTTTCCGGCCCTGTCCTCTGCCTGTTTTTTCAGCAGGCACTTGCATTTTCCCCCCAGTTCGGGCACACTTCAGGCCTGATTCACAGGGTTAACCCGCCCCCGCTCAACCGTCCTGGTGCACCAGCCCAGAGCCGCACCGGACGCTTGATCAGAGGCGGGTTGCCCGCATCAGGAGCAGGGATTTCCATGGCTTTATGGCAGGTCCGGGCGCGCTGGAGGCAGCACCGGGCGGTCATTGCGGGTGTGCTGGCAGCCGGTCTGCTGGCCATGCTGGGCACTTTCGCGGTGCAGGCCAGGGCTCCCTCGACACCGGAATTCCCCGGCTCGGTCGTTGCTTCCATTCCCCTGTCCGGCCTGCCCGTTCAGGGAAGGGAAATGATGGAACTGATCCGGGAAGGTGGTCCGTTCCGTTACGAGAAGGACGGCACCATCTTTGGCAACCGCGAGCGGCTGTTGCCCCGTGCAAAACGGGGCTATTACCGCGAGTACACGGTCCCCACGCCCGGTCTGAGACACCGGGGCGCGAGGCGGATTGTGTGCGGCGGCCAGCAACCCCGGTTTCCTGAAGCGTGCTACTACACCGAGGATCACTACAGCAGCTTCCGCCTGATCGTGGAATGAGCTGCAGGCCCGGTTTGTCCGACAGATTCTTAACCTTGACCTTTTGAAAGAGACACGGAGATGGACACGCCACTTCGTAACGTTCGCACCAACATCGTTCAGTCGATCCGCGCCTACGGCGTCAAGGACCTGCAGGCGGCCGCCGAGCAGCTCGGCCATCACTTCCTGTACGCCAACCTCGCCAAGGCCCAGAGCAAGCAGGACGTGCTGGAACTGATCGCCGCCCAGTACACCTTGCCGCCGCACTTCGGCAAGAACTTCGACGCGCTGTACGACTGCATGACCGACCTGGTCCACAAGTCGGGGCCCCAGACTGGCTTCATCGTCGTGCTGGAGCACATCCCCGCTCACGCCAAGTTCGACAAGGAAGCGCGCGAGCAGCTGCTGGACATCTTCCGCGACGCTGCCGACTACTGGAGCGACCGCAAGATCCCGTTCCGCTGCTTCTACTCGTTTTCTGTTGCCCGCTCGCCCAAGGGTGAAGAGCCAATCAGCATCGAGAGCGAAGAACCCATGCCCACCGACAAGATCGTCGACGTGAGCCCGATGGCGCTGCGCATGAGCAGCCCTTTCAACGCCGGGTACTGGCTGACGGCCGCTTGACGAGTAGCCCCCACGCTCCGCCGCTGCGCGGGTCGCTGCCCCCCCGAGGGGGCGCGTTCTCAGCTTGGGGCGGCCCGGCGCTGAGAACATCCCCGCGCTGCACCTGCGGCCCGTCCTGAGCCTGTCAAAGGGCAGTTCCGCGGTGTTCTGGATGAATACCAGCCGCTGCACTTGCAGCGGCTTTTTCTTGCCTGCTTGCTGGCTAGGGCTGAATGGCTTGGGCGAGGGCCATGTATTCGGCCACCGGCACTTCTTCGGCGCGGCGCTGCAGGTCGAAGTTGCCTGTGTACCCGCGGGCTTCGAGCCATTTGCCCAGGGTGTTGCGCAGGATCTTGCGGCGCTGGCTGAAGGCGGTCTGCACCAGGTCGCCGTAGGTTCTGAAGTCGATCGCCGGCGGCTCGGCCAGTGGCATCATGCGAACCACCGCACTGTCGACGCGCGGTGGCGGATCGAAGCTCTCGGGTGGAACGAACAGCACGTTCTCCATCGTGTAGCGCCACTGCAGCATGACCGACAGGCGCCCATAGTCTGCTGTGGCCGGGGCGGCCACCATGCGGTCGATGACCTCTTTCTGCAGCATGAAGTGCTGGTCCTGCACCACGGCCACGTGGTCGAGCAGATGAAAAAGAATCGGGCTGGAGATGTTGTAAGGCAGGTTGCCGACGATCCTGATGGCCCCCACGCTCCGCCGCTGCGCGGGTCGCTGCCCCCCGAGGGGGCTGACATCGCCTTGGGGCGGCCCGGCGGCGTTGTCGCTGTGTGCCCCCACGCTCCGCCGCTGCGCGGGTCGCTGCCCCCCGAGGGGGCTGACATCGCCTTGGGGCGGCCCGGCGGCGATGTCGCTGATCCTGCGGATATCCATGCGGTGCGCCAGCGCGGTGAAGTCCACCTTCAACACGTCAGACTCAACGACATCCAGCTGCGGATGCGCACGCAGCCTGGCCGCGAGGTCACGGTCGAGTTCGATCACGGTGAGATGCCCCAATCGCTCCACCAGCGGTTGGGTCAGGGCCGCCAGGCCAGGGCCGATCTCGATCATCAGCTCACCCGCCTGGGGCGCGATTTCACGCACGATGGCGTCAATGATGGCGCTGTCGGTGAGGAAGTGCTGGCCGAAGCGTTTGCGGGGAAGGTGTTTCAAGTCGGACAGGCGCGCAAGGTCAGGGGCGTGGCGGATCCCGGAACTCCACATAGGCCCGGCCGCGCACATCCTGCACCAGCGCCTCCAGCGCGTCTTCAGCGCGCTGCTCGCGCAGCTGGGCTCGCACCATCTCGCGCTGCTCGCGGTCAGCCAGTTCGCGCTCGCGCCGCTCGGTGACCCGGATCAGGTGCACTCCGAACCGTGAGACCACAGGCTCGGACACTTCGCCCGGTCGCAGGGCGTTCATGACCTGCTCGAATTCGGGCACGAACATGCCCGGGCCGGCCCAGCCGAGGTCACCGCCCTCGCGGGCCGAACCATCCTGGCTGAACTCGCGCGCCAAGGCCTCGAAGCTGGCCTGACCAGCCTGCAGCTGGCGGCGCAGACCCGCCAGACGTTCTGCGGCCTGCGCCTCGCTCAGCTGGGGTGTGGGCCTGAGCAGGATGTGACTGGCCCGGGTCTGGACCACCTTCATGTTGGCGGCGGCCCCGTCCTGGCGTTCGATCACCTTGAGCACATGAAAGCCCGCCGGACTGCGCACCGGTCCGGCGACCTGGCCCACGGCCAGGTTGCGTGTGGCTTCGACAAACAGCTCGGGCAGGCGGCTGTAGGGGCGCAACCCGAACTGGCCTCCTGTGGCGGCCTCCGAGGCGTCGGAGAAGGCCCTGGCCAGCGCACCAAAATCCTCGCCGGCCCGAGCCCGTGTGGCGGCCTCCTGGGCACGGGCTTCGAGTTCGCGAACGCGCGACTCACTGGCGGCCTCCGGCACCTGCACCAGAACATGGCCCAGGTTGACCGACGGATCGCCCGCCATCGCGGCCCGTCGCGCGCGCAGAGCGTCATCGATATCGCCCTCGCTGACCTGGACACGGGTTTCAACCTCGCGTTCGCGCAGACGCTGCATCAGGATCTGCCGGCGCAGGTCTTCCCTGAAGGAAGCCGGATTGATGCGCTCTGCCGTCAGACGACGCCGGAACTCCTCCAACCCCATGCCGTTCTGTGCGGCCACCGACTGCTCAGCCTGCAACAGCGAGGCCTCGTCGACGCGCACACCGGTCTCGACCGCGTGCTGCAGCATGGCACGTTCCGACACGAGCTGCTCAAGCACCTCGCGTGCCAGCTGATCGGCCGGCGGCACCGTTGCACCGCGTTGTTCGAGCTGCTGGCGCACGCGGCCCATGGCCAGACGGACGTCGTTGTTGGTGACAGGTTCGGAATTGACCAGGGCGACGATGAAGTCAGCGTCGACCGCCACCGGCGCCTCGGCCTGCAGCACCATGTCGCGGCTGATGCGCAGCGACTGCGCCTGGGCCGAGAAGGATGCTCCCAGCAAGGCCAGGAACAGGCCGGTCACCAAGCGATTCCGTTGGGCGCAGAGGCGGGGTTCAGTCATAGTTTTCGAATCGGCTGGGCGGGTTGATCTCTTCGCGCAGGTACTGGTAGCGCGGAATGTGGTTGGAGAGCGACCTCAGCGAACTGGCGCCCAGGCGCGAGAAGCCGTTGAACTCGAGCTGCAGCAGCACACGCTCATTGGCTGAGACCCTGTTGAGCTGCAGGCGTTCCAGCACGACACGCCCGATCCAGCAACCGGCGTCGTACTCGAAGCCGGCGACCACATCGATCGGTTTCTTGTCCGTCACGCTGTAGTTGAGCCGGCCCACGCCATACCACTGCCCGGGACCCAGCGCTTTGCCCCTGACCGGATCAGGTGCGCTTCCCAGCAGGTCAGACAGGGGCCATTGCCAGCCGATGTCGACCTGCTCGTTGACATTTCGCTGCTGGCGGTAGGCCACGCTGAGCACCCGGTAGGGGCCCGGCATGTAACGGGCACCCACCGAGGTGCGCACGACGGCACTGTCGCTGGGTCGGTAGCGCAGGTTCAACTCGGTCGACCAGGTCGGCGCCCACTGCACCCGGGTCGAGAGCAGCAGGTCGCCGACTCGGTCGGTGATGGGACGGCCACTGAGGGTCACATTCTGGTCGGCCAGAAGGTAGCGTTGCGCCAGTCCGACCCGAACCAGTTCGCCCCCGGTGACCGGATCGAGCAGGCGACTGGTCGCGCCCAGCGTGATGGCCCGGGTGTCGGTGATGCGGTCGTTGCCACCGATCGAATACTCGGTAAACAGGGTCGACAGGTTGATGTCGCGGTTGCCGGAATCGAAGTTGGGCAGGTTGGTCTGGTCTTCAAACGGCGTCCAGGTGAAAAAGGCGCGTGGCTCCAGGGTCTGGACGAACGCCCGTCCGAACAAGTTGGCCTGGCGTTCGAAGATGAGGCCGCTGTCGGCACTGAAGGTGGGCAGCACACGTGACGCACTGAGCGGCCGCCCCCTCGGATTGCTGTAGTCGTACTGGGCAGCGTGCAGGCGGAATTTCGGTTGCACGAACCAGCCTGGCGCCTGCCAGCGCCGGGTGATCTCGCCCACCGCCATCGCGCGGTCACCCTGCGTGGTCGTTTCTTCTCCGGACGCCGCCAGCACGGAGCGCTCGAAGCGGGTCACCTCGCTGCGGATCGACCAGTCCCAGCCTGACAGGCCGGCAATGTTGTCATTGGAGCGGCGGTAGGTCGCGCTGATGGTCGGCAGCCGGTCGAACGGCGGCGTGAAACGGGAATCCGGGTCCTGTAGTGCCTGCCAGCTGTGGGCTCCCACACCCACCGACCAAGGGCCCTGGGACCAGCCCAGGGTCACGTCGTTGGCCAGCAGGCGCGACGACAGGGAGGTCAGGGTGCGCGGATAGTCACGCCAGTAGTTGTTGTCGCTGACCCGGTTCAGGTTGACACGCAGGTTGAGCGGTGAACGGATCCCGAAAGGCGACTGGATCTGGTGCCGGTGCTGAAACGAGTAGGACCAGCGGTTCTGGTCGCGCAGCTTGTCGTCGGGCGTGAAGGAGCCGCGCAGCTGACCCGTGAAGCCAGGTTGCAGGTATCGGAATTCGGCCCCCAGATCCACACCCCGCTTGGTCATGAGCGTGGGGTAGAGGGTGGCATCGAAGTTGGGTGCCAGGTTCAGGTAGTAGGGGACCGTCACCTCGAAACCGCTCTGGCTGTCCACGCCGATCGACGGCGGCAACACGCCGGACTTGCGCTTGTCCGACAGCGGGAAGGTCAGGTAGGGGGCCGCCAGAATGGGCACACCCTTGAACTCGACCACACCACCGACGGCTGTGCCGACCTCTTCGACGTTGTCGATATCGATGCGGCTGGCCCTGACGAGCCAGTCGGGGTCCCAGCTGGAACCGGGCGGGCGCGGGCAGGTGGAATAGCGGCCTTCATGCACCCGAATCTTGTCTTTCTCCAGGAACTCCAGCCGGCTGGCGTCGCCCTGACCCTCGTTGCGCAACAGCTGGAAGCGTGGCTCTTCGAAGGTGCCCTGGTAGGTGTCGACATTGAGCTCCAGGGCCGGGCCTTCGAAGCGGTCGCCATTGCGGTTGATCAGCACATTGCCGGTGGCACGCGTATCGCTGCTGCGCCGGTCGAACTCCAGCCGGTCCGCGCGGATGACGGTGTCATGGCGGCGCAGTTCGGCCTGGCCTTCGATGACGGTGGCACCAGCGGTCTGGCCCTCGATCTGCTCGCCGGAGATGAACACGGGTGCGCGATCCAGCGCCTCGGGCGGCAGGGTCTCCTGCAGCAGCGTGCTGCTCTGCAGCCGCACCGGCGACGCGGCGTTCTGGGCCAGCGCCGGACCGGCACCGGCACCGACCGCCAGCGCGGAAAGAATGCCGGGCAGGTGACGGGCCAGCGGTGTGAGCGGGCTGCGCAGCGGGGACGGCTTCATGGAGGGTCGGTGCTTCACGGGCTTGGGGCTGTGCGGGGCGCTGATGGGGCGGTCCTGCGGGAGCAACCCGAGGACGTGCGGCTTTGTAGAATCCCGGCACATTATCCTATGTCCGCGAGGCACCCCGCCCTCAGGGCAAGCCCCTGCCGGGAACACCCGGTGACCTGCCTTGCGCCAGTCCCCACATGCCAGCCGATACCGCTTCTTTTTCGCCCGTGGAATGGACCGACCCGGACCGTCGTCAGCGCTTCGGGCAGTGGCTTGACGGGCTGACTGCCCGCCACCAGCTGCTGCCGGCCAGCCTTCGCCCGGCCTCGGCGGACGCCAGCTTCCGGCGCTACCTGCGGGTGGACACGGTCGCCGGCAACAGCCTCATCGTCATGGACGCGCCGCCGGACAAGGAGAACTGCGCGCCCTTCGTGCACGTTGCGGGCCTGATGAAGGACGCTGGCCTGCTGGTGCCCGACATCCTGGACTGGGACGAGCCGCAGGGATTCATGCTGCTGTCCGACCTGGGACAGGACACCATGATGGCGCAGATCGACGCCGACCGGCCCGAGGCGAACCGCACACGCTACCTGCAGGCGGTGGACACACTGCTGGCCTGGCAAAAGGCCTCCCGGCCCGGCGTGCTGCCGCCCTATGACGAGGCGCTGCTGCGCCGCGAGCTGCAGCTGTTTCCCGACTGGTATCTGGCGCAACACCGGCAGGTCAGGGTGGAAGGCGCCGTTGCCACCACCTTGCAGAAGACCTTCGACACCATCGTGGCCCGAAACCTGGCATCACCCCCGGTTCACGTGCACCGGGACTTCATGCCCAGAAACCTCATGATTCCCGACCGGCCGGGCGAGACCCCTGCCCGGCAACTGGGCGTGCTGGATTTCCAGGACGCGGTGTACGGCCCCGTGACCTACGACATCGCCAGCCTGATGCGCGATGCCTTCCTGAGCTGGGAAGAAGACTTCGTCATCGACATCACCATCCGCTACTGGGAGAAGGCGCGCAAGGCGGGCCTGATGGACTTCGAGGACTGGCACAGCGATTTCGGCGCCTTCTACCGGGCGGTGGAGTGGATGGGGCTTCAGAGGCACCTCAAGGTGGCGGGCATCTTCGCCCGCCTGACCTTGCGCGACGGCAAGCCGAAATACCTGGCCGACACGCCGCGCTTCATCGGCTACATCCGTGCCACAGCACACCGCTACCGCGAGCTGACACCGCTGTTGCGGCTGGTCGACGAGGTCGAAGGCCTTCAGGCGGCCAGCGGCTTTGCCTTCGGGCGGCTCTGAGGATCGCCGGCCTCGCCCATGCCGCGCTACTTCTGCCCCGTACCACTTGGCGAAGGTGTCGAACTGGCCTTGCCTGCGGCGGCTGCACGGCATGTGCAGGTGCTGCGACACCAGCCAGGCCAGACCATCACCCTGTTCAATGGCCAGGGCGGCGAGTGGTGCGCCACCATCCTGGCCATGGGCCGAAGCGAAGTGCGCGTGCGCGTGGAGCGGCATGAGGCCGTCGAGCGAGGGCCGATCCGCTCCGTTCACCTGGCCTTGGGCATGCCGGCCAACGAACGCATGGACTGGCTGGTCGAGAAGGCCACCGAACTGGGCGTCACCAGCCTGCAGCCACTGCACACCGCACACAGCGTGCTGCGGCTCAACGGGGAGCGGGCGACCAAAAAACAGGCGCACTGGCAGCAGGTCGCCGTGGCCGCCTGCGAACAGTGCGGCGGCAACCGCCTGCCCATGGTGCTGCCGGTGAGCGACCTGACATCGTGGCTGAGCACGGCTGCCGAAACGGATCGCCTGCGCTGTGTGCTGTCCCTGACTGCGGGCAGCCGGCCGCTGGCACAGGTGCTGCGGGACCATGCCGCCTCCAGACCGGTCCTGTTCCTGGCGGGCCCCGAAGGCGGACTGAGCCCGGCCGAAGAGGCGCAGGCCATGGACAAGGGCTTTGTACCGGTGAGTCTGGGCGCGCGCGTGCTGCGCGCCGAGACAGCCGCGCTGGCGGCGCTGGTTCTGGCGACAGGCCTGGGCTGAATGCATCGGGCGGGCGCGCAGGCACGTTGTCTGTGCGCCACGGGCCTGCGCGATAATAAAAAATTCGGCCGATCGGGGCTCTTAAGCCTGGGTTAAGGATGCGACCCGTTGCGCGGCGCGACCCCGTGTCCATCATCACCCGTCGCAACCGCAGCGCACGAACGCCCAACACACACACAGCCAAGCCCTCGATCGACTATGTGGAACTGGTCACCCGGTTCGTCATGAACCTGGTCTCCATGCTGATCCTGGTGTTCGGCATGTACTACCCGCGCTACAAGCACAAGGAGACCACCATCTCCGCAGCGCTGTTCAACACCTTCATATTTGCGGTGCTGTCGGTGCTGTCCCTGCTGGAGTTCAGCCTGGCTGCGGGCTTCGGCCTCTTCGCCATCCTGGCCTTGTTCACCCTGCGCTCGGAGCCCATCAGCAAATCCGACATCGCCTATTTCTTCGGCAGCATCTCGATCGCCGTGGTCTGTGCGATCCAGGGCACCAGCCTGCTGTTCGTGGTGATCATGGTGGTGTGCATGCTGGTGGCGGTCTACATCATCGACCACCCCGAGATCCTCAAGTCGGTCAACCAGACCACCGTGCGTCTGGACACCATCCCTGAGCGCTTCATGTCGGAGCCCGAGACGCTGAAGAAGGAGCTCTCGCGCCGGCTGGGCGTGGAGGTGCTGTCCTACCGCATCCTGAGCGTCTGCTACGTGACCGAGGTCATCCAGGTCGAGGTCGACTACCGCTTCCAATGAACGGCATCGACCATCTATTGCACCGTTTTCCGCCCATCAGCCTGCGCGACCTGAATGCGCGTGCCGGCCTGATGACCCGGCGAGACAACAAGTACCTGCTCAGCGAGTCCCAGCTGGCCACGGTGCTGCAGGCCCTGGAAGGTGATTTCGAGGTGCTGGAGATCGGCGGTCAGCGGCGCTTTCGCTACACCAGCATCTACCTGGACACCGACGACCTGCACTGCTTCCGCGACCACAACCAGAGCCGGCGCCACCGTCTCAAGCTGCGCTTTCGCCACTACCTGGAATCGCAGGAGTCGTACTTCGAGCTCAAGGTCAAGGACCGTTTCGACCGCACCCGCAAATACCGGCACCCGGTGGACCCGGCCCGGCTGGGGCAGCCCGAGCTGACGCCGGAGCTGCGCGACTTCCTGCACCGCAAGCTCGGCGAACATTCAGGTCGCCTGTCTGATCAACCCTACCTGCACCGCATCGAGGTCAGCTACCAGCGCAGCACCCTGGTGCATCGCCATGAATCGATGCGCATCACGCTGGACAACCGGCTGCACTTTGCCGGCCACAACCGCCAGTACGCAGCGGCCGGCGATCTGTGGATCGTGGAGGTCAAGTCCGAGCGCGGACGTTCTGCGGTCGATCGCCTGATGCTGCAGCTGGGCATCCGGCCGGTGCCACGTTGCTCGAAGTATTGCGTGGGTCTGTCGCTGACCGACACGGTGAGCCGGGTCAGCCGGTTCACACCCACAGTCAACCGCATCCGCCGAATGGGCGACCCCCCGGTCAAGCCAGGGGAACAGGCATGATGCCGGTGCGCTTCGCCGGCCTGTGGATGTTGTGGCTGCTGGCACTGGCCTGGCCAGTCCACGCCTCCGGGAACGCGGTCGGACCCGCGCTCTCGCATGCGGCGGGCTTTTACGACAAGCCCTTCTTTCTGCGCCTGTCCCACCCCGACCCGGGCGTCACCATCTACTACACGCTCGACGGCTCCGACCCGCATCCGGCCAACCTGAACGGCGTGCCCCTGCGCTACAAGAACACCTACTCGTACCGGCGAGGCGATCCTTTCGGTGAGTTCCTGGAAACCAGTTTCCGCTCGCACCGCTACGACCACCCGCTGGTGGTGGCCGACCGCTCGCCCCTGCCTGACCGCTACACCCGGATTTCGACTTCGCTGGACTTTCAGCAGCCGTACTACTTTCCGGAGCTGGGCGAACTCAGCCGCGGCCAGAAGCGGCGCAACGCATGGATCGACCCGTTCAATGCCGTGGTGCACTGGACCAACCGCACGCTGGCATCATGGGGCCTGACCTGGCTGGGGCCTGTGCCTGCGCTGAAGCGGCACGAAGTGCCCGGCAGCAACCGGATGCTCAAGGCCACCGCCCTGCGGGCTGCCGCGTACCGTGACGGTGAGCGGGTGGGGCCGGTGGTGTCGGCCACGTACTTCGTGATGCCACGCGAGACCTTCAGCCTGCCGGTGGTGTCCCTGATGGCCCAGGAGGACCGCCTGTTCGGCTACGAGGACGGCATCCTGGTGGCCGGCAAGACGCACGACGACTTTCGCCGGGAGAACCCGGACCAGCAACGCGCGCAGGGTGCGGCGCCGGCCAACTGGCGCCTGCGCGGCGTGGAGGTGCCGACCCACCTGCAGTACTTCTCGCACCGCATCGACCCGACGCGTGCTTCGCTCGATCAGGGCGTCGGCATCCGCATCCACGGTGGCGCCACGCGGGCTACCCCGATCAAGTCGCTGCGCCTGTACGCGCGCAAGGAATACGGCGCCACGCGCCTGGACCACCCGTTCTTCGGCGAGCCGAAGAAGTACAAGCGCCTGCTGCTGCGCAACTCCGGCAATGACTTCCGCGGCGCCCTGTTCCGCGATGCCATCATGCACAAAGCCTCGGCCACGCTGCGCTTTGATGTGCAGGACTACCAGCCGACCGTGGTGTTCCTCAATGGCGAGTACTGGGGCATTCTGAACCTGCGCGAATACCTCAATGCGGACTACCTGGAGCGGGTCCATGGCGTCAAGGAAAAGGACCTTGACCTGATGGACATCGACCAGGCCGACGAAGGGGACGACCGGCACTGGCGTGCCCTGCTGGCCTACCTCGAGCGCCACCCCATGCGCGACCCGGCCCACTTCGCCTATGTCGAGACCCAGGTCGACATCGACAATTTCATCGACTACCAGGCCGCCAACCTCTACGCCGGCAACTCCGACTGGCCGCACAACAACCAGCGCTTCTGGCGCAAGCGCACCACAGCACCCGATGCCGAGGGTCGACCTGCACACGATGGCCGCTGGCGCTGGCTCATGTTCGACGTCGACATGGGCATGACACGGCCGCACATCTCGCGGCTCAAGCCCATCACCACCCTTCACAAAGATGTCCAACTGGAGCGCAACAACCCGAAGGCCCTGTTCATCCACCTGCTGGACAGCCCGGCGTTCCGCGAACGCTTCCTCAACCGCTTTGCCGACCTGCTGAACACCAGTTTCGAGAGCCAGCGCATGCGCGGGATCATCACCGGCATGCGTGCCGGCATCGAACCCGAGATCGACCGGCACATCCTGCGCTGGAAGACACCGGAGTCGCGCGATACCTGGGAATCGGTCATTGAGCACTTCCTGATGTTTGCCGAACAACGACCGGCCCTGGAACGGCAGAAGTTCGTCAAGCACTTCGGTCTGCCCGGCACCTACACCCTGCTGATCGACCGCTCCGGCGATCCGCGCGCCCATGTGCGGGTCAACACCATCGACATTGCACCGGGTACCGATGGCATTGGCGACACGCCCTATCCCTGGCGCGGCGAGTACTTCCAGGGTGTGCCGCTGCGGCTGCAGGCCGAACCGGCCGCGTGCTTCAGCCACTGGGAAGGGGTGGCCAGCACGGAGACGGTCCTTCGACTGCAACCGACCGCCGAGCTGCGGCTCAAAGCCGTGTTCAGGGACAGCTGCCCTGACAGCTGAGAACACCGTCAGAAGCTGACCTGCAAGCCACCAGCGCGTCCCGGTGACAGCAGACGGTTTGTCAATCGCTGTATAAACAGCGACTTATGAACAAGAACCTCTGGCTGCTGGCCGCCGCACAAGGCCTATTCCTCACCAACAACGTGGTGTTCATTGCCATCAACGGGCTGGTCGGCCTGTCGCTGGCGCCGCTGGGCTGGATGGCCACCCTGCCGGTGATGGGCTATGTGGTCGGCGGCGCCCTGTCGACCCCGCTGGTGGCCCGCACCCAGAGTGCCTGGGGTCGTCAGGTGTCGTTCCAGATTGGTCTGCTGGTGGCCCTGCTGTCGGCGCTGCTGTGCTTCTGGGCCGCGGTGGACCAGAACTTCTGGCTGCTGGTGGCGGCCACGGTGGTGGCAGGTTACTACAGCGCCAACGGTCAGCTCTACCGGTTTGCCGCAGCCGAGCTCAGCGCACCGGCATTTCGCGAGAAGGCGGTTTCGCTGGTGCTGGCCGGCGGCCTGGCCGGCGCGGTGCTGGGCCCCAACCTGGCCAGCCGCACGCGCGGCCTGTTCGAGGTGCCCTTTGCCGGTGCCTACCTGGCGCTGGCGGTGGTGGCCCTGCTGTCCATGCTCTTGATGGCCTTCGTGAAATTTCCGCCGGTGCCCCCCCGGCAGGCCGGTGCCGACACGGGCCGTCCGCTGTCCCAGATCATGAAGCAGCCGGTGTTCATCGTGGCCACGGCCGGTGCTGCCCTGGGGTATGGCGTGATGAACCTGCTGATGGCCGCGACCCCGCTGGCCATGGATGTCTGCGGCTTCGAGTTCGACGACGCGGCCCTGGTGCTGGAGTGGCATGTGATCGGCATGTTCGCGCCCGGCTTTTTCACCGGCCACCTCATCAAGCGCTTTGGCGTGCTCACCATCATGGGCGTGGGCGTGGTGCTGAACTTTGCCTGCATCGCGATCGCCCTGTCGGGCGTGGACCTGCACCAGTTCCTGATCGCGCTGTTCCTGCTGGGTGTGGGGTGGAATTTCCTGTTCACCGGCAGCACCACACTGTCGCTGCAGGCCTACAGGCCTGAGGAAAAAGACCGCGCACAGGCCGCCATCAATTTCTTCGTTTTTGCCACCATGGCGGTCACGTCCTTCGCCTCCGGCGCCCTGGTCACCACCCAGGGTTGGCAGTGGCTGAACATCGGCTCGCTGGTGCCCGTGGCCCTGACCGGGCTGGCCCTGATGTGGCTTGCCTGGATGCGCCGGCAAACCCACAATGCCTCCTGATCCCGGTCTGACCGGGGCACCGGCATGCGCGGGAATCGGCCCGTTGCAGCCCCAACATCACCAGGGGAAACGGACATGGGTCTTCTCGACAACCTGATTGGCGCCGCCTCGCAGGCCGCCATGAACTCGATGCAGGGTCAGCGCCCGCAAGCCGGCGCCGCTGCGGGCGGCGGACTCGACCCGCAGATGATCATGGGTCTGGTGACCCTGCTGCTGAACAACGCCGGGGGCCTGCAGGGCCTGCTGGCCAAACTGCAATCGGCTGGCCTGGGCCAGCAGGCCCAGTCGTGGGTGGGCACCGGCAACAACCAGCCGGTCTCGCCGGACGCACTGGGCAGCGCCCTGGGACCTGACCTGATGGGCATGGTGGCCAGACAACTGGGTGGCAACACGCAACAGGCTTCGACCACGCTGGCCGACCTGCTGCCGGACCTCATTGACCGCATCACGCCGCAAGGTCAGCTGCCCGCGGACAACGGCCTGGGCGCCCTGGAAGCCCTGCTCGGCGGCGGCAAAGCCGGTGCGCCAGGCGCGGCCGATCTGGTCGGCATGCTCGGCGGCATGCTGGGAAAACGCTGAAACGCAGGCCGTATACGGGCTTCAGACCACCGGCTGCGGTGCCGGCGCATGCCGGTCCAGCCACTGCCTGAGGCAGCCATAGACCGGTGAAGGATCCGTCTCGTTGAAGATCTCGTGGTAGAGGCCTTCGAAAGCCTGAACGGTGACCTTCTCACGCGGGGCCACGGCCCCGAAGGCCCGGCTGCCGTCGGGCCGGACCAGCCCATCGGCACCGGCGTACATGAGCAGGGTGGGCACGTGCCAGCGAGGCGCGGCGGCAACCACACGCGGCCCGTTGCTGTCGATGAAGGTCGCCAGCCGGGCCGAGATGCGGTCGTGCACCAGCTTGTCCTTCTGGTAGGCCTGGACCACCGCCTCGCTGTGCGAGATGCGGCGGGCGTCGAGCCGGTTGGACAGCGTCAGGTTGGGCGCCACCCGGTACAGCAGGCGGATCACCCGCTTCATCAGCGGCGAGATGCCGGCATCCAGCGCTGGCGAGGACAGCACCAGCGCATCCACCGGCGCCATGTTGCGCTGGACAAAGGTGGAAGCCACCAGCCCCCCCATGCTGTGGCCCAGCAGGATGAGCGGACATGACCAGGGCTCGGCGATGTGGCGCCGGGTGTCGTCCACCACCTCGGCCAGATCGAACAACAGCTGATCGTCTTGCGGCAGCACACCAGGCTCACCGCCCGATTCACCATGCCCGCGCTGGTCGTAGGCGCGCACGGCAAACCCCCATTCGTTCAGGCGCTGGGCCAGCGGGTCGTAGCGCCAGGCGTGCTCACCCAGTCCGTGCACGATCAGTACCACCCCGCGTGGGCGCCAGCGCATCGGCAGCGGCCAGTCGTACAAGGCCAGGTTGAGGCCATCTTCGAGCGTGAACGGAGCTTGGGTGGTGTCTGACATGGGGTCGCGCAGCCTCGGGATCCGGCGGCTTCAGGGCATGCGGGCCATCACCTGGGCGACGGCGGCGGTCAGGCGCCGGGCGTAGTCCAGATGCAGGAACTCGTTCGGGCCATGGGCATTGCTCCTGGGACCGAGCACCCCGCAGACCATCATCTGTGCCTTGGGGAAGCCCTGACTGAGCATGTTCATGAGCGGGATGGTGCCGCCCTGGCCGATGGTGCCGCAGGCGGCACCGAAGTGGGCCTGCGAGGCGTCCTGCAGCGCCTGATCGAACCACGGGGTGGTGGCTGGTGCGTTCCAGCCGCTGGCCGCGCCTTCGCCCTGGAAGGTCACCCTGGCCTGGTAAGGTGCGTTGTCCTCGAGCAGGGCCTTGAGCTCCTGCACGGCCGAGGCCGCATCCACCAACGGGGGCAGGCGCAGGCTGAGCTTGAAGGCGGTGTAGGGCCGCAGCACGTTGCCCGCGTCCTTGAGGGCCGGAAAGCCATCGGCGCCGGTGACCGACAGGGTGGGCCGCCAGGTGCGGTTGAGCAGGGCTTCCACCGGGTCGGTGGTGGTAGGCAGTGCAAACAAGGTGCTGCCACCGCAGTCGTGGTGTGCCCAGGGGAAGCGCTTGTAGATTTCGTCGCCCAGGATGGCGGCGGTCTGGCGGGCTTGCGCCACGCGCTCGGCCGGCACCTCGCAATGGAAGCTGGCCGGCAACAGGCGTCCGGTTCCGCTGTCCTCCAGGCGGTCGAGCACCTGGCGCATGATGCGAAAGCTCGAGGGCACCAGGCCGGACGCGTCACCCGAGTGGATGCCCTCGGTCAGGATCTCGACCTTGAGCACACCGCTGGCCATGCCGCGCAGACTGGTGGTCAGCCACAGCTGGTCGTAGTTGCCGGCGCCGCTGTCCAGGCAGATCACCAGGCCGACGTCGCCCAGCCGCGCCCGCAAGGCATCGACATAGGGCAGCAGGTCGCCCGATCCGCTTTCCTCACAGGTTTCGATCAGGCCGACGATGCGCGGATGGGCCACGCCCTGGGCCTTGAGCGCCTGGATGGCGGCGATGCTGGCGTAGACCGCGTATCCGTCGTCGGCGCCACCACGGCCGTAAAGCTTGCCGTCGTCGATCTTGGGCGTCCAGGGGCCCAGGTCGCTGCGCCAGCCGGTGAACTCGGGCTGCTTGTCGAGGTGACCGTACATCAGCACGGTCTGTCCGGAGGCCGGAGCGGGCGTGCCATCCCGGCCCTCGCTGGCCGGCACCTCGAAGAAGAGCACCGGTGTGCGGGGCTTGCCCTGCGCGTCATCCAGACGGATCACCTCCAGCGTCAGCCCCGGCACCTGCTGGGCGGCCACCCAGTCGGCGGCGCCCTGGAGCACGCGCTCGAGCAGGCCATGGGCAGCCCAGTCGGCGTCGAAGGCCGGCGACTTGGCCGGCACCTCAATGTAGCGGATCAGTTCGGGGATGATGCGCTCGTCCCAGGCGTGATCGACCAGGGACTGGGTGGCGCTGGCATCCAGCGCCAGCGATGAAGCGGGCAGACGGGCATTCATGGCGACCTCCGCGTGTGCTCAGCGACACGCAACAAGGCAGCCAGTATAGGCAGATGCGGCCTGGCCGGCGTACCGTCGGTTCGGCCAGGCGTGCCGTTTGTTACAGGCGGAAGGTGGAAACCACCCCGGCCAGCCGGCCAGCCTGGTCGCGCAGGCTGGCAGCGGCGGCGGCACCCTCTTCCACCAGTGCGGCGTTCTGCTGGGTCATCTGGTCCAGCTGTGTGACCGCGGTGTCGACCTGGCCGATGCCCTGGCTCTGCTCGCCCGTGGCCGCGCTGATCTCGCCAATGATGTCGGTGACACGCTGCACGCTGCTGACGATTTCGCCCATGGTCTGGCCGGCGTCGGCCACCAGGCGGGTGCCCGTCTCGACCCTGTCGACGCTGTTGCCGATCAGGGTCTTGATTTCCTTGGCCGCCTCGGCGCTGCGCTGGGCCAGGTTGCGCACCTCGCCGGCCACCACCGCGAAGCCGCGGCCCTGCTCACCTGCACGTGCCGCTTCCACCGCGGCGTTCAGCGCCAGGATGTTGGTCTGGAACGCGATGCCGTCGATGGTTCCGATGATGTCGCTGATTTTCTGGCTGCTCTGGTTGATTTCCTGCATGGTACTGACCACCTGCTCGACCACGGCGCCGCCCTGGCGGGCGACGCTGGCCGCATCCTGCGCCAGCTGTGCAGCGGTGCGGGCGGACTCGGCGCTCTGGCGCACGGTGCCGGTCAACTGCTCCATTGAGGCGGCGGTTTCCTGCAGGCTGGAGGCGGTCTGCTCGGTGCGGATCGACAGGTCCTGGTTGCCCGAGGCGATTTCGCCGCTGGCGGTGCTGATGCTGTCGGTGGCGGTACGCACCTCGCCCACCGTCTTGCGCAGGGAAACGATCATGTCACCCAGCGCCGCCAGCAGGCTGCCGGGCACGACACGGGGCAGGTGCACGGCCAGGTTGCCGGAGGCCACCTCGCGCATGGCGGTGACCGCCAGCACGGGCTCGCCCCCGATCTGGCGCATCACGCTGCGGAAGGTGAACCAGCCCAGGCCACCAATGGCCAGCAGCGCCAGCACCCCGATGGTCAGGCTGGCGGCCGTGGCCTTGAACACGTGTTGTGCGTAGTCGTCGGTGTACAGACCCGAGCCCACCATCCAGTTCCAGCCATCCACACGCACGATGTATTGCAGCTTGGGCACCGGCTTGTCGGTGCCGGGCCGCGGGAAGTTGGTCATGGCAAACGCACGGCCATCCGGGCTCCTGGCCAGCGCGCCCACCAGCACGCCGATCACATCGGTGCCCTGGCCGTCCTTGATCTTGCCGACCATGTTCTGCCCATCCCATTCCGGCTTGACCGGGTGCATCACCCCGACGCCGTCGGTCGACCAGATGTAGAAGTACTCCTTGCCGCCTTCGCCATAGCGGGACAGACGGATGGCGGCCCGGGCAGCGGCCTGCGCTTCGGTCTGGCTCATGCGCCCGGCGGCGGCCTCGGCCTGAAAACCCAGGGCGATGGAGTGGGCCGATTCGACCGCCGCCACCAGCTGGGCCTCACGCCCGGCTATGGTTTCCTGGCGCACCAGCCAGACCGACATGAGACTGATGACCACGATGGCCAGGATGGAGGCGACCAGCTGCAGGCCGATCTTGCTGCGAAAGCTCATGGAATCGAGCATGGGAAACGTCTCGTCAGGTTGAAAGAAAGGGGTATCGAAGCAGGGGCACCCCGCGCGCGACGGGGTGTCCCGGATCTCGGGGGCTCAGGCCGAAGCCAGGCGGAAGGTCGCCACCAGGCCGGCCAGCTTCTGTGCCTGCTCCTGCAGGCTGGAAGCGGCCGCAGCACTCTGCTCGACCAGCGCGGCGTTCTGCTGGGTCATCTGGTCCAGGTCACCGACGGCGCGGTTGACCTGGTCCATGCCCTGGGATTGCTCGCCGGCAGCGGTCGTGATGTCCTGGATGAAGGTGGACACCTTGTCGGCATTGCTCACGATCTCGCTGATCGTGCTGCCGGCCTCACCGACCAGGCGCGTGCCGGCCTCGACCCGTTCGACGCTGGAGCCGATCAGGTCCTTGATCTCGCGGGCCGCCTGTGCGCTGCGCTGGGCCAGGTTGCGCACCTCGCCGGCGACCACCGCAAAGCCGCGTCCCTGTTCACCGGCGCGGGCGGCTTCCACCGCCGCATTCAGCGCCAGGATGTTGGTCTGGAAGGCAATGCCGTCGATCACACCGATGATGTCACCGATCTTCTGGCTGCTGCGGTTGATGTCTTCCATGGTCGTCACGACCTGGCGAACCACCTCCCCGCCCCGGGCCGCGACCTGGGCATTGGCCACCGCCATCTGGCTGGCCTGGCGCGCCGACTCCGCGCTCTGGCGCACGGTGCCGTTGATCTGCTCGACACTGGAGGCGGTCTGCTGCAGGCTGCCGGCCGCCTGTTCGGTGCGCTCGCTCAGGTCCTGGTTGCCCGACGCAATTTCCGCGCTGGCGGTGTTGATGTACTCGGTGCTCTGGCGCACTTCTCCGACGATGCGTGCCAGCGAGTCCTGCATGCCGCCGAGCGTACCGGTCAGGCGGGTCAGTTCGTCCTTGCCCTCGGTTCGGACCTGCGTGGTCAGGTCGCCGCCGGCAATGGCCCGCGCCAGCGACTCGGCCTGTTCCAGCGGCTTGCAGATGCTCTGCATGTTGGCCAGCGTGGTCGGCACGACGATCAGGCAGGCCAGCAGAACCGCCACACCGAAGATCTGCGTGGTCAGGGAACTGGTCGCCCCGATGTCGGCCGACAGGGCATCGGCCTCCTCATTGATGATGCCGTCCAGCGAAGACATGTCCTTGAGCAACAGGTCGTAGGCCTCGTGGGCGCGCGACAGCATGCGGTTGGCCACCGTGGCCGAGTCGTAGGCGCCCGACTCGATCTGACGGATCACCGGCTCCACCGCACCGACATAGGCCTGCAACCGGGCCTCCATCGCGCGGACGATGGCGTTGTCTTCGTCGTCATCGCCGTTGAGCATGGCCGACATCTCGCTACGCACCAGTGCCAGTGACTTCTCCCAGCGCACGCGCGCCAGTGACATCTGCTCGGGCGACTCGTACTGGATGACCATGTCCTTCTCGTGCCGGCTCATGTCGGCCAGCGCCACGCGCATGCGCGCCAGCGCCTGGGTTTCTGCAAAGGCGTGGCCCACGAATTCGTGCCCGATGTGGGACAGCCGCTGCATGCCCCACAGCCCCGAGCCTCCCACCATGACCAGCAAGGCCAACACCACGGCAATGGCGCCCAGCATCCGCAGCCGTATGGAAAACAGCCTCATGAAATGCATCAGATTCACTTTGTTCACCTTCTTTTCGGTAGCCGTTCACAGGTATGGCATGGCTTCTTCCACAGAACCCATGCCTTCCAGTGGCCCAAGCGGCGGATAGATCAGAAGCTTTCCCAGTCGCCTTCGGCGGTGGCCGGTGAAGACGGCTTGCGGGTCGCGACCACAACAGGGCCTGCAGCGGCTGCAGCGGCCGGGCGGCCAGGCTTGGCCAGCTGGGCTGCCGGTTTGGCCGCGGCCACCTTGGCAGTCCCGGGTCGGGCCGTCACGACGGGCGTCGGGCGCGAAACGGGCTTGAGGGTCGCGACCGACGGTGCCGATACCTCGTTCTGCGCCAGACGGAACACCCGGATCACCTCGACCAGGCGGTTGGCCTGGTCCTTCAGGCTCTGGGCCGCCGCCGCGCTCTGCTCGACCAGCGCCGCGTTCTGCTGCGTCATCTGGTCCAGCTGGTTGACCGCCGTGTTGACCTGCCC
>Ga0208242_100213_pt1 | contig 65085 bp, 65 predicted proteins | sample SubbioAug_CSW13A_FD_184825 | JGI IMG/M metagenome (GOLD analysis project Ga0208242, IMG submission 184825) | Serpentinite rock and fluid subsurface biosphere microbial communities from McLaughlin Reserve, California, USA - CR12Aug_CSW13A (SPAdes) | ecosystem: Environmental > Terrestrial > Deep... | reverse complement strand
TTGCTTTAGCCTGCCATTATTGAGCTTACCAAAGAGCGTATTGCCATATGATGTTAATATTGTAATTTTTTGCAAATTATCCTTGGTTACCTTTAATATTTAACGAAGGGACTTTCTGATACTACTCTATTCTTACTTCTATGGCAAATTCCTTCACACACCTTAAAATATTGTGAATTTAATATTATAAAAACCCCAAACAAAAGTTCAGGGCGTTATAAAACAAAAAACGCCTTCTGGCGTTCTGTTTTTACCCTGGTGCGAAAAAAACGGGCTTAAACCCGCCACTCTCGCCTTCAAGGCGTATTCCAGGTCAATACTGGTGCGGGCGGAGGGACTTGAACCCCCAAGGGATAAACCCACTAGATCCTAAGTCTAGCGCGTGTGCCAATTTCGCCACGCCCGCCTGTTTAAAATAATTGGGGTGGATGATGGGACTTGAACCCACGGCCCCCAGAGCCACAATCTGGTGCTCTAACCACCTGAGCTACACCCACCGCGTTTAAACAAATGGCACGCCTGGCTGGAATCGAACCAGCGGCCCACGGATTAGAAGTCCGTTGCTCTATCCCCTGAGCTACAGGCGCATGTATCGTTTATTATAGCGGAAAAATCCCCATAAATCAAGCCCCGAGCGCAATCAATGTTTTCCAGACATGTATGTTATTATGTCTACTAAACCCTGTTTTTACCCCATTTGTTGCCCAAAGAAGCTACTTACTTGCCAATATCTGCTCAAATAGCGTTGCCGCTGTTTTGTGGTTACAAATTAATTATATACAATAATAATATTTTTGGCAACTATAATTATCATGTATACAAAAGGTATATATTTGTATATAATAAAAATAAAAGGGTGGTGAATATGGAACAAAAAATTATTGGTGAAAATCTTCGCCGGATACGAGAGGCAAATGCCTGGACTCAGGCCCAAGTGGCTGATCTTGCTGGTATTTCAAGGGTTGCTTATCGGAATATTGAGAACGGCGATTCAACCCCAAAAGTTTCAACCTTACAAAATATCGCTTCCGGTGCTGGAGTAAAACTACAGGACTTGTTCGTTCCAGTCCGCACTTTAAAGAAAGTCAGATTTCGGGCGTTAAAAAAAATGAACAGCCGGGACAATATTTTAACCGAAGTAGCACGATGGCTTGATGATTTTATTTACTTGGAAGTATTACTAAATGATCGCAAAGACTATATATTCAAAGACCTTGCCAGGGAGTTGTCTTCTGTGCCCAGAGGAGATGACAGAGCTAAGTATGCAGCTGAGCAGGTAAGGAAAAAACTGAAGCTTAAAGAAAAAGAGCCTATCCATGATATTACTGGATTACTCGAATCATGTGGAATAAAAGTATACCCTCTAAGTCTTGTATCAAGTAGTTTCTTTGGCTTATCAGTTGCTGAGGAAGATGGTGGCCCTGCTGTTGTTGTTAATGTTTGGGAAAGAATTTCCGTTGAGAGATGGATTTTTAGTGCAGCTCATGAACTTGGGCATCTACTTCTTCACCTGGATGCCTTTACCGTAGAAGAAAGTGCCGAAGATAAAGAGCAAGAAAATGAAGCAAACGTCTTTGCTTCCTATTTCTTGATGCCAATCATTGCATTTAAATCAGAATGGAATGATACTTCTGGGTTGCCTTTTGTTGACCGAGTCCTTAAAGTAAAACGAATCTTTCAGGTTAGTTACAAAACTGTCCTGTATCGGCTTTCTGAGAGCGCAGGGAATTCTATATGGGGGAAATTTCAGAATGATTATAGGGTAAGAACCGGTAAGACATTGAGTATTACTGATGAACCGGAAGCTTTATCTCCGCATAAATTTCAACAATCGCCAGAAGTATTGCGTTCTCAGGAACCAGACTCCCTATCCCCGTCACACTTTATTGAAGATCGTTTATCCAGGTTGGTTCGAAACGCAATTGAAAAAGATAAGATAACCATGAGCCGTGGAGCAGAAATTCTTAAACTGAATCTTGTAGCAATGCGAGAAATAGTCTCCTCATGGGTCTAATCAAATGGCTGCAAAAAAGAAGTATCATCTGGTGCTGGATGCTAACGTTCTAATTGATTTCTACAAATGCGACAAGACAATTATTAAATTAATTTGTAACTATGTAGGTCAAATCTATTTAGCTACACCAGTTTTAAGTGAATTTAACGAAATCAATGGACCTGTTGAACATGCGAAGTCTCAAAAGCATCTATTCGACGATCTAGCTCATCTTTTTGTTCATCCGTTAATGATAATTTATTTTGATCAGCAGAAATACTATCCCACAAATCCTGAACCAGCTTTATTCTCTCATCAATTGGAAGGTTACGTAGTCTTGAGTTCATTACTTTCACCTCCGGCATCCTAAAGTATTTTCTCCTATTATAGCACATCATTCTTGCAATGTGGAGTTACAAAAAACCACCCACAAAAGTGGATGGTCGTGGTCACAAAATGGTCACGGAAGCCTTAAAATACCACTCTAATCCTCTGAAATTAATCAGCTGTATGCGCCGTTAAAACTATCCCAACTTCAGTTCCTTTGCCTTCATTGCTCTTAAGTGTTAACTTACCGTGATGGGCTTCCACTATATGTTTGACGATTGCCAGGCCAAGTCCTGTCCCACCCTGCCGCCTTGACCGTGCCCTGTCAACGCGGTAGAAGCGTTCAAAGATTCTCTCCTGCGCCTCCTGCGGGATACCAATGCCATTGTCCTTTACATAGAGGCGGACATTTTCTCCTTCTTTTTCCGCTCCCATTTCGATATGACCACCAGATGGAGTGTATTTTAGGGCATTATCAAGCAGGTTAAAAAGCGCCTGCCCAAGCAGTGCCCTGTCAGCATGAACCCACAACCCTTCTTCCGCCTTTATTTCAACGTGATGATTGCCTGTCCGGCCGGTGAACATCTTCAGCACTTCCGGCAATAGTTGTTCGACTTTTATAGGTATAAATTTGGTTTCTACCTTGCCGCTTTCAATTTTAGAAAGTGTCAGAATATCTTCGATTAATCCCCCAAGCCTCTCGGCTTCACGCTGGATTATTCTTGCAAAGCGCCTTGAAGTTTCTGCATCTTCATAGGCGCTTTCATGAATTGTTTCGGCAAAACCCCTGATTGTTGTAAGTGGTGTACGCAGTTCGTGGGTTACATTGGCAGCAAAATCAGACCTCATCTTTTCCAGCTTTTTTTGCCGTGTAATATCATGAAAAACTGCCAACACCCCGTCACTATCCAATCCGTTTGTCTTTATAGGGACAATGCTCACAACCACATCTTTCTTATGAGGGAAATTAAGGGTTATCTCAAGTTCAAAAACCCTGTTTTCGTGCCTGGCAGACTCGATTTTTTCATGCATCTCTACATTGCGGATAATTTCCAGGTCGTGTCGTCCATACCACCCCTGCCGGGTGAGACCAAACATGCACTCTGCGGCCGGGTTGGCCATTATTGCTCTGCCTTCAGTGTCAAAAACAAAAATACCGTCAACCATGGTGGAAAGTATAGCGTCCAATCTGTCCCTGGCGGCAGAAATTTCACATACTTTTTTCTCCAGTGATTCTGCCATGTCATTAATGGCCCATCCCAGGTCACCCAACTCATCACGCCTGCTATGCCGGACTCTGCTGTTAAGCTCTCCCCCTGCAATCTTTTTCGCAACATCCGACATCTGTTCAAGCGGCTTTGTAAGACTGCCGGAAAGTTTAAGGCTCAAACTGAGGGTAATGGCCAGTACTCCCATAAGCCCGGCCAAAAGAGCATACCTGACTCTGCTTATTGTCAGGTTTAAATCCGACAGCGGCAGTGCAAGGCGTATATAGCCTCGATGAGGGTCTTCTTGATCGAGAGTTACCGCCACATAAAGCATATCTTTATTCACTGTGCGGGAAAAACGAATGGCGCTGCCGGCCTCCCCATCCCTGGTGGCCTGAATCTCGGGGCGCATCAGGTGGTTGTCCATAGCTTCCCTGTCTTCGTCTGAATCACCAAGGACTGTGCCGTCAGGCGCCACGAGGGTAATCCTGGCACTAGTTTTAAGTCCTAATTCCAGCAAAAACAAATCAATCCCGTTTGGATCTGTACCGATTACAGTAGGCTCTTCAAGCAATGGCTTTAACAGTTCGCCGGCGATGCGGGCTTCTTCGGCCAGGCGCTGCCTGACTGTTTCCAGGAAAAAGTATTTAATATACCATGTAAAGCCGCTGCCAAGGATTATGATTGCAAACACAATCAGGGCGGCATAAGTCAGAAAAAGTTTCATACGAATACTTCTCATCACTCTGCCTCCCTGAATTTATATCCCACACCCCTGACGGTCAGAATCAGGGACGGATTGTTGGGATCATCTTCAACTTTCTGGCGCAGGTAGCGTATATGGACGTCAACTGTGCGGGTGTCGGCTGGGTAATCATAGCCCCAGACCCTGTCTAAGATCTCTTCACGGCGAAAGACTCTTCCCTGATTAGCAGCAAGCAAAAACAGCAATTCAAACTCTTTGGGCGACATTTCCACCGTTTGCCCTCTTATTTTTACAAGATATTTCGCGGCGTCAAGCAGGAGGCCACTGCTGTGAAGTATTGCTTTTTCGGAGCTTTTTTCCTCATCAACATGCGGCCGACGGGCCCGCAGGTGGGCCCTGACCCGAGCGGTAAGTTCTCTTGGTGAAAACGGCTTGGTAACATAATCGTTGGCGCCAATCTCAAGGCCCAAGATTTTGTCCACTTCCTCACCACGGGCGGTTAGCATGATAATTGGTAATTCTCTTGTGGTCTTGTTTTCCCGAAGCCTGCGGCAGACTTCAAGGCCGTCAATACCGGGCAGCATCCAGTCAAGCACAATAAGATCCGGCATGTTTTGCTCTGCTTTTTTCAGCGCCTCATACCCGTCACCGGCCGTATCGACCTCAAACCCCTCTTTTTTCAGGTTAAAAGCAACCAGTTCGACAATGGCTTCCTCGTCATCCACCACCAATATCAGCGGCAAACCTATCACCTCTTTACGCGGCCTACTCACATTTTACACCTTATTTTTTAAACCAGCAATTAGTCGTTTAATTCAACCCTCTTGCCGCTGACAAGGTAGATTACCCTTTCAGCAATATTGGTAGCATGGTCGGCGATTCTTTCCAGCGACCTGCTGACAAAAAGCAGGTGTGTGGCCTGATTGATGGTGCGCGGATTCTCCATCATCAAAACGAGGAGTTCACGGAAAACCTGCTTGTGCAGGCTGTCAACCTCATCATCTGCTTTACCTATCCCTTCAGCCATCTGCACATCCTCCCTGACATAAGCGTCAAGGGACTCTTTCACCATCTTCTGTACCAGACCGGCCATACGGGGCAAATCAATCAGAGGCTTAATCAGCGGCTCATCACCAATTCTCTTTGTGACTTTGGCGATATCCACCGCGTAATCACCCATACGTTCCAGGTCGGTGATAACTTTGAATGCTGCCCCGATTCTGCGCAAATCTTTGGCCATGGGCTGTTGTGTGGCAATCAGGCGTATGCAGGTATCTTCGATCTCCAGTTCCATCCTGTCTATTATCTCCTCTACCACAAACACTTTTTCTGCCAACTCCAGGTCCTGCCGGGCAAGAGATTCGATTGATCGAGCGATATTTTCCTCTACCAGGCCGCCCATCTTTAAAATATCCTGCAGTAAATCGTCCAGGGATTTCTGAAATCCGCTACGCTGTTTCTTCATTTTCCAACCTCCATTTTTAACCGAACTTACCGGTTATATAGTCTTCTGTGCGCTGGTCCCGAGGCTGCGTAAAGATTTTATCGGTTTCGCCGGCCTCGATAATTTCCCCGTTCAGGAAGAAAGCGGTAGTATCCGATACCCTGGCAGCCTGCTGCATATTATGCGTGACAATAACTATGGTAAACTTTTTTTTCAGTGCCCTGATCAGATCCTCAATTTTCTGTGTGGCAATGGGGTCAAGGGCAGATGTTGGTTCATCCATCAGCACAATGTCCGGTTCTACCGCCAACACCCTGGCGATGCAGAGGCGCTGCTGCTGGCCACCGGAAAGACGGAAAGCTGAACGGTTCAGATTGTCCTTCACTTCTTCCCATAAAGCGGCCTCTCTCAGGCTTTTTTCCACAATCCTGTCAAGTTCCCCGCGGTCCCTGACGCCATGGATGCGTGGCCCGTAGGCGACGTTTTCATAGATGGTTTTGGGGAAAGGGTTGGCCTTTTGGAACACCATTCCCACTTTTTTTCTTAATGTCACAACATCGCATGCCTTACAGTAAATGCTCTCGCCGTCAATTCTGACCTTACCTTCAATCCTCACACTGTCTATCAGGTCATTTAGCCTGTTAAGAGTACGTAGAAAGGTGGACTTGCCGCAACCCGAAGGCCCGATCAGCGCAGTTACACGGTTTGCTTCAATTCCCAGGGTGACACTTTTAAGCGCCTGGAAATTCCCATAATAAAGGCTCAATTGTTCAGTCTCGATTTTATATGTTGCTTCCATTCTTTCACCCCTTCAAACCATTTTTCCTGAAGCGTGCCCTGATTAAAACAGCCGCCATATTCATCAGTATTACAACCAGCATCAATACCAAAGCGGTACCGTAGGCGAGCGGCCTCACCCTGTCGAGAGAATGGTGCTGGGTTGACAGTATGAACAAGTGGTAGGGCAGCGCCATAAACTGAGATAAAATCGAGCCGGGCAGCCTGGGCAGGTAATAAGCGGCCCCCGTAAAGAGAATGGGCGCTGTTTCACCTGCTGCCCGCGACAACCCGAGTATGAGGCCTGTCATCATGCCGGGAATTGCCGAGGGCAGTACATTTGAACGGATAGACTGCCACTTTGTCGCCCCCAGGGCCAGCGCTCCCTCACGGTATGAGTCCGGCACCGATTTTAGTGCTTCCTCCGATGCGGTAATGGTCACCGGCAGAGTCAAAAGCCCCAAAGTCAGGCCGGCGGAAAGAATCGAAGTGCCAAAAGCAAGGGCCCGTACAAAGAGCGCCACACCGAACAACCCGTAAACAATTGACGGCACTCCGGCCAGGTTACGAATGGAGAGGCGGATCATCCTGGTAAACATGTTCTTAGTGGCATACTCATTCAGGTAAACAGCGGTACAGACACCTACCGGGAAGGACGCCGCGGCGGTAATCATAGTTATATATACTGTGCCGAGGATAGCCGGTAAGATGCCTCCCTCGGTCATGCCCTTACGCGGCATGGCTGTTATAAATTCAATACTCATTATGCCGGCGCCTTTGCTGATTATGTCGTAGAAAACATAGAGAATGACCATGACAACAAGCAACATGCACAAGCGAAGCAGGAAAAAAGCAATTTTTTCACCCACCGCCATACTGCCGTTTTTCCCTACTTCTGTATTCCGGGCCGGCTTTTTTGTGACCGGCAGTTCCGATCCTTTTTTCATCGCCTGCTCACCTCACTTGCCCGGTGCAAAAAGATATCTGCCAGCATGCTGATTACAAAGGTTATGCCAAACAGCACAAAGCCAACCGCAAAAAGCGCATAGTAATGAGTGGTGTTGAAAGCGACCTCACCCAATTCTATGGCAATGGTAGCCGTCATGGTGCGTACCGATTGAAACATGCTTCGCGGCCAGGCAATGGCGTTCCCGGTCGCCATGATGACAGTCATGGTCTCCCCAATGGCGCGCCCCATGCCGAGCATTATACCGGCAGAGACACCTGAAGCGGCAGCAGGAAAAATTACGTGGCGCAGCGTCTGCCAGCGGCTCGCACCAAGCGCCAGGGAAGCCTCTTTATATTCCCGTGGCACAGCTGTGAGAGCGTCCTCGGCAATGCTGATAATGGTAGGCAGGGCCATAAGCGCCAACAGCAGTGAACCATTGAGTGCGCTTAAGCCGTTAGGCAGGCCAAAAACACCTGCTATCAGCCTGTTTAGAACCACAAGGCCGAAAAAACCGATTACCACTGAAGGGACCCCCGCCAGCAGTTCCACTACCGGTTTAATTATTTCCCTCTCCCAGGGAGAGGCAACTTCAGCCAGGTACGCGGCACAGGCCACCCCCAGAGGTACAGCTATTACAGTAGCTCCCGCGGTGACCATCAGCGTGCCCGATAGCATAGGCAAAATCCCGTAAGAAGCGGCATAAAACCCGGTCGGGTTCCAGACTCTGCCCGTCAGAAAGGACAATACTCCCACATCCCGCCAGGCTAAAAAGCTGTTTGACAGTAGCAGGTAAAAAATACCGCATAAAATAAGGATAACCAATGCGCCATTAACAGTAAAAAACAGGGCAATGGCCTTTTCTTTTTTTTTCTCCATATTCATCCTCCGTACGCTAATTTGAAAAACCAAAGGAGGCGGGAGCAGAAAGCGCCCCCGCCCAGGGAAAGCAAATTATTTCAGGTATTTTAAATTTTTCTGTACATACTCAGGCGTTACAGGCAGGAAGCCTTGTTTCACTACAATTGCCTGTCCCTCGTCGCTTAGTTCAAACTCGATAAACTGCTTCAGTGCGCCTGATGGCTTGCCGTTAAGATATTGGAAGAGGGGCCTGGTAAGCGGGTAGATTCCGCTGAACACTTTCTCATCATCAAGAGGGCTGATATACGGCTGCCCCGCTTTTTCCGCTATATTCACTGCTTTGATGCCGCTTGCTCCTTTTACATAGCCTATGGCCGCATAGCCGATACCTGTTACATCCTGGCGTACGCCCTCCACGATTTGCGAAGTTCCGGGCATCATCTGCATGTCGGCGGAATAATCACCCTTTACTACAGTGTCCCTGAAGAAAACGTATGTCCCGGAATTGCTTTGTCGCCCGTAAAGTGATATTGGCTTATCCTCCCCGCCGACTTCACTCCAGTTTTTGATCTCGCCGGCATAGATTTTCCCTACCTGTTCCACTGTCAGGTTCTCAACCGGGTTACCGGCATTTACCAGCACCGCCAGTCCGTCGAAAGCAAAGACGATGGGAACCGGTTCCACTCCGTTGGCCTTGGCCTGCTGGACCTCAGCATCCGACATCGGCCGTGAAGAATTAGCTATATCGGTCTGCTTATTAATTAGGGCTGCGATTCCTGTGCCGGATCCCCCTCCCGTAACAGAAAACTCGGCTTTTTCGTTGACGTCGGCAAAACCCTCAACCAGCGCCTGTACCACGTTAACTTCACTGTCGGAACCCTTAATCGCAAAAAAACCGCCTTCCTGTTGTGTGTTCTCCCCGTTGCCCTGAGTGTTTGGTGAGGCTACCTGATTTGAGCACCCTGCTATTACACCTGACATCAACAGTGTTACAATAAGTATAGCGGTGATCCCCAGACGTGATGCTTTCTTCATTCTAAAGAACTCTCCTCTCTGGTATGTGTTTGCTTCAGCTTCATTGTAACAGGCCAATGTTAACGCCCAAGTCTTTTTATGTTAAATCAATGTTAACTCTACGTAAATTTTTATATAAGCACTTGCTTTTGAGCAACAAAGTTCGGCGTGAGGTAACAATCAAAAAACCACCCACTTAAAGTGGATGGCCATGGTCATAAAATGGTCACGGAAGCCTTAAAATTTACTGTTTTTTTCCGAACTTAACAAAATGTTCTCCTGCGGGGAAAAGCCTTATTTTACGGGCGTTTTTGCCCTTAGTGGCGCTTCGTGGACTTGTTAAAAAACCGCCTGGCGCTAGTTAGAAGTCCGTTGCTCTATCCCCTGAGCTACAGGCGCATGTATCGTCTATTATAGCGGAGAAACTCCCATAAATCAAGCCCTCCGCCCAATCAATGCCAATCAATGCCAATCAATGTTTTCCAGCCTACCCACTCTTCTTCCACAAGCACCACCGACGTCTCTACCTGCCGTTCAGGAATCGACCAGTACTTTTTAAGCAGCCTGGTCTTCTCCTCCACATTCACCATCCGAAAACCATGCTTCCGATAAAAATCAACAGCCCAAACTGCATAAGCCCATGTACCAATCAGTACAGGCCGCTCAGCTTTCTGTTATACCGCAAAGCCACAAAAGCAGCTCACTCCCAATCCCTCTACCTCTTTTCTCCGTCCTAACATAAGCATGCCTGACCAATGTCACATCCTGAACATCCTGTATCCCCATAACCCCAATCAATTCCCCATCTTCCTCATACCCCCAAAACGAAACACCATCTTCAATCTCATGAACCAACTCTTCTTTAAGCATATACGGCTCCTTCCAGCGATCAGCCGGAATTATGCCTTTATAGGCCGAAGCTGCATCATTCACTATATCATAGATTGTATCAACATCGGCTTCGGCAGCAATCATCTCACCCGGAAAACCTTCATCACTTCATCCCCAAGATGGTTAATAACCTTAACGGCAATGCGCCCGCTACCAGGCTTGTCGAACGGCCGTGAGATATCGCTGTTAAGAGTAGACCAGGCGTCCTCGTTGATTTCCGCCCTAAGCGTAGTCTTAAGCGCTTTGTAAGGATCGTTTGCACCAAGAAAATAAGCATGGCGTACGAAGAAACTCTCCTCGTTGTATTCAGTGTCAATGAACCAACAGGCAATCCCTTCGGCCCCATCGCTGCGGACTTCACCAGTGTTAGGATGGAACACATCCACACCATTGATTTTAACCTGTATCTGTCCAGCTCCGGCATCCAAAATGTCTATATCCGGCTCCCCAAAGATGACGAACAGGTTGCCCTTGCCTGTGTTCTTAAGGTCGTCGGCCATATGCAAATCGGCGTTCATCCGGGCTTTAAGCACGGGTATCCGTCCAAGCTTTTTGAATTCCGATGAGTGGGCATCAAAGTTAAACCCGCAGGCAATGAGCACATCGAAGTCCGCATCGCCGGCTTCGCGGGCGGCAGCGACAAGATCAGGCCGGGATACGGTGCCAAACTCCGGACCGATGAAAATCGCGGCTCGTTTCTCCGTGACTGAATCTTCGTTTCCCTCGACATAGCGCCCCTCCGCACAGACCAACTCCCCCGGCCAGGGCGTGATTGAGGAGAAGTTAATCTTGTCTTCCTTATGGGCCTGCTGCACACCGGCTGTCTTAAGGTTTTCAAGAATCATCCTGACAAAGTCGTGCTCTTCACCGTAACCCTCTTCTGATTCCCCAACCTCTTCAAATAGCTCGTCGTTCTCGTCTACGCTCAGTACTCGGTGGGGGGACAAGCTTTCGACTGTGAACGGCCCGGCCACGCGGACTTTCTTTCTGTCCTCGTATGGCTTATCATAGAGGTACTCATAATCAGCCTTGGCAGCGATGGAGTCGTCAATTTCCTTCTGCCGGGAGATGCGCTGCTCCCACCACTCGGTATGCAGTGCTTTTGCTTCGTCAGGCCAATTGTCGTCAGCTTCCCGTGGGATTTCCCATTCTTCCCACTGTTTATCAACTATAGAGTTGAGCTTTTCGCGAAGAGGTTCGAGCGTCTCCTGGAACTTGTCCCAAATGACATCGATTTCCGCATTGTTGGCAATCGCCTTAAGTGTGATGTGAGGTACACGCTCATAGACAAACCCTTGCCGTATGTCACCACGAGTAGGTGTCTCCGGTGGTGCAGTTCGCGTCACCTCTGCCTCCTTGAGCTGCCCATCACGGCTGTCGGCTAGTAGGTAGTGCGAGTAGCGAGCACCCATGATGCGGGCACGAGCTAGAGCGAGAGCGACACGGGAAGTGTCAATGGTAATCCAGCGGCGCCCCCATTGTTCGGCTACATAGGCAGTTGTTCCAGAGCCACAGGTGGGGTCAAGAACGAGATCACCGCCGTCGGTGGTCATTAGGAGACAACGCTTGATTACTTCTCCAGCAGTTTGAACAACATAAAGACGTTCAGTACCGATTTGCGTTGATTCCCATCGGTCTGTCAAGGGTATCATAGGGACATCTCCAACAAAACGTTTATACCGAATGGTGTTACCGGTACTTTGTATGCGATCAGCACGTAAAATTTTCCTTAGACCCCCTTGGTCAGTTTTCCAATGCGTACCACGACGAATTGAGTATACCTTACCTTGGTACGTAAACTCCCTACTTGCCGCTTCTGAACCTCCTTCAGAAAATAACGGTGAAAGTTGGCAACGCTTCAATGTATCAAGAGAAGAATCGTCTGCTTTTTCTTCTTGATTAAGTGGGCGTATAACGAATTCAGCTTCTTGATATTGATCGTATCTATCTAAGGATGTATGACCAAGTCTTCTAGGCAGTAAGAGCCGCCGATACTTGGCTTTTGACTTGTCTTTAGCATACCAAAGTACGTAATCGACAGTATTCTGCAAGAAATTTCCTTCAATGCCCCCCGTTTTTTGAAAGGTAATAAGGACGATGAATTGATGTGATCCAAATACTTCATCCATTAAAGCACGTGCTCTATGAAAATTCTCATCCCCGATCTGCACAAAAATCGACCCTGAATCCGTCAGCAAATTCCTTGCCACAGTCAGCCTGTCCCGTAAATAAGTAAGATAAGAGTGTATCCCGTCCCGCCATGTATCCCGGAAAGCCTTGACCTGCTCCGGTTCGCGGGTGATGTGGTCAACCTTACCGTCTGTAACATCCCGGCTGGTGGTAGACCATTGAAAGTTGGAGTTGAACTTGATCCCGTACGGCGGAACTATAAATGCACTGGACCTTGCCGCGCAGGCCTTCACGTTCAGCCAGTGATGCCATCACCTGCAGGCTGTCGCCAAGGATCATGCGGTTGCTCCAGTTGGCGTCGTGCTGGTAGAACTCGGTTTTGGCGCTTTCGTCAGGGATGCCGTTGAAGTCGTCGAAGAGGCTGAGTTGTTCCTCAGTCTCTTTTTGTTCTGCTTTGGTGCGGCGGATCAGGTCGTCGATCAGTACTTTGGGATGGATTTTCTCCTGTATGTACAATGGGGGTGCATGGACAACGAGGTCGGACCAATCCTGCTCGTCTTTGCCGCGCCATACCAGTTGTGGGTCGAGGTCACGGTTGCGGCGTTCGTAGGCGATGCGGATGGGGCTTTGTACATCTTTGGCCATTACTGACTGGTATTCGGCTGTGGGAATGTTTTTGCGAGTTGCCTCATCGTGCGTAAGGGTTTCGACCGTCTTTCCTGTGTTTTTCTTGTCCATGTTAATCCCCCTTCCTTGTAGACTCGGTGATTATCTTGTTGAACCCGTCTTCGATTTTGGCTTCGAAGTCGGCTTCTATTCGGTAGACTTCGGTGAACTCGGCGAATGCCCAGCGGCCGTAGTGGTTGAGATTGTTTACGCCGGGTATCCAGTAGGTTTCCATGGTTGTTTTCTTCTCCTTGGCGTCTTCGCGTCGGTAGCCCTTGATTTCGACTATTAGGTGCAGCGGGTCGTTGTGACCGTCATTGAGGAGGACGATGAAGTCGGGGATGTATTTGCGTGTGACAGAACCGCAGCGGTATGGTACTTCCAGGCCGAGGTTCTGGTTTTTGACGTAGGCTATGACGTTTGGGTGAGACTCGGCGACGCGGCAGAACTCGGCCTCCCAGTCGCTGTCGAGGATAACCCAGTTGATGTGGCAGCGGCGTGAGTCGGTTTGCCAGCGGCTTTTTTTGGAGGTGTTGAAGTTTACGTGGATGGTGGAGCCGATGGGGTTGTAGGGGTCGAGCATGGCCTTGACGGGACGTTTGCCGACGAGGGAGCGGGTGATGCCCGCGGTAATGCGTTCGCAGACCATGTCGGCCAGTTCCTGGTACATCAACAGGGCAGGGTAGGTACCGCCGTTACAGATAAGGCAGTTGTCGAGCCACTGCCGGGTGATACGTTTCAGCTGGCCGAACAGGTGGAGTTTTGGCTCTTCGCCGGGGTCGCGCCACCTGGTGTAGAGTAAACGCTTGGTAAGGTGAAAAAGCAGCGTGGACTGGCGCAGGTCTTCCAGGCGCTCCAGGCTGAGGTCGACGTCTTCGCCGATAATGCCGGCGTTTTTTGGAAGTTCTTGTCCAGCGCATCGCCGGACTCAAGCTGCTCGCTGTCAATTAACAGGGTGTGCGGGCGGGGGTATGGGTTGCCGAGTTCATCGAAATTGCGAAAGAGCGGCAGGCGTCCGTTTTCAAGGGTGGTGGAGCCGTCCTCGTTTTGCCGGTGAAAGCCTGAGATGTAATCGTAGACAAGTTTTGAGGTGGAGGTATTGTTGCAGACCACGATAAAGCAGGGAGGTACCTGGATGCCATATTCTTTCCAGAGATCGTATGTCTTGGCATAATGGCCGTAGAGAGCTTCCAGGGCGGTTTGCAGTTCAACCGGCAAGCTGAGCGGGTCAAGGGTTTTGGCCTTGCCCCGGCCTTTCTTGGGCATTCGGGTGCCGATGTGCTCCCAGAGGTTGCGAAACTTTGGCATTTCTCCACCGGGGATATTGTCGGCTACGGGTACGCGCGGCAGTTTGACGATGCCGCATTCGATGGCATCCATGAGCGAAAAATCGCTCATGGTCCAGGGGAAAAGTGTGCCTTCAGCGTAGCCGGAGCCCCTGAGGAAGAAGGGAGTTGCTGAGAGGTCGATAACACGCATCATGCCGAGTTTACGCTTGACTATTTCAAGGCCGGAGATCCAAAGACGCGCGGCCTCATTGTTTTTTTGTGCTTCTTTCCTGTCGTCGCCTTTGAGATCCTCATCATCGGCGCTGCCGGGCTTTTCACGGTAACAGTGGTGCGCCTCGTCATTTAGCACCAAGATATTTCTGATACCCATCAGGTCGGGCATCACCCGCTGGAGCATCTGCCCTTCTGTTTCCAGGGTGCTTAGTTCCTGACCGCGGCCCTGGAGGAGGGAGCGGCCGGTTTTTGATAGCTCCAGGCGCTCACGAAGCTTGAATGCATGGTAATTGGTAATGACTATTTTGGCACGTTGGAGGTCGCCAAGCATGTCGCTGGGGACAAGTTCATTGCTTTGGTAGTAGCTGTCAGGGTCGTTTGGCTGAAGCACGCGCAGACGATCCTTAATGGTTAGTCCGGGGGTAACAACCAGGAAGCCGCGGGTGAAATTTCTGCTTGTAGGGCGGCGTACTGCGTTAATGGTCTGCCAGGCAATGAGCATGGCCATGACAGTGGTCTTGCCGGCGCCGGTGGCCAGTTTCAGGGCCAGGCGCATCAGCTCCGGATTGGCATCGTTATTGGCATTGGCAAGATGTTCAAGAAAGTCTCTGCCGGTTTTTCCGGATTTGGGTGCTACTTCTGCCAGCCAGATGGCTGTTTCTGCCGCTTCTACCTGGCAGAAAAAAGGGCGGATGTTGCTGTATTTATGATGCCGCCAATGCTGAAGCAGACGGGCGGTCTCGGGCGTGACCTGCCAGTCGGCGGGGTTTGGCCTGCTACGCCACTGGTCAACCTGACGGCGAAGCGCATTAATGTTTGAAGTAGGGTCATACCGCTGCTCATCTGTTGAAAGCCCTTTGCCCTCGTCGAAGACCAATTGCTGCTGCTCCTGCAAACCCTTACGCTTTCTGGGTTTTGGGATTGGAGTAATAAATTCGGCGCGGCGGCGGTTTTCAATGATTTGCTGTGTTGGCTGACCGTACTTATCAAGCTCCCAGTGCCTGACCGGATATTCGTAGGGGGAGTTGAGTATTGGTTTTTCGAAGAATTTATTATCCATGGTTGACTTCTCCCAGGATGTTTTTATACATTATTGACACATCCTTAAGTGTTATACAGGTGTGGGTGTAGAGATTGCTGGTGAACAGTATAGTGCTTGCTTATTTCGACATATTTCCATACAATTCCTTTTCTGGCTTAAACTTATTAGATTAATGCCATTAAAATAAGACCACTCAATGTAGAGTGGACTTTGTAAGTCTTATGGCTAGCCAGTCTGTAATTAACTGTCGTGAGTCGGAGAATTTTTCAGTGTTTAGCCCACTTTTAACTCAATCGTAATAGTACCGCTATCGCAACTTTGGGCTAATATTACGTGTTGTTAAAAGTTGTTTTTGGCAATGGCTTTTAGAAAGAGAGAAAAGTCCTGCAGGTTTTCCTGCAATATCTTGTATAGTTCTTTATCATTGACGTCATGATAGAGATGCACTACTCTATTTCGGAATTTAATCATTTTACCGAACATTTCTTCTTCTTTCTGTGAAAAATATCCTTTTCCCCGTAATATCCGGATAGAATCGGCACTTTTGGCCGGAGTACCCCAGCGGTTACGCGCGATGATATGGTTGGCTATATCCAGCATCGCTTCAATTGACACCTGTAAAAGATGTTTGGTCGTTTCAATATTGCGGAAGTCTTCACTAAATTCCTGTAAAGTCAGTTTCCTCAAGTATGACAGTTTATCTAGGTTAGCTTCTATATACTGTGCTTTTTTGCGTAATACGTCTTTATTCACCATCCGAGTATGCCTCCTTAAAGGACTGATCATAATCCCGGTTAAATTGATTATAGGTAATAGCATAATCCTGATAATATTTTATGACTTTTTCAAAAAAATCACAGGTTGCAATGTAATCCCGTTCATAGATGATTTTGCCTTGTGCTATGACATTAAACTGAAGGACTAGAGGAGCATTGTTCAGATTGACAAGGTCAACCAAGTCTGTGTCCAGAATTATTGAAAGTTTGTTCAATAGATCCGCCTCTTCAGCAATAGTTATTTTTTCGCTGAAAAAGACGGCAAAATCAATATCACTGAGTGGCGTCTGATATTCTGTACCGTATGAACCAAATAAAAATACGGTTTGTACCTGCGGATATTTGTCAAATAGTTCATTTAAGGCAATGAGCTTTTCATCTATGTGAAGCAATTGTGACATAAACTCACCTCCGGGTGTCCCTATTATATCAGGAAATATTAGGAAAATCAAAGCGATTATCCTGCTGTGTTATTGCTTAATCAATGTTTTCCAGAGGAGCCATCACTGACGTCCCTCCACAATTCTAAAAAATCGCCGGCCTCAAGACCTGCGTTACAAGGTGTGATTACACCGGAGATGGAGCATGTGGCTGGTCATTGAGGCGGTGGAAAAACGGGGCAGTATTGTGGATATGACAGTGGAAGATATGTTTGCGTCCATTGAGAAACATGCTGCCGATGGTATGGACTTTATGGCAATCCACTGTGCTTTGAACTTTGATGTGATCCGGCGTTTACAGGCTTCAGGACGGGTGACAGATGTGGTCAGCCGTGGAGGTGCTTTTCTTACCGGTTGGATGCTCCATAATAACAGGGAGAATCCTCTTTATGGGGAGTTTGACCGTTTGTTGGCTATTTTGAAAAAGTATGATGTCACCTTAAGTATGGGGGATGCGATCCGTCCGGGTTCTACGGCAGATTCTTTGGATGGTGCCCAACTTCAGGGATTAATTGTTGCCGGTGAACTGGTGGCCCGTGCGCAGGAGTCGGGTGTCCAGGTGATGGTGGAAGGGCCGGGACACGTACCGATGAACCATGTTGAAGCAACCATGCTTCTGCAAAAGCGTCTTTGCCATGGTGCTCCCTATTTTATTCTCGGGACGTTGTCCACCGATGTGGCGCCGGGTTATGACCATATTACGTCCGCCATTGGCGGCGCGCTTGCGGCTGCGGCCGGTGCTGATTTTCTCTGCTATGTAACTCCAGCTGAGCATCTCGGGTTGGCCAATGAAGAGGATGTTAAAGAGGGTGCTATTGCGGCCAGGATTGCTGCTCATGTGGCTGATCTGGCCCGAGGCAATAAACAGGCCTGGGAACGGGATTTGCAAATGGCCCGTGCCAGGGTGGCACTGGATCTGGACAAACAGATTGAACCATCCATTGATCAGAAGAAGTCGAAAGTGGCGCTGGGCGGTGGGAAAAAGAATAATGACTGTGCTGTTTGCGGGCCGGGATGTGCGGCGCAGGTCGCTGCTAAATATTTTGGTATCGCATGATTAGGAGTTGTCCGTTATGAGTTTATCGCACTTTGAGTACAATCCACAACAACTGAACCCGACATCTGACCCGGGCAAATCCGAAATGCAAATCGCCGCAGTCTAAATAGTTGTAGATAATCGTTGATCCCTAATATTTCATCGGCAACTGTTGTGACATTTCTGGAGTGAGTGACGATGATAACGCATTTTCCGTCTTCGTGAGCTAGTGATGTAAGAATTTTCAAGACTTCAGCCGCAGTGTCCCGATCCAGATTGCCCGTCGGTTCATCGGCAATGACAATATCGGGATCATGGGACAATGCGCGGGCGATGCCAACACGTTGCTGCTCACCGCCTGAGAGCTTCAATATCTTTCTCTCGGCCGTTTCCCTGTCGATGCCGACCTTTTCCAAAAGGGCGTACGCGTATGCTTTTTTGTCCTTTTCCCTACTGCCGCTGATATTCAGAGAAAGGATTATGTTTTCTATTGCGGTGGCGTTGATAAGCAAATTAAAACTCTGAAAAACAACACCGATGCTTTTTGCCCTGTAATCGTCGCGGTCGATCCTTTTTAAGTCTGTTCCGTTGTACAGTATCTCCCCGCTGCTGCTCACACCAAGTCCCGCAATAAGCGAAAGCAGTGTGGACTTTCCCGCGCCGGATTTACCGACAATGGTGTAGACTTTTCCGGCCTTAAATTCAGCATCGACACTCTTTAAGACTGTTTTCCTTGCACCTTCATATTTGTAAGTCACATTTTTAAGTGTAAGAACGCTCATAATTTTCATCTAATTCCTTTCCATCAAAATTTTGATCGGTTCGTATTTTGTGATCCTGCTGATTGCAATGAGCGCAGCAAATGAAGCCAGCAATAATGCAATTCCCATGATTTGCAGGGTCGTGTCAAGACCCAGCGCAATGTTGATTTCGGAAAGCGGCTGCACGTTGGAAGCCGTTGCTCCCATTGACGACATAGCGCCCATCATCATACCCCCGCCGCCAAAGCCTGGCATCTGGCTTGCCGCTTCCGCCGCTTGTATTTGCTGGGCGAGAAGGGTATTTGTCACCGGTTGCGTAACCAGCGTCCCGATACCCAGTCCAAGCGCCAGGCACAGGCAGGTAATAATCAGCATCTCCGACCACAAGCCAAGGGCTACCTTGTGTTTCTTCATGCCCATGGCGCGCAGAACGCCGATTTCGTATTTGCGCTCCCGGATGGCAATGGAAGAAAGCAGGGCGATGATAACACCGCCAAAGGTGAGGACGATAATCATGAAGGTGATGGAGATACTGCGCAATCCCTCCACGGGGCCGATGATTCTGTTGTAGCCGGTCTCATCGGTACCCACATCGAATATCGGATCAAGACCTTTTGCGTAAAGTTCCTCGGCAAAGGCGGGAATCATAGCGGGGTTTTCCACAAAATAGGTGGCTGAGATGGTAATTCCGCTATAATCGGGCAAGAAGGGGGCCATCACGGTTTCGTAGGTGGTCAGTATCTCGTTTCTTCTGTTGGTGCGGGCGTTTGGCCGTCCGCCCTGTATATATTCGTCCGTTGCGTCGTAGTAAATTCCAACAACCTCTAATACATAATAGGTTTCAACGGTGTGCGTGTCCGCAAAGCTACTTTCTCCCCTCAGGAATATTTCGGAGGTAAAGGACAGCTTGTCCCCGAGTGAAATGCCGTTTAGTTCCGCAAGGTCGCTGCTGATGATAGCCTCGTTCAGGTTTTCGGGCATACGGCCTTCGGCAAGGTCACGCAGCCCTTCCCCCAAGTCCCCAAAATTGTTACCATGCAAGCTGAAATAAAAACTGGTAGGTATCGACGCTTCATTGCCCGAAAAGACGGTTCCCCGCATGGCTTGGCCGTCCAATTCGGCGTCAATAGCCGTAATGTCTTCACTGTTTACCGACGTGAAAGCCGTATAAACCGCCCCGTATAGATACTGGGAGTTTCCAAATTCAACGTATTGCTCAGGCGGAATGATCGGGGGCGAAATTCTCACACGACCTGTGGAACCGGCTGCCTGTGCCATCGCTTGCTCGCGCATACGATCCATATTGGGGGTGATGGACACTTCCGACGCAAACCTTGATTTGTAATCGTCTATGATACTCCCTGTCGTGTTGTTTATCATCAGCGCGACCACGGTAGACACGATGATGACGAAGATGATTGCGCCGAGCAAAATGTTTCGTCCTTTATTCCGCAAGACGTTGCGGAATGCGTTCTGTAAGATATACATAGGTTTTTCTCCTTTAATTGTTTTTTTATTGATTAGATGTATACAACATCGTACACGGGGTCAAGTCCCTTTGCGTAGACTTCTTTAGCGAAAGCGTCCAGCAAATTGCGGTCTTTCAGGTAGTAAGTAGCCGCCAGCTCCGCTGTATCCCGTCGGTATTGGTGCTCCCACTGTTTCAAAGGTGGTCAGGATTTCATTTCGGCGGTTGGTGTAAGCGTTTTGCTTTGCGCCGCCGGCGTATTCACCGGTAGAATCCCGATAGATACCGACAATCGTCAGTTTATATCCGATGTCCTTGCTGTTTCGGTCTTTGTCCTGAACGAATGAGGAGAGGGACAGTGTATCGCCTACGGAAAGCCCTGCAGTCCTTGCGAGTTCTTCGCTCACCATACTTTCATTCAGAGCCTCCGGCATACGCCCTTCGGCAACGCTTCTTGAACCGTTCTTGAACTCCACAAACTTTCCTCCCTGCAAGCTCATCATGAACTCCGGGATGTCCGCGCTGCTTTGAATCATTATCGGTCTGTCTAAGCCACCGCCAAGCCGCTCGTCAACCACATGGATGTTTGTTATGCTGTTGACGCCGATAGATGCGGTATAAACGCTGCCGCCCAGGTATTCCGATTCACCAAAGTCGAGGTACTCTCCCGGCGAGATTGGCGGGCCAGCTGTGGTCATCTTGCCGGTCGAGGATTGCATACGTTCTCTCATGCGATCCATGTTGACCGTAAAAGATACAGCAATATACTTTTCCTCAAGCTCCTTATCCACTGGCAGCGGCGCTTCCTCTTGCCTGCTTATAAAGTTCTGCAATGCGGACGGGTTGTACCTCTGCGCCCACGGTAACTGCCTGAACCCTCCGTTGAATAACAGTATCACAGCAGCCACCGCAACGATAAACAGAACGATTACGCTCTTCATAGTTGGTGTCCTCCTTTTATGGAGTTGTTTTGCATATAACCAAGTATAAAGGATAAACCTTAAATGAACCTTTAATGGGTAAAAAGCAAAAAAATATCCTCCGGCCGCAATGAGCCGGAGGATATTTTGGGGATTTAAGTTGTTTTCAACTCAATTGTAAATGTAGTTCCACTATCGGAACTTTGGGCATAAATACAGCCGCCCGAGCGTTCAATGATGGCCCTGGCAATTGACAGCCCCAGGCCAAAACCACCGGTTTCCTTTGTCCTGGACGGGTCACAGCGATAAAAGCGGTCGAATATTTTCGGCAGTCTATCCGCCGGTATGCTCTCACCGCTGTTTTGGATGGAAAGCACCGCCTGGTTGCGAAACCTTTTTAGAGTAATCGCAACGTCCCCAAGATCACCAGTATATTTAATTGAATTGTCAAGCAGGATTAACACAGCCTGTTTAATTTTTTCTTCATTGCCCCTGACAATTATCCGGGGTTCGATGTGCTGTGTCAGCTGGATTCCTTTTTCAAAAATAACTGCTTCCAGGGAAGCGATAACATCGCGTACGGCATTACTGAAATCAATTGGCAGCTGAGTCTCATCGGTGTCCTCCACCTTTGCCAGATAGAGCATATCGTTTATGAGTTTCCCCATTCGTCCCGCTTCAGCTTTAATATAATCAAGCCATTTTTTCTGGCTGTTTATTGTTTCCTCCCCGTTTGCCAGGAGGGCGTCCGCATTCGCGCCTATAATGGCAAGAGGTGTTTTCAGCTCATGGGAAGCATCGGCGACAAATTGCTTTTGCTTTTGCCAGCTTTCTTCAATCGGGCGGATAGAGCGGTTGGCGAAATAAAAGCTTACACCAAAAAGAATAAACAACACCGCGGTAAATGAAGTGGGTGAGTACTAAAATAGTTACGTAAGCATTCAGGCCGAATAATCAAGTAATCCGCGCAATCAATGTTTCCCAGCCTACCCACTCTTTTTCCACAAGCACCACCGACGTCTCTACCTGCCGTTCAGAATCGACCAGTACTTTTTAAGCAGCCTGGTCTTCTCCTCCACATTCACCATTTTGGGCAATAAAATGCATCTGTATGTGTGATATTATTTTCTACTGTAGCAGTTTGTTTAATTTTAGAGTAACTTCCTTAAAATCAAGGTCTTTGATTTTGCCTATTTTTTTATGTACTAATGCACTCTTCAATGTAAAAAGACGAGATGTCCTGGCAACCGTGGGTTTCGGGAGGCCTGTCCCGCCCATTTTTTTTATGGGCACATTGACGGAAATGTCAATGTTACTGGTAGAAGTCAGCATCATGCAACCGATGTTCTATGCTTGCCATAACCAATGCAGGACGTTTCTTTATGGAGGTTAGTTCACTGAAAGGGAAAGGGACAAGAATTATATCTCCCTTTTCATAGACTGTCATAGACACTGTCCTCTTCGTTATCCCAATCCTTAAAAGTTTGCTCTGAGAGTTTCAGCATGGCAGCTAGTTCCAAATCATCTTTCAGTTGCTCCAGGAGATGCATAATCTCATCTCGGTTCATCTTCTCCAGCAGTTTTTTAACCAGTTCCTGCTTCTCAGATCTGGATAGTTTATTAATTTCAGATTCAATGTGCCTTATACCCGACATGTCGTTTTCACCACCTTAAGGCAATTAAATACTATCCCACAAATCCTGAACCAGCTTTATTGTCTCATCAATTGGAAGGTTACGTAATCTTGAGTTCATTACTTTCACCTCCGGCATTCTAAAGTATTTTTCTTCTATTATAGCACATCATTTTTACAATGTGGAGTTACAAAAAACCACCCACAAAAGTGGATGGTCTTGGTCACAAGATGGTCACGGAAGCCTTAAAATTTACTGTTTTTTGCCGAACTTTACGGGAGGTTCTCCTATATCTCAAAAAATCGTTGCTGCTATTTCGCCAAGCATCGCCAACCCCTTGATTTCTCGTGCATACATAGGTACCTGCAGCTGTACTGTACCGGGAAAGTGGCTGCTTATCTCAGCCAGATATTTCTGCTGCATCTTGTGGCGGTTTTGGAAAAACGGTGTCACTGCCTGTTCTTCAGGTATGACGAGATTGGCCACCACGAGTTGCGTGGGAATGCCAAATGAGGCCAGCTCCTGTGCCGCCCGCTGACTTTCCACAATCGGCGTTTTTTCCGGGTATACGACAAAACTGAAGGTCGTTGCTGCCGGGTCCTTCATGACGTTCACCACACGGTCAAAGCGCTCTTTCTGCAGCCTGTCGCCTTCCGAGATTTCAGTAGATTGACCTGCTTTAAGCTGGAGCTGCTTACCCCAATCCATGGGAAGTTCCAGCAGTCGCACATATTGCGGCGGTCACGGAAGAAAGGGGTAACTGCTTCCGCTTCCGGAATCAGCCCGTTGATGATAATCCGCCCGGTGCGGACGCCGATTTCCTCAAGTTCCGCCGAGGAGCGTTGTGTTTCAAGCCCGCTTAACTGTTCCTCCGCCACTTTCACCAGTTCTTCGTCGAAAAGCTCGCGCATTGGGGCCAGGGACCGTTCCCTGTATTCGGAGGTGGCAGCATCCGGGTCAATTTCCATGGCGAAGAGATTTTCCACACCGTTTACCGCAGTGATCCGGTGGCCGATTTCCTGCTCAAAAACGTCGGAGAGATTAGCTGCGGGGTCGGTGGTAACGATCAAGGTTTCTTTGCCGAAGTCGGCGTAATGGACGGCGGTGGCGCAGGCCATTGAGGTTTTGCCCACGCCGCCTTTGCCGGAAAAGAAAATATATTGTGGGTCGTCATGTATGCCTCATCATCCTTTGATTTGTTGTTCAAGCTCTTCCAGTGACGGATAGCGGTGTGTCGTAATTACGCGCCCATCCACAGTAGTGATCGGCAGTACCTTTTGGCTGTTATCCTGTATGAGACGATAAACCTCTTCGTTTTCCCGGAACTTCAGCGGCTGCTGGGTGATCATGTAGCGCACCACTTCAACATTTGGGTATTCCTTCTTAATTCTTTCAATGTTCTCAATCAGCCTGACCAGCGCTCCGTCTACACTGGGCCCGCAAATCCCCGTCGAACAACACATTGGCGGCTCAAAAAATTCAATTTTTTTCATGGCTGCTCCTTTCCAGCTTTATATTTATTGGCAGGGAAAAGACATATTCGATAAAATACACCGGAGTATCCAATTTGCTCTCTTATGAATTTTCGTTGGCTACTGTCGCATGCTTCGCCGGAAACCAATGCTTGGTCGCCAGGCAGATCCGCACCAGCATCAGCATTACCGGCACCTCTATCAGTACACCCACCACTGTGGCCAGTGCTGCGCCGGATTCAAGTCCGAAAAGCATGACCGCCACGGCAATGGCCACTTCAAAGTGGTTGCTGGCGCCGATCATCGCAGTGGGAGCGGCGTCTTCATAGGCAATTTTTGTTCCTTTGGATATGCCATATCCGATTAAGAAGATAAGCATCGTCTGGATAAACAGCGGAATAGCAATCAGCAGGATAACCAGCGGCATATTGATAATCACGCCACCCTGCAGGATGAAGAGGGTAACCAGTGTGACCAGCAGCGCGATAATAGAAATTTTACCCATGTAACGCAGAAACGAGGCCTCGTACCACTCAATGCCTCTGGACTTGATCAATTGTGTACGTGTGATGTATCCCGCAACCAAAGGCAGCCCCACATAAAAGCTGACTGAAAGCATAATCGTCATAAAAGGTACCGCTATATCGGCCACCCCAAGCAACAGGCTGCCCAACGGTGCATATAAAAAGAGCATTGTCAGGGAGTTGATCGCCACCATCACCAGTGTATGGCCCATGTTCCCCCTGGCCAGATAGCTCCAAACCAGTACCATGGCGGTACACGGTGCAATACCAAGTAATATCATCCCGGCAATATATTCTGTTCCGGCATCAAAGGGAATCAATCCGCTCCAGATCACCCGCATAAACAGCCAGGCAAGAAAAGCCATGGTAAACGGCTTGATTGCCCAGTTAACCACTAAAGTAATAATTACCGGCTTCGGCGCCCTGATGGCATCCACCACTGTCTGAAAATCAATCTGCACCATAATCGGATAAATCATGAAAAAGAGCAAAATACCGATGGGGATAGAAACGTTGTAAACCTGCATGCGGTCAAGTACTTCCGCCATATTGGGGAACACGTAACCGAGCGCTGTCCCCACAACCATACAGATCAGCACCCACAATGTCAGATACCGCTCAAACACCCCCAGTGAACGGGCTTTTTTTGCCTGCCGTTCAATACTCAATTCATTCAGCCTCCTTAATGATTTAGTCTTTGCTATGTTTATTCTGTTTACATGTCAGGCAGAAATCAAATTCGTTATCCATTATTCTTTCTGCGCCGTCCGTTGATGGAAGAACTGTCAGAGCATTTAACATCTCCGCATAGGTATCCTCGTTTAGAGAATAAAATATCCATCTTCCCTGCCGGGTGTCTGTCACCAACCCCGCCTCTTTTAATATCTTCAAATGATGAGACACCGCCGGCTGGGTAAGTTCAACCAGGGACTCCAGTTCACAGACACAAATGCTGCGCCTGCCCAGTAATCTGATAATCTGCAGCCTTTTTGCATCGGCCAATGCCTTTAGCTGCTTGGCCAACAGTTCATGCTCCACCACTGCAACCACCCTCCCCCACCCATAGGATTCCTTAAATGATTTAACCGATACCATAATATCCTCGTATATATCCATATATATGATTATGTTTATATATTATCACAAAAGACCAATCGCGCCAAGACTATAATTAATTATGTAACAGCTCCGTACACCTTGCACACCACAGTTCGCAGGCACTAAAACTAAGAATAAATAAAAACAACAGCCCCTCTAGGCTGTCGCTAATTTATACCGGTAACGTTTAGAGTCTTTGTTTTTTGGCAAGTTCAACAACTTTTTCTTTAATTATGTCTCTGACTCTTCTAAACTCCTCAATTGGTTTCCCAACGGGATCATCAAGCCCCCAATCTTCCTTATATTTATTGGGTAAATAAGGGCATTCCACTCCGCAACCCATTGTAATCAAAACATCAATTTCAGATGGTATATCGTTTAGTAATTTGGGATAATGCCCGCTAATGTCAACGCCGGCTTCACGCATAGCAACTACTGCATTTGGATTTACTTCGGAAGTAGGGTGTGTGCCTGCACTATAAATTTCAAATATGTCACCGGCAAGATACCTGGCCCATCCTTCCGCCATCTGGCTTCGGCAGGAATTTCCGGTGCAGACAAACGCCACATTAATCTTCATTTACTTCACTCCTCGTATACTGTTGCTAATTTAACAAATTTGCCTGCTTAATAGAGAGTAATCAAAAACTAAAGGACTGTACAGCATTGTTCAGGGGAGTATGTCCAGGCCGTGGATATCCAGCTTTTTAACCCATAGCAGTCTATTTAAACCGATTGTGACACCACCCGGCATGATTTCGAGATCCTTTTGCAGATAAAGGGTTATGCCATCACTTTGAATCGCCGTGAATTGTTCACTGTCGATAGGTGCCCTGGTTTCCACAACCGGGGACAACATAGAGCAGCAGCCTGCTTGGCCTTTGAACATCCTGATGGTGACTTCACCGCCGTTTTTTAAAATATATCCCCTGGCCTCCGGTGAAACAGTTAAAGTATTCATAAACAAACCTCCGTTGTCTAAATGCCGGGTTACCCCTTGTTCCTGCAAAAGCCTTTTATTATTAACCTCAGTTCTAACATTAGAATATCATAATATAATATATGCTACTCTGGTTTTAATAGCTTGTCAATTAGTTTTCAGGAAAGCATAGATAAAAAATAATGTATTAAAAAAATCGTAAATCAATAGGTAAACTCCTATTGGTTTACGATTTTCCTTTTTCCCACACAAAGAGTCATTTGAACTGTTGCCTCTTATTTACAGCTCTACTGTTAAGCAATAATGATTAATGGAATAATTTAAAGCTGATTCTGCTGAAAACATGATTTGGTTAATAATATGCTTCTTAATATATCGATTTGGGGGTGGCCACAGGGGTAGTTCCGGTTACCTCTTTTTTAGTCGGTTTTATTAACTTATCCATGAACCAAAGGGAGGCCCCAAATACTACGAGCAGGATTACAACTCCCAACCCGTAACTCACACCAAGCGCTCCAGGTACGGTTAGTTTGCCGAAGCCAGCCGGCGCAATAATCAGTCTTTGCACGAGTACACGGAGTGTTATCTCTATTACTCCTTCTACCAGGATGAGATGGATCCGCATGTAAAATCCATCTGGGAAATGCATCTGCAGCAGGAAATCGCTCATCTGCACAAAGCAACTGCCCTCTTGGCCCAGTATGAGAACAAACAGTGGGAACAGGTTATTCCTGGAGGGACATTCCCTAAGCTGCTTAAATTCCAGGATACACGTGATTATGTACGCAATATCCTCGCTGAACAGCTTGAGCTCACCGCCGATAAAGAAGATTTAAAAAATGTCCATGATCTGCCGGAAAATCACACTTTCTTCTGGTATCAGCAAAAGGTAAATCATGACATTAACTCGGTTGCCAGTCATAAGGTAATTTATGAGCATCAGAAGATGAAGGGCGAGGATTACCGGTCCGAGGTAGCACCACACCCGGTAGAGGCCCTAAGAAATCGAAAGAGTGATAATGTTACAATTGCCAGAACAAAGCAAAAGGACTTTGCTAAAGTTTAATTGATAAATAGAATCGCACCATACTCAAAACAGGTGGTTAGGCAATTTTCCTGCTTAACCACCTGTTTTGAATTTTGGTGACAGGTGACAGGGGGGGGGGGGTGACGGGGGGACGGGGTTGGTGACAACTTCGCGGGGGAAGCGGGGCGGATAAACGAGATATTGGCCGCGTTTTAGCGGAACTATGTTAATGCTATCTTTCGTCCCTATCTAGTGGACGAAGTAATACCACACGCTATATGGTAGCCGCAGGGGGACAGTTAACAGTTGTCAATAACCCCGTCCCTCCGTCAACCCCCAATCTCTACCCGGTAAATTCTTTGCGGTTTAGAAAAAATATACTTAAGGCTACTCCCAACAGAAAAACCGACAGCAGTACCAGCAGCCCGGCCGTAAAAGGTTCGCGGGATACAGCCTCTCTAAGCCCGGCGTAATAATAGATATTAAAGTACTTGAGGAACGCCAGCTTAGACGTCATTTTGCTGAGGGTGGCGATGATGAAAAACCCAAAACCAAGGCCAACGCCAAGAGAAGTGGTCCCCTGAACTGTGTTAATAAAAGGTGCCACGGCAAAAGCAATACCTCCTGTGGCAAGAGTGGCCAGTAAGCCTGACAAATGCACAAGCAACTGGCTTATGACGTCAAAATCACCGGGGGCGGTTAATGACCCCAGGGCAACAGCGACCACATAAAGCACCACCCAGAGCAACGTGACCAAAAGCAGCAAAACGGTTGCTTTGGATAGTGCTATCCGGTTTCTGGTGATTGGTCGGGTGAAAAGGAATTCAGCCGTATTCAGATCTGCTTCGCGGCTGATCAGGCATCCGGCCAGCATCGCGGCATAAATACTGGCCAGGAGCAGTATATACTGCATAACCATATCGGCATAGTAATAGTTGATATCACTGAATGTAATATCACTTAAATTCATGGCATCTTTAATTGAATCCGGAAATCCTTCAAGCAATTTTGCGTAGTCGGGGCTATCCATATAAGGAAAGAAAGGTAGGTAAACCGCCAGCATCAAAATGATGATACCCGCCCAGATTAAAAATGAGCGCCTGTTGAACGTCAGCTCAGCGCGAAAGATATTAACTGACATGTCCATCCCCCTTTTCCGGCCCGTACATGGCTAAAAACAGATCCTCAATACTTGGGTCTGTTATCTTAACATATTCCAAATCTAAGTGCGAAAGATGAGCTGTAATTTCGTTGGCAGGGGCCTGCACAGATAATTGAAAAAATCCGGGTTTACCTTCCACAGGTTCGAAACGGCTCCACCGGCGGGGCAATGCGTCAGGCGGATGGCCGCCGGCCAAGCGCAGTGTAATCAATTTCATTTGGCGGCCCGGCAGTTCTTCAAGCGGTGCAACCTGAATCAGCCGGCCTTCTTTAATAACACCGACACGATGGCAGATACGCTCAATCTCCTCCAGTACATGAGTAGAAAAAAAGATTGTCATACCGTTATTGTTCATCTCCTGCAGTAAATGGAAAAATTCCTGCTTAATCAACGGATCCAACCCGCTGGTGGGTTCGTCCAGTACTGCTAAGCGGGGTTTGTGGAGCAGCGCCTGAATGACACCCAGTTTTTTACGGTTTCCGGTGGAGTAGGTGCGGATCCGGCGGGAAGGGTCAAATTGCAGGCGTTCAAATAGTTCTCCAACCCATTTTTTATCAACTGCGTCATAGAAACGGGCAGCATAATCAATCATTTCACGGCCTGTCATTTCCGGATAATAGTTTACTTCACCGGGAAGGTAACCGACTTGGCGATAGAGATCGCCTCCGCCGCCTGGCAGCGGCGTGTCAAAGATAAATGCCTCACCCCCGGTGGGGCGAATCAACCCCATCAGGGTTCGGATGGTAGTGGTTTTGCCGGCTCCGTTTGGGCCGATAAAGCCGAATATCTCGCCTTGATCTACTGTCAGGGTAACTTCTTCGATACCCCGTGTCTGGCCGTAGAATTTAGTAAGATTACTTGTAACCAGAGCTTTCATTTGTTCACCTCTTTATATTCAATATTCGAGGACTAATGTATTTTACACTAACAACATTTCTATAATAGTTTCTACCATTTTCTGTGTTAACCTTCCATATTACAGCACAGTAAAAATAAAATACTGTGGAATTTTGATTCCACAGTACATTCTCCTCTTCCTGAGATGTTGCTTCGTACCAGTCTCTAAGAATACGTATTCAAGCAAGGTGTTCGAAACTGCCGGGAAAGGCTGCCCTGATTTCACCGACTTTTTCTTCCTTATGATTTTTTATGGATGGATTCCAAAAATCCTTCAACAGCGCCATCTCTTCCTCTTTTATTACTCCGAGTTGTTTCAGCACCTCAATGATTGCCGGTCCAACTGCCCTTGTATGTCCATCCTCAATTTTCAAGGCAATCCCCAGGCCCTTCCCTTTTAACCCTGCACAACAGACTCCCTCATCTCCAGATTTCGAGACTAATCTGTCACCAAAATGTCTCATGAGCTCAGTGTCCAACCTTCCTTTACCTGCCATTAGTTCAGGATGATTTGACATTGCACTTAAGACATAGTTCTGGGACTTGCCATACCTTCCATTCATAAAATTTTCATTGCACAGGTTTGCATAGGCGAGGGCCATATTCTTTAAAGGCATACCGTAGACAGGTATGCCACAACCATCAATACCCAATTTTATCTGTTCTGCTTCAACACCTGAAAATGTTGAAATAATATCCTGAATTCCCGGTTGAATACCGCCATGAATTTGATCATAATTTTCCAGCGGTGATCCCTTGATCTTCACTGCTGCGATCTGGCCTAAATGCTTCCCTGAGCAGTTACAGTGCAAACTACTGGGTGTTTGCCCTTTAGAAATAAGTTCTTGCGCTGCATCAGCGCTGACGGGGGGATGTATTCCGCACTGCAATGTATTTATATCAATTCCGACTTTTCGAATGATCTCGTTTAATAAATCAATATGCACTTTTTCTCCGCTGTGTGAAGACATAATCATGGCCACTTCAGGGAGATCCAGCCCGTACTTCTCAACGATACCATACTCCAACACAGCAATAGCCTGAATAGGCTTGGAAGACGAACGCATAAATGTCAGGTAATCAACATTACCCAGCTGATACAAAACATTACCGTCGTGCCTGACAACAGCAATGTCTCCCCTGTGTATACTCTCTACAACCTCGCCTCTTGTTACCTCAACCAATTTAACTGACACGTAACCCTCCGATAATAAAAAATGTATTCTGCCATACTGGTGCTCCTAAAGCCTCTCATAGTGTTAAGATAACCATAAACAGAAAAAATATCTGAGGCAAAACGCAAAAAACTCCCTAGTTCACAGGAATAGGGAGCTGCTTATAATTAAGAAAGCCAAATTGTATCTGTATTAAATATTCATTATGTGTAGGGTTTATATGCCACCTCGGCATGTCACCCTTAAATAAATCGATAATGGAACCTTTCTCTATTATCTGTAGTTGAATTTTGTCATCGCTTATACTCAGTCCATATTTTCCGTCAGGGGAAACATGAACCCGGGGCCCGGGGTATGGCGTATTGCTTCTTGCTTCCTGTTCGCTGATCTCTCTGATTTGTCCGCTGAGGACATCCGCTTCAAAAAAATTTACCTGGAATCCTTCGTAAAAAAATTTGTTAATGATCAGCGTGTTTTGATCCTTCCACCGCACAGGGTATGTGTGATAATCACTGGCACCTTTAATAATGGTTTGAATCGCATGTCCGTCATTTAGATGCCTTACTACTGTTGTTACTGAATACCCTGCCCCCACCGGCGTTTCAGGGGTAACAATTTCCGGAATACCGTATGCCAAAGCACCTCCGTCGGGAGACCATAAGGCTTCACCGAATCTGCCCTCGTTCCATGGCTTGAATTCATTTTCAGCCAAATTATATAAAAAAGTGCCCCGGAAAACATCGGTGCCAAAATCGAGCAGCAGGTATCTCCCGTTGGGGCACCATGAATCTGAATCAACACCGGCCGGTTGATTTAAAATAATGACTCTTTTCTCGTTTTTGGCAATATCGAAAAGAACCAACTCGCCGTAATAGTAGGTATCATTTAGCAACACAAAAGCGATAAGGTTTTCTTTTTCGTTAATGGCATAGCTGGAAACCCCGTCAACCAATATTCCGTTTGTCCCCTGATTAAAGTTTACCAGGCGCAGAGCCTGGTGGTTGTCTCTATAAGTAAATGAGTATGGGATATTTTTCAGTTCTTCCTGATTTAGAATTTCGCTGTATTCCGGTTCACTATCATCGGCATGAGCTGTATCGAGATCATATTCCTGGTGTGGCTCTATGTTAAAGATAAAAATTTCATCGCCTAACTCAGGATTAATCTCCAGATCGATAAAATAAGTGACTATTTTTTCCTCCGGAATAATTTTGCCTTCTTCGGTCTTAAAACCAGGATAAGTGATTTCCCATTTTAAAGGCAGGTTGAGTTGTTTATCCACCCATATTCTGTTAATAGTAATCAGCTCATTATAATTAAAAACAACTTCATATCCGTGTGTTTGCCTCCCTGCCACAAGCTCGCCTTTAATCAGCTTCTGCTCGATGGCATCTTTGTTTTCCATAAGTGTTTGCGCCATATCTTTTAGTAAAAGCCACTGAAGCTGCGTACTTAGCATCTCGGCATCCATGTACTGAACTCTGACTTTTCCCGGTTCCTCAGACCAGACGGAATACATTTGTTCCCGCCGTCATATGTTTTTGCAAAAGTATAATTATCAGAAGATGTGCTGACAGCAATAAACTTATTGGGGCTTTTAAATTTAAAGCTGGTTGTTTCCGCGTATCTTAACGATCATCCCACTTCATTCTGGTACTCAATAAGCCCTGCATAATATGTTAAGTTTCGGTATAAATAGTATGAATTTACTGTAATAAAACCCTAACTTACGGCTCTTTTTTGATATAATTAATCGTAAGAGTATAGTCTTTATTTTACAAGGAAATGAAGTGAAATATGATGAAACCGGCTACATTATTTGACGCTATATTCTGGCAAACAGCCTGGGATGAGGCAAATGCGGAGAACCGGAAACGAAAACAAGCCCAAAAAGCAGTTGATGCCTGGGATCGCAGGGCAAAAAGCTTCGAGCGCAATGTGAACAGCAACTCCGGCAAACAGAGGGTGGGTGAAGTACTGGCTTTTTTAGACACCTATGGCGCTTTGTACGGCAGACTGCGCATTCTGGACTTGGGCTGTGGACCGGGCTATTTTTCCCTGGCGTTTGCAGAGCGCGGCCACGAAGTGGTGGCCCTTGACCCATCAGAAACAATGCTGTCCTTGCTGGAAGAAAAATTATCCACACGGCCGGAATTGAGGACATCGGTAAAAAAGGTAGTGGCGGACTGGATTGTTTTAGATCTGGATGAATTCGGCTGGAGAGGTTATTTTGACCTTGTCTTTGCTTCCATGACACCCGGTATTCGGGACGTGGACACACTGCAAAAGGCGATGGCTGCCTCTAAGCGGTATGTATACCTGAGCAGCTTTGCCGGGCCGCGCATACAACCATCCGTGGGAGCGGTGTGGCAACATTTTAACGACAAACCGTATTCCAGCCTTTCAATGGATATCCTGTTCCCGCAAAACTGGCTTTACGCCGCGGGTTACCGCCCGTCACTGCACTTTGTCAATTGGGCTCGTGAGCACAGTCAACCCGTGGAGGAAGCTGTGGAAGAAATAAAAGATATGCTGGCCTTACGGATGGATATTGACCAAAACGTGGAAGATTATATTTTGGCACACGTGGAAAGCCGTGCAGATGCAGACGGCCGGTTCAGCGAGTATAAAGGGGCCACATCTGCTATGCTTTTGTGGGATATCGAGAAAAAAGTGATGCCGCGATTGAGCGACTAATAAAAACTTAAGCACAGGTTAAATCCTGTGCTTAAGTTTTTAAATTGATAACACTTCAGCCAATCTGTATAAATCTATCGCCAACGGCTTCTTTTGTGAAAGAACGTCAACGAGTGGAGTTATACTAATATGATTATTTTTCAATCCGACCATTACATCGAATGTTCCAGCCAGTAAAAGGTCTACCGCAGTCGACGCAATCTGGCTGGCAAATATTCGATCAAATGCCGTCGGTGTTCCCCCCCGCTGAATATGACCCAGTACAGTTACACGAATATCCATTTGTAATTGTTCTTCCAAAGCTTTCCCGACTTCTAATGCGCTTGCAGCACCTTCAGCTACAATAATAATACTATGAAGTTTTCCCCGGTCGATACCCCGCCTGATACGAGTACAGATATCGCCTAGATTGTAAGGAATTTCTGGGACCAAAATGGACTCAGCACCGCCAGCAAGGCCTGCAGCGAGAGCAATATGCCCGGATGTTCTTCCCATAACTTCGATAACATAGATACGCTCATGTGACATTGCAGTGTCTCTTACTTTATTTACTGCTTCTATTACATTGTTCACGGCGGTATCAAAGCCGATACAGCTATCAGTACCTGTAATATCATTATCAATGGTCCCTGGCAGACCGATTACTTTAATACCGTGTTGCAAAAGAACATGGGCACCTTGAAATGACCCGCCTCCTCCAATTACGATTACAGCATCAATATGCTGTTGATGTAGATTGTAGACAGCGCGAAGTTGGTATTCTTTCTGAAGAAATTCAGGAGCACGGGCTGTGCGGAGGATGGTACCTCCTCGATGTATGATGTCGGCAACGGACCCCAATTCCATTGGGATAAAGTCAGAGGCCACCAGGCCTTGAAATCCTCGCTGTATACCAATTACTTCGAGCTTTTCGTAAATTCCTTTTCTAACCACAGTACGTATTGCAGCATTCATCCCTGGGGCATCTCCACCTGATGTCATAACAGCTATTTTTTTCATGCTATTCCTCTATTTAACCATTTCACAGTATTCTTAGCTGTTTGTTTTCCTGAATCTCTTTTAGACAGCAGTAATCGGGAAGACCATTTTTAGTTGGCACAGTAAGTGTTCCTCTGATTAGGGGGCTTGCATATTCATAATATTTATTTGTTATATAGTTCCCATCATGATTAATCCATGCTAAAGGGAACATCTTCTCTCCGTTAGCAACTTCGGACAATTTTACATTACCGACAGCACAATAATAGTCCTGTTTTTCCCTAATCAAAGTAGTCATAAGACCGGAGGCATCCTGATGGGCAAGTCTCACCGCTTCGATCCCAACTCTGTACGCCTCATCTACATCAGTTTTTGACACAAGATGCATAGCAGATCGTTGCGTTGTTCCAAGAACATTACAACGGGCTTGGATACCTAAAGCATCTTGCACATAATTTTTTAGCAGATTTCCTACCCCACCTAATTGGCGGTGACCAAATGAATCTTGTGATGTTTCACAGCAGACATACTTTCCTTCCCGGTCTACCAGTCCCTCTGACGCCACAATGTAGGCAATACCAAATTTCTTATATACAGTATCCACATCTTGTATAAAGCTATTTTTGTCAAAAGGAACTTCCGGCAGATAAATCAAATGGGGAGGATCTGAATCGTTCTTTTTTGCCAACGCAGCAGCGGCTGCCAGCCAACCCGTGTTTCTTCCCATAACTTCAAGTACCAACACCCGGTTTTTGCTGATTATACTCTTTAAGTCTATTCCTGTTTCTAAGACAGTTGTAGCAATATATTTAGCTGCACTGCCATAACCGGGGCAATGGTCGGTATGCAACAAGTCGTTGTCAATGGTTTTCGGAACTCCGTTAACTGTTAGGTCGTATCCATGAGACTTTGCATACTGACTAATTGTATTCGCTGAATCCATGGAGTCATTTCCACCAATATAGAAGAAGTGATTGATTTTAATTTTTTTAAATTGCTCCAGCAGTTTTCGGATATCACCTTCGTCCTTAATCTTATATCGGCTGGACCCTAACGCGGCACCTGGTGAATATCGCATACGCAATACATCTTTTTCATTTAGTACAGATAAGTTCGCAAGGTTTTCCTTTAAAATTCCACTTATTCCAAATAATGCACCATAAAGATTGCCGGCAGCAGAATATTGATGCCACTGATGAAGAATACCGCAAACGCTGTTGTTTATCACAGCTGTAGGGCCGCCCGATTGCGCAACCAATCCATTTCCTCTAATCAAGTAAATTCACTCCCAGCATCTATAAACTATCTTGGAAAAGTCCCCTGCGGTGGGCCCTAATATAATCCATACAATAAGAATCTTGACCAATCAGGGCTTTGCCAGCGTAAATCTCACCCATTATGCCTTTATCCGTAGGATTAAGAATATATCCATCCATTCCTAATGCCATTGTTTGTGCCACAAAAACACGATTAAGAATTTGTCTATTTGGTAAGCCGTATGAAATATTACTCAAGCCGCAGGCAAAATGTACTTTTGGATACTTTTCTTTAATCAGTTTAATAGTTTCCAGTACTTCGATGCCTGCTTTGTCAACACTGCTAATAGGTTTAACCAGAGGATCAAAATATAAATCTTCTTCTGGAACGCCAGCTACTGTAAGCTTTTTATAAAGACTATCCACGACTCGCATCCTATCCAAAGCTGTCTCCGGTACACCAGTACTGTCCATGCATAGAGCAACTAATTTTGCTTTATATTTTAAAGCTAATGGAAGTATCTGTTCATAGCGGTCTGTTTCATCAGAGATTGAATTAATCATAGGCTGGCCAAATTTGCATAGTGCCAATCCCGCTTCTAGTGCCCTCGGATTTGGACTGTCAATGCAAAGGGGAGCTTTCACCTTTTCCTGAATTACATTCACTATCCAACTCATTACTTCTGGTTCGCGACCCACATTTGTCCCACAGTTAACATCTATATAATCAGCACCTGCCTCAATTTGTTCTTGTGCTAAATGTTGAATGAAACTTGCATCCCCGCTACAAACGGCGACATTAACTGCTTTTCGACTGGTGTTTATCAGTTCACCGATAATTAACATTATATTTCCTCCATCTTCTCAAAAGATATAACTTCGATGCCACCCTTTCCTTGGGAGCAGCCTAGATAGAGCTATAACAATAAAACTTTTGATATGTTCTCTTGTTTCTAAATCGGAACTTAAGCCTGGCGGAGAGCTTTAATCACAGGCAACTCTTCTCCGCTCAGGAACCTTACAAGTCCACCTCTGCAGTACAGAAGCAGGTGAACCCAGTGACGCCAAACTCATGCGCGGCCCTATACTATCGCCTTAATATTTATAGCACTTAAGTTTTTCTGTCAAGAACTCTGAAGACTTTATTACATATATCATCTGATGTCATAGAGAAACGTGTTTTCAAATAATCTTCCGGGCCCACCTCACCAAATAAATCCTGGCAACCGATTCTTTCCATAGGTACCGGACAATTCTCTGCCAGCACTTCAGCCACAGCGGATCCCAGTCCGTTAATAATGTTATGGTTTTCTGCTGTAACGATAGCCTTTGTTTCTTGGGCGCACTGGATGATGGCCTCTTTGTCAATTGGCTTTAACGTAAACATGTTAATCACTCTTGTAGATATACCCTCTAATGCAAGTTTTTTGGCGGCTTGCATCGCCTCCGCCACCATTATACCCGTAGCAATAACCGTAACGTCTTTTCCCTGGTTTAAAGTTATTGCTTTACCCAGTTCAAAATTTGATCCGCTTTCAAATATTTTAATCGGATTTTTTCTTAATAACCTTATATAGTAAACTCCATACAGGTCAGACAATTGAGTAATAATATCCCTCAACATTGAAGTGTCTACAGGCTCAATAACTGTCATTGTAGGAATATTTCGCATGATGCCCATGTCTTCAAATGGCATATGTGTCCCACCGTTATAAGCTGCTGTGATTCCAGGATCGCTCCCAATGATGCGAATATTCAACTTGGCATAAGCAGCCGATAAAAACACCTGGTCAAAACATCTTCTGGTGGCAAAAGGGCCAAAGCTGTGCGCAAAAGGAACCTTTCCAACTGCAGAGAGACCAGAAGCAATACCGATCATATTAGCTTCCTGAACACCGCAGTTAAATGTTCTATGAGGAAAGGCTTTTTGAAAGGGAATCATCCCCATAGAATTCATTAAATCTGCATCAAGGACGGTAATACGCTCATCTTTCGCTGCCAGCTCCAAAAGCGTCTGGCAATAAACATCCCGCATCATAACCTTTTCTTCAACATTGTCTTTTGCCTGAACAATCTTCACGTTTTGCATCACCGCCATTATAGTGTCTGTTTTTCCAGAAATCGTTGAACATTATTGATTGCTTCGTCTATTTGTTGCTCTGTAAAATTCATATGGTGGTTGTTTAATATGCCTTCGGCAAAACTGCAGCCTTTGCCTTTTTCCGTGTGTAAAACAATTACGCTGGGAGCACCTGTTACTTTTTTTGCTTCCTTAATGGCATAAAAAATTTCTTTGACACAATGGCCATTCACTTCATTTGCATGCCAACCAAAACAGGAAAACTTGTCCGCCAGATTGCCCAAATCCAAAATATCCTTTGTGTACCCGTCAAGCTGCTGCTTATTATAATCAATAAATGCTATGAGGTTATCTACTTTATGGTGTGCTGCAAATAATGCTCCCTCCCAAACCTGCCCTTCATCGCACTCCCCATCACCTAGCACAAGATATGTAAAGCTGTCTCTTCCATCCAGCCTGTTTCCAAGCGCTATGCCAATTGCCGCAGAGATTCCCTGACCCAAAGACCCTGTTGTCATATCCACTCCCGGAGTCTTATTTCGATCACAGTGGCTTGGCAAATTAGTGTACGGGCGATTTAATGTTTTTAACTCTTCCATCGGAAAGTATCCTTTTAACGCCAGGGTCGCATACAAGGTTGGGCCGGCATGGCCTTTTGAAAGGACAAGCCAGTCACGGTCTTTCCACCCGGGGCACTGGGGGTCTATTTTCATTATCGACCCGTATAAAACTGCAATAGTTTCAACTATAGACATACAGCCTCCCACATGGCCAAAGCCCATGCTTTTAAGCTCTTTTAATGTCTCTAACCTTATCCGTGCCGCAAACATTTTCAAATTTTTTTCTTCAGTAGCTGGCAACACTAAAACCCCTCCCCTAAACATAAAAAACTTTATATATTATTATGCATCCACACATCGTAACCGGTTACAATTTTGTATAAAATTTAGCCACCAAGAATTTCTATATACATCTTGGTGGTAAAATACTACCCTAAAAAACATCTACCCGTAGACTGTCGAATTGAAAGCTCTACATCTAATAGTTTCGGCGCAGGTGTTACCTTACGATCAATCATCTCTATTACAAGCCGTGCTGCTTCTTTTCCCTTCTCAAATGCAGGTTGACTTACTGTTGTTAATGGAGGATTTATATATTTAGCGAGCGGGACATCGTCAAAACCCACAATTGAGATATCCTTTGGAATTTCTAAGCCTTTTTCTTTTATCGCCTGTATTGCTCCGATAGCCATCATATCATTAGCAGCAAAAATCGCTGTTGGAAGCATTTTATCTTGGAAAAACTTCCCCATGGCCCGGTAACCATTTTCAATAAAGTTATTGCCATCATAAACTTTTACTAAGCTATCTGAATAGGAAATGGAGTGTTTAGCTAAAACATCTTTGTATCCACGCAACCTGTCTTTACTGCTCGCTAAAGTCTCCAGCCCCTGCATTATGCATCCGATTCTCCTGTGGCCCAATGAAACAAGATGGTCTACAGCCATAGTAGCTCCATAATAATTATCAACATCGACATAAATCACATTTTCTTCATCAGGCAATCTTGATGTTGTGCTAAATGGAGCTTCTGCTTCATTTAGCGCCTTTGCCAGTACTTTTTGATCGCCTCCGGGACTTAACAGGATAAACCCGTCAACCCGCTTTTGTTTGAATACATCAACATAATTGGTATGACTGTGGTAACAAAGGAGTTGATAATATCCATACGCGTTTAACGATGTTGATATGCCTCGCAGTACCTCGGCATAAAATGGATTAGATAGGATGTAATTGGCCTCATAAGGTATTATAATTCCGATAGTCGAACTTTTTTGCTTTGACATGGCCATGGCAAAAACATTTGGTCTGAAGCCAAGTTCTTCAATCAAAGCCTCAATACGCTCTTTAGTCTCCAACTTAACATCTGGCTTTCCGTTTAACACACGGGAAACTGTGGCCTTGGAAACCCCTGCTAACCTTGCAACTTCACCAATTGTAACACTCACAAAAACATCCCCCCGGCGCCTTTTTACTAGGATAATTAATCAGTAGCATGTTACTCGCAACCTACAATACGGTGCCGGTTACGATATCTATACTCAAGCCATTTTCTGCTATCAATTCTATTAAAATTTATTTTATCATATTTTTGCTAAAATAAATTATTATTTTTTATAATAAAGCTATCAACTGATCCGCCTTATCCACTGCGCTTCCTGCATCAGGAGCATACCCATGAGCACCAATTTTATCTGCAAAATCCTGAGTTACAGGTGCTCCGCCTATCAGTACTTTGATGTAACTGAAGCGTGAGTTTAAAATTTCAGTAACATTCTTCATCTCTGGCATTGTGGTTGTCAGGAGAGCAGATAGTGCCACAATTTGCGGGTTGTACTTTTCGATGGATTGGACAAACTTGTCCGCCGGTACATCAATACCCAAATCAATAACTTTATATCCTGCTCCTTCCAGCAGCATAATAACTAAATTTTTCCCAATATCATGCAGATCACCTTTTACTGTTCCGATTACGATAGTACCCTTCTCCTTCATATCGGCTTTAACTAAAAAAGGTATTATTAACTCGGTACCGGCACGGACAGCCCTGGAGGCAATTAATACTTCCGGCACATAAACTTCATTATTTTTAAACTTAATTCCGACTTCCTGCATGCCGGCAATAAGTCCTTCGTTTAAAATAGTATTGGCATTAACACCTTGTGCTAAAGCGTTTTTAATACCTTCGGTAACTTGCGCCAGATTGCCGTTTTCAACTGCATCTTTTATCTCTTGAATAATAGTCATATTTTCATCCCACCTTGATTTGTTATGTTTTATCCTCCACTTATAAATGGAACAACTCTGAAGATGTCCCCTTCGACTAAGTCTATGTTTTCTGCTTCTTTTGAAGGATAAATTGCGTTTTTTTCTCCCAGCATAAGAATATATGATGAATCACGAATCCCATAACCCCGCAAATATTGCTGTATCTCCTTCACTGCAACAGTTAATTTAGTATTTACTCTTATCTGTGTTTGTTTCCCCTTTATAAGCTTTGCATAATAGCCGGTGAATTCCAAGTAAACGGAAATACAATTTTCCATCACAAACTCCTTATTTACCAGCTAATTATTATAATCTCTAATCGCCTCAATTAATATTTCCACATTTTCCATAGGCACGTCCGCAGTAATAGATATACCTGGCGATATTATATATCCACCCCATCTGCCGTAAGTTTCGATACAATTCTTTACTTCTTCCCGTATTTCATCAGGTGTCCCAAATGGCAGTACACTTTGCGTGGATATACCGCCGTAAAAAGTAATATCTTTGCCAAATTTCTCAGTAATCTCTCTTGCAGGCATAGCCTCCGGTTGCACATTGTTAAGAACATCGACACCAATTTCGATTAGATCCGGTATGATGGGCCTTACGTCCCCACAACTGTGGTGAATGACCGGCAAGCCTTCATTTTTATAAACACTTATTATTTTTTTAAGTCTTGGTTTAAATAGCTTTTTCCATAATGCAGGAGATATCAGCATTCCGTTCTGCGTTCCATAATCATCCCCTGTCCTGCCACATTCAACTCCGGCTAGAATGTACCTTTTTGCAATTTCTACCTGGTAATCAGTAATATTCTCCAGTAATGTCTCAGCAAAGTCTTGATTAATCAACAAATCCATTAAAATATTTTCGTACCCTCTAAGGGCATATGCCCTCTCAAAAAGACACGTAACCTGGTATGATGAAACTATATATTTATGTTTAAATTTAGAAATTGTCTCTATTGCATAATCCATCAGTTCAGCTTTATTGGGATTGGGAAATTGATAATTCTTAAAATTATCGATATTTTCTAAAGGATGGTATGTAAACGCGATACCGTCCGCTGTCATATCCCAACCTGTGCCCCAGTCATCAAATAAAATATTGCTCCCCGCGGTTCTTCTTCTCTGTTTTCCAAAAGGGTCTTTAAGAAATGCGTAAACAATATGATTATCAATGTAATCAAGCAGCCCTTCTTCACCATGTTTTGGTATTTGAAAGTGTTCACACATTTTATCTAGCATAAGTGGAGAAAAGTCCAACTGCATCGGCAACTTGTCTACCGGCTGTCTCTTGAAAGCATTTAATAATCTTTCTTTATAATTCAGCTCAGTCATTTAAAAAATCCCCCTATACGGTATCAGCTTAATTTACAGCTCCTATGACTAATTAGGCGCAATCAAAATTTTCATTACTCTTTTACCTTGTTTAATCTCCTTAAACCCCTGCTCAACAGCATCTTCAATACTTATTATTTTTGTTATCATCTTTTCAAGCTGCATATCATGGCGTGTCATTAGATCTATTGACGATTCAAAGTCTGAATAGTTGTATACCCGAGAACCAACAATCATTTGTTCTTTAAGAGTAATACTCTGTGCATCGTAAGTGGGGTTGGTTTTAAATACTCCACCCTGAAGGATTATACCCCTGATTTTTGTGACCTGTAAGGCGACACTTAGGGATTCAACCGTTGCAGCACATTCAAAGGTAATATCGGCCTTACCATTTAGTACATTCACAATTTCACCAACAATTTGTGATTCTGTATTTTCTGAAGCGTTAATTACTTCAAAGCCCATTTCGCGTACAAGATTTATCCGGTATTTATTCCGTTCCGACAATACTATTTTTGATGCCCCCGCTTCTTTACAAACCAGTGCAAGCGCAAGACCGATTGGGCCAGCTCCGATAATGGCAGCCTTGTCTCCAAGCTTTAATCCTGTTCTTCTGCTCATGTGTATTGCTACGGCTATAGGCTCACATAAGGCAGCCTTCTCATAGGTTAAGTGGTCAGGAATGATATGCAGCCTTTTAACGGGCACACTTATATACTGTGCCATACCTCCATCGGCATCATAACCAATTACTTTTAAGCTCTCACATACATGGTAATTACCCGTTTTGCAGAGCTCGCAGTCGCCGCAGGATATCAGTGGCTCTACTACAACGCGCTGACCTACAGTAAATTTTTGCTTGTCTTTTTCACTACCTAAAGCAACTACATCTCCCACCATCTCATGTCCCAGGACTACGGGGTTTACAATCCTCTTAAGCGCACCATTCCATGCAACTAAATCACTACCGCATATACCTGCATACTTTACTTTTACGAGCGCCTGGTCTTCTTCCAGCTGAGGATCAGGCCAATCTAATACGTTAATATTACCTTTTGCATCATAAACTAATGCCCTCATTTATGTTACCATCCTTTTATATTTTATCTCCCATCAGTTCAGCCACCCATTCAAGACCTAGTTCTCTTAGCTTTTCAGCTGTAACTTTTCCCGTATCAGAATCCCATCCTGCCAGGTAATAATAATCATCCCTAGCCTTGATAAATTCTTCTTTATCTATTTTCCACCCACCTGTAGCACCCTGATCATCTAATGGCTTAAACAATCTTTCGGGCAACACATCATCCTTGCTGTCAAACCCTTCCCGTTGATTAAAAGCTTTGAACATGTTCAGGCGGCGCTCTCCCACCCTTAGCAGTTCCCACAGGTTGGTATCCCAGCCTGTTACTGAATTTACAAAATTAACAAGGTCATTATAGTTATATATAGTCCAGAAATTAAAGCAGAACATGCACACTGACAAAGCGTCCAACAAACTGTATGCTCTCTGAGTATATGCCACCAGTTTTGATTTTTCATAATTCAGCTCAGCAGGATTCTGGGGAACTTCAAAGCCAAGGCCGCGAATTGATGTGCCAAATGGTTCTCCTGCAATGGAAGGATCATGTTCGGACGATTGATGATCAGGACCAAAGGAATTGCAGGCGTAAGCGATGGCAAGTGAAGCTTTAACATGGGGCATATGGGCAGGGAATTCTTTCCCCTTTACTGTTACCGCCATCAATTCAGCTTCAGGTCCAAGCTTTTTTGCTAACCTGTAAGTCCCCTCAGCCAGCTCATTACCAAAACCTTCTCTTTTCCCTACCATTTCTACAAGCTTAATTACAGCATCACCATTGCCAAACTTCAGTTCAACACCATCGGTGTCACCGGTAGTCAGTATGCCTTTTTCAAAACATTCCATGGCAAACCCTACGGTACCTCCGAAAGAAATTGTATCAACTCCGTATTTGTTGCATAGTTCGTTAATCTTGCTTATTACAGCTAAATCACCAATTAAGAGATTTGAGCCACACATTCCCACTGTTTCGTATTCAGGTCCACCATATTTTGGATCTACTTCGTAGGGACCTTTAAGCTCAACTACCCGTTTGCAGCTTTGGGAGCAAGCCCAGCATGTTCCTGATTTCTTAAGATAGGTGTCTCTTAATGCTTCAGCTGTTATTTTTTCAGCATCTTCAAAGACTCCTAAGTTCCAGTTTTTTGTGGGCAGACCACCTATAGGCTGGAGCCAGGCAACATTGAGATTGGTCCCAAGTTCTCTAAACATACTATAGAAAGCATCGTTTTTTACTTTTTCTGAGCCATACCTGGCCATTTTTATAATAGCATCCTTATCATTGAACTCTGGCTGTATGGTGCCTCTTACTGCAATGGCCTTAAGGTTCTTAGAACCCATGACGGCCCCCATTCCATTACGTCCATTAAAATGGGCCAATTCATTGGTAATACATGCATACCTGACAAGGTTTTCGCCTGCCGGCCCAATTTGAGCTACCCTGATCTTTTCATCATTTAATTCTCTTTTTAAAATGTCCTGGGCTTCCCCGGTTGTTGAACCCCAAAGATTTGACGCATCTCTTATCTCCACCTCGCCATTGTGTACCCACAAATAAACGGGTCTTTCAGCTTTTCCCTTTAATACTATGGCGTCAAACCCGGAAAACTTTAATTCAGGGCCCCAATATCCCCCAGCCTCACTGCTGGCAATTGTGCCTGTCAGAGGCGATTTTGAAGTGACACAATGCCTGGATGCGCCACTTATAGCGGCTCCTGTAGTTGGAGAAATTGCAAAGACTATAATATTCCTGGGATCCAAGGCATCTATTCCCGCTTCCATGCCTTTCAAAACATAATAGGCACCAAGGCAGGCGCCTCCAACATATTTCCTGTAAAACTTCTCATCGGGTTTTTCTATGGTGAACGACCTGTCGTTTAAATCGACATGCAGTATTTTTCCCGCGTACCCCTTAAGCACTTTATTTCACCTCTCTCAATATGGTTATCTCTGATACGCTTAAAAGCAATCTCTAAGCACTTGCAGCACCTCTTCTTTATCTTTCAGGGGACCTATAGGATTATCTACCGTACTGACAGCTATTTCTTCCAAGTGCTCCTCTTTAACACCCAGTTCTCTTAAATTGCCAGGCATTCCCCAGCTAATATATTTTTCTTTAAGAGCATCTATTGCTTCCAGACCAAGTTCGACGCTATTTTTGCCGGATTTTTGTATGCCAAAAATTCTCTGTGCAAACTGTATGAATTTTGCTGGATATTCATCTTTTTTGCAAAGATATGATAACCAGGCCGGATGCAGTACCGCTAATGCCGCGCCATGAGTTGAGTCAACGACAGCACTAACACCATGGGCTATTTCATGGGCACCATAAAGAAAATTGCCTCTGCCCGCGTCTGTTATTCCATTTATTGCCATTACTGCCGCCCAAGCCAAGTCAGCTCTCATATCTATATTACCAAGATCACTAAGAATACTCTCACTTTCAAGTACAGTCAAAACAACACCTTCAGCAATCCTGTCTGACAGTGGTTGTTTTTCATTTACAAAGTAACTTTCCATTACATGACTGATCGTATCTGCCATACCGCATGCTGTAAGATATTTTGGCACAGTAGCATGAAGTTCAGGGTCAATTATAGAAAATTTAGGATAACTAAAATCATAATGTGTAACCAGTTTTCTTTTTGTATCTGAATTTGTAATTACACAGTGCAAACTCATTTCAGCACCAGTTGAGGCGATGGTTGATACCGTTCCGACCGGCAGAGCCTTTTGGGCAGTTCGTTTATTTTCAAAAAAGTCCCATACATCGCCATCATCGGTTGCAGCCAGGGCAATTGCCTTTGCACAATCTATGGCGCTCCCGCCACCAACGGCAATAACAATATCAATATTGTTTTCCTTGCATATCTTATTTCCTTCATATACTGAGGAAAGTTTTGGATTTGCTTCAACGTCGTTCAATTCAAATACAGTTATTCCTGCATCCTCCATTAACTTTGTTGCCCTTGCATAAACTCCCATTTTTTCAAGAGGTCCTACTGTCTTTACTAATAAAGCCTTTGTTCCATACTTACTTGACTCAACGCCAAGCTTATCCATTTCTCCCTGGCCGAAGATTATTCTTGTTGGTATATATAGCCCAAAATTATCCATTCCTCTGTCCCCCCTTAATTTAGTGGCAGATTCATTGATATTCTTTAGAAAGGTAATAGTCTGCCCCGTATTAAAAGTATTCAGTTAACAGGGCAGACTATTACGTAATTATTTATCTGATTAGATTAACTACTTGGGGAATTGCCGTCCTACTGATGTATAAGTTATCGGATTTATTTGTTCAATAATATCCTTTACTGAAGTAATCATTCCAATAGGTACATTATAAGCCTGGGGAATTTCATTTGTACGGCCATTAAGGTGAAGCCAGATTGATTCGGCAGTATTTTCACCCATTTTTATTGGATCCCTGTACCAAGATCCTTTTAGTGTGCCTTTTTCAATGTGGTCTAGTTCTTCGAGAATTGCCCCGGCTCCAAAGACATCAATTTTTCCTGTTAAACCCTCTGAGGCAATTGCTTCTACGGCGCCTATAGCCATGTGGCTGCTGGTTGCTACAATTATTTTTAAATCTGGGTAAGCCGTAATAAGCCGCTGTGCCGTATCATAGGCTTTGGCACGATCCCAATCTGCAAATTGCTCAGACACAACATCCATGCCGTTTACTACGTGATGATCCCTGGCTCCTCTTTCAAAGGTACTATACATGGGTGTGCCGTGTATAATGGCCATTTTAGTGCCTTTGGGATAATTATCTTTGATATAATTTGCAACTGCCAGGCCACCATCGGAATGCTGATATCCAACAAAGCTTAAAGCTGTCGCACGAAAATCTGCCGGGAAAGGCTGTGAGTAGTTGGCAATTATCAATGGTATACCTGACTCATTAATTTTACGATAAGCAGCTTGCTGACCTTCGTAACTGGTAGGAGCCAGTACAATAAAATCTACGCCTGCAGTAATCATATCTTCTACGATGGACAGCTGCTGGTCATGAGCACTGGTTGATGACGGAGCCCTGACAAGCAATTCATATTTTATTCCCAATTCATCCAATCCTTTAACCATGCCCTGATGATACTGTCCATAAAAATCAGCGGTTTCGTAAGTCATAGGTATATAAGCAATTTTTATTGTTTTTTCACCTGGTTCGCTTGTTGTAGGTGGTATGGCTTTAGGACCACAACCGCTTGCAGCCATTATTAATGCAACCAATAACAAGATACCCAAAAGAGCTTTAATTTTACGCATTTTTTATTACCCCCTTATTTTTTGAACTACGGGAAAGCTAACCAAAATTCTTGAATAAGCTGTTATCACCCCCTAATATAAAACAGAATCATAAACACCGGAACCTACTATGAAATTGATTTACCCGGACAGAAGCTGTTAGGACACTGCTGTTTGCTTTTCTTTAAAGGTACGGCTTGCCACAACCATGATAAAAATAATCCCTATGAAGACCCTCTGCCAGTAGAAACCTATACCTGCCAACAATAACCCATTTTCAAGGACCCCCAGGATTATCATCCCAAGTAATGTACCTACCATAAACGCCCTGCCCCCGGAAAGAGCAGTTCCACCCACAACTACACCGGCAATCGTATGCAAATCCATCCCTGTGCCGGCCGTTGCCTGTGCAGCATCAAGACGGGCGGTAAGAATTATTGTTGCCAGTCCTACTAAGAAGCCAAGAATTACATATACCAAAAAAAGGAGAAGTCCCGTATTAATACCGGATAACCGGGCAGCTTCCATATTGCCTCCAACTGCACAGATATGCCGCCCGGTTCTGGTCCTTGTAAGGAAATAATGTCCTAAAAGAAACACAACTATTGCAATCCAAATGGGTACTGGTAAACCCAATATTCTGGCCCGGCCAATCCAGAGTAATTGCTCAGGAAATCCATAATGTACCCTGCCTTCCTGATAGGCATATGCCAAACCACGAAACAGTGTCATGGTCCCCAAAGTAACAATAATAGGCGGGACTTTAAATTTAACAATAAGCATACCGTTGAAAGCCCCACATACTCCGCCTGCTAATATGCACAGCAAAATACTGAACCACCATGAAAAACCGTAACCGAGCATAACCGTTCCTAAGAAAGTTGTCGTTAAGCCAATCATAGAACCAATAGAAATATCAATTCCGCCGGTTGCCATAACGAGTGTCATACCAACACCTAAAATTACATACACAGCTACCTGAGTAAAAATGTTTATCATATTACGTGGGGTTAAAAAAACCTTTGAAAAGAAACTTAGGAAGATTACCAGCCCTATCAAAAATAAAAAGGTAGACATTATAATATTAAAATTTGGATAATCTTTACTTAATCTACTATACCTGCGCAAAATCGTTTGCATGTTATACCTCCTTTTAAGCTAACATATTTTTATACTGCAATATTTTCCTTTCTTGTTGCCACACGCAGCAATTCATCTTTAGTGACCTGTCCACGTTGGAATTCAGCTACAATTTCCCCACTGCGCATAACTAAGATGCGGTCTGCCATACCCATAACCTCATCAAGTTCTGAAGTAAAATGAATAATTCCTACTCCTTGTTTAGCCTCTTCCACCATGATGCGGAACATTTCAATCTTAGCGCCTACATCAATTCCCTTTGTAGGTTCATTAAACATTAATATCTTAGCGTGTGAAATTAACCACTTAGAAAAAACAACCTTCTGCTGGTTTCCTCCACTTAAGTTTCTTACCATAAATTCACGACCTGGTGTATTAATCTTCAGTTTTTCGATATATAAATCACTTTCTGTTTGTTCATCATGGGGAAGGATATAATCAAACTTACAAAACCGCTTTAATGCTGCCAGTGTCTGATTCTGCATTACACCCATAGTAAAAATTAAGCCGTCATTTCTTCGATCATTTGTAAGGTAGCCGATACCATTCCTGATAGCATCCTGTGGTTTGTTAATTTTGCAATTGCAGGCGTCAATTTCTACTGTTCCCCCGGTAGCTGGATCTGCCCCGAAAATTGTATGTGCAAGTTCATCCTTACCGGAGCCCAAAATACCGTAGACACCCAATATTTCTCCTTTTTTCAAATCAAATGAGACATCTTTTATGGGAACCTTTGACTTCTGATTCTGAAGGTTCTTCACCCTTAACACTATATCTCCGATAGCGACTTCTTCTTTGGGAAATTTATTGCTCATTTCTTGTCCAATTATTAATTTGGTTATTTGTTGATGATCAAGCTCATTTAAAGGAGCATCTGCAATTTTCTCACCATTTCGCAAACAGGTAACCCAGTCACCGATTTCAAAAATCTCTTCTAAGCGGTGACTAATATAAAGAATCGTCATTCCCATATCCTTAAGCTTGCCTATAATATCAAAAAGCCGTTTTATTTCTCCATGTTTTAAGCCGGAAGTTGGCTCATCCATTAGTAATAATTTAGGATTTTTTGAAATAGCCTTGCAAATCTCGACTATTTGCTGTTCGCCGGGACTTAAGCTTCTTACTAAACTATTTGGATTTAGTTCAACTCCCAGATCTTTTATTAGTTTTTCTGCATCCAGGTTCATTTTATTGAAATCAATTGTAATGCGGCCTTTTCTCATTTCCCTGTTAAGAAAAATATTTTCTGCGATTGTCATATCGGGTATTAAACTAAAGTGTTGCTGTACAGCAGCGATACCAGCTGAGAATGAATCTTGTGGTGTTCTGAACGCAACAGTCTTACCATTGAAGTTCATCTCATTTATCTCGTCTGGAATATGAGCCCCAATAATTATATTTACCAACGTCGATTTCCCTGCACCATTCTCCCCTACAAGAACATGAGTCTGACCTTGCTTGATAGTAAAATCTACATTGTTTAGCGCTATAACACCTGGAAATTTTTTTACAACTCCCTTTAATTCAAGCAACACATCATTTTCCGGCATTGTGTTCACCGCCTTCCTTGATAATCTTCGCAACTGGACAAGAGCCTTTAAATGTATCCGTATAGCGATCCTCCTATCTAAATATTCAATTTATTAGCTACAAAAGTTATCTTAAAATTATCACGGTACCGGGTACGGTACCGGTTACATTTTTAGTTTCAATTTAATGCTCATTGCATAGGCTCTTTAAGTTAAGCAGCTTAGTTTGAAATACATTGGCAGTTTTATATTGATTTTAAAAGCCATTTATGCTGCTCTTCTTCAATACGGCAGGTCCATGGATCATTGTCAAGGTGCCTTATCATCCAGCAGTAGTACATAGTATAACCCGGTGCTGACACCTGTGGATGAACCAAACCTCCCGGAATCATTGAGGCGCTATTATGAACTATTTTATAAGCTTTATCTCCTACTATAGAACACCCAAATCCCTGGGGTTTATCAAAGCGGTAATAGTAAATTTCCGGTTGTGGATGATGATGGGGAATATAACTTGACCAATTTCCGGGATAATTAATCACTTCCCCGATAGTCATATTGGAATAAGGAGCATTTAAATAGTCGAAGACAGTACGGACCAACCTCTTTGCTGTACCTTCCCATAAACTTTCTCCAAATATATCCTCCCTGCATTCTGCAGGACTATATAATTTTGACATAAAACAATTCTTATTCACAGTCATTTGCCTTAGTATTTCAGCATCTGACAGGGGGACAATCTTTACTGAAACATCCTTGGGAACATGAAGACACCAGGGTTTTTCAGCAAATAAAGAATTTCTTTTTATCTCCACAGCCTGATTTTCCCATTCCATCCTTACGCAACCGTCAAGCAGCAAAAATGCGCTTTCCTTTGCTGCTTCAAAGCTATGTATTTCCATGCCTGCATCGAGCATGAATATTCCGGTATCCATCATCATCTCATCATCTTTATCAGTTATATCAGATAATTTGTTGTATCCCTTTTTAAGTTGACCTAATTGCTTAAATACCATAGCTTATTCCTCCTTGTAAAAAATGAGGAAAAATTTTCATTTGTGTAATAAACTGTAAATGTAACCGTGCACGGTACCGGTTACATCTATAAATTCTATGCTTATTTTTATAATCCTCTTTTTGTTTGAATATTTTTTATTTTTTTTAAGTTTATAACTTTAATCCAATAACCTTGTGAGGAAAAAACCAGGATAACGGTATCTGGGTGCATACATACTCTCAAAAAGCAGGCTCGGGACAGTCAGACAGTTGGACCATCAAGAAGAAAGAGCATTATAAACTGTGCGAAGCATAGTAATATCTGTTCCAGCAAAAATACCACTGGTTGTGCCAAGGATAAAGTTCCCGTGTGAGGCCAGTTCGCGTATTGATTCCACAAGATTTGCACAAAAAGTTGGATCATGCGCCTTTGTAATGTCTTCAACTTCCAAATGACCCCAAAGACAAATCTTTTTTCCGAATTTGCTTTGCAGCTCTCTAATATCCATACCTGCACTTTTTTCCAGGCATTGCAGTCCGGTAAATCCGGCATTGACAATATCCTCAATAACCGGACTGTAGTTGCCATCAGAATGGTAAAATACAGGCAGATTTTTTGATAAAAGACTTTCAGCTTGCCTGGCAAGACTGGGAATAAACGAACTACGCAGGACTTCAGGGTTAACAAAAAGGTCATTTAGATAGGCAATATCATCGGCCAGAATGAATCCGTTAATTCCTTCAGCTTCCAATCTTTCTGCCATGACTAGGTTCAGCCTTTCTACACTTCTGATAAACCCCCGGAGAGAGTCCGGAGCAGTTTTTAACATTAAAAAATAATCTTGCAGGCCAAAAATCCTCAAACCCCATTCAAAAGCCCCGTCTAGAACCGCAAATGTAAATAAAGATGTTTGCTTTACCCACTTACTTAGATCTGGCCATATACATTCTGAGGAGGTTGGCAGCCGCTTAAGACTGTCCGTATAATGCGGCGATAGCGACACCAAATCAAGGCCCATGGTCTGTATAAAAGCAAACTTTTCATCAAACCCGGCCTTCTTACTGACAGCTGTGCTGTAAATTACATCCCAATTAATACATAGTTCTCCTTTAGGTATCCGGTCAACCATACTGTGGCAGATCATATGTTGAACTCTTTCCCGTGAACTGATGCATCTGTTTTTTTTCTCCTTCATAACTTCTCCATTTCTGTTATGCCTGTTCCGGGAAATTAAGGCTGTTAATAAATTCTTCCTGAAAGTCTTCTCTGGCAGATAATTCCACATGTTCGGCTGCTTTAGCCAGTGCAAGCGCCCTCGCTCTCTCTCTTATGGAAAACAAGGCTTGGCAGGCGCCGTCACCGGCGGCATTGCCGACGGAAATAATGTTTCCCAGCGGCACTGAAGGCAGCAGACCTATAGCCAGCGCGCTTTCTTTCTTTACATAATTGCCGAAAGCTCCGGCCAGCAAAATTTCCGAAATGTCAGCTGTGCTCAGGCCAAGATTGCGCAGCAGCACCTGCACGCCGGCATGAATGGCTCCTTTGGCCAGTTGCAGTTCCCTAATGTCCTTCTGGGTTATGGCTACCTGCGGCGAAAGGATGAATTCCGGCCCTTCGTCACCCAGGTTGAGACGCACTCTGAGGGCAGCAGGTAAACTGTTTTTATCGTCAGGCCTGACCATACGCCCCTTATGATCGATAATACCAGCCTTTAGCATGGCAGCAACAGCATCAATCAGCCCGGAGCCGCAGATGCCTACGGGGTTGCTGCCGCCGATGGTGGCCATTGTAATACTGTCGCCTTCAATTGATACCGCCTCGATAGCTCCATGCGCTGCCCGCATCCCGTATTTTATCTGGGCTCCTTCAAAAGCCGGTCCCGCTGCCGTAGAGCAAGTCAGTATACGACCGTTTCCGGCCAGTACAATTTCACCATTGGTACCGACATCGACTGCCAGGCGTACTCCTTCTACCCGGTCCATACCTGTGGCCAGCATGACCCCTACCGTGTCAGACCCGACGTAACCGGCTACATTAGGCAATACCACGATACGGCCACCGCTATTTATAGCAAGCCCCAACCTTTCAGCTTCGACTTGGACTGTTTCTGTAAAGGCTGGAATGAAAGGAGCCGAAGCCAGATAGGTGGGATCAACCCCGAGAAAGAGATGACTCATGGTGGTGTTCCCTACCACCACCATCTCGTAGATTTCTTCAATACTGACACCCGTCATCTCAGTGAGCCGGGCAAAGAGCGCATTCAAAGCCAATATCACACTTTCCTGCAGCTGAATAAGACCCTGATGGGAACGGGCCGCGTAGTTAATACGCGATATGACATCAGCACCAAACGACTGCTGAGGGTTGGTGGCGGCCAGTGTCGCCAGAACCTTGCCGTTTGCCAGGTCAAGCAGAGACGCCGCCAGTGTAGTGGTACCAATATCCACAGCTAGGCCGAAAATACGTCCCGTACTATTTCCGGCCTCAACAGCCAGCAGGGTTTCACCGTGCAATACAGCTGTAGCAGTAAAATTTTCTTCACGTAGTACTTGTGGTAGATTACGCAGTACTCTGAGCTCTGCTGCCCTTTTGACATCAGTAAGGCCGTCAAGCAATCTCTCAAAATCCGACGTGCTGTCGGAAAGGGTAGGAGGCGTTAGCTCTACCAGTACTTTACTGACTGCCGGATTGATATTGACATCTCCTGTGCTGCTTAAGGTGATTTTACGCTCCAGGGCGTTCTCCTGTTGTCTTACCTCAACTAGCAGGTCTGAATCAGGGACTCTTTTGCAGGCCAGCTCCCAACCCTGACTCCTTTCATCTACACTCAGGTGTTTGAACTCCATCGGGCCTGTGTCGCTTAAATCCCCAGCCAGTATCTTGACCCTGCACCTGCCGCAGGTGCCTTTGCCGCCGCAGTCTGCATCCAGTGTCACACCGGCCCTGACAGCAGCCATAAGCAATGTAGTGCCGTCTTCAACCACCACTGTTTTATTTTCCGGCAGAAATTTTATGCTGTACATTAAAACAACTCCTGATAAGTCTGTATATCTCTCCCTACCCTTACATTAAGAGAGGCAGTTGGTGTATCACAAAACATATTCGACCAGTCTCTACAGGATTCCTTCCCTGTATGAAGCTGCTATTAGTGGTATTTAACTGGTACTTACTCCTGTGATTTGTGAAATAAGAATGGAGTAATCTATAGGTTTGGGGATTGGCAGCAGTAATCTCCCCACCGCTGTTGTGAATAATTCCCTGGGACACAGCAAGTCCAAGCCCGGTACCGCCTTCTTTGGTAGTAAAAAGGGACGAAACAGCTCACTCATTACCTTCGGCGAAAGGCCGGGCCCGCTGTCTTGAACTTCTAATACCACAGAGCCATCGCATTTTCGCAGGCGAAGGATGAGATCATGCTCTTATAGACTGATAAAACGCTCATTAATTATTGACTCCTTGTTTTTGAACAATACCCAAATAATTCTTCAATTCTCATTTTTTTCGTGTAAAAAAAAATTGTTTTTTAACCGACATACCAGCAGTTGTCTGCAACCCCGTCCCTCCGTCAACGACCTCCGTCAACGACGCTCCCCGGATAGAAAAATAACCGGGAACTATTGTCCCGGTTAGGATAATTGCGCCTCTTGCCACAGAACCCACACTTATCCTTTTCTATTCTACCATTAATAAATAGGAAATGGGTAATTAGCTTTTCTTATCGCCATATATACAATACTGTGTTGAGCAACCGCACATCTAAAACACTGGTATTTTGCTGTTTTTAGTATTATGATAGATAATGGTTGACATTAAAGTTAGGTTTAAGGTTTATAATTAAACTAACATAGAAAAAAGGAGCTGACTTTATTTATGTCAAAACGTAAGGTAGAAGTTTTTACTGCCGGATGTCCTCTTTGTGAGGAGACTGTCAGGATGGTGAGGGAGTTGGTTTGCGAGTGCTGTGAACTGGAGATTATTGATTTAAATAAAGGGTGCCGCTCATGTTTGGGCAAGGCTTCCTCCTACGGGATCCATCACGTACCGGCGGTCGTTGTGGACGGAAAGCTTGTTGAAGGCAGCAGCGAGCAGAAACCAATTACACGCGAAGCTCTTATAGCGGCCGGAATCGGGCAGTGCTGACCTGAGCCGGAAAAGAGCTTAATACAGGGGGGTGCTATTATGGAAGGCTTATTTATAAGTGAATTAAGTGAGAGGGTAGAAATACCTGCTCACACTATCAGGTATTATGAGAAAATCGGGTTGATCAGCCCACCCAAGAGGTCACAGGCGCAATACCGTCTTTATTTTGACGATGACGAGGCACGCCTAAAATTTATTAAGCAGGCCAAACTTTTTGGCTTTTCACTTGAGGAGATAAAGGAAATTATCGACCTAAGGGCTGAAGGCATCGCACCGTGTGACCACGTTAAGGAATTAGTCCGCAAACACCTCCATGACCTTGACCAGCGTATCAGTGAACTTGTTATTTTCCGCGATGAACTGTCACAGCGATATAAAAAGATTTGTGATTTGGATGAAATCCCCGCCGGCAAAATTTGCGGACTAATTGAGCAGGAAGAAATCGAGTAACTGATTGTTTACTAAGTACGGGTAAAAGGCTGACATCATTTTTGATGTCAGCCTTCTTTTTTGTCTTTCTTTCCTTGCCTATGGTGTAATTTTGGTATTTAAGCCTGTATCTCAGCGGCAGCAAAACCGGCTTCCTTGCTTGAGCTCACCTTATAAGAAGGGTCAATGTTAACTTTTTTCAGGCGGATTGAATTAAGAACCACATTGAGAGAACTGGTAGCCATGGCAGCTGCGCCAATCATGGGATGGATAAGGCCCAAATAAGCCGCCGGGATGGCGATACCGTTATAGAACCAAGCCCAAAAATAGTTTTGTTTAATTTTTTTGAAAGTGGCATGTGAGAGTTTGATGGCAGATATTACAGCGCTTAACTCCCCGCGTACAAGGGTAATGTCGGCAGCTTCAATTGCAATGTCAGTGCCGGTACCGATGGCTATTCCTACATTGGCCTGTTTTAAAGCCGGTGCATCGTTAATGCCGTCACCTACCATTGCTACCATACCGTATTCTTTTTGCAATCTTTTAATTTCATCTACCTTGCCTTCAGGCAGTACTTCCGCCAGCACTGTGCTCATGCCTACTTTTTTAGCGATAGCGTTGGCTGTCCTCCAGTTATCGCCGGTAATAATTGCTGTTTTAATCCCCATGCTTTCAATTTCTGCAATGGCCTGAACTGAATCTTCTTTTAGAGTATCGGCAACAGCTATAATCCCGGCCATTGCCCCATCTACTGCCAGGAGCATGGCTGTTTTGGCCTCGTCCTCCAGTGCTTCCAAGTCTTTATTAATAACGGAGTAATCGACATTATTTTTAACCATTAATTTCCGGCTGCCAACCAGCACCTGCCTGCCGTTTATCTCTCCAACCACGCCCATGCCTGTGACAGAAGTGAAGTCTTTTACATCATCAAGCTTTATTTCCTGTTTCCTTGCCTCTTCCACAATTGCCGCCCCCAGCGGGTGTTCAGACGCAGCTTCAAGGCTTCCGGCATAATAGAGGATTTCTTTTCTGCTGAAGTTGTTCAGCGTCAGGATATCGGTGACATCCGGCTTGCCCTTGGTGATGGTTCCTGTTTTATCGAAAGCAATAATTTTAATTTCCTTCATTGTCTGGATTGCTTCGCCTTTTCTGATTAAAATGCCCTTCTGTGCTCCCAAACCGCTGCTCACCATAATGGCTGTGGGAGTTGCCAGGCCCAAAGCACAGGGGCAGGAGATTACCAGTACTGCGATAGTGGCCAGAAGCGCCAGGGAGAATACCGGCAAATCAGGTGCACTCCAGGGAAAATTAAAGAACCGGACAATAGGGATAAAGAACCCGGGGAACAGCATCCACAGAGCGAAGGCTGAGGAAGCAAGCACAATTACAGCGGGAACAAAGTAACCGGTAATGCGGTCGGCAAATTCCTGGATAGGCACTTTTGAGCCCTGGCATTCTTCCACCATTTTAATAACCTGTGATAAAAATGTATCCTTGCCGACTTTGGTTGCTTTGACTTTGAGCATACCTTGCTTATTGATGGTTGAGCCGATTACCGGATCACCCTCTTTTCTTGTCACGGGGAGGGATTCACCTGTGGCCATGGATTCGTCTACTGTACTCGCGCCACTGACGACAATACCGTCGGTGGGAATTTTCTCGCCGGGGCGGATAATCATGATGTCGCCAAGATTTAACTCTTCCACGGGTATTTCTATTTCTTCCCCGTCAATAATAATGCGGGCTGACTTTGCTTCCATTTCCAACAGTTTTTTAATGGCCTGGGAAGCCCTGCCTTTGGCCTTGGCCTCTAAAAATCTGCCAACCAGATGTAGAGTCATAATTGATGACGCCATTTCCACAAAGGAAGACATCGGCAGCCAAAACGCTAGCAAGTTTAAAGAATAAGGAATTATGGAACCCAAGGTTACCAGGGTGTCCATGTTGGGACTCAAATTCTTTACCGACTTCCAGGAGGCAACGTGGGTCTCCCAGCCGGCAATACAAATGGGAAAGAAACCTAAAAATACAACAATTGGGAAATAGTACGGTATGTGATCGATAAGCATGTGAATCATCATCAATATCATAATGGTGCCGGAGAAAGCAACGGCAAACCACATTTTTTTTGCAGCATGTTCCATTTTTTCAAGATCGGCGTCTTTGCCTACCTCTTTTTCTTCTTCCACAACTTCATAGCCGGCTTTTTGCACTGCCTTTCTAAGCTGAACCACACCGGTTTCTGATGGATGGTATTTGACAGTTGCCTTCTCTGTGGCAAAATTGACATTAGCCTCCACCACGCCGGAGACTTTGCCCAGATTTCTTTCTATGCTCTGAGCACAGGTGGCGCAGGTCATGCCGGAGAGTCTAAGGGTAACTGTTTTGATATCCTCACCGCTTACCTTTCCTTCATAACCCGCCTTTTTGACTATCTCAATCAGGCTTTCTTCACTTATAGCAGCAGTATCGTACTCAACAAATGCTTTTTCCACAGCAAAATTAACTCTCGCTGTTTTTACCCCATGAGCTTTCTGTAATGATTTTTCCACTCTTTGCGAACAAGCCGTACAGGTCATACCGGTAATCTGCAGTGTCGCTATTACAGTCTCCTCTTGTTTTGATACAGTTGTCATATCTCCCACCTCATCCTCTTTCAATAATCAGTCATCATGTTTATGAGTACTGCTCTCATTATGCCTCTGTTCCGGGCGGTTGATTGTGCAGCAATCCGGATTCTGCCCTTTAAAGAAACGGCTACTGTTCTGACAGGTGACGCCCAGTTCAATGAAGGAGATTTATTACCCCGGCCGGTACTGAGGACACCGGAGGGCAGCGGGGCAGACGTCATGGCCAGCGCCGCCTTTAAAAACGGGCGTTGGGCTCTGGTAATGAGGCGCAAGCTGGTTACCGGCAACGCTGATGATAATGCACTGCAGGAGGGCCAGGTGTACCGCGTCGGATTTGCAGTCTTTGATGATAATGTTTCCAACCGGCGCCATCACGTTTCCTTTGTAAAAAACATTGAGCCTGGGAGTTGACGCAAATATAAAGGCTGTAAAAATAGAATAGTATTAATACTAGAGTAAAAATAGAAAAAGTCCGGTCCCCATATCAACTTTTCAACTGGGTCGGGCTTTTTCTATTAACCAAGCTGAATAACATCTCTTCCAATTGGTGCTAGCAGGAACTGCCTTTAATGTAAAAACCCCTGTTAAAAAAGCTATCAGCATAATCGATCTCAGAATTATTAATATATCTTTCAATATCAGACGCGTATACAACTTTCACACCTTGTGATTCCACAAGAACATCATTATCATTTTTTAACTCATCCAGAGTTAATTGTAACTTGGGACCTCCTCAGCCAAAGCCGCCGAAAGATACCCTCAGCATTGTATCCGCTGAACTTTCTTGCTCTGCCAGAATCTCTTTAAACTTTGTTGCAGCTTCTACAGTAACTTTCATCGTCTTAACACCTCCGTTTACAATACTTATTATTATACCCCTGAGGGGTATAATAATATAATAAACATAAAAACCAGCTTTTGTCAATGGCTTGTTTTGAATTTAGGAACCGTCGGGGTCCTGCTGTTGCCTTGTTGATAACGAAAAAACCCAGATTCAAGCAAACTGAATCTGAGTTTTTTTATTACCCTGGACTAGTACCTGTTGTTGTTCTTGGAGAAGCATTCGCTGCAGTAGACAGGGCGGTCGCCCCTGGGCTTGAAGGGTACCTGCGTGGATGTACCGCAGGATGCACAGGTGGCATCGTGCATTTCCCTCGGGCCTCTGGAGTTGCTTCTGAAACCGCCGCCTCCCTGTTGCTTGCGGGCTGCCCTGCACTCGGCACAGCGGCCTGGCTCATTGGTGAACCCCTTCTCAGCATAAAACTCCTGCTCAGATGCACTGAAAATGAATTCATTGTTACAGTCACGACATGTTAATGTTTTGTCTTGCATTAAAAATTCCTCCTTAGTTATATTGCCCAAGAATGGTTAGGGATTTAACTTATTACCCTCAACCACAGGACAACTGTAAGAAGGGAGTAAAGTCTGATCACACTAAACCTATTTACTTAGCAATACTAGTTTATCATTATATTTTTCAACTGTAAAGAAATTCATACTATTTAAGGCCATCAAAGTTGCTAATTTACTAAAATTTAGCAAAATTTATTAAATGCTGCCTCTACGGATTAAAAATACGCTCACCAAGCGATTATTTGCCTTTAAAGTTAGCCGGCCTCTTCTGTAAAAAGGCAGCTGCTCCTTCTTTGGCATCTTCACTGGCAAAGACAACAGCAGACGCGGCAGCCTCAATCTCGACTCCTTTTTCCAGAGTAGTCTCTAGTCCCTGTGTAACCGCTTTTAGAATCTGTGCCATGGCCACAGGCGCCCCTTTGGCTAATTTTGCAGCCAGGGCTTTTGCTGCTGACAACACTTCCTCTTTGGGCACAACTTTATTTACCACCCCGAAGTTTAAAGCATCCTGGGCAGTCATTGGATCGCCTGTGAGGGCAATTTCCAGTGCTTTTGTCTTCCCGATAATCCTTGGCAGGCGTTGTGTCCCACCCCAGCCCGGGATAATACCCAGCTTAACTTCGGGCAACCCCAGAACGGCTGAAGCCGAAAGTATCCTCAGGTGACAGCTCATTGCCAACTCAAAACCTCCGCCATAGGCGCTGGCGTGAACAGCTGCCACCACAGGCTTTGGATAGTTTTCTATCTTAAAGAATACATCATGTCCTTTAATCCTTGGCTTCCCGCCATCCTGGTAGCCGGCAAATTCCGTTATGTCTGCACCTGCGGAAAATAGCTTTTCTCCGGAACCGGTGATGACAACTGCCCTTACATCGTCATCACTTAAGCCTTCATCCAGCGCTTTATTAAGGTCAAAAAGGACTGCCTGGCCCAGGGCGTTTACAGGGGGATTGTTGAGTGTTAAAATCAAAACTCCATCTTCCTTTTCGACTACCAACTTTGTATAACTCATCAATAATTCCTCCTTTTGGCGCTAATATCAATATTAGCCTCATTTAGATAATATTATAACATATTTATCTTTGTCTGGGGAAAAAATATGCCGGCGATAAAGTTGGACGTGTAAAAATAAATTTACCGGAAATCTAGATAATTTATTGAAACAAAAAAGACTGCTCTTGGGCAGTCCTGTTTTTTAAATATTTGGAGCGGGTGATGGGAATCGAACCCACGTGACTAGCTTGGAAGGCTAGCGCTCTACCATTGAGCTACACCCGCGTCTTAAAGTTGATGAATTTTTAAATAGTGGTCGGGGCGACAGGATTTGAACCTGCGACCCCTTGGTCCCAAACCAAGTGCGCTACCAAGCTGCGCTACACCCCGACGCAAGGAATAGTATAACTCATTTAAAGCAACTAGTCAACCTGTGGCGGATAGAGCTTTTTTTTTAAAGCTTTATTATTTTAAGAACCCACACTTAAATTGCTCACTGGTACAACTGGAGAATTTGCTTAAGAATTTTACGCGCGCCGGACATGGCCCTGGCACGGTGGCTCACCGAGTTTTTTTCTGCCGGTGTCATCTCGGCAAAAGTTTTGCCCAGCTCCGGGACAAAAAATAGAGGGTCGTAGCCAAAGCCGCCTGTGCCCCTGGGCTCATGGATTATTAACCCGGCGCACTCGCCTTCAGCCACCTGAGTGGGAAAGCACGGTGCCGCCACAGCAATGGCGGCACGGAAACGCGCCGTCCTGTCACTGTCAGCAGCAGCTGCAAGTTCTGCCAGCAGCTTTTTATTATTCGCCGCATCTTTGGCCCCGATACCGGCAAAGCGCGCGGAAAAAATACCAGGCCTCCCTCCCAGGGCATCAACTTCAAGGCCCGAGTCGTCAGCCAGCGCAAACTCTCCGGTATGCAGTGACACTGACTCTGCTTTTAGTATGGCATTTTCAGCAAAAGACTTGCCGCTTTCCTCGATTTCGCCTATAGAAGGAAAATCAGCCAGTGAAACCACTTCAAGCTCCAGCCCCACCAGCAGTTCGCGAAACTCGCGCAGTTTTCCCATGTTCCCCGTGGCTGCAACCAGTTTTTTCATACAAGACCCTTAAGCAGCAGCTTTTTTTGGTAGTTAATTATCTCGCCTATGCCTTGGTGGGCAGCAGCGAGCATGCTATCCATCCGCTCCCGTGAAAATGGACGGCCTTCAGCGGTACCCTGGATTTCCACAAACGCGCCTTTTCCTGTCATGACCACATTCATATCCACTTCGGCAGTGCTGTCCTCTGCAAAAGAGAGGTCCAGCAGGACACTTTCTCCCACAATGCCGACGCTGATGGCCGCCAGGTAATCCGTTACCGGCAACTCAGCAAGTTTTCCGCTGCTGACAAGTGAGCGTAGAGCCTGGTATAGAGCAACATAAGCACCGCTGATAGCTGCTGTCCTTGTGCCGCCGTCAGCCTGGATAACATCGCAGTCCACCCAGACGGTGCGCTCACCCAGAGCGGACAGGTCAACTACAGAACGAAGAGCTCTCCCAATCAGACGTTGGATCTCAGAACTCCTGCCAGAAACCTGACCGCGGTTTACCTCGCGGGTGGTCCTGGTTTCAGTGGCACGGGGAAGCATGGCATACTCTGCAGTTACCCAACCTTTGTTTGCACCACGCAAAAAGGGCGGCACTTTTTCCTCCACCGTAGCAGTACAGATTACTTTTGTTTCACCCATCTCAATCAGAACAGAACCTTCGGGAAATTTTAAAAAGGGTGTGGTTATCAGCAGCGGACGCAATTGGTCCGGACGTCTGCCGTCTTTGCGCATATTAACCTCCGGAAAGATGTTGTATAGATTATTATAACCTTTTGTTGCAAGGTATTCAATGTCTTCAGGGCTGTGATAAACCTACATTTAGGGCTGTGGCGCAACCTCTACTCTGTTATAGGTTTTAGGCCTGCCAAAGACTGCCGGGAAAGTGACACCCCCAGGGAACGCAGGCGTTTTACCTGCTGTCAGTACTTCCACTTCTTTGATATTTGTGACTTGTGTCATTGTCAGTGCAAACTGGTCACGTATCTGGTCCGCTGCCGCCTGGCCGCCGCCAGTGGCAGCTACATCCCCACTCAACCTCAGTGTAATCTTGTTTCCTGTTATACTGGCAGTCTCAAGACGTACGGTGCGCGGGATTGCGCTGTAAAGGCTGCTTCCGTGGGCAGGCCCGTGCAGCAATTCGGCCACCAAGGCCTCCAGTTTATTTTCCGCAGGCTTGATTACTCTTGACACAGGGACAAAAAAGGTTTTGGCCCCTGACCTGTGCAGGAAGTAGAGGGTGACGCGCTCTGTGTTGGCAAAGTCAGCAACATCCCCTGACACTGTGAGATTAATTCCCCTGGTACGGTCAAGAGGCTCCGCCATCGTTTCACCGCCAGGCAGAGTTAACACTTTCTCTCCCTCAACCAAAACCTCTACCCGGCTGACAGTGGAAAACTCTGTGAGGGTGTAGACCAACCCATCAAGCAGAAGGCGCTCATGGCTAACCTTATAGTCTAAAAAAGAACGGTTAAAGTCAATACGGGCCAGGCCGTCCCTGATTGTCAGCCCGTTTATTTCTGTCCCCGCCGGCAGCAGGGGTGAAAAACCGAGTGCCAGCAGTTCAGAAGGTACTTGTCCATCAATCATAAGGTTTAAAGTGGCACGGGCTATACCTTCCTGCCAGGGCATGTTAAATCTCACAGGGACAACAAACTGCCACTGGCTATCTGGGAAATAGAATACTGTCTCCCGCGTCTGCGCCGTGTCCGGCGGCCTGTCCTCCTTTGGGGGAGCAGGTTCTGCAGGCTCTCTTTTCCAGAACGAGCATCCTCCGGTCATGCTCATCAGTACCACAAGAATTAAAAGATATACTAATCTACGCAATTTAATCCCCCCGCTTTAGTTTGTAAAGATTTATGAGCGGGGTACGTCAGTTATGCATATTATGGCAAAATTACCTGATAAGCCTCAATGGAACGACAGAGCAGCTTTTCGCCAATTCCGACAAAAGGGGCCGGATTACCGCTGACAAAGAAACGGTGGCGGGCGGCCTCCCTGCCCGGCTCCTGGTTCAGCGCCAGCCTGCGCAGCACTTCCCTGGCATCCCCGGCAGTCTCCTCAGCAGAAGAAATCAGTTTTACGTCCGGGCCCATTACTTTTTGCAGCACATGGGTCATCAACGGGTAATGGGTGCAGCCGAGAATTAAAACGTCAACCCCAGCCTCCCGCAGCGGCCTTAAATATTCCTCTGCCACCCTGAGAGCTTCCGGCGTATCAACCATGTCATTTTCCACCAGAAGCACAAAAAGAGGGCAGGGCTGAGAAATTATTTTAACCCCGGGATCAAGCGCAAGGATTGATTCCTCATAAGCACGGCTGGCAATAGTGCCGGTTGTGCCGATAACCCCGATTCGTTTTGACTTAGTACGACTGAGTGCGGCCCTGACACCGGGTTCGATCACACCGATGACAGGCAGTGAGAATTCAGCCTGATAGTGGCGAAGCCCGGCGGCAGTGGCTGAATTACAGGCCACTATAATCATTTTCACATCCTGGGTCTCCAGGAAGCGGATAATCTGACGTCCGAAATTTCGCACTTCTTCATGAGCTCGCGGGCCATAAGGCATCCTGGCGGTATCTCCAAAGTAAACTATTCTTTCCTCCGGCAGCTGGTCAAAAATCTCTTTTACTACCGTCAGGCCGCCCACACCGGAATCAAGCAGACCGATAGCATGGTTGCAGTCGATAATTTTGCTCCGCCCCCTTTGTCACTTTGCTTTTATTTTAGTAAAATAACCGCCAAAAATCTTCCTTGTATCCATTACACTGACAAAAGCCTGATTGTCGACATCACGGATGATGCTCATGAAACACGGCAAATCTTTACGCTTTAGCAGGATGTGCAGAATCTGGTGTGTGCCGTGCTTGCCACACCCTTCAAGGACTGTAACACCAAAACCCTGCTCCCGCATAATCTCTGCCATTTTATCCGATTTATCCAGCGAAATCACCTGGGCAGTGGCAAAACCAAGAGCCAGCCTCTCTTCAATGTGGCTGCCTATATAATTGCCGGTGGCAAACCCCAGGGCATAAATTACCAGCCTCACGGGATCATTGAGGTTGCCTATTACCTGCCCCAGTGCAAGAATATAGATACTGACCTCAAAAAAGCCAATTATCGCAGCTACCAGCGACCTGCCACGCATCAGCATCAGGATGCGGACGGTTGAGAGAGAAACATCGGTTACACGCGCAAAGAAAATGAATAAATAACTAAAAACGAGTACCCACACAATATTTCACCTGTCTGTCCTGTAAATTTTAATCTTTTAAAGTATATGGCAGCTCAGTCTTATTGTTTCGTTTATTTTTTATCACTAGAGTTGCATAAATTGAATTTTAATTTGTCAAGCATGGAAATAGGAAGATAATTTGAGATAATAGGTGTAATCAGGAGAATATCAAGCAAAATAGGCATAAAACCCTTGCATATATAGAAA
>Ga0208242_100212_pt1 | contig 65350 bp, 57 predicted proteins | sample SubbioAug_CSW13A_FD_184825 | JGI IMG/M metagenome (GOLD analysis project Ga0208242, IMG submission 184825) | Serpentinite rock and fluid subsurface biosphere microbial communities from McLaughlin Reserve, California, USA - CR12Aug_CSW13A (SPAdes) | ecosystem: Environmental > Terrestrial > Deep... | reverse complement strand
AGGGTGGCGTCGAGCGCCTGCAGCGTGTGCAGCTCCAGTACGGCGGCCGGGGGCGGCCTGGGCCGCGCCATGGGCGCCGGCGTCTCGGGTGCGCGCAGAGCGCCACGGCTGCGATGGGCATAGGCGACAGCCATGCCGTCTTCCAGGCCTGGCGCGAGCGCGAAGCGCAGGCACCGGCCAGGGCTGCGCGCGATCAGCGCCAGCCCCTTGCCGTCGTGCAGCAGTTGCTTGCGGCCTGGGATGCACCAGAACGCAAAGGGCTCAGCATCCGCAGGCGGATCGGCATCGGGATAAAGCTGCACCACGGCATCGTGGCCAGGCAACCAGGCCGGTTGCGTGTCCCGCGCATCCAGGGCCGGGTCTTCCAGCAGCCGCAAGCCCCAGCGATGCGCAGCATCGGGGCGGCGTGCACGGCGCAGCCAGTCGAGCCGGTATTCAGGATGGCGGCGCAAATACTCCCAGGCCAGCGCGAGGGCATCGAGGCCCAGGATGTAGAGGTACGCCGCGGTCGGATACCAGTGCGCAAGATGGTGAGGCACGGCCATGGCACAAGCTCCTGTCGCATCGCAGGAACAGCGCCTTCACCGCGCACGGATTACCGCATCCAAATATCCAATCGTCAAAAGCATGGATAAGCCGCAATTTTCGTGTCAAGACGGAATAAATCCGGTAAGTTGCGCAAGTCGTCTGAATACGGTGGCGGCGCGGGTGAAATATCGCCTCCTGCCAGAAGCACCGTGCCCAAAACCGCGCCCGCCGTCATGGCCGTTTGCGCCTGAATTCCATCCATTCGCTGCAACAGTCTGGATCAAGACCTGGCAGGTCTGAAACCAGCCCCAAACAGCCTCAATACGCCCGACTTGGCCGTCGCGCAAACGGCTCAATCAAGAATGGAGCCGTTCTCCTGCGCCAGCCGCAGGTATTCCGACAGCGGGCGCACCGCCTTGAAATACCGGTCCCGCAGCACCGGCAGCTTGTTCGGGCCGACGATGGAGGCCAGATCGGAGAGCTTGATGTGACCCAGCTCGGGCATGCCAATGCCCACATCCATGATTCCGAAAGCGGTATCGCCATCAGCGGGATTGAGCGCGGCCAGTAGCCAGGTGGCATGTGCATCCGGCGTGAACAGCCGCACCACGGGCAGCGGGTCAATGGCAAGGCCCGCCGCGCGGTCCCTGCCATTGGCAAGCAGCTGCGCACGCTCCTGATCGGTGGTGAGTGGTTCGGTCATGGCTGAATCCCCCGCACGCGCATGATGCGCTCGCACGCCTCGATCCCCAATACCGAAACGCAAAACATCGTTAAGTGTTCGCACGAAGGCACGAATGCGTCTTGCATCGAATCCGCCCAAGCGTGAAAGCGCAAAGCCGCATTGGCGGATTGGAGCAAAACCACGCTTGCGGTTCCGTGCCTTTGTGGGTATGCCCCAATGCGGATCTCCGTAAAAGAACAAAAGCGGAAAACCACAAGCAATGAACACTATAGATTGTAGCCCTATAGGGCGCAATCGGCTGTCATCTTGGATTTTGGGGGAGATCCAGGGTTGGCAGCGAAACATACATTGTCGGAGGCATTGAAGACCATCCGCAAAGCACGGGGGCTGAGCCAGGAAGCGTTCTCGGACGTGTCCAGCCGCACCTACATGAGTTCGCTGGAGCGCGACCTCAAGAGTCCAACCTTGAACAAGCTGGCCGAGCTGTGCGAGGTGATGGAAGTCCACCCCCTCACGCTGTTGACGCTGGCCTACGCGGGCAAGCACCCGAAGCGGGCCGATCAGTTGCTGGCGCGGGTGCGGCAGGAACTGGAGGCGGTGTTGAAGGCAAGCGACGAAGCGTAGCTGACCAGAGCTTGCAGCGCCGATCCGGCGCCAGCCGGTTCGGCCGTATCGAGGGGCGCCAAGCCGCGCGCGGCGGGGATGGGCCTTGCGCCGATCCCCCGGAGGCAAGCGCAGCGCGCAGCGCCAAAGGCGCGAAGCCGCGGGAGGGATTGGAGCCGAAGGCCGTGACGCCAAAGGTGGCACGGGGCGCAGCCCGCAAAGCCCGGTGGTGCACAGCACCGACCCGCCCTGCATTTGCATCTGCGAATTCAAGCCATGTCTTGCAGCCGCGTTGCTTCACGCCGAGCTGCAGGCGGGCCAGGCCCTGTCGGCCCTTGTCCTTGCTTTGCGCTGCATCAGCAGCACGGCGCCCCGCCGCGTGGGCGGGGCGCTGGCGGCCGTCAGGCCGCCTGGGGCTTGCTGCGCGACCAGATCAGGTTGTGCGTGCCGTCCTCCTCCTCGATCAGGCGGGCATAGACCGTTGCCGGAAACGAAGGATCGTCCAAAGTCACCGAGATGTACGCTCTTTCGGCCTTGCTGACTTTGCGCCACGCAGCACCGATGTCGAAGCCTGCCGCCTGCACGCGGAAATCGGGGGCGTGTTCGTTGTCCCCCTTGTCGTTGGGAACCAGCTTGGCCTTGACGTTGAGCGTCAGGGTACGCAGCGTGCCGGTGAAACCGTCTTTGTCCGCGGTGAAGGTGCCGATGGTTGCCATGATGAATCTCCTTACGGTTGAACAAGGTTCGCGCCCATCGCGTCCTTGTTGTGATCCGACCGGCGGAGGAAGGGCTCGCTGCACCGCTTGCGGGCGCAACGCAGTGGAGCACCTGGAAGACCCAATAATTTGCACCGCGAGGAATGCGCGCAGCGCAGGGGAAATTATTGGGGCAGGAAGGTTGCAGACATGAAGCCCGCGCCACCGCCAGGATTCACAACAACACAAGGGCGCCTTGGGCCGAACCACACCCCGCAAGGAGCCATGGCCAGCTCGGCGTCCCCGCACGACGGTTTCAGCGACACGCCCCTTGACACAAGCAAGGCCTCCCCAACGGCTGGCGGGAGTGCCCTCTCCCATGCAGGCGGCCATGCTTGCAGCGCGGTGTGGAGCCCCAAGCAAGGCCGGTGTGTCCGTGAACCGTCCTTCGCGACACGCAGACAACGAGCTGCCAGCGTCGAGGACGGCACGCATTCCCGCAACTTGCCGCAGCAAGCCCCGGCGTACCCACCGGGCACTGCCCATGCGGCGGGACACTGGCCCGGCCGATCCGGCATTGCCGGTTCGCCGGTATCGAGGGGCGCCAAGCTCAGCGCGGCGGGGATGGGCCTAGCGCCGATCCCCTGGAGGCAAGCGAAGCGCGCAGCGCCGTAGGCGCGAAGGCGTGAGGGATTGAAGCCGAATGGTCGTGATGGCCAAGGCGGCACCGGGCGCAGCCCGAAAGGCCCGGCGGCGCACGGCGATCCGTGGTGTCCTGACGGGCCAGCAGTGCAGGTGATCAAGGTCGAGGTTCGAACCTTCGAGCCTGGAGTAGATTCTGGAACCCAGCCCGAGAACGAGAGGAAGAGGTGAGTGCTCCGTTTTTTGACCTACTGCGTACCCGCGTCACGAATGCCATCAGCGAAGCGAAAGCCGCAGCGTCGGCGATTGATCACCCCGGTCTGGCTGGTGAGTTTCGGGAGATCGCCGCGCGCCAGCTCGTAGAGCCATTTCTGACACAGAGTTTCCGATGCGGAACGGGGAAGATCGTGGACACGACGGGGCACGTAACGAGACAGATTGACCTTGTCATCTACAGCACTCGATACGCTCCCGCGTTCATGCTCTACAACGATAAGTCGCTCTTTCCCGCCGAGTGCTGCAAGTATGCGTTCGAAGTGAAGAGCACCCTGACCGCGTCGACGATCCGAGAGGCATTGGAGGTTGGAGGCTCAGTTCAGAAACTGAAGCGATTCCCCACCATCACAAGTACCGGGGAGGTGACGTATGCCTACGAAGGACTCGTCACCGTGCTACTCGCCTTTTCAAGCGACATCCAGGGCGACGAACTGGAACGCTTTCTTCAGTACGAGACCTCTCCCAATCCGCGCTTCACCGCAATCTTGGTGCTCGACAAGGGCTACTGGGTGCACTTTTCCAACGGTCGAGGATGGTCCGGCGCGACGTTGAACGAAGTGCCTGATGCAGCCTCGTTCTATGCCATGTTCATCGCGGGGATGACAAACACGCTGGTCGGAGAAGAATTGTCGTGGCGCTCTTTTCTGCCTGGGCACTACATGATGCCGCCGCACTTCGGTCAACGAGACTACGGGCCGTCGCGCCCAGGAGTCCCCCTCGAGACTCCGGAAGCGCCTCCCAAGGGGTGACATCGCTCAGGCGGAATCCTTCGAGAGATCTTCGCGATGGCTGGATTCGAGGGCCTTGTGCGATCGCTCGCTGAGTGCCAGCAGCTCACCATGCAGCGATGTGAATTCGGCTTCCATGCGTTCGTCGCTGGTATTCCAACCCGCCACGACGTGCGCCGCATCGAGTATCAGCGAGGCGGCAGTAACAAGGTACGCTGGAATGCTGAAGCGCACGATGCTGTCACCGATAGCGACGGCCTCGCCTTCATCGTCGAGTCGAACATAGTCGTCCAAGGCGTTGATGGAGCCGTGGCTGTGGCGAGCGAGATTCCTATAAATCGTTCTGTAGCTGTCGAGCATGCCGGCTTTTGATGCCCAGAACTGGGCGTCGAACCAGGACTGTGTTTCGGACAGTTGAGCGACGGCCTCATCAAGCACTTCGTTCGTGAGGTCAGGCGGTCGCGAACCGAGGTCAAGCTGTCGTAGCGACTGAAAAGCCTTGCGCGCCTCTCCGGCGCCCTGTTTGGCCAGCTTCTGGGCGGCGAGCGGATCCGCGTGAAGCGCGGAGAAGACGTAACCTTGCTCATGCAGGACACGCAAGACCGAGGCGGCCGGCTCGCGCAGTCCGCAGTTGGCCAGCCGATTCACCGCTTGGAAGTCGCGGTACATGCGGAATGCCAGCACATATAGCAGTAAGCGATCGTCGTCCGACCGTGCTACGCGCTGACGGGTCAGAACCGTCGCGGCCAGCCTGTCAACGCGTCGGGCAAATTGAAGAATCTCGGCGATCAATAGATCCACCGCTGGTGAGACACCATCAAAGGCTTGGGACATTTGCGCATTTTGACCGCGAGATCACGCGGATCTGTGCTCGTGTTTTATGTACCAACGTGATGGCCGGGTGAGTCGTCCAAAGCCTTTGACGATTCGAGTCATCAAGAGCAGCGCGGCAGTTTGGCTATTGACCGGGCGCGGCCACCGCCGCGCCCGGATTTTTTGAGTCCACCGGCCCGAGGGCACAACGCCCTCGGGCCGGTGCTGATCGCCGCTACTCCTTCGTCTCGATGATCCACCACACGGCTCGCGCCAAGGCGCGACCCGTGATCGGGTGAATGTCCGTGAGGTCGGCGCGAAGTCCAGCCCGAGGGCGGGCGGTAGCCGCGCATGTCACCCTCGCCGTGCCAGCGGCGGCCGCGCACCGTGCCGGGCGCGTAGATCGCCGCCATGCGTGGGTGGCTTGGAGTCTTGCTGTCAGTGGGCATGGTCTGGCTCCTTGCAAGCCAGCGCCCCGACCGGGGCCGGGGCGCTGCTCTGCATCGAAGGTCAAGCGGCCAACGCCTCGGCCTGCTCATGTGCCACGGTGGCAGATGCTTCCGTGCCGTCCGGCTCCGCATCCTGCGGGCCTTCTTCCTTGAAGATGGCAGGCATCCAGCCCGTGCCCTCGGCCAACCGCTCGGCTTCGCTGGCAATGTCGGCCTTCTTGAGCTTCGCCAGCCGGTTGACGCTCTCGGGCGCGAACTCGCCCACAGCTTGCAGTGTCACGGCCTTGGAAACATGCTTGAAGTAGCCTTCGGCAGTGGGCTTCCACCATGCAGCCATGTCGAGACCTACGGCCTGCGCCAGTTCCTCGCCCGGTTGCTTCCGCGTGGCGCGCGGCGTCACCACGTCCACCGTCGCCGCCACGCACACGGCCAGCAGTTGGACCAGTTCGCCCTGCTCCATCGCCAGCAGCGCGGCGAACAATGCGGCGCCGTCCTCGGGCAGCTTGCCGCCCCAGGCTTCTTGCAGTTCGCGCAGCGCCACGGCGGCAGGCGATTCCGGCCAGTCCGGGGCCATGCCTTCGAGCCGGTCCTGCACCGTGAGGCGCACACCCAGCGGGAGAGAATTGCGGCTGGGGCCGTAGTGGCTCCCCTGCAGAACCGTCTGCACCATGCCGTGCACCAGCGCGGCCAGCGCCACCTGCGGATGCCGAGCCACTTCGATCTGCAGCGCGGCGGTGCGGTGGGCGCTCAGGCGCTGGGCGAGCCGATCGGAGACATAGGCCTTGGTCGTGTCGTCGGTGTCCTCGCCCTCGCCGCCCTCGTCTTCGCCTTCCGCGTTGCCGAAACCCCGCCGCAGCTTTTCCAGCGTGCGCAGCGCCTTGGCTTCGGCCTCTCTCAGCAGCCCGCGATGGATCACGGCCTCCCCGTTGCGATCGATGGTGACGATGGCACCGGACGCCTCCTTCACGCCCGCGCTGTAGTGCAGCAGGCCATCCTCCAGCGCCTGCAACTGCTCGCCCAGGCGCTCGCCTTCCTCCTGCAAGGCTTCGGCCTTGTCCTCGTCGTCTTCCTCCATGGCCGCATCCACGGCTTCACCGATGGCCTGCATCCTGGCTTGCAGCTTCTCGATGCGCTGCGCTTCGCGCTTGTTCGGTTCGCGGCGCTCCCTCGGGGCGCGCTGGAAGGCTTGCAGGTCGGCATGGGTCATGGCGGGCGTGACGTCCACCCAAGCCCAGCGTTCCGCCCTCACCTCGGTGGCAATGCCTGCCAGCTTGTCTTGCGCCAGCCGCTCCAGCAAGGCGGCATCATCGAGGTACACCCCCGCGTCGTCCTCCGCGAACAGGTCGCGGCGGATGCCGCCGCCTGCGGCTTCGTAGGCATCCAGCCCGACGAAGCGCGCCAGCGGATGCCGATAGGCGTCAATCTCGCGCTCGGTCAGGCGCTCGCGCAAGGCGGACGGACTGCGCTGCCACTGCGGCGCATCGTAGAACGCGGCGTCCTGCATCGCAGGGTCATCGGTCACGGCCAGTGCCATGAGTTGATCCAGCGTCACGGCATCGGCGCGGTAGTCGGCCATCAGGCGCGGCGACACGTTGGCGAGCTTCAAGCGGCGCCGCACCACCAGCGGCGTGACGGCGAGGTCGGCGGCGATGTCCTCGATGGGACGGCCCTCGGCCACTAGCGCCGCGAAGGCCTCGAACTGGTCGGCCGGGTGCATGCTGGTTCGCTGGATGTTTTCCGTGAGGCTGGCAGTGCGTGCCGTGCCATCGGCCACCAACAGGCAAGGCACCTGCCAATCCTTGGCGATGCGGTGCTTCTTCGCCAGCAGCTTGAGGGCTGCGAGGCGGCGGCCACCAGCAACCACTTCGTAATGCTCGCCATCGGCGGCCAGGATCACGGTCAGGTTTTGCAGCAGCCCCACGCGGGCGATGCTGGCGGCCAGTGCATCGACCGATGGACCTGCGGTCTTGCGCACGTTGCGGCGCGAGGGGCGAAGCTGCGACAGCGGCACCAGGCGCATGTCTTGCGAGGGCTGCGCCGGGGTGACGGTGTGCAGGGCTTGGGCTTCAGTGTGGGTAACGGCGTTCATGGTGATCTCCAATCGAATGAAACAGACAGGGAATGGAGGGGAAACCGCCCCTCCGGCGGGGAAAGGGTCGGGAAGGGGTCAGGCCTTGAGCTGGCGCATGCCATCGGCCAGCAGCCACAGGGCGCGGTTCAGGCGGATATCCGAATCAATACCCTGCACGGGGCGGGTTTGCTGGCGGCGTCCGTTGGCGCTGCGTCCATGCAATCCGCCCTTTGTGAGGTTCTCTTGGGTGCGGTTGAACACCGACCACAAATCCGGGCGGCGATCCTCGAAGCGGCGCGGCATCAGAATCTGAGACTCGGTGACGGGCGCGGGCTTGTCGGGGTCGTCGTACTTGAGAGCCAGCGCAGCGCGGGCGAATACTTCCGATTCGCCATCGTCCAAGGTGATGCCGCGCATCAGGTCACGCGACTCCTTCACACGGTCAAAGCCGCGCAGCACCTCGAAAGCGCCTTCAATGACTTGGCCCGCCACGTCGCCTTTGTGGGGCACGCGCACATCGGCGAAGGTGTCGCCACACACCAGCCCATTGGCACAGATAAATCTGAATTGCCCGGCCAGCATCTGATAGCTGCTCGTGCCATCGTGCGAGTTCAGCAGCACGATTTCATTGGCTTCCGCGCCATTGATTTGGCTGGCATGGCGCAGCCGCAGTAGGTGCTTGGTGAAGTCGCGGCGGTCTTCACGGCGCACGCGGGTCTGGCACACCATGAAGGGCTGGAACCCTTCTTTCCGAAGCTCCGTCAAAACCGTGGCCGTGGGGATGTAGCTGTACCGCTCGGAACGGCTCTCATGCGGGGCGTCCGCGAAGATGGACGGGGCCACCCTGCGAATCTGGTCATCCGACAGGGGATGGTCGGAACGCAGTGCGGGGGAGTGGGAAGCGAAACGGGATGCGAGCATGTCTTTCTCCTGGCTTGGCTGTTGAAGAAAACCGCACACCGGATTCCTAGATTCGGAGCCCAGCCTTTCGGCTGTTCGGTGCGGTCGGCACGAAGAACCCGGTTGGCCTCGTTGCCACCGTCTTTCCTGAGTTCATCGCCCGCGACGGTCAGGAGCGCGCGAACGGGTGCCGTCAAGGAGGCAAGCGCAGGGTGGGTGCGGCCCGCAGGCGCAGCTGAGGACACGGCCCTGCGCGCCTTGATGGCGCACGGGCGCGGGCTACAGTCGCGAGCAAGGTGATGGAGTCAGGAAAGACGGCTGAACCAGGCAACGGCCCCTTCCAACGCCGACCACACGGCAAGCGAAGCGCGCAGGCCCGAAGCTGGAAGCAGGGCCGGAGGCGTCAGCCGAGCGGAGCGAGGGACGATCGAAGCCCGCATGGGGCGAAACCCCGCAGGGGGTTCGATGCGCTACGCGCACGAGAGCGCGACCGGCCTTCTCCCAGGTGGCCGGGGACGCCCGTATCCCCTGCAGCAACATCCCCGTGGACTGCCACCGTTCGCGGCATCGGCACAATGGTGTCTGCCATGGACCCACGAGAACTACGAGACGATGAACTGCTTGCCCAGGCCCGCGAATGGCGACAGCGGGCACTGCGCGGCGAGCAAGAGGCGCGCGGCTTCGCGCACGAACTGGAATGCGAAGTGCGTCGGCGCTTCCCCCGGAACGAGGTACCGCAAGAGCTGCCGCAGATGCGCCTGCTGGGCGCCCTGCGCAAACCGCCCCGCGGCGCTGGAAGCCCTGGTGAACGCCCCAGGGCTCGGAGAGCAAAAGGGGCATAACGCCCCCAGGCCAGGTCAGACCACGATCCGACCGGCCAGCCGCGCTTCGCGCGCGTAGGCGCTCAGGCGCTTCTCCGCCCGGAAATACAGGTCACGCTCGATCGGCAGGCCCAGCCGCCCGCGCACCCAAGCCAGTTCGGAAAGGCTGATCCAGCCCATCTCGGGCATCCCCAGGCCCAGATCGGCCAGGCCGAATGCACGATCCCCCTCGCAGTCATCGGGGTCGATTTCGGAAATCAGCCAGGTCGCGCCGGCGTCCGGCGTGAACAGCTTGACCACGGGAGCCGGATCGAAGTCCGGGTTCTGCAAGGATTCGCGGCCATTGGCCAGCAGCAGCGCGCGCTGCTCGTCGGTGATGAATGCGCAGTTCATGGTGAACTCCTGAAGGATGCCGGGCGGAATTGCCCAGCCCTTCCGGGTCACGGCGCAGCGCAAGCTGTCAAGGGTCCACGACGGCCGCAGGCCGCAAGCGTGCAAGCACGCGCCGCCCTTGACCGCGAGCACGCCGTGGCACGATGAAGGGACCAGCAAGCCGCCACACCCTACCGCCCAGCCACCCTGGTATTGGCAAGCGAAGCGCGCAGGCCCGGGTCATCCAGCCGGGCCGGAGGCGTCAGGGATCAAAGCCGGACGGCCGCGATTCGGCACGAAGCGCGGGGCGCAGCCCGCGAGCCCGACGGCGGCACGCCGCGACGCCAACAGTTGACTGAAAACACGCAGGTCAGATCACGTGATAATCTTTTGCTCGGGTTTCCGTCACCTGCCGCACGCGCCTTTCGAGGTACGACGAAGACGGAGTAGCAGCGCCTTCCCGAATCATGTTTGATCCCTTGGGCGGCCCGCAAAGCGTGCACCGGACCAACACTCGAAAGAGATCGACATGGATACCTCGACCCTCAAGGTGTTCGCGCAGCGTTTGCGTGCACACCTCCAGCAGCTTGGCATTTCCTTGAAGCACGGCCAGGCACTTGATCTGACCGCAGCCCTCGCTGGCCTGCGGAACTGGCCCGAAGTCAACGCATTTCCTGCGCGCGTGGCCGCCGTATCGTGCGACAACGAGGCATGCCAGCGTTTGGCAACTCGGATGGCCGGCCGGTATGGCAAGACATTCTCCGTGGAGGACCTGCGGCACGCGCTCGAGGCGCCTCTGCCGGACAAGCCGCGCAAGAGCGTCAAGGCGCAAGACACCCTGACCCAAGCATCCGACCCTGCCGGGGGGAAGGTGCTGAAGTACGTGGAGGTCAGCGAGGAAACAAGAGAGCCGACAGGCCGTAGTGCTTCGTTCTTGGGCGTTGAGTTCCAGGCGCTGCAGTATTCCGACCTCATCGACCAAAAGCTCGACAAGGTCGTCATCCCCCTGCGCTGGAAGAATGCCCGGGTGCTCGAAAGCACGATTCCAGAAATCACCGTCGATACGTTTGCTGGTGGCAGCACGGTGCTGGAGAGCAACTATTCCTCAAAGACCATCGGCTTGGTCAAAGGAGGCTGGCTGCCTTCCGGGCTGGCTCTGCAGGACGACATGATCGTCATGCCAGATCGTTGCACCATCAGCGAGCTGTTCGGTCGTTTTCGCGACGGCAAGAAGACGGACGGCGCAAACGACGATTTCCTCGATCTTTTTGCGGGCCAACGTGTTCGCATCAATCCATTGCTCTTTGCACTGGAGGGCAACCTCAAGAAGAACCCGACTCCTGAGGCCGTCGAGCAGCAGTTCGAGGAGGCATGCGCAAAGATCAATGCCGCGCTGCCCATGGCGGAGTTGGTTCCGGCAGGCAAGGAGAGCTTGCGCGGTGTCGTGGGCATCGTCGACGACACGCAAGCCGGAATGGCGCGCAAACAGGATTTCCTCGCCCGGCTTGCTCCGAAGCTCCTGGCACCCGTGAGCGCACGCCGACTTCCTGCTGTTTGGGAAGAAGTGCTGGCAACCGCCGACGAGTGCAACGTTCCGAGGCGGTCGCTGGTGGTTCTTGCCGCCCTCAGTGCTATTTCCGTGCCGAACGGGAGAAGCCCGGCAAAGAGGTTGTTGAAACTGACGGAGCCCAATTACTCGGCGGAATTGGCCTACAACGCTCTCGCCGACCTGCGCTCCCTGGAAGTCCTGATGCACCTGTTCGCGCTGTTCCCCAATGAGCGGATCTTGCTATGCACCGGCGACAAGGATCTGGCGCTTTTCTGGGCAGGAATCAGGGCGTCGGATTTCAACTGGCGCAGCAGATACTTCCAGGCCAAGTTTTCGCCCGTGGAGGCATTGCTGCCCAACGTGCTGCCGGAGCGAATGGCTTCCTACTTCAATGAGGAAGAGGCCCCTCTGGAAACCTAAAGCGGTCGCCCCTCGCTTGGTGCCGGTGGCAAGTGAGGGGCTGCGCCCGGCTTGACCAGCGCGTGGATGATCGGCGCCCCACGGAACTCACACATCTGAGAGTCGCCGTGAACAAAGATCGCATCGAATACCGTGAAGGCGCCCAGATCCATCAAGATGGGCGCCAGATGCGATGCTGCCCGGGTGTAGTTGACGGCCGGTAGCGGCCAGTTGTCATAGACGATCAGCCAATTCGTGCGATAGCGAACGAAGCCATTGGCCGTTGCCTTGGGAATCTTCTCCTTGACGTAGTGAGCCATTGCTGCGGCCCATTCGCGCTCCGGTGAATCTCCCCCCCAGCCGCAACCGGGAGCATCGGCCTCGATTTCATCGCGGAGTTGTGCCGCTGTTTTTCGAGGCTCTCCAGGCGTAGCGCGGGGCGTGAAGTAGACATCCGGCCCCAAGCCTTGCTTTGCACGCAGAAAATCAGCGCGCGCGACATTCTCCGGAACCGCTTCCGTGTGCTCGATCCCAACTTCACCGCCCGCCATGGCCAGCACGAAGTCCGGTTTGTCGGAGTGGATTAAGGTCAGAGGAAACGAAAGCCGTTCGATCGGCAACGTCGCCAGTAGATGCGCTATACAGTAGCGCTCTGCATGGTGATTCGTGCGCCCCTCTGAGCGCGCGGGAACATCAATATCCAGTTCGGCAAGCCCGCCCCTCAGCTCCGTTGGCGTGTTCGCCCGCAAGATAATTTCCGGCATCGAGTCACCCCTGCAGCCTGGCCTTCGCCTCCCGCTTGCCGATTTTCAGCACTGCCTGGATGCGCTCCAGCTGCGCCGCACGCGGAGTGACTTTGCCGCTCTCCCATCGGCTCACCGAAAGCATGGAAGCCTCCAGCAAAGCCGCCATGGCCTGCTGAGAGATGCCCAGCTGCTCACGCTTGGCCGCCAGCGCATGTGCATCGAACTTGAAGCGGCGCGCGCGACGTACCGGCGCATCAGTGCCCTCCGGTGCCGCATCTTTGCCAGCGCCATCCTGGCGGGCCACGGTCTTGAGCACAGCCTTCAACTGCGAGGTCAGCGCCTTGACATCTCGCCTGAGCGCCGCGATCTCGGAGCGCTGGGCAGTCACCGTCTTGCGCAGGGCTCCAGCGTCCGCCTTGATCTCCTTGCGCGTCATGCGCAAGACCTCGGCCCGAAACGCATCAGAAAAGGCAGTCATCGTTCACCCTATGCGATGAATGGTACGAAGGGCGGTTGCCCTATGGGCAACCGCCGCGAGGGTGAGCAGCTTACTTGCCGGCCTTCTCGGCCTTGCGCTTGGCGGCCTTGGGGTCCACCACGGCCTTGAACTTCGCGCCGGCCACGAACTTGGGCACGGTGGATGCGGGGATCTTGATGGCGGCGCCCGTGGAGGGGTTCTTGCCGGTGCGCGCGGCGCGCTTGGCGGACTTGAACGTGCCGAAGCCGACCAGTTGCACCGCATCACCCTTCTTCACGGCGGTCTGCACAGTTTCGATCAGCGTGTCGAGCACGGCATTGGCAGCAGCCTTCGATAGATCGTTCTTTGCAGCCAAGATTTCAACGAGCCCCGGCGGCCACCCAAAGTGCTCCACTTATGGCCACCCAAATTGCTCCACCTGACCAGTGGTGACCTGATGCATTGAGCTTGGCATGTTGGTCGCCCGCTGGCCGACAGGCAGGACGTTACTTTCACCCCCTCACCAACGAGGGGACCACCGGAGTGAACGTCTTGAAGCCACACTTGCAAACCACCATATGGACGCTGCTGGAGGCCAACGCCAGCCAGCGAGAGATCGAGCGGGTCACAGGTATCTCCCGTCACACCATCCGCGCCTACCAGCAACGCTTTGCGGCCGAACGGGCAAACTGCCCCGGGGTGGCCACCGGCTCTGAGGCGGTGGCCAGTCAAACTGCCCCACCCCGGCCACCGGCTCCTGCTGTTGCCCCTGCGCCACTGGCCTCCTCCCTGTGCGAACCCCACCGTGAGTTCATCCAGGCGCAGTTGCGTCTCAAGCGCAACGCCATGGCCATCTTCCAGGACCTGGTCGACCAGCACGGCTTTGCCGGCCAGTACAACTCCGTCAAACGCTTCGTGGCCCGACTGCGCCAGAAGGAGCCCGAGCAGTTCGACCGCCTGAGCTTCCTGCCCGGCGAGGAGATGCAGGTCGACTACGGCGAAGGCGCTCCCACCCGGGTGCCGGGTTCTGATCGGTACCGCAAACCCCGCCTGTTCGTGGCCACGCTGCGCTACTCGCGGGCAAGCTTTCGCTGCGTGGTCTGGAAGTCCAGCCACCAGATCTGGGCCGAGCTGCACGAGCGGGCCTTTCGCTTCTTTGGTGGTTGCCCCCAGTACGTGGTGCTGGACAACCTCAAGGAAGGCGTCATCACGCCCGACCTGTACGAACCCGAACTCAACAAGGTCTACGCTGCCACCCTGGCGCACTACCATGTGGTGGCCGACCCAGCCCGGGTACGCGACCCCAACCGCAAGGGCACGGTCGAGCACGCTATCGGCCACACCCAGGCCACGGCCTTGAAGGGCCGGCGCTTCGAGTCCATCGAGGCCCACAACGAGTTCCTGGCGCACTGGGAGAAGAACTGGGCGGCCAAGCGCATCCACGGCACCGAGCGGCGCCAGGTGCAGGCCATGTTCGAGGAAGAACGCGCCTACCTCAAGGCGCTGCCGCTGTTGGGCATGCAGTATTTCAGCGAGGTCGAGCGCACGGTGTGCGATGACAGTTGCGTGCGCGTCGCGCACAGCAGCTACGCCGCGCGCCCGGCGGCCATCGGATCGAAGGTGCTGGTGCGCATCTACGCCCAGCGCATCGAGATCCGTGAGGCCAGCACGGGCGATCTGCTGCGCACCCACCCCAAGGCCGAGCGTCCTGGCTCTGTCGTGCTGCCCCAGGACGAGCGGGTGTTCAACCCCTCGCGCGAGACCCGCTACATCCTGCGCCAGGCCAGCGAGATCGGCGAACATGCGGCCCGTCTGTGTGAGCTGCTCTTTGCCATCGAGGGGCGGGTCGGGCAGCGCAAGCTCTGGGGCATCGTGGCTCTGGTGCGGCGCTACCCGGCCCACTGCGTCAACGCCGCCTGTGCCCAGGCCCTGGAGCAGGGCATCTACAGCTACAAGCGCGTGCTGGCTTTGAGCGAGGGTCTTTTTGCCCAGGCGCTCGCCGCCATTGAAGCCCATGCCAGCGGTGACAACGGCGCGGTGCTCACCACCCCAGAGCTGACCCAGCAGCACGGGCTCATCCGCGATGTCGATGAGTACGGTGATCTCTTCGCGCACGCCGCAGCCACGGCCACGGCAACCGTATCCAGTACCACCGCTGCCACCACCACCGCACCGGGGAGCCTGGCATGAACCTGGCCGAGATCGAACGCGCGCTGCGCGAATTGCGCCTCTCGGGCATTGCCGAGACCCTGTCGACCCGCGTGATGCAGGCCCAGGCCAGCCAGGAGCCGTTCCTGGAGACCTTCGCCGCCATGCTGCAAGACGAGCTGGACCGGCGCCGAACGCGCCTGATGGAGCGCCGCTACAAGCGCTCGGGGCTGGATGAGAAGGTCACGCTGGCCGACTTTGACTGGCGCTTCAACCCCAAGCTGCCCAGATCGGCCTGCTTTGAGCTGCACACGCTCAAGTTCATCGCAGAGGGCGCCAATGCACTGATCGTGGGCAAGCCCGGCACGGGCAAGAGCCACTTGGCCAAGGCGGTGGCCTACCAGGCCACGCTGGCCGGTCACGATGTGCGCTATCTGGAGGCGGACACCGAGTTTGGCCGCTACGCGCTGGGCAATGCCACCGAGCGGGGCTCACTGCTCAAGGAGTGGGTGCAGCCCGACCTGCTGGTCCTGGATGACCTGTTCCTGGCGCGGCGCATCAGCGAGCACGCCGCCGAGGTGTTGCAGGCCATCGTGCACCAGCGCTACAAGTTGCGCAGGTCGATCGTGGTGACCTCCAACCGGGTGGTGCAGGACTGGGGTAAGTATCTGGGCGACGCCACCATGGCCACCACCATCCTGGACCGCCTGATGCACCGCTGCGCGATGCTGGAATTCGAGGGCAAGAGCTACCGCCTCAAGGAGGCCGCCGCGCGCATCGCCATCAGCCCTGAAGCCTCATAATTCGACCGTCCTGCCTGGAGCAGTTTGACCGGCCACAAGTGGGGCAGTTTGGGGTGGCCATCGGGGCAACGAGTTCGGCACGATTCATGACGATGATTCAGATTGATAGGTGATCCGCAATTTATACCCGATGCCAATACTCCCGCATGGAAAGCCGATCAGTGCGATTGCATGGTCGTCCGCGCAGCAGCGCAATGCACACTCCGCTAGTGCGTCCCTTCAAGCGTGGAAGTTGCATCTACAGCGGCAGCCACATGGATACCTGCCACGCCCATCTACGCCGCTCTATGCCCGTGCGGGTTTCATCCGCGTTGCTATCTCCGGAAAATTTCCCCATGCCAACTCGGCAACCTCTGCCACGGCGAGCATGTCGGGAGGACTCCATGAGCAACGCTAGTCAATGGGTACTGGTCACGCGATGCGCCGAAGTCACTTGCTATAGCGAAAACGCCGTGTGCCACCACAGCGTCAAGGTGTTCGATCTGCGCGGGGGCCGCGAGCGCTATCAGCGAGGCGGTGCAGCATGACCGACGAAACGATCAACGCCGAACAGTGCGCCGAACTACTGCACTGTACGGAGCAGCGAATAGAGGAACTGACTCGTAGCGGCGAGTTGCCGGGGATGAAATTCGGCCGCGGCTGGATTTACGTGAAGGCCGACCTGCTGGCCTACATTGCCGACCGCGCCCGGAAGGAGGCAGAGGAACGGCGCCAGGACCTCAATGCCAGAAAGTCAGTTCCGCGCCTGGACATACCGATCAGGCCGCGGCGGCAGACGCCTCCACCGCTTCCTGTACCGGCCAAAGCCTTTGCGCAAGGTCCACGCCCCTGAAGCTGGCATAACGCTGGGCCATCACCGAACCCGGCTTCCACCCCATGATCTTGTTCAACTCTTCCAGACGGAACATATCGCGTCCGCCTGCGTCTTTCAGCTCCAGCCATCGGCATGTCGCCTCGTGTCTCAGGTCGTGTTCGTGCAGGTCAACAATGCCCATGTATTCGAAAGCGATCCTGAAACGGAACGACAGCCGCTGACTGGCCCGCGTCAAGCCCTTTTTGCCTTCCTCCACGCCTTCCTCTTCGAGGAACGGGAAAACCTGCGCGCCATGTTCAAACGGCGGCCGGCTCGCAAAGTATGAGGAAAGCGCCCGATGCACTTCGGGTCGCATGGGCACATCCCGAAAAGAAATCTTCCCGCGCCACTGCTTTGTCTCCTTGACGTGGATCACCTTGCTCTCCATGTCAATCTGGCCGCGGGTAAGCGTATAGGCCTCCCTGAGTCGCAGACCGGAATTCAGGATCAACAGATACAAGGTCAGCAACGCATCACCGCCCTTGAGTTCCAGGCCGCGCGCACGATCCGGCCGCTCATAGCCCGACAGCACCGACACGATCTTCTCGTGCTCCCCTGGCAGCAGGCGCCTGTCGCGTGCCACGTTCACCTTCACTTCGCCGCCCTTGGCCATCACCGCCTTGGCGTCGACATCGGAGTAGGTCGAGTAGCCCTTGGGGAGCAGCTTCACCGGGTTGCCGATCTTCACGTCCAAGTTGTGGCGCAGATACTCGTCAATGGCCCGGCTCAGTGCCTGAATGCGGTGCTTGATGGACGTGGGAGACAGGTTCTTTTCCACCTTCAGAAAGCGGAGATAGCCGGTCAGCCACTTGTAGTTGGCCTCCGAGAATCGCACCGACCCGACCTCGCGCGTCAGTGTCTTGAGCGTGAGAATCTGCGAAGGCGCTGCGAAACCGCTGTCCGACCACTCGCCAAGAATGCGCGACAAGCGCACGCCCTCGCCCGGGGATGTCGGCTGGGTCAGTTCTGCGGGCGGTGCGATGTCCGCGTGCTTCATCAGCTTCCACTGCTGGCCGTAGGCAATGGCCTCAACCTCGGTGTCAAAGGTGAAGTATTTGCGCCCGTTCGGAAGCGACGGGTGCCTCAGCCCTATTTCCCATTTCCCGGATGGTTTCAGTCGGGGTTTTGCCATGCGATCCTCCTAGACTCCATGACCTGAACAAGACGGATCATCGCATGATCTGATTGAGTTTCAGCCGCCATTTTGTGGCGTCTGTTGTCACTTTTCAGGCATTTCGAGGCATTTCAGAGGCATCGATAACTTCGTAAGTTATTGATTTATAAGGATTTACAAAATCATGCCTATTTACTCAATCGACTACAAGATCGAACTCATCCAGCGGGCGAACGAGCAGGCGGGGCAGGGTTTGCGCTGACCGAGAGCGCGTGGCGGGGGCGCACCCCGCCACGCATGAAACTCAAAGCGTTTCCGCCCCACCCAGGTAGGGGCGCAGCGCCGCCGGCACCGTGATGCTGCCGTCAGCGTTCTGGTAGTTCTCCAGCACGGCCACCAGCGCGCGGCCCACGGCCAGGCCGGAACCGTTGAGCGTGTGCACCAGCTCGTTCTTGCCCTGGGCGTTCTTGAAGCGGGCCTGCAGGCGTCGCGCCTGGAAGGCCTCGCAGTTGCTCACCGAGCTGATCTCGCGGTAGGTATTCTGCGCGGGCAGCCACACCTCTAGATCGTGCGTGCGGGTGGCGCCAAAACCCATGTCGCCCGTGCACAGGGCCAGCACGCGGTACGGCAGGCCCAGCTTCTGCAGCACGGCCTCGGCGTGGCGGGTCATGTCCTCCAGCGCCTCGTAACTTTTCTCCGGGTGGACGATCTGCACCATCTCGACCTTGTCGAACTGGTGCTGGCGGATCAGGCCGCGCGTGTCGCGCCCGGCGGAGCCGGCTTCCGACCGGAAGCACGGGGTGTGCGCGGTCAGCTTGATGGGCAGGTCGGCCTCGGCCACGATCTCGTCGCGCACGAAGTTGGTCAGCGTCACCTCGCTGGTGGGAATCAGGTACATCGCCGACTCGTCGTCGCCCTCCTGCCCGCCTTTCTTGGCGGCAAACAGGTCGGCCTCGAATTTGGGCAGCTGGCCGGTGCCGCGCAGCGTGTCGGCGTTGACGATGTAGGGGGTGTAGCACTCGGTGTAGCCGTGCTCCTGGGTCTGCACATCGAGCATGAACTGCGCGAGCGCACGGTGCAGGCGGGCCACCTTGCCCTTCATGACCACGAAGCGCGAGCCGCTGAGCTTGGCCGCAGTCTCGAAGTCCAGGCCCAGGGGCTCGGCCAGCTCGACGTGGTCTTTGGGCGTGAAGCCCAGCTCGGGCGGGTTGGCACCCAAGCCACCTTGCGGTGCCCAGCGGCGCAGTTCCACGTTGCCGTGCTCGTCGGCCCCCACCGGCACGCTGTCGTGCGGCAGGTTGGGCACGGCCAGCAGCAGGGTCTGCAGTTCGGACTGGATCTGGTCGAGCCGCGCGGCAGAAGCCTCCAGCGTGCCCTTGATTTCGCCCACCTCGGCCATCACGGCTTCGGCCTCGGCGTGCTGGCCCTTGCCCTTGAGCATGCCGATCTGCTTGGACAAGCTGTTGCGGCGGGCTTGCAGCTCTTCTGTCTTGACCTGTAAGGCCTTGCGCTCGTGTTCGAGAGACTGGAAGGCCTCCACATCGAGGAAGGACTGGGGGTTCTTGCGGGTCTGGAGGCGCGCCACGACCGCGTCGAGGTCTTTGCGCAGGAGGGTGATGTCTAGCATGATGCACCCGATTTTAGGCGGTGCGCCCACCGCCCCGGGAGATGGCCCGGCCCCCAGACACGCGCCGGTGCGGCACAATGTCGCTGCGGCAGCCCCGCCACAAGACAGATCTGAGGAGGACAGGTGCCATGAGCCAACTGGTTTCCCACGCCCATGTCCCCACCATGGTGCTGATGATCCTGATCATCTCGGGCGCCATGGCGGTGGCGGTGATCTATGTGGCCTGGGGCCATTCGTCGCGCGACAGCCTGCGCTGGTGGGGCTGGAGCATGACCCTGAACACCCTGGCGTTCGTGGCATTCGCCAACGTGTCGCCCGCGGCATCGGCCTGGCCCCTGGTGATGGGCAACGGCCTGATGGTGGGAGCCATGGGGCTGGCCCAACGGGCGGTGACGGTGTTTGTGGGCCGGCCATGGCGGGTCAGCTGGCTGGCGGCCCCACTGGTGGTGGCGGTGCTGGCGTCCTACCTGTGGCACGACCAGCCTGCGTTGCGCCTGCCGGTGGTGGACGTCGCCGTGCTGCTGCAGGCCCTGTGGCTGGTGTGGCTCGCCCTGCCACCAAAAGCACTCCGCACGCACTGGCCTGCCCGCATTCCGAGGGGACGGCGACTGCTCATCCTCGGCACAACGCTGATTGGCGCGCTCTACCTGCAACGACTGACGTTTGCGTTGATGCAGCATTTCTCGGCGCTGGACCTGACCACCCCCGGCCTGTCCCAAACGTTCAGCTACATGCTGGGATTGGTCGGGCTGGTGCTGTCCACGCTGGGTTTCATCCTCATGCACAAGGAGCGCGCCGAAGACCAGTTGCAACGCATGGCCATGCAGGATGCCCTGACCGGCACCGCCAACCGGCGCGGCGTGCTGGCGATGCTCGAACGCGCAGTCGCGCAAGCCACCCGCCAACGCACGCCGCTGAGCGTGCTGATGGTGGACATTGACCATTTCAAGCACGTCAACGACACCCACGGCCACCCCGTAGGCGATGAAGTGTTGCGACAGGTGGCCCAGCGCCTGCAGGCTCGCTTGCGTGGGCAAGACGTGCTGGGCCGCTACGGTGGCGAGGAGTTCCTGGTGGTCCTGCCGCAGACCGATGTGGCCGGCGCCCTGAAACTGGCCGAAATCCTCCGGCGGCGGGTGGCCGAGTCACCCCTGCACGTGGACGGGTTGCGCATCCCGGTGACGGTGAGCCTGGGCTTGCACAGCGGTGTGCCGGCGCCCGGCAAGGGGTCGGGTGCCGAGATGGTGGAGGCGGCCGATCGGGCGCTCTACCGTGCCAAGCAAAATGGGCGCAACCAGACCCAGTGCGAACCCAGCCACACCGCCGAGGCAACCGTTATTCGATCTTGAGCCCCTTGGGCAGCGGGAACTTGGTCGTTTCTTTGATGCCATCCAGGCTGCGCACCGACACCGCGCCCAGCGCCCTGAGGCGCTGCACCACCCCCTGCACCAGTTCCTCGGGCGCCGAAGCGCCCGCGGTCACGCCCACGCGGGTGCGGCCAGCGAACCATTCGTCACGCAACTCCGACGCATCGTCCACCATGTAGGCGGGCACGCCCAGGCGCTCGGCCAGTTCGCGCAGGCGGTTGGTGTTGCTGCTGGTGGGGCTGCCTACCACCACCACCGCATCCACCTGCCGACTCATCAGCTTCACGGCATCCTGCCGGTTCTGGGTGGCGTAACAAATGTCCTGCTGCTTGGGCTCGCGGATCTGCGGAAAGCGCGCCTTGACGGCCGCGGTGATCTCGGCCGCATCGTCCACGCTCAGCGTGGTCTGCGTGACCACGGCGAGCTTGTCGGTCTGGCCCGGCTGCACCCGGGCCACGTCGGCCACGTCTTCCACCAGGTGGATGCCGCTGTCGAGCTGGCCCATGGTGCCTTCGACCTCGGGGTGGCCCTTGTGGCCGATCATGATGAATTCGTAGCCTTCCTTGTGCAACTTGGCCACTTCCACGTGCACCTTGGTCACCAGCGGGCAGGTGGCGTCGAAAATACGAAAGCCGCGCCGCTCGGCCTCGCGCTGAATGGCCTGGCTCACGCCGTGGGCGCTGAACACCAGCGTGGCACCGGCGGGCACTTCATCCAGTTCTTCGATGAAGATGGCGCCGCGGGCCTTGAGGTCGTTGACCACGTGGGTGTTGTGCACGATCTCATGCCGCACGTAGATGGGGCGGCCGAATTTTTCCAGCGCTCGCTCCACGATCTCGATGGCCCGGTCGACCCCGGCGCAGAAGCCGCGCGGCTCGGCCAGCAGCACTTCCTGAACGGCAGCCATCAAAGCACCCCGATGATCTGGACTTCGAACTTCACCGGCTGGCCTGCCAGCGGGTGGTTGAAGTCGAACAGCACGGCACCATCCTCGCGCACCTCGCGCACGGCGCCGGCGTAGCTGCCCAGGCCGTCGGGCGTGGGGAACTGCACCACGTCTCCGGCCGCGTACTGTTCGTGCGGGTCCCCCAGTTCGTTGAGCAGCTTGCGCGCCACCCACTGCACCATCTCGGGCTGGCGCTCGCCAAAGGCCTCGCCGGCGGTCAGTTCGATCACCGTGTGCGTGCCCTCTTCCAGGCCGATCAGCCGCTGCTCGATGGCGGGCGACAGCTCGCCCCCGCCCAGGCTTAGCGTGGCCGGCTGGGCATCGAAGGTGTTGATGAAATCGCGCCCGTCCGGCCCCGACAGGCGGTAGTGCAAGGTGAGGAAAGAGCCGGCTTCGACTTGGGGCATGATGGAGGGTGTCAGACAAAACAAAACGCGATTGTAGAAAACGGGAGGAATCGCATGACCGCCATGGCCACTCCGTCCATGACATTGAAAGGGCTGCCGCCCGACACCCGGCCGCGCGAGAAGCTGCTGCAACGCGGCCCCGGCGCGCTCAGCGACGCCGAATTGCTGGCCCTGCTGCTGCGCACCGGCATCCAGGGCAAGAACGTGGTGCAACTGGCGCAGGAGCTGGTCGATCGCTTTGGCGGCATCGCCGGATTGCTGCACAGCGGTGCCGAAACCCTGAAGGCCGTCAAAGGCCTGGGCCCCGCCAAGCGGGCCGAAATCATGGCCGTGGTGGAGCTGGCCCGGCGCGCTCTGGCGCAAGAAATCCAGCAGCGGCCGCTGTTCGACAGCCCGCAAGCCGTGGCGCACTACCTGCAGCTGCACCTCGGCCACAAGCCGCACGAGGTGTTTGCTGTGATGTTCCTCGACAGCCAGCACCGGCTGCTGGCCATGGAGGAAATGTTCAGGGGCACGTTGTCGCAAACCTCGGTGTACCCCCGCGAGGTGGTGCTGCGCGCCCTGCACCACCACGCCGCCGCCGTGGTACTGGCCCACAACCACCCCAGCGGCACGGCCGAGCCCTCGCGTGCCGACGAGATGCTCACGCAAACCCTCAAATCGTCCCTGGCGCTGGTGGACGTGCGGGTGCTCGACCACTTCATCGTCACCGCCAGTGCCTGCCGATCGATGGCGGAGATGGGCCGGGTGTAGGGCCGGAAACCACAACCCTGCGCCTGCACCGGCTGGCGGCCTGCACGACAATATCGCCCATGAAAGCACACAGCCTGTCCGACCTCAAATCGCTCAAGAAAGCGATGGCGGCACGGGCTGCGCAAGTGGCCGCCCAGCGGGCCGCCGAAGAGGCTGCCCGGCGCGAGGCGCAGGAACGGCTGCACCGCGACCGGCTGCTGTTCGAGCGGGCGGTGGGTGTGGTGCAACGCCTGCCTCACCATGGCCGCCACGTGCCCTGGCGCGCCCCCTTGCTGCCGGTGCCAGCGCAGCGACAGCGCGACGAACAGGCCGTGATGCAGGAAGCCCTGAGCGACGAGTTCGACGCCGAAACCCTGCTGCACACCGACGAGCACCTGAGCTTTCGCCGCCCCGGGGTGGGGCCCGACGTGGTGCGCAAGCTGCGACAAGGCGACTGGAGCATCCAGGCCCAGGTGGACCTGCACGGCCTGCGCACCGACGAAGCCCGCGCCACACTGGCCAGCTTCGTCCGCGAAGCCCACAAGCACGGCCTGCGCTGCGTGCGGGTGGTGCACGGCAAGGGCCTGGGCTCGCCGGGCAAGACGCCGGTACTCAAGGGCAAAGTGCACAGCTGGCTGGTGCAAAAGGCCGAAGTGATGGCCTTTGTGCAGGCGCGCCCGGCCGAAGGCGGGGCGGGGGCGCTGGTGGTGTTGCTGCGGCCTTCGCCGCGGATGCCCTGAACGGCGCAACCGCGGGTCGGCGGACTCACGCCGGGGTGTTGCGCATCCAGTCGGCGGTCTGGAAGAAGCTCTGGTTCAAGCGCTGACGCAGGTCGGCCGGCACACCCGTGTCGCCCATGGCCTGGTCCATGCAGGCCAACCACTGGTCGCGCTCCAGAATGCCGATCTTGAACGGCATGTGGCGCATGCGCAGCCGTGGGTGGCCAAAACGCTCCTGGTAGTGCTGCGGCCCACCGAGCCAGCCACACAAGAACCAGAACAGCTTCTGACGGGCGTCGTCCAGGGTGGTGCCGTGACTGGCGCGCAGTTCGCGGTAGCCCGGCTCCAGGTCCATCAGGTCGTAGAAGCGGTCCACGAGTTGCCGCACGGCGACTTCGCCCCCGATCCATTCAAAGGGGGTGGACGGTGCGCTGTCGGTGCTGCGCGGCGGGGAGTCCTGTGTCTGCATGGATGTGTATTGTGCCCGGGGCGGCCTTACTTGGCTTCACTCGGCCGCCTGGCGCAGCGTGGCCACCACCGGGGTGCGCAGGATGCCGCGCAGCCCCCACCAGCCGGCGGCGAGCGCGAGCACCGCCCCCGCCATCGCACCGGCCAGCGGCACCCATGGCTTGACCACCCACTCGAACTCGAAGGCGTAGCGCGCCAGGGCCCAGCCCACCGCCACCGCCACCAGCGAAGCCAGCAAGCCCGCCAACAGCCCCACCCCCATGAGCTCGGCCCGCTGCACCTGCCGCAGCAGCGTGGACTGTGCGCCCACGGCCCGCAGGATAGCGAATTCGCGCTCGCGCTCGGTGCGGGTGGCCGTGACGGCCGCGAACAGCACCACCAGCCCGGCGGCCAGCGTGAAGCCGAACAGGAACTCCACCGCGCGGATGACCTGGCCCAGCACCCGCTGCACCTGGGCGATGGTGCTGCTCATGTCCACGTTGGTCACGTTAGGGTAGGCGCGCACCAGCGCATTGTCGAAGCCGGGTGTATCGGGCGCGCGGTAGGCGCTGATGTAAGTGACCGGCACCCCCTCCATGCGGGCCACCGGGAACATGGCAAAGAAGTTCACCCGCATGGAGCCCCAGTCCACCTTGCGCAGGCTGGTGATGGTGGCCTCGGTGGGCACACCGGCAATGTCAAAGGTAAGGCGGTCGCCCAGTTGGAGGCCCAGCGTGTCGGCCAGGCCGTCTTCCACACTGATGGCACCGACCTCGTCGGGCGTCCAGCGCCCGGCCACCACCTGGTTATGGACCGGCGCCTCGGCGCTGTGCGACAGGTTGAACTCCCGGTCGACCAGGCGTTGCGCGCGGTCGCCCTCGAAATCCTCTGGCACCACGGCGCGCCCGTTGACGGCGACCAGCCGGCCACGGATCATGGGGTACCAGTCGTAGTGCGTCACCCCTTGCTGGCGCAAGGTGGCCTGGAACGGTTGCGCCTGCTCGGGCTGGATGTTGATGACGAAGCGGTTGGGCGCGTCGGGCGGGGTGGCCTGCTGCCAGCTGGTGATGAGGTCGGTGCGCAGCAGCACCAGGAGGACCAGCGCCAGCAACCCCACCGAGAGCGCACTCACCTGCACCACGGCATAGGCCGGGCGGGCGCACAGCTGGCGCGTGGCCAGGCGCAGCCAGCGCGGCGCCGTGGACTCGTTCACCGACGCGCGCAACAGGCGCACCGCGCCGTAACTGACGGCGGCGAACACCGCCACCGCGGCAGCAAAGCCGCCCACCGCGATCAGGCCGAGCGTGAGGTCGCGGCTGGCAGCCAGCAGCAGCACCGCGAACCCGGCCGCCCCCAGCCCCAGCACCGCCAGCGACGCCGGCTTGAGGTTGCCCACCTCGCGGCGGATCACGCGCAGCGGCGGCACCTGCGCCAGCTGCAGCACCGGCGGCAGGCCAAAAGCCAGCATCAGCGTCAGCCCCACCCCCATACCGAACACCGCCGGCCACCAGCCCGGTGGCGGCAACGCCGTATGAACGAGCTCGGCCAGCAACCACACGAAGCCGTGGTGCACCGCGTAACCCAGCGCCACACCCAGCAGCCCGGCCAGGGTACCCACCAGCACGAAAGACAAGGTGTAGGCCCTGGCCATGGTGCCCTGAGACAAGCCGAGCACCCGCAGCATGGCGCAATCGTCCAGGTGGCGGGCGGCGTACACGCGGGCAGCAATCGCCACCGCCACCGCACTCAGCAAGGCCGCCAGCAAGGCCACCAGGTTGAGAAATTTCTCGGCCCGGCCGAGGGTCTGCTGCATCTCGGGCCGGCCGGTTTCAAACGATTCGAGCTGGGCACCGCGTACGCCCGCGCGCACGAGCTCGGCCTCGGCCCACCGGGTGTAGCGCTGCACCACAGCGTCGTCACCAGCCACCACCAACCGGTAACTGAGGCGGCTGGCGGGCTGCACGAGCCCGGTGGCGGGGAGGTCGTTGCGGTGGATCATCACCCGCGGGGCAAAGCTCATGAAACCCGCGCCCCGGTCAGGCTCGATGACGATGACACGGTCGATGCGGAAAGCCCGATCACCCAGCCAGAGCGTGTCGCCCACCGCCAGGTCCAGCGCCATCAGCAGCGGCTCGTCAACCCACGCGCTGCCCGGGGCCGGCACACCGGCAGCGGCCCCTTCGGCGGCCCCGGGTGCGGCGGCCACACGCAACTGCCCGCGCAAAGGGTACCCGTCGGCCACGGCCTTGAGTGCCACCAGCCGGGCGGCACCGCCATGGGCATCGTCGGCGCGGCCCATGGTGGGGAAACTCACGTGCTCGGTCAACTGCAGGCCCAGTGCACGGGCCTGCTCGGCAAAGGCAGGCGGGGCGGGCTGGTCGCTGCGCAGCACCGCGTCACCGCCGATGAGCTGGCGGGCGTCGCGGGCCAGGCCGCTCTGCAGCCGGTCGGCAAAGAACCCCACGGCGCTGAGCGCTGCCACCGCCAGCGCGATGGCCAGCACCAGCACCCGCAGCTCACCGGCGCGCCAGTCGCGCACGAGCGAGCGCCAACCCACCGACCAGAAGCTTGCCGTCACAGTAGTCATGCCGAGAGGTTAGCGCAAACCCTGATCCCGGCACCACCGCGAGGGTATGGGCCGACCGGCGGCGCCGTTGGCTCAGCGGCTTCAGCGGTTACAGCGGCTCACTTGGTGCCGAAGATGCGGTCGCCCGCGTCGCCCAGCCCGGGCACGATGTAGCCGTGCTCGTTGAGGCCCCGGTCCACCGCGGGCGTGTAGATCGGCACGTCGGGGTGGTGCTGGTGGAAGGTGGCAATGCCCTGCGGGCAGGTCACCAGACAGACGAACCGCAGCGACTTGGGGTGACACGCCTTGAGCCGGTCCACCGCCGCCACCGCCGAGTTGCCGGTGGCCAGCATGGGATCGAGCACGATCACGTCGCGCTCCTCCATGCCCGAAGGCATCTTGAAGTAGTACTCCACCGCCTGCAAGGTCTCGGGGTCGCGGAACAGGCCAATGTGCCCGACGCGGGCGCTGGGCAGCACTTCCAGCATACCGTCGAGGAAACCGTTGCCGGCCCGCAGGATGGACGCCAGCACGATCTTCTTGCCGTCGATCACACGCCCAGTGGTCCGCTCCAGCGGGGTTTCGATCTCGACCTCCTGCATCGGCATGTCGCGCGTCACTTCGTAGGCCAGCAGGGCGCTGAGTTCGTGCACCAGCTGGCGAAAGCTCTTGGTGGACGTGTCCTTGCGGCGCATCAGGGTGAGCTTGTGCTGCACCAGGGGATGGTCGATCAGGATGACCTGGGACTGTGCGGGAGTGTTCATGGCAATCGGGTGCCCGGGGCACGCAGTGGTTCGGCGATGGTTCTACAATGGACCGTATGCTAACGGCTGCGGCGCGGCCCACCGCTGGCCACGCACGCGTGGGCGCCCGTTACGGGGCCAGCGCCTGTGGCGGGCGCGGCGGCACCACGTCGTGCACCAGCCGCTGGGGATGGGTGAAACACAGGAAACGGTGGTGCGTGGCCCGGCCGATGGTGCACAGCCCCACCCGCTCGGCCACTTCCAGCCCCATCTGCGTGGTGCCACTGCGCGACACCACCACCGGCACCCCCATCTGGGCCGACTTGATCACCATCTCGCTCGTCAGCCGGCCGGTGGTGTAGAACACCTTGTCGGCACCGTCCATCTCGGCCGGGTCCTGCAGCCACATCCAGCCCGCAATGGTGTCGACCGCGTTGTGGCGCCCCACGTCCTCCACGAACAGCAACATCTCGGCGCCGCGGAACAGGGCACAGCCGTGCACCGAACCGGCCGACTTGTACACCGACTCCTGCTCGCGGATGGCCTTGACCACCCGGTACAGGTCCGACTGGCGCAGCTGCGCCGAAGGAGACAGGCGGATGCGGTCGATGTCGTCCATCAGGCCGCCGAACACGCTGCCCTGCCCACAACCGGTGGTCACCACACGGCGCGCGGTCCGCTCCTCAATGGCGTCGATGCCGTGCCGCGTCTTCACCGACGCGGCCCCCACGTCCCAGTCCACCGTGACCGATTCGATGTCGTGCACCGATTCGATCAAGCGCTGGTTGCGCAGGTAGCCCAGCACCAGCCACTCGGGGTGGGCGCCCAGGGTCATCAAGGTCACCAACTCGCGTTTATCCACGTACACGGTGAGGTCGCGCTCGGCCGGGATGGCGGTGGTGCGCGATTCGCCGAACTCGTTGACCACGCGCACCTCCCGCGTCAGCGGCGCACACGCCGTGGTCAGCCGCGGGAGGGGCGGCCGGAAGGCCGCGTGGTGGGGTTCAGTGAGCAACATGAAGGCAGATCATGCCTTGACCGGGGTGGTCGGTGTGGCAGTGCCCGACTTGACGCTGCGCACCGCAGGGATTTTGCCCGCCTTGATGTCGTCGTACCACAGCTCATGGTGCTCCTTGGCCCAGGTTTCGTCCACATAGCCGGTCTTCATGGCGTTGTAGGCGCCCTGCATGCCGATGGTGCCCATGTAGATGTGCCCCATGAACATCACCATCATGATGACCGCCGCGCTGGCGTGGATCATGTGGGCGATCTGCATGTCGGACCGCAGGTAGGCCATGCCAGGAATGACCTTGTCGAGCACCAGCCCCGAGGCCACGACGATGAGCCCGAACAGGAACACACCGGCCCAGAACAGCACCTTTTCGCCGGCGTTGAAGCGGTGCGACGGCACTTCGTGAGCGCCCAGCAGCCCCCCGCCCTTGACCAACCAGGTGATGTCTTCCTTGCGCGGCAGGTTGTCCTTCACGAAGGTGAGGATGACCACCACCAGCGACACCGCAAACAGCGGCCCGGTGAAGTTGTGGATGTTCTTGAGCGCGTAGGTGAGCCAGCCAAACAGCGTGGTGCCGATGACTGGCAGCAGGAAGAACTGCCCGAATGCCATGACGATGCCCGACACCGCCAGCGCCACGAAAGCGATGGCGTTGACCCAGTGGGCCGCGCGCTCGAACGCGGTGAAGCGCTCGATCTTGCGCCCGGTTTCTGCACCGTGCAGCTTGAGGGTGCCCTTGCTGGCGTAGAAGATCCCTATCGCCACCAGCACGATCAACATCAGCGAGCCGCCATAGGGCAGGATCAGGTTGTTGCGCACCTGCCGCCAGGCCTCACCGGCGTTGGTATAAGCCGAGCCCGGGTATTGCACAAAGGGCTGGATCAGCGTGCCGTACTCGGGGTACGGGAAGTTGGTCACCCCGGTCACGCCCTGCCCGACCTGGCGCCACATGGGCGCGTTGTTACCAGGCTGCACCTGGCCGCGCTCGGCGTTGGTCTGCTCGGCGTACTTGGGGTCGGTGCTGGCGTCGGGCGCGATCTGGAAGATGTTGGCGCTCTGCACGCCCGGCAGGGCCGCGGGGGCCTGGGTGGCAGCGGCGGCCGGCTCTGGGGCCGACTGGGCCTGGGCCACGCCCAAGGCGGCGGACAGGCCGCACACCATCGCCGCCCCAGCCAGCCAGCGCCGCCAGGGCACTGCGTCACGGGTGTCGCTGTGGGTCATGACAGACCTCCGTGTCATTGGGTGGAACGGGAGTACTCGTGCTGGCCGTAGGCCGCACGGGCACGCAGGTGCTGTTCCCAGCTGTTGCGGTCACCGGCCTGCCAGCCGGGTTTGGCGTACTGGCTCGCCCCCACGCCCTGGTAGGCGGGGCTGTCCTGCTTCACGCCAGAGGCGCCCAGCGTCTGCGGGCGGTCGCCACAGGCCGACAGGCCCAGGGCTGCGGCCAGCGCGGCCGCCACGGTCCAGGTGGTACGCATCATGCACCCCCTTTCGCGCTGCCGTAGGCGGTGCCCCAGCCCCACACCTCGGCGCCCTTGCCGCGCTGCACCACGCGGGTGCGGAAGATGTCGGCCACCACGTCGCCGTCACCGGCCAGCAGGGCCTTGGTGGAGCACATCTCGGCACAGGCCGGCAGCTTGCCTTCGGCCAGGCGGTTGCGGCCGTATTTCTCGAACTCGGCCTGGCTGCCGTTGGCCTCGGGGCCGCCGGCGCAGAAGGTGCACTTGTCCATCTTGCCGCGCACACCGAAGGTGCCCTGGCTGGGGAACTGCGGCGCACCGAACGGGCAGGCGTAGCTGCAGTAGCCACAGCCGATGCAGACGTCCTTGTCGTGCAGCACCACGCCCTCGTCGGTGCGGTAGAAGCATTGCACCGGGCAGACGGCCATGCAGGGTGCGTCGGAGCAGTGCATGCACGCCACCGAAATGGACTTTTCGCCCGGCACCCCGTCGTTGATCGTGACCACGCGGCGGCGGTTCACGCCCCAGGGCACCTCGTGCTCGTTCTTGCAGGCGGTGACGCAGCCGTTGCACTCGATGCAGCGCTCGGCGTCACACACAAATTTCATTCGTGCCATGTTGGTGTCTCCTTACGCTTTCTCGACGTTGCAGATGGTGGTCTTGGTTTCCTGCATCATGGTCACGATGTCGTAACCGTAGGTGGTGGCGGTGTTGACCGCCTCGCCGCGCACGATGGGCGCTGCCCCCTCGGGGTAATGCGCCTTCATGTCCACCCCCTGCCAGCGGCCGGAGAAGTGGAACGGCAGGAACACCGTCTGCTCGTCGACCCGGGGCGTGACCAGGGCCTGGACGTTGATGCGGGCGCCGGTGGGAGTGCTCACCCACACGCGCTCGCCGTTGCGGATGCCGCGCGAGGCCGCCGTGGCAGGGTTGATTTCCACGAACATTTCCTGCTGCAGCTCAGCCAGCCAAGGGTTGGAGCGGGTTTCCTCGCCGCCGCCCTCGTACTCCACCAGTCGCCCGGAGGTCATGATCAAGGGGTACTTCTCGTGCACCTTGTCGTCCACGTTCTTCTGCTGCAGCGTCTTGTAGAGGATGGGCAGGCGCCAGCGGTTCTTCTGGTCGTCGTGGCTGGGGTACTTGGCCACCAGGTCGGGGCGGATGCCGTAGATCGGTTCGCGGTGCTGCGGGATGGCATCGGGGAAGTTCCACACCACGGCGCGCGCCTTGGCGTTGCCAAACGGGTGGCAGCCGTGCTTCATGAACACGCGGATCATGGCGCCGGTCGGGTCGGTCTTCCAGTTCTTGCCTTCGGCCTTGGCCTTTTCCTCGTCGCTCAGCTCATTCCACCAGCCCAGCTTCTTGAGCAGTTCGTCGGTCAGCTCGGGGTAACCGGTGGTGATCTCTGCACCCAGCGAGTGGGAGCCGTCGGCCGCCAGCAGGCTCACGCCATCCTTCTCGACGCCGAAGTTGGCGCGGAAGTTACCGCCGCCATCCATCACGTGCTTAGAGGTGTCGTACAGGTTGGGCGAACCCGGGTGCTTCATCTCGGGCGTGCCGTAGCAGGGCCAGGGCAGGCCGAAGTAGTCGCCGGTCATGTCGTAACCGGTCTCCTTGTCCACCACGGTGCCCTTGCACTTCAGGGTCTTGATGTCGAAGGCGTGCATGTGGCGCATGTGGGCCTTCAGGCGCTCCGGGCTTTGCCCGGTGTAGCCGATGGTCCAGACGCACTTGTTGATCTCGCGCAGGATGTCCTCGGGCACGGGCTCGTCCATGCCTTTGACCTTCTGCAGCTTGATGTTCTTGACCAGCTCCTTCTCGAAGCCCAGCCGCTGCGCCAGCTGGTACATGATCATGTGGTCGCTGCGGCTGTCCCACAGGGGCTCGATCACCTTCTCGCGCCACTGGATGGAGCGGTTGGAGGCGGTGCAGGAACCGCTGGTTTCGAACTGTGTGGCGGCGGGCAGCAGGATGACCGTGCGGTTGGGATTGAGGTCTTCCGGCTTGCCGGGCATGGCGGCCATGGCGGCGGTGGCCGACGGGTAGGGGTCGATCACCACCAGCAGGTCCAGCTTGTCCATGGCGCGCTTCATTTCCAGCCCGCGCGTCTGCGAGTTGGGCGCGTGGCCCCAGAAGAACACGCCGCGCAGGTTGGACGCCTGGTCCACCGCTTCCTTCTCTTCCAGCACGCCGTCGATCCAGCGCGACACGGTGATGCCCGGTTTGGTCATCATCCCTTCGGCGTACTTGGACTTGATCCAGTCGAAGTCCACGCCCCAGGTGGCCGCGAAATGCTTCCACGAGCCGTCGGCCAGGCCGTAGTAGCCGGGCAGCGAGTCGGGGTTGGGGCCCACGTCGGTGGCGCCCTGCACGTTGTCGTGGCCGCGGAAGATGTTGGTACCACCGCCGCTCTTGCCCACGTTGCCCAGGGCCAGCTGCAGGATGCACGAAGCACGCACCATCGCGTTGCCGATGGTGTGCTGCGTCTGGCCCATGCACCAGACGATGGTGCCAGGGCTGTTCTCGTGCAGCATCTTGGCCACTTTGGCCACCTGTGCTTCGGGCACGCCACAGGCCTCTTCCACCGTCTCGGGTGTCCACTTGGCTAACACTTCCGCCTTCACGGCGTCCATGCCGTACACGCGGTCGTTGATGTACTTCTTGTCTTCCCAGCCGTTCTTGAAGATGTGGTACAGCACGCCGAACAGGAAGGGAATGTCGGTGCCGGAGCGGATGCGCACGTACTCGTCGGCCTTGGCCGCGGTGCGGGTGAAGCGCGGGTCCACCACGATCATCTTGCAGCCCAGTTCCTTGGCGTGCAGCATGTGCAGCATGGACACCGGGTGCGCCTCGGCCGCGTTGGAGCCGATGTACAGAGCGACCTTGCTGTTCTGCATGTCGTTGTACGAGTTGGTCATGGCGCCGTAGCCCCAGGTGTTCGCCACGCCAGCCACCGTGGTGGAGTGGCAGATGCGCGCCTGGTGGTCGCAGTTGTTGGTGCCCCAGAAGCTGACGAACTTGCGCAGCAGGTAGGCCTGTTCGTTGCTGTGCTTGGAAGAGCCGACGAAGTACACGCTGTCGGGGCCGCTGGCCTCACGCAGCGCGTTCATCTTGGCCACGATCTCGTTGTAAGCCTCGTCCCAGGTGATGCGCTGGTACTTGCCGTTGACCAGCTTCATCGGGTAGCGCAAGCGGTATTCACCGTGGCCGTGCTCGCGGATGGACGCGCCCTTAGCGCAGTGCGCGCCCAGGTTGATGGGGGAATCGAACACCGGCTCTTGCCGGGTCCAGACGCCGTTTTCCACCACAGCGTCGATGGCGCAACCCACCGAGCAGTGGGTGCAGACGGTGCGCTTGACTTCAATCTTGCCAGTGCCGTCAATGGAGCCGCCCGCGGCGGCCTTGGCCTTCTTGACCAACGTGAGCTGCGATGCCGCCAAGCCAACGCCGACCCCCAGGCCGGAACGGCGCAGGAAGCCGCGCCGGTCCATGGTGGGCAGCGCGTGGGCGAAACCGCGGCGCAGGCTGTTGACAAAGCCGCTGGCGGCCGCATAGGTGCGTCCGCCGTGAGGGGATTTTTTGGTCAGCAACATGGTGAGTGCCTCGAAAAAGTGGGCAAAGACTCAGACGCGGGTGGTCTGGTAATAGCGCTTGACGTGCTCGGACACGGTGTAGCCACCGCCTTTGGCGGGCACTGGGCGGGGTTCTGCCGTGGTGGCGGCCGGTGCGCTGGGCAGACCGGGCATCACAGCCGTGACGGCAGCGACAGCACCGACGGTGCCCGCGCCGGCGAAGAGGCGACGGCGGTTGAGGCGGGATGTGGGCGTCTGGCTCATGGATGTCTCCTCGATAAAACGGCACGAGCGACCGACACAGGTCGACTCGTTCATAACCCGGACTCTACGCCCGAGAACGTCCAGGCGCAACCGGGTCGTCCCGCTCGTCCTCACTGCAGCGCGGCACACGACATCGCATCGACAACAACCCACTTGTCTATGACAAAAAAAACAAGCAATAAATGAGCCAAAAGCAAGTACTTATATAGTTTGTGGTGGACCTTGGTTCGGTTGACAGGCGATGGAGCCGAGCGCCCCGTCAATGCGTCGATTTGTCGCCCATCAGTGCGACAAAGTGTCGCTTGCCAGGACCTCCAGCCCCGCCGCCCGGTGGTGCCACCACTGTGGGGAATCCGCCAATAGCCGACTAAAAAATTAAGGAATTTCCGTAGAATCCCCCGCTGTGAACGCGCCATTCCACCCCTTACCACTCGATCAGCCCGCCCCCGCCAGTGGCTCCAGCACCACCGACGGCTGGCCGCACTGGTCCATCCTGGTGGTGGACGACGAGCAAGGCATGCGCAACTTCCTCATCAAGGTGCTCGCCCCGCGCTGCCGTTTCGTGGCCAGCGCAGCCAGTGCAGAAGAAGGCTCGGAGTGGATGCAGTCGCAGCGGGTGGATCTGGTGATCCTCGACATTTCGCTGCCCGGGCTCAACGGGGTGGAATGGCTCAAGGAACTGCGGGCGCAGGGTTACAGCGGCGAGGTGATCCTGATCACCGCGTTCGCCGACCTGGACACGGCGATCGAGGCCCTGCGCGCCGGCGCGTCGGACTTCATCCTCAAGCCGTTCCGCGTGCCGCAGATCCTCAACGCCATCAAGCAGTGTTACGACCGCGCCCAACTGCGGCGCGAGAACTACGTGCTGCGGCGCAATGCGCGGCTGCCGCGGCCCAGTGCGTCGCCACTGGTCGGCCGCTCCGAGGCCACGACGCGGCTGCGCGACGCCGTCGAACGCGTCGCTCCGATGCCGAGCACCGTGCTGCTCCAAGGCGAGTCGGGCACTGGCAAGGAACTGGTGGCGCGGCAGTTGCACGCACGCAGCCCGCGCGCCGAAGGCCCCTTTGTGCCCGTGAATTGCGCCGCCCTCTCGCCCGACGCGATCGCCATGGAGCTGTTTGGCCATGTGCGGGCCGGCTCGCAGGGGTCGACCCACGCGCGCGACGGCCTGTTCTATTACGCCCAGGGCGGCACGCTGTTCTTTGACGAGGTGGCCGAACTGCCGCTGCCGGTACAGGCCACCCTGCTGCGGGCAATCGAAGAACTGCAGATCCGCCCCGTGGGCAGCCAGCAACTGTTGCCAGTGGATGTGCGCATCGTGGCCGCCACCAACCGGCAGCTCAGTAGCGAGGTGGCGGCCGGCCGCTTCCGCTCCGACCTTTACTACCGGCTGCAGGTGGTGGACATTGCCTTGCAACCCCTGCGCGACCACCGCGACGACATCCCCGACCTCGTGCGGCACTTCGTGTGGGAGCTCGCCCCGGCGCTCGGGGTCGACCCCATCGAAGTGAGTGACGAGGAGATGCGCTTCCTCATGGACTACCCCTGGCCAGGCAACGTGCGGGAGCTGCGCAACTTCATCGAGCGCTCGCTCATCCTGGGCGGACTGAACGTGTCGGCCCTCTACCCTGCCCTGCGCGCCAGCGGTGGCGACGCGGCCCATGGCCGACCGGTCGACCTGCAGACGCTGGAGAAGCAGCACATCTTGTCGGTGCTGGAGTCGGTGCAGGGCGACAAGACGCGGGCCGCGCAGTTGCTGGGCGTGTCGCGCCGCACGCTGGAGCGCCGGGTGGCCGAATGGGGCCAGCGTGACCGCTGACCGTCGCCCGTCATGACCCCGTTCCACACCCCGGCCTGGATGGCCGGCTCCGTACGCAACAAGCTGCTGGCCATGGCCCTGCTGCCCCTGGCCGTGGTGTTCCCGCTGCTGGTGCTAGCACTCATGGCCTGGTCCAGCGTGGCTTACGACCGGCTGCTGATCACCAAAGTCCGCTCCGACCTGGCGGTGGCGAGTGGCTACTTCCACCAGGTGCTGCAGGAAGTGGGCTCCGGCACGCGGGCGGTGGCACAGTCGCATGCCCTGGCCCGTTCGGTCGAGGGGCTCTCGGGCACCCCCGGCCGCTTGTTGCTGCCGCTGCCGGCCGATGACGGGCTGCCCGCCGACCTGGCGGCACTCAACGGGCTGCTGCAGCGCGAGCGCGAGCGCCTGGGCCTGGACTTTCTGGTGCTGGAGCGTGGGCCGCAGCACACGCCGCGCCAGCCCAAGGCAGGCCCCAGCCTGGAAGCCCTGGGCCGGCTGCAACCACCGCAACAGGCCGCCGGGCAGCCGCACACCGCACGGCTGGTGTTGCTGCCCTCCGGCGTGGTGCACAAACTGGCCCCGCACCTGGCGGGCCGGCTGCACATCCCGCTGGTGCCCACACGCAACGCCATGCCCACCCAACGGCACGAAGAAGACCGAGCTATGGTCATGCTTGCCAGCCTGCCGGTGCTCGACGGCCGGGGGCGCCAGTGGGGCACCCTGCACGGTGGCACCCTGCTCAACCAGAACCTCGACTTCATCGACCACATCAACCGCATCGTCTACCCCGACGGGTCTCTGCCGTTTGGCAGCCGCGGCACCGCCACGCTGTTCCTGGAAGACGTGCGCATCACCACCAACGTGCGGCTGTTCCAGGACCAGCGGGCCGTTGGCACCCGGGTGTCGCAGGCCGTGCGCGAGGCCGTGCTGGCGCGTGGCCAGACCTGGCTCGACCGCGCCTTCGTCGTGAACGACTGGTACGTCAGCGCCTACCAGCCGCTGCTCGATGCACAGGGCGACCGCATCGGCATGCTGTACGTGGGCTACCTGGAGCGCCCGTTCCGCTGGGTCAGCTACGGCATGCTGGCCGTCATGGGCATGATCTTTCTGGGCGTGATGGCACTGGCCGCGGTGTTTTCGGTGCGCTGGGCGCGCAGCATCTTCAAGCCCGTGGAGCAGATGAACCTGACGATGCAACGCGTCGAACAGGGCGACGGTTCGGCCCGGGTGGGCGAGGTGGCCGCGCGAGACGAACTCGGCGCCCTGGCCAACCACCTCGACCAGCTGCTGGACGTGATCGACGACAAGACCCGCCGCCTGCGCGAATGGGGCGAGACGCTGGACCGCAAGGTCGCCGAACGGACCCGCGAACTGGAGGCGAGCAACGCATCGCTGCAGGTGGCACAGCAGCAGCTGGTGAAGTCGGAAAAGCTCGCCGCCATCGGTCAACTCACGGCCAGCATCGCCCACGAGATCAACAACCCGATTGCCGTGATCCAGGGCAACCTGGACCTGATCCGCGAAACCCTGGGCGAGCAGGTGGCACCTGTACGCGGCGAACTGAAGCTGCTCGACGAGCAGGTGGAGCGCATGCGGCTGATCGTGACCCAGTTGCTGCAGTACGCACGCCCGACCGAGTTTGCCGGCTATGTGGACGTGCAAGACCTCAACCAGACGGTGGCCGACTGCCTGGTGCTGGTGACACACCTGCTGCAGGAGCGCCGCATCGAGGTGCAGCGTGACCTGCAGGCCCGCACACCGGTGGCCTGCAACCGCCAGGAGTTGCAGCAGGTGGTGATCAACCTGATGATCAACGCCGTGCAGGCCATGCCCGAAGGCGGCCGCCTGCGCCTCGTCACCCGCGACTGGAGCGACGAGACCACCGGAGCACCCGGCGGCTGCATCGAGGTGGTGGACGAGGGCTGCGGCCTGTCGCCCGAGGTGCGCTCGCGGCTGTTCACACCCTTCTTCACCACCAAGAACGACGGCAACGGCCTGGGGTTGTGGATCAGCCTGGGGCTGGTGGAGCGCTACGGTGGCCGGCTGGAGGCCGACAACCGGACGGACCGCACGGGTGCGGTGTTCCGCGTGCGCCTGCTGGCAGAGCCGCAGGTGCCGCAAGCCGCCCAGGCCCGTACGCAGGACGGGCGTCCGGGCCGCGCGACGGCCTGAGCGGCCGGGCGACGCGGCGCGTCAGTCCAGCATGTCGAAACCCTGGGCCTCCACACCCGCGAAGGCCCGGGTGAAGCCAGCCAGCGCGGCGTAAAAGCGCGCCCGCGGGTGGGCCTGCAGCGCGTCGCACAGCGCCGGTACCCAGGGCTGCAGGTGCGTCGAAAAGAAGGCGTGCTGGCGGCTCAGGTTGGACACCGTCACGTCGTCGCCCGCGATCAGGTAGCGCATCACCTCGCACAGAAAGGCGATATGGTCTTCGGTTTCGGGCATGGCCTCGTCGCGGCCCAGACCGAGCTCGGCCAGGTCGTGGCGCAACTGGGCCAACGGCTTCTCATTCAGGAAGCCGCTGAGGTAGTGCGAGCCGAACACGTAGACCTCGGGCTTGCCGACGCCCGCGAACAGGGTGTTGAACTCATCGGCCACGGCGGCGTCGCTCATGGACCGGGCCGCGGCCACCAGCTCGCGCCAGGGTTCCTCGAGGAATCCACCACTGGCCGGCGCCTCGGTCACCGCCGCGCGCAGGCTGGCCAGCAGCTCGGGGGCGGGTGGCGCATAGTACAGGGCCGACAGCAGGCCGTAGAGCTCGGCGCGGGCGGTCTCCTCGTCGAGCGCGGAGCGCACAGGAATCTCGGGTGTCATGTGGGTGGCTCCCTCAGAGGTCGGTGATCTTGACTTCGCGGCTGGTGTGGATGTCGATGACGCGGCAGTCGCCGCACATCTTCAGCCGTTCGGCCGCCACCCCCTGGAACATGCTGTGCCCCGACAGGCGCGCGAGCATCGCCTCCACCCCCTTGAGGGTGCCAAACGGTTTGCCGCAGCGGATGCAGTGGTAGGGCGATTGTTCGTTCACCACCCGCGGCTGCTTGCGTTGCGCGTCCAGCCACAGCCGCGGCTGCAAGGACAGGGCATTTTCCGGGCAGGTCTTGACGCACAGGCCGCACTGCACGCAGTTTTTCTCGATGAAGCGAAGCTGGGGGGCCTGCGGGTTGTCCTGCAAGGCCTGGGCCGGGCAGGCGCTCACGCAGCTCAGGCACAGGGTGCAAGCGTCGCGGTTGACCACCACGCTGCCCAGCGGCGCGCCGGCGGCGGGCAGGGCGATCGTGGCCTCGGCCGGCGGCTGCGGGGCATGGCGCACCAAGTGGTCCAGCGCCAGCTCCAGGGTGGCGCGCTTGTCGGCCAGCACGGCGTGGGTGGCTGGCTGTGCCACGGTGGCCGCAGCAGGTACCCGCACCATCGCATCCACCGCCGCCAGGTCGCGCGCGTCACGGGCCTCGATCAGGCGGAAATGCTCGCCCTGGTAGCCAAGGCCGTTCAAAATGGCTTCGGCCACCGCCATCTGTTCGGCCAGGGCGCGGCGGTAGTCCGGGGCCTCCTCGTCGGTCAACAGCACCCAGACCTGGCTGGCCCCGTAGGCGATGGCGCTCAACCACATCTCCAGCCCGGTGCTGGCGGTGTGCCACAGGGCCACAGGCAGCACGCGCGCGGGTACACCCCGCACCGAAGCATCCAGCCGCACGGCCCGGCCCCAGTCGTCGATGAAGCGCTGCCCGGCGCCCTGGCTGTGCAGCAACAGGGCCGCGTCTCGGCCGCCGGCGCGTGCGTAGGTGGTGAGCAGGGTGCGCCAGTGGCGGCCCTGGTGGTCGGCCCCCGGGTAGGCGTAGCCCAGCGCACCGGTGGGGCAGACGGTGGTACAGGCGCCACAGCCCACACACAGGTGCGGGTTGACGTGGATCTGCTGGCGCTCCACCTGGCTGCTGATGGCCGAGGCCGAGCACACGTCGACGCAGGCACGGCAGCCCACCTGCTCGTTGCGGCCGTGGGCGCACAGCTTCTGGCGGTACTGGAAAAAACGCGGCTTCTCGAACTCGCCCACCAGCTCGCGCAACTTGAGCACGGCGTCGAACTGCGCCTCGACCCCAACCTGGGGCGGCAGGTGGAAGTAGCCCTGCGGCAGGGCGTGCTGGGTGAAGGCGGGCTGCGGGCGCAGGTCGAGCACGAGGTCGAACCGCTCTTCGTGCGCCACCGGGTCGCGCTGGAAATCGATCGCACCGGGGGCTTCGCACACCCGCACGCAGTCGCGGTGGCTGCGGCACGCGGCCAGGTCGATCTGGTAGTCCAGCCCAATGGCACCTTCGGGGCAGGCCGCCACGCAGGCGTTGCAGCGGGTGCACAGGTCCAGGGCAATGGGGTTGTTCTCGCGCCACTGCACCTCGAAGGCGCCGAGCCAGCCATTGACGCGCTGCAACTCGCCGGCCAGCACCGGGTAACGGTGGTCTTGCCGGCCCGCACCGCCCGTGGCAAACAGGGTGACCGAGAGCACGTCGTCCAGCCGCGCGGCGAGCGCTTCGGCCCGCTCCAGAGGCCCGACCACCAGCAGGCGCCCCGCACTTTTGAAAGTGACGGTGGGCACCGGATCGGGCTCGGGCAGTCGGGCCGCGGCCAGCAGAGCAGCCATCTTGGGCATGGCCTGCGCTGCGTCGCGGCTCCAGCCACCGGTCTCGCGCAGGTTGACGAAATGAATCGGTCGCTCGTCCAGTGACGGAGCGCCTTCGGTCTGTTCGGCCAGCTCGGTGAACAGACGCTGTTCCTGGGTACACGCCACGGTGAGGGGCTCACCCGTGCGGGCGGCGCGCTGGAACAGCGGGGCCTCGCGCCGGCACAAGGCGGTGTGCACGGTGAGCACCTCTTCGCCCAGCGCGCGGCCCAGGGCAGCGCCGTCCAGGGGCATGGTGCGGTTGCAATTGCAGATCAGCGTGGTCATGGGGCGTCCCGGATCGGTGGGGGCTCGTCGGGCTCGGGGGCACCCGGCCCGGTGGCAGGTGGTTCGGCCGCGGGCCGCTCGGCCCCGGCGCTGTCAAGGGTCGCAGCAGCCGGCGGCGCGGGGGGGCTCTCTGTCCCCGTCGGGGGCTCGGCCTCCGCGGCACGGGGTTCGTCAAACAGCTGCATGAACTGGGCACTGACCAGCCGGCGGGCCAGGTCGGTGGGCAATGGGTCGGGGCGAGAGTAGTCGTCGATGTAGATGTCCAACCCGTCCATGACGTTGAACTTGGGGTCGGTAAACAGCTTCTTCAGGGCGGCATTGCGCACCTCGGGCGCAACGTCACTGGCCACGAACGGGCTGTAATCGGAGTCAGCCCCAAGCCGACGCACGTCGTCGAGGGTCAGCGCGGGCCGCTCGTCCGGCGCAGTGACCACCTCTGCCTGCGGTGGGGCGTCAGGCCGCTCCACGCTGGCCTGTCGCACCGGCGGCACCGGGGTGGCAGGCGGCACCAGCGCGGGCGCTGCCGGTGTTGCTTCGGGTGAAGCCGCAGGCGTGGTGCTGCGGGCCTCGGCCTTGCGGCGGGCCCAACGGCCGAAGAAACTTTCGGCCTCAGACATCGGCCGCCCCTCCTGTGCCTGGTCCCTTCCGCCGCGGCTCGGCGCCCGAGACCCGGGCCGGCTGCCCGAATCGGTCGGTCAGGGGCTCGAAACTTTGCGGGCGTTTGCGGCGCTTGGGCTCGGGCTGGTAGTGCTGGTCCACGAATCCGGCCAACCACTCGCACACCTCGGGCGGCGCCGGCACCTGATCGACGCGCTCCTGTGCGTCGAGCCAGCGGCCCGCGTCGTGGTAACTCAGCGTCACCACCTGCGGCGCTGGCAATGCCTGGGGGTCGTCGGACTCCGTGGCACGCCACATGACCCAGAAACACGGTTGCGGCGACACGAGGTTGAGGTAGTAACCTTCCGCGTCGTCCCGGAACAAGGTCACCGGAAAATGTGGGAACAGCCAGTGCGCCACGGCATCGTTGGCAGGCGTTCCCTCGGGCTCGATGGGTACGGCAGTGACGGGGTCACCTGGGGTGACACCGACCGTGGGCCCGGGAGGCAAAGCAGGCAGTTCGTCGTGAGGTACCACGTCTGCCAGGCACCAGCGCCAACGCTGCCAGCGGCTCATGGGCCCCGTGACAGGCTCGCGCCGCATCACCACGCCCACCCACAGGGTGGGGCGTTCAGTGCCCGTCAGTGTCTCCGGAATCTGCGCCATTTCACAACAGACTGTACGGCAATGGCCGCGACAAATTGTCGCGCATCCGGCGTTTTCCCTCGGGAATACGGGATAGCCCTGAAACAAAAATGGGCATGTCGGACGACCCCGACATGCCCCAACCCAGCGGCGATCGGCCAGATCGCCAGGGAATCAGTAGGTTTCCAGGTGCAGGCGGCCCTGCTTCTTGAGTTCGGCGCCGATGGCGTCCCAGTCCAGCCCGGCGGCCTGGACCACGTCACGCAGCGCCATCACCACGCCCTCTTCCATGCTCTTCAAGCCGCAGACATAGAAGTAGGCGTTCGGGTCCTGCAGCAGCGGCAGCAGGTCGGCGGCGCGCTCGCGCATGGCGTCCTGCACATAGCGCTTCGGCTGGCCGGGCACCCGGCTGAAGGCGAACTCGATGTCGATGAAGTCCTTCGGCAGCTTGTTCAGCGGGCCGAAGTACGGCAGCTCCTGCGGCGTACGGGCACCGAAGAACAGCATCAGTTTGCCACCCTCGAACTTGCCGCTGGCACGCAGGCGGCGGCGCCATTCGGTCATGGCGCGCATGGGGGCGCTGCCGGTGCCGGTGCAGATCATCACGATGCTGGACTTGGGGTGGTTCGGCATCAGGAAGCTGGCGCCGAACGGGCCGATCACCTCCACCTTGTCGCCCACCTTCAGGTCGCACATGTAGTTGGAGCCAACGCCGCGCACGGGCTTGCCATCGTGGTCTTCCAGCACCCGCTTGATGGTGAGCGACAGGTTGTTGTAGCCAGGGCGCTCGCCGTTGCGCGGGCTGGCAATGGAGTACTGCCGCGCGTGGTGGGGCTTGCCCCGCTCGTCCAGCCCGGGCGGGATGATGCCGATGGATTGCCCTTCCAGCACCGGGAACGGTGTGCTGCCGAAGTCCAGCACGATGTGGTGGGTGTCGTAGTCGGAACCCACTTCCGTCACGCGCACGTTGCCGGTGACGGTGGCGGTGATGGTCTTCTCAGCCGCCTTGGGGCCGTAGAGGTTGGTGTAGGCGTGTGCGGCCGACCAGGGCGGCACGGTAGCGCCGTACGTGGCGCTGTTGAAGCCCGTTCCCTGGGCCGCTGCACCGACCGACGCAGCGGACGATACCGCAGCGGATTGCACCGCCGCCTGTGCTTCCTGCGCCGCAGCCTGCACTTCGGCCACGGAACCACCCAGCGCGGCCAGTTCCTCGTCGCTCAGCGCGGCGGGCAGCTCGTCCCAACCCAGCTGCTCGTCGATGCTGTAGGCCTTGACGCGCGGCATGGTGCGCCAGTTGTCGATGGAACCGGTGGGACACGGCGGCACGCAAGCCATGCAGAAATTGCACTTCTCGGCGTCGACCACGTAGTTGCGCGAGTCGTGGGTGATGGCACCCACCGGGCAGGTGGCCTCGCAGGTGTTGCAGCGGATGCAGATCTCGGGATCGATCAGGTGCTGCTGGATCAGGGGGGATTCGGTGCTCATGGTCGGGCAGGTAATTGGGATGATGGACGGCGTTGCCTGGCAGGGTAACGCAAATCCCTGGCCAACGAAAAGGGGCCGGCCCTGTGCAATGTCAGGGGCCGGCCCCTCGGCCTGAGTGCCGTGCACTCAGATCAGGCGCATCAGTTGAAGCGCACGTACTCGAAGTTCACCGGCTGGCGGTTGATGCCCATGACCGGCGGCGCGATCCAGTTGGCGAACTTGCCGGGCTCGACCACGCGGCCCATCAGACTGGCCACGTAAGCACGGTCCTGCTCGGTCGGCAGCCACTCGCCCTGCTTGGCGCTCCACTCGGCCTCGCTCACCACGCGGCCGTCCGGGCTCACTTTCACGCCAGCCAGCGTGCCGATGTTGCGGTGGAAGGCCTTGTGCGGCACCTTCAGGCGGAAGTCGATGCCGGCCTTCTCGATCAGGCGGTTCCAGCGGTCCACACCGGCCTTGGAGTCGGTGATGTAGTCGTCGCGCAGCACTTCGTTGAGCGCGTTGAGCATCGGCACTTCTTTTCCCACCAGGGTGCCGTTCTCGACCGCCAGGATCTTGTAGCTGTTGCCCTTGAGCACGTGGTCGTCGGTGCGCTTGCCTTCTTCGTAACGGCCCTTCAGGCCGGAGCTGTAGAAGGTGGCGGCGTTGGACGACTGGTCGGCACCGAACAGGTCGATGGTCACCGAGAAGTGGAAGTTCAGGTACTTCTGGATGGTCGGCAGGTCGATCACGCCAGCGGCACGCAGCTTGGCCACGTCGTCGGTCTTGAGCTGGTTCATCATCTCGCAGGTGCGGGTGATGACGCGGCCCACGCCCGACTCGCCCACGAACATGTGGTGGGCTTCCTCGGTCAGCATGAACTTGGTGGTGCGGGCCAGCGGGTCGAACGCGCTTTCGGCCAGCGCGCACAGCTGGAACTTGCCGTCGCGGTCGGTGAAGTAGGTGAACATGAAGAACGACAGCCAGTCCGGGGTCTTCTCGTTGAAGGCCTCCAGGATGCGGGGGTTGTCGGCGTTGCCGCTGTTGCGCTCCAGCAGGGCTTCGGCTTCTTCACGGCCGTCGCGGCCAAAGTACTTGTGCAGCAGGTACACCATGGCCCACAGGTGGCGGCCTTCTTCCACGTTCACCTGGAACAGGTTGCGCAGGTCGTACTGGCTGGGGGCGGTCAGGCCGAGGTGGCGCTGCTGCTCCACCGAAGCGGGTTCGGTGTCGCCCTGGGTCACGATGATGCGGCGCAGGTTGGCGCGGTGTTCGCCAGGCACGTCTTGCCAGGCGGCTTCGCCCATGTGGTCACCGAAGTGGATCTTGCGGCCTTCTTCGGCCGGGTTCAGGAAGATGCCCCAGCGGTAGTCGGGCATTTTCACGTGGCCGAACTGGGCCCAGCCCTGTGGGTCCACGCTGACGGCGGTGCGCAGGTAGACGTCGAAGTTCTGCGAGCCTTCCGGGCCCATGTCCTGCCACCACTGCAGGTAGTTGGGCTGCCAGTGCTCCAGGGCGCGCTGCAGGGTGCGGTCTTCGCTCAGGTTGACGTTGTTGGGGATTTTTTCGCTGTAGTTGATGCCGGACATGAAAGTCTCCGAGGAACAAACGCGGTGGAAGTGGCATTCGGTTGCAGCGGGCTCCACCGGGAAACCCGCCACACAACGATCAAAACAGGGTCAGACGCGGTTCATGTCGAACTGGGCCTTATCGCCCTTGCCGTACACCTTCAGGGCACCCTTTTCGCCCACGGCGTTGGGGCGCTGGAAGATCCAGTTCTGCCAGGCGGTCAGGCGGCCGAAGATGCGGGTGAACATGTTTTCCTGCTGGGCAAAGCGCAGGTTGGCTTCCAGGCCGGTCAGCGCGTCGGGCGACATGGCGGCACGCTGCTCCAGCTCAAGGCGGATTTCGTCGGCCCAGTCGATGTCGTCCAGCGCAGCGGTCACCAGACCCAGCTTGGCGGCCTCATCACCGTTCAGGGCCTGGCCGATCGCGCCACGGGCGCCAGCCATCGGGCCTGCTTCTTCGTAGAAGCGGCGCGCGAGGCGGGACTGGCCGTTGACCATCGGGAAGGTGCCGAAGTTCAGATCGCTCAGCTGCAGCTTGGGCTCGTTGTCGGTGGCCACCAGCATGTAGGCGCGGTCGGCGGCGAAGGCCAGCTCGGCCAGTGTGCCGGCGAAGCAGGAACCTTCCTCGATCAGGGCGAACAGGCTGCGGCTCGACACGTCCAGGCGGGCCAGGGTGCGGCGCAGCATGCCGATGGTTTCGTTGACGAACCAGTGGCTCTGGTGGGCCTGCAGCGTGGCGTCCATGGCCAGCACGGCGGCGGCGTCACCGGTGGTCTTCAGCACCCAGGTGCCGATGTCCAGCTCGTTGGTGCGCATGTGCAGGATGGCGTCGTCCAGGTCACGGGCCATGGACAGCGGGTACCAGTTGGCGCCGGCGGCCTCGATCGCGGCGACGTCGGACGGCTGGGCACCGGTCGGGGCCTTCACGGTGAAGGTGGCCAGGCGCTTGGCGCGGTCGATTTCGACGGTGACGTGGGTGTAGGTCAGCTTATCGGCCTCGATGGTGCGCTGCAGCGGGGTGAGTTCCACGCCCTTGGCGCCAGCGCCGGGACGGGTGCTGCCAGCGGCATGCTTCTCGGCACGTTCACGCACCACCTGCTGGAACTGTGCCGGCTTGGCGATCGCGTCCACCAGACGCCAATCCACGGCCTTCTGGCCCCGCACACCTTCCACGCTGGTGCAGAAGATGTCGGCCAGGTCGTGGCGCACGTGGCGCTTGTCGGTCACGCGGGTCAGGCCGCCGGTGCCGGGCAGCACGCCCAGCAACGGCACTTCGGGCAGGCTCACGCTGGAGGAACGGTCGTCGACCAGGACGATGTCGTCACAGGCCAGGGCCAGCTCGTAACCACCGCCGGCGCAGGCGCCGTTCAGGGCGGCCACGAACTTCAGGCCGGAGTGCTTGGAGGAATCTTCGATGCCGTTGCGGGTTTCGTTGGTGAACTTGCAGAAGTTCACCTTCCAGCCGTGGCTCGAAAGGCCCAGCATGAAGATGTTGGCGCCGGAGCAGAAGATGCGGTCGCGCAGGCTGGTGACGACCACCGACTTGACTTCGGGGTGCTCGAACCGGATGCGCTGCAGTGCGTCGTGCAGCTCGATGTCCACGCCCAGGTCGTAGCTGTTGAGCTTGAGCTTGTAGCCCGGACGTAGGCCACCGTCTTCGTTGATGTTCAGTGCCAGCGTGGCCACTTCGCCGTCAAACGACAGGGTGACGTGCTTGTACTGAGACGGGTGGGTCTGGTAGTCGACGCGGGGGTTGGTGACGGGGTTGGTGGTCATGGCTGGCTCCTGGGTGGTGTCTGTGGACTCATATGCACTTGAGTGCATCCGATGCATGAATAATACTGCACATCATTGAGCCTCGTCAAATGCATTTTAGTGCACAGACATAAGTATTTACCCTAGCTTCGATCAGACCGGTAGGCGCATCAGCTGCCGAACTTCGCGTCGCAGGGCACGGAAGGCATCGTCCAGCCCGTAGGCGCTGGTGTTGAAGGTCAGGTCAGCCTTGGAGTAAAAGGCGGAGCGCCCGTCCAGAATGCGCTTGAGGTCTTCCAGTGCCTCGCGGCTGGCGGCCATGGGCCGCATGTCGCCCTGGGCCGCCACACGGGCCAGGTGGTCGGCGGGTTCTGCCTGCAGCCAGACGGTGGTGCAGTGCTGCAACAGCAGGTTGAAGTTGGCCGAATCCGACACCAGACCACCCGGCGTGGCAATCACCACCTCGGGGTAGATCTGGATGGCCTCTTCCAATGCGCGGCGTTCGTATCGCCGGTAGGCGTTGGTGCCGTACAAGTTGTGAATCTCGCTGATGCTGCAGCCCGCGAACTGCTCGATCTCGCGGCTCAATTCGATGAAGGGGTACCCCAGGTCCGCCGCCAGGCGCTCACCGAGCGACGACTTGCCCGCACCGCGCAGACCGATCAGGGCAATGCGGGCCTGACGCCCCTGGGCATCCACCCCGCTGCTGCCGAACAATTCCACCAGTTGCATCCGTGCCCGGCGCAGGTCGGCCTCGTCACGCCCCTGCAGCAGCTCGCGGATCAACAGCCATTCTGGGGAGGAGGTGGTGACGTCGCCCAGCAGCTCGGCCAGCGTGCATTGCAACGCCCGGGCCACCTGCAGCAGTACCAATATGGAGGCATTCCCCGATCCGTACTCGAGGTTCGCCAGGTGGCGCTCCGACACGTCGGCCGCCAGGGCCACGGCCTTGCGGGTCATGCCACGGCGCGAGCGCAGGGTGCGCACCCGCTCTCCCAGCGCCACCAAGAACGGACTGCGCTGCTCGTCCTGGTCTTCGGTCACAGTCCCCAGCGTGAGGCCGAGCGATTGCAGGCCACCCTTGACCATGTCTGGCGGGGTGTTGTCCACTTTGTCTATTGTTTCATGCACCATGTCTGGCTTTCGGGGCGCGAGAACCGCGTATCTGCGGGTAAACCCTTAAACAGAGCATTACCCAAAACATGCACTTTAATGCATACTCACGCGGACGCAAGATAGTGCATTTATAACGCCTTTGCCTTGCACTGAACAGACCTCGACTGCATCTTTTGGAGCCACCCACATGACCCAGACCCCCTTGCTGCCCAACCACCTCGCCGGCCGCTGGCAAACCGGTGGCGGCGCTGGCACCCCCCTGTTCGACCCGGTCCGCGGCACTGAGCTTGCTCGCGTGTCCAGCCAGGGGCTGGACCTGGCCGAGGGCTTCCGCTTCGCCCGCGAACAGGGCGGCGGCGCCCTGCGGGCGCTGAGCTACGGCCAGCGCGCCGCCTTGCTGGGCGAAATCGTGAAGGTCCTGCAAGCCAACCGCGACGCCTATTACGAGATCGCCACCGCCAACTCGGGCACCGTGACCAAGGATTCGGCGGTGGACATTGACGGCGCCATCTTCACCCTCGGCTACTACGCCAAGCAGGGCGCAGCCCTGGGCGATGCGCGCTTCCTGCTGGACGGCGAACGCATCCGCATGGCCAAGGACCCGCTGTTCCAGACACAGCACATCCTCACCCCCACGCGCGGCGTGGCGCTGTTCATCAACGCCTTCAACTTCCCGAGCTGGGGCCTGTGGGAAAAAGCCGCGCCGGCCCTGCTGTCGGGCGTGCCGGTGATCGTCAAGCCCGCGACCAGCACCGCCTGGCTGACCCAGCGCATGGTGCAGGACGTGGTCGATGCCAACATCCTGCCCGCCGGGGCGCTGTCCGTCGTATGTGGCTCGTCCGCCGGGCTGATGGACCAGCTGCAGCCGTTCGACGTGGTGTCGTTCACCGGCTCGGCCGACACGGGGCGCATCATCCGCTCCCACCCCGCCGTGGCGCAACGCTCGGTGCGCTGCAACATCGAAGCCGACAGCGTCAACTCCGCCCTGCTGGACCCGGCCGCCACCGCCGACAGCGAAGCCTTCAACCTGATGGTGAGCGAAGTGGTGCGGGAAATGACTGTCAAGAGCGGTCAGAAGTGCACCGCGATCCGCCGCGTGTTCGTGCCGCGCGCGCTGTACGACGCCGCCGCCCAGGCCATCGCGGCCAAGCTGGGCAAGACCACCGTGGGCGACCCGCGCAGCGAAGGCGTGCGCATGGGCGCCCTGGTGAGCCGCGAACAGTACGACACCGTGAAGGCCGGCATCGCCCACCTGAAAACCGAAGCCGAGGTGCTGTTTGACGGCAGCCAGGTGACCCTGGTGGATGCCGACCCCGCCGTGGCTGCCTGCGTGGCCCCCACCCTGCTGGGCAGCCGCCAGCCGGCCGACGCCAAAGTGCTGCACGAGGTGGAGGTGTTCGGCCCGGTGGCCACGCTGATGGCCTACGACAGCATCGAGCAGGCCTATGAGCTGATCCGCCGTGGCGAAGGCTCGCTCGTCATGTCGGTGTTCAGCGCCGACCCCGCGTTCATCGCCCAGACGGCGGCCGAACTGGGCTCCAGCCACGGCCGGGTGCACGCCATTTCGCCCGACGTGGCCAGCCTGCACAGCGGCCACGGCAACGTGATGCCGATGTCGCTGCACGGCGGCCCGGGCCGCGCCGGTGGCGGCGAAGAGCTCGGCGGCCTGCGCGCCCTGGGCTTCTACCACCGCCGCAGCGCCGTGCAGGCCAGCACCGCTGCGCTCGACCAGTGGGGCAACACGGCCACTGCCCTCGCCTTCTGACCCCTTTCACACCGACACCGCCCCGCCAGAGGAGACACCCATGACCCACCGCCTGCCCCCACCGCCCCCGGCCGAATACAACTTCGCCCAGGACCTGATCCGCCTCAACGCTCAGCGCACCCACAAGGCGGCGCTGATCGACGACCAAGGCCAGCTGACCTACGGCGAACTGGCCGAACAGATCCGCCGCATGGCCAACGGCCTGCAATCTCTGGGCCTGCGGCGCGAAGAGCGCGTGCTGCTGCTCATGCAGGACAACAACGACTGGATCGTCGGTTTCCTGGGGGCGCTGTACGCCGGCATCGTACCGGTGTGCCTGAACACCCTGCTCACCGCCGAAGACTACGCCTTCATGCTGCGCAACTGCCGCGCGCAGGCAGCGCTCGTCTCGGAAGCGCTGGTGCCCACGCTGGAGGCCGCGCTGGAACAGGGCCCGCACGAGGTCAAGCACCTGGTCGTGTCCAAACCCACGCTGCCGCTGCCCGCCGGCCCGGGCTACCAGGCCGTCGCGGTCAATGACCTGCTCGCCCGCAGCGCCCCGCAAGCCACCCCCGCCGCCACGATGGCCGACGAAGCCGCCTTCTGGCTCTACTCCTCCGGCTCCACCGGCCGCCCCAAGGGCACGGTGCACACCCAGGGCAATTTGTACTGGACGGCCGCGCTCTACGCCCAGCCCGTGCTGGGCCTCACCGAGGCGGACACGGTGTTCTCGGCCGCCAAGCTGTTCTTTGCCTACGGCCTGGGCAACGCGCTCAGCTTCCCACTGAGCGTGGGCGCCACCGTGGTGCTCATGGCAGAACGCCCCACGCCGCAGGCCGTGTTCAAACGCCTGACCGGCAACACCCCGGCCTTGGCCGGCCGTAAGCCGACGGTGTTCTACGGAGCCCCCACCGGCTACGGCGGCATGCTGGCCCAGGCCGATCTGCCCGCCAGGGCCGACGTGGCCCTGCGGCTGTGCTCATCGGCCGGCGAGGCCTTGCCGCGCGACATCGGCGAGCGCTGGACGGCCCACTTTGGCGCCGAAATTATCGACGGCATCGGCTCCACCGAAATGCTGCACATCTTCCTGTCCAACCGCCCGGGCGATGTGCGCTACGGCACCACTGGCAAACCGGTGCCTGGCTACGAAGTGGAACTGCGCGACGAAGACGGCATCCCGATGAAGCCCAACGCCGATGGCTCCATCGACATTGGCGACCTCTACATCAAGGGCCCGAGCGCCGCGCTGATGTACTGGCACAACCGCGAGAAGTCGCGCGACACCTTCCGTGGCGAATGGACCAAGAGCGGCGACAAGTACAGCCGCGACGCCGAGGGCTACTACACCTACGCCGGCCGCAACGACGACATGCTCAAGGTCAGCGGCATTTACGTCAGCCCCTTCGAGGTGGAAGCCACGCTGGTGCAGCACCCCGCCATCCTGGAAGCGGCCGTGATCGGCAAGACCGACGCCGAAGGCCTGACCAAGACCAAAGCCTTCATCGTGCTGAAAGCCGGCCAGGCGCTGGACGAAGACGGCGTCAAGGCGTTCTGCAAGGAGCACCTCGCCCCGTACAAGTACCCGCGCTACATCGAGTTCGTGGAGGAACTGCCCAAGACCGCCACCGGCAAGATCCAGCGCTTCAAGCTGCGCGACCTGGAAGCGCAGCGCGACGGCCAGGCCTGACTCCGCAACAGCACCCGGCTGGCTTCAGTCCGGGTGCCTCAAGGCCGACTGGGGCAAGCCAAATACCTTGTCGAATGCCCAGGTGAACACCACCGTGTAGACCAGGAAAAACAGCAGCAACCCCAGGTCGGCCACGAAGGCGAGCCACAGCGTCGTGTCCAGCCACCAGGCCATCACGGGCACCAGCCAGACGGTCAGGCCGCCTTCGAAACCGATGCCGTGGGCCACCCGACGGCGCCACGACCGCCCCTTGACCGGCTGGCGCCGCTCCCAGCGCTCGAACAGGGCGTTGAACACGTAGTTCCACGTCAGGGCAATGCCGGACGTCAACAAAGAAAGCCCGACGGCAGACGGCGCGGGCTCGTTGAATGCCAGGGACAAGGCTGAGGCCACCACCACGATCGCGATGGCCTCGTACAGCCCCGCCTGCACCACCCGGCGCAGGCGAGGCCCCATGCGGCGCCAGGGCGGCAGCGGCCGCTCATGCCCCGCCTGCATCTCCACCATCAGGTGTCCTTGGAAATCTTGATGCTCGGGAACTTGGACGAGAAATCCTTCGCCTTGCCCGCCACCGTGATGGCCACCTGGCGCGCCACCGCCCTGTAGATGCCGGCAATGTCGCCGTCGGGGTCGGCCACCACAGTGGGTTGGCCGTTGTCGGCCTGTAGGCGAATCTGCATGTTCAGCGGCAGGGCGCCCAGGTAGGCCATGCCGTACTCGGCCGCCATGCGCTTGCCGCCCTCTGCGCCGAAGATGTGCTCGGTGTGCCCGCAGTTGGGGCAGCAGTACACCGCCATGTTCTCAACGATGCCCAGAATCGGCACGCCCACCTTCTCGAACATCTTGATGCCCTTGCGCGCGTCCAGCAAAGCAATGTCCTGCGGCGTGGTGACGATAACGGCGCCGGTCATGGGCACGCGCTGGGAGAGCGTCAGCTGGATGTCGCCGGTGCCGGGCGGCATGTCCACCAGCAGGTAGTCCAGGTCCTTCCAATTGGTCTGGCGCAGCAGCTGCTCCAGCGCCTGGGTGGCCATGGGGCCGCGCCAGATCATGGCCTCGTCCTTGTCCACCAGGAATCCGATGGAAATCACCTGCACGCCGTAGTTTTCCAGCGGCTCCATCGTCTGGCCATCGGTGCTTTCCGGGCGGCCTTCCAAGCCCATCATCATCGGCTGGCTGGGTCCGTAGATGTCGGCATCCAGAATACCGACCTTGGCGCCTTCGGCGGCCAGCGCCAGCGCCAGGTTGACGGTGGTGGTGCTCTTGCCCACACCGCCCTTGCCTGAAGCCACGGCGATGATGTTCTTCACATTCGGCAGCAGCTGCACGCCGCGCTGCACTGCGTGGGCCAACACCTTGGTCTGCAGGTTGACGGACACGTTCTCCACGCCGGGCACGCCTTTGGCGGCGGCAATCAGCGCCTTGCGCAGCGCCGGATGCTGGCTTTTGCAGGGGTAGCCCAGTTCCAGGTCAAACGACACATCGCCGTCCTGCACCTGCAGGTTCTTCAGTGCCTTGGTGGACACGAAATCTTTGCCCGTGTTGGGGTCTTGCACGGCTTGCAATGCCTGCAGCAGCGCCTGTTGTTCTGCGGCCATCTGTAGTGGTCTCCGTTCGGATTGGTTAGGTGGCGGAAGTCTATCCGGTCCGGCGACGGCACCCACGGCGCAAGGCGGCAGTGCCCTCATTAAAATCGTGGACTTGCCCACAAGGACACCCTCATGACCGCGCGCCCTGCCCCCCGCCGATTTTTCGTCACCACCGCCCTGCCCTACGCCAACGGCAACTTCCACATCGGCCACATCATGGAGTACATCCAGGCCGACATCTGGGTGCGGATGCAGCGCATGCACGGCCACGAGGTGCACTTCGTGGGCGCCGACGACGCCCATGGCGCCCCCATCATGATCGCTGCCGAAAAGGCCGGCAAGACGCCGCAGCAGTTCGTGGCCGACATCGCCGCCGGGCGCGCCCAGTACCTCGAAGGCTTCCACGTGAAATTCGACAACTGGCACAGCACCGACGGCCCCGAGAACCACGAACTGGCCCAGCGCATCTACCTCGACCTCAAGGCCAACGGCCTGATCAGCACCAAGACCATCGAACAGTTCTTCGACCCCGAGAAGAGCATGTTCCTGCCCGACCGCTTCATCAAGGGCGAATGCCCCAAGTGCGGCGCCAAGGACCAGTACGGTGACTCCTGCGAAAGCTGCGGCGCGGTCTACGCCCCCACCGAGCTGAAGAACCCCTACTCCGCCCTGTCCGGCGCCACGCCGGTGCTGCGCACCTCCGAGCACTACTTCTTCAAGCTGTCCGACCCGCGCTGCATCGAGTTTCTGGAAAACTGGACCGCCGAGCCCGGCCGACTGCAGCCCGAGGTGCTCAACAAGATCAAGGAATGGTTCGCCAAGGACGAGCACGGCCAGGGCGGGCTGGGCGACTGGGACATTTCCCGCGATGCGCCCTACTTCGGCATCGAGATCCCCGACGCGCCGGGCAAGTACTTCTACGTCTGGCTGGACGCCCCCATCGGCTACCTAGCCAGCCTGAAGAACCACTTCGCCAAGGGCCAGGCCGCCAACCACTGGCACGAGGCTTCGCGCACTGCTCAGAGCTACGACGAATTCGTGGCCGACCCGGCGGTGGAGCAGGTGCACTTCATCGGCAAGGACATCACCTACTTCCACACCCTGTTCTGGCCCGCCATGCTGCACTTCAGCGGCCGCAAGACGCCCACGCAGGTCAACGTGCACGGCTTCATCACCGTCAACGGCGGCGAGAAGATGAGCAAGAGCCGCGGCACCGGCCTGGACCCGCTGAAGTACCTGGGGCTGGGTATGAACCCCGAATGGCTGCGCTACTACCTGGCCGCCAAGCTCAACAGCCGCGTGGAAGACGTGGACTTCAACCCCGACGACTTCGTGGCCCGCGTCAACAGCGACTTGGTGGGCAAGTACATCAACATCGCCAGCCGGGCGGCGGGCTTCATTGCCAAGCGTTTCGGCGGCCAGCTGGGCACCATTTCGGCCGATGGCGAGACCCTGCTCGACGGGCTGCAGCAGGCCGTGCCGGGCATTGCCGAACTGCTGGCCGAACGCGAATACGGCAAGGCGGTGCGCGAAACCATGGCGCTGGCCGACCGCGTGAACGAATACGTGGACCAGAACAAGCCGTGGGAGCTGGCCAAGCAGGAAGGCATGGATGCCCGCCTGCACGACGTCTGCACCACCTGCATCGAGTGCTTCCGTGTGCTGACCGCCCTGCTCAAGCCGGTGCTGCCGGCACTGGCCGCCCAGGTGGAGGCCTTCCTGCAGTGCGCACCGCTCAGCTACGCCAACGCGGCCACCCCCCTGGGCGCGGGCCACGCCATCGGCGCCTACCAGCACCTGATGCAGCGGGTGGACATCAAGCTGCTGGAAGCCCTGTTCGAGCCGCCCGCCGCGCCAGCGCCGGAGAAGGTGGTGCCCGGTGGCGAGGAGATCGCCCCCACCATTTCCATCGACGACTTTGCCAAGGTGGACCTGCGCATCGCCCGCATCGAGGCCTGCGAGCCGGTGGAAGGCTCCACCAAGCTGCTGCGCCTGACGCTGGACGTGGGCGAAGGCCGCACCCGCAACGTGTTCAGCGGCATCGCCAGCATGTACAAGCCCGAAGACCTGGTGGGCCAACTCACGGTGGTGGTGGCCAACCTGGCGCCGCGCAAGATGAAGTTCGGCGTGAGCGAAGGCATGGTGCTGGCCGCCAGCCATGCCGACGAAAACGCCCAGCCCGGCATTTACGTGCTGCACCCCTGGCCCGGCGCCCAGCCTGGCATGCGCATCCACTGAGCACCGCCGCCGCATGCACCCGCATCTGCATGGCTGGGTGGACGTGCAGCGCACGCACCAGGCCAACGTGCGGCTGGGGCTGACACTGGCCTTCGTGGCCGGCGCCACCAACGCCGGGGGGTTTCTGGCCGTGGGGCAGTACACCTCGCACATGACGGGGGTGGTGTCTGCCGTGGCCGATCAGATGGTGCTGGGCCACTGGACGCTGGCGGCCGCTGGCGTGGGCTCGCTGCTGGCGTTTGTGCTGGGTGCCATGACCACCGCTTGGCTGGTGAATTGGGGCCTGCGCCACAGCCTGCACAGCGCATTCGGCCTGCCACTGCTGCTCGAAGCCGTGGCCCTGCTGCTGTTTGGCCTGTTCGGCGCGGCGATCGCGGTGCTGGCCACCCTCTTCCTGCCGCTCACGGTGGTGCTGCTGTGCTACATCATGGGACTGCAAAACGCCGTCATCACCAAGATCTCCAAGGCCGAGATCCGCACCACCCACCTCACCGGGCTGGTGACCGACCTCGGCATCGAACTGGGCAAACTGCTCTACGTCAACCGCCACCCGGGCCACACACCCGTGCGCGCCAACCGCGACAAGCTGCGTCTGCAAGCGCGCCTGGTCGCCAGCTTTTTTGCGGGGGCGGTGCTGGGCGCGTTGGGTTTCAAGTACCTGGGCTACGTCAGCACGCTGCCGCTGGCCGCCTTGCTGTTGCTGCTGGTGTGGCGGCCCGTGCTGGCCGACCTTGTACGGCGGCGCCCCCACAGCGCCTGAACCACCCCATCGGTGTAAACCCCAGCGCCCAACCAGCCTCTGTGCGCAGAAAGTGGGGCGTGACAGGTTGTAACATGCGCCATGCTCCCGCGCATACCCCCCCTGGCCCCGTTCCGCCCCCGGTTGCTGCAAGACCTGCACGGCTACAACACCGATCGCCTGATCAAGGACGCCGGCGCCGGGGCCACGGTGGGGATCGTCGCGCTGCCCCTGGCGATGGCGTTCGCGATCGCCTCGGGTCTGGAGCCGGCAGCCGGCCTGTGGACGGCCATCATCGCAGGGCTGCTGATCTCGCTGCTGGGCGGCACGTCGGTGCAGATTGGTGGGCCGGCGGGCGCCTTCATCGTCATTGTCTACGGCATCGTGGAACGCTACGGGCTGGCCAACCTGCTCATCTCCACGCTGTGCGCCGGGGTGCTGCTGTTCCTGCTGGGCTGGTTCCGCCTGGGCACACTGGTGCGCTACGTGCCGGTGAGCGTGGTGATCGGCTTCACCAACGGCATCGCGGTGCTGATCGGCCTGTCCCAGCTGCGCGACGCGTTCGGGTTGCAGGTCGAGAAAATGCCGGCCGATTTTTTCCAGCAGATCGCCACGCTCAGCCGGCACATCGACAGCTTCAACCCCTGGGCGTTTGCCCTGGCGGCAGCCTGCGTGCTGGGCCTGTTCCTGTGGCCACGGCTGTGGGCGGCCGATTCAGGGTTTCGCCAGAAGCTGGAAGGCATCGAAGCCGTCAGTGCCCTCAAGGCCACGTCGCGGGTGCCGGCGCCCATCATCGCGCTGGTCAGCCTGTCGGTGTTCGCCTGGGCGCTGGAGTTGCCGGTCGAGACCATCGGCTCGCGTTTCGGTGGCATCCCGCAGAGCCTGCCCGGCTTCAACTGGCCGGCGTTTTCCTGGGAAACGGTCAAGCAACTGGTGGTGCCCACGCTGACGATTGCCCTGCTGGGCGCGATCGAGTCGCTGCTGTGCGCCCGCGTGGCCGACCAGCTGAGCGACCGCCCCAAGCACGACCCCAACCAGGAACTCATGGCCCAGGGCATCGCCAACGCGGTGGTGCCGTTTTTCGGCGGCATGCCTGCCACCGGCACCATTGCCCGCACCGTCACCAACATCCGTGCCGGGGCCACCTCGCCGGTGGCGGGCATCGTGCACGCCCTCACGCTCATGGCCGTGGTGCTGCTGGCCGCCCCACTGGCGAAACACATTCCGCTGGCGGTACTGGCCGGTGTGCTGTTGTTCGTGGCCTGGAACATGGGCGAATGGAAGGAATTTGCACGGCTGCGCCAGTTCAGCAACCACTACCGGCTCATGCTGCTGTCCACCTTCTTCGTCACCGTGGTGTTCGACCTAACGGTGGCGGTGGAACTGGGGCTGGTGCTGGCGGTGGTACTGTTCGTGCGCCGCCAGAGCGAGATTTTCCGCGCCGAGGCCAGTGGTTCGGGCGACGGCACACTGACGTACCGGCTGTACGGTTCGCTGTTCTTCGGCGCGGTGGCCAAGATCGACCCGCTGGTGGAAGCCGTGGAACGCGCGCCAGGCCCGGTGGACTTGGTGCTGGACGCCAGCCAGTTGATCTCGCTCGACACCACCGGCCTGGACGCACTGGAGCAGTTGCACAAAGCCCTGGAGAAGCGGGGCGGCCACCTGCGCATGACCGGACTCAACGAGCAACCGCGGTCGCTTATCCTGCGCTCTGGCTTTGCCGCCAAACTGCACGGCGGCGTGTGAGGCATGGGCGGCACTTAAAAGCAGTGACCGCTTCGTTAAAATCCGTGTCAACCTCCCACCAGACACCCACCCACCATGAGCCTGTTCGCCCGCCCCCATTACGTGTCCGATGCCACCCAGTTCATCGACTCGCTCAAGCAGCAGAAGCCCGAACTGGAGGCCGAACAACGCCAGGGCCGTGCCTTGCTGTGGGACAAACCGGTGGACCGCCAGTTCGCCGCCGAGGCGGATGCAGCCCGCGTCCAGCAAAAGCCCTACGTCTACCAGACCGAGCCGTCGCTGCGCTGAACCACCGCACACCACCTCCGCTGGGCCCGCTCACGGCATGACCCCTGCCCCCGCCGCAGAAGCCCTGTTGCCGGCGCCCGACGAATGGCCGGCGACCCTGCCCGAGGTGGTCGACCAGGTTGCCCTGGCGCGGCTGTACGGCGAACCGCTGTTCCGGCTACCGCAAGACCTCTACATCCCCCCCGACGCGCTGCAGGTGTTTCTGGAGGCCTTTGAAGGCCCGCTGGACCTGCTGCTCTACCTGATCCGCAAGCAGAACTTCAACATCCTCGACATCCCGATGGCCGAGGTCACGCGCCAGTACCTGAGCTACGTGGACCAGGTGCGCGCCCAGAACCTGGAGCTGGCCGGCGAGTACCTGCTCATGGCGGCCATGCTGATCGAGATCAAGTCGCGCATGCTGCTGCCCCCCAAGAAGGTGGACGACGGCGAGGAAGCCGAAGACCCCCGGGCCGAGCTGGTGCGCCGCCTGCTGGAATACGAGCAGATGAAGCTGGCCGCCCAGCGGCTCAACGAACTGCCACAGCTCGGCCGCGACTTCCTGCGCGCCCAGGTCCATGTGGAGCAGTCGCTGGCCCCCCGCTTCCCGGACGTCAGCGCGCAAGACCTGGCCGACGCCTGGCGCGACATCCTGCGCCGCGCCCGGCTGGTACAACACCACAAGATCAGCCGCGAGGAGCTGAGCGTGCGCGAGCACATGAGCCTGGTGCTGCGGCAGCTGCAAGGCCGTCGCTTCGTCGAGTTCAGCGAGCTGTTCGACGTGCGCCGCGGCGTGCCGGTGCTGGTGGTCACCTTCATCGCCATGCTCGAGCTGGCCAAGGAAACGCTGATCGAACTCACCCAGGCCGAGGCGTACGCCCCGATCTACGTGCGCCTGGCCTATACACCCCATTGAACCGCTGGCGTCGCCCCACGCCGAGGGGCGGCTGGCCCCCACAGACATGAACACACGCCCCGCCCCCACCCACCAGTTCGACGTGGTCATTGTCGGCAGCGGCCTGGCCGGCCTGAGCACCGCGCTGCTGCTGCCCCCCCACCTGCGCGTGGCGGTACTCACCAAGCGCACCATCGAAGACGGCTCCAGCGGCTGGGCCCAGGGCGGCATTGCCGCCGTGCTGGCCGAAGACGACAGCTTCGACGCCCACGTGGAAGACACCTTCGTGGCCGGCGCCGGCCTGTGCGACCCGGCCGCCACCCGCTTCACCGTGGAAAATGCGCCCGAAGCCATTGCCTGGCTGCGCGCCATGGGCACCCAGTTCACCCTGCACGACGGTGAACTGCACCTCACGCGCGAAGGCGGCCACAGCCACCGGCGCATCGTTCACGCGGCCGACGCCACCGGTGCCGCGGTGCAGCACACGCTGATCGACCGGGTGCACCAGGCGCCCAACGTGCAGGTGTTCGAAACCCACAACCTGGTCGACCTGATCCTGAGCGACAAACACGGCGGCCAAACCGACGCGCCGCGCCGCTGCCTGGGCGCCTACGCCTTGAACGAAGACACGGATGCGGTGGAAGCCTTTGTGGCCCCCCACACCGTGCTGTGCACCGGCGGCGCGGGCAAGGTGTACCTCTATACCTCCAACCCCGACACCGCCACCGGCGACGGCATTGCGGCGGCATGGCGCGCCGGCTGCCGGGTGGCCAACATGGAATTCATCCAGTTCCACCCCACCTGCCTGTACCACCCCAAGGCCAAGAGCTTCCTCATCACCGAGGCGGTGCGCGGCGAAGGCGGCCTGCTGAAATTGCCGGCGCACCTGGGCGGCCACCGCTTCATGCCCGACCACGACCCGCGCGCCGAACTGGCCCCGCGCGACGTGGTGGCCCGCGCCATCGACTTCGAAATGAAGCGCCACGGCATCGACTGCGTGTACCTCGACATCTCGCACCAGCCGCCCGAGTTTCTGCACGAGCACTTCCCCAACATCCTGGCACGCTGCGCCGAGCTGGGCATCGACATCACCAAAGAGCCGATTCCGGTGGTGCCCGCTGCCCACTACACCTGCGGCGGCGTGGTGACCGACCTGAACGCCCGCACCGACCTGCCCGGCCTGTACGTGGTGGGCGAGGCCAGCTGCACCGGCCTGCACGGCGCCAACCGGCTGGCCAGTAACTCGCTGCTGGAGTGCATGGTGTTCGCCCGCGCGGCGGTGCGCGACATGGCAGCCCAGCCCACGGCCGCCATCCCCGCCATCCGCCCGTGGGACGACAGCCGCGTCATCGACGCCGACGAGCACGTCGTCATCTCGCACAACTGGGACGAGCTGCGCCGCTTCATGTGGGACTACGTGGGCATCGTGCGCACCGACAAGCGGCTGGAGCGCGCCGCCCACCGCATCGCGCTGCTCAAGGCCGAAATCCAGGAGTTCTACAAGAGCTTCCACGTCACGCGCGACCTGCTGGAACTGCGCAACCTGGTGGAGGTGGCCGACCTGATCGTGCGCTGCGCCCAGGCGCGCAAGGAAAGCCGGGGCCTGCACTTCAGCCGCGATTACCCCAACCTGTTGCCCGAGGCGCTGCCCACCGTGCTGACGCCCTGATCCGCTTATACTGAACGCTGCTCCGGGGTGTCCACATGGTGTGGGCTGAGATGGCGATGCCGAACCCGAGAACTTGATCCGGTTCATACCGGCGGAAGAAGAGCTGTCGAAACCCGCGTTGCGTGGACACCCGTGCTGGCCTTGGCGCCACCGCGGTGCCGTGCCACCGGGGCGACCTTCGGAGCAAACCCCTGTCACCGAAGGAGACCGCCCCGTGAACGCCCCCGCCGACAAATTTCTCGCCACCACCGCCCAGGTGGACCAGGCCGCCATCCAGCCCCTGCCCAACTCCCGCAAGGTGTACGTGGAGGGCTCCCGCCCCGACATTCGCGTGCCCATGCGCGAGATCCGCCAGAGCGACACGCCCGCCACCTTCGGTGCCGAGCCCAACCCGCCCATCTTCGTGTACGACTGCTCCGGCCCCTACACCGACCCGGCGGCGCGCATCGACATCCGCCAGGGCCTGCCCGCGCTGCGCCAGCAATGGATCGCCGAGCGCAACGACACCGAAGTGCTGCCCGGCCTGAGCAGCGAATACGGCCGCGCCCGCGCCGCCGACCCCAAGCTGAACGAGCTGCGCTTCCCCGGCCTGCACCGCCAGCCGCGCCGCGCCCTGCCCGGCAAGAACGTGACGCAGATGCACTACGCAAGACTAGGCATCGTCACCCCCGAGATGGAGTTCATCGCCATCCGCGAGAACCTGCGCCGCCGCGAGTACCTGGAATCCCTGAAAGCCGCCGGCCCCACCGGGCAGAAGATGGCCGCCATGATCGGCCGCCAGCACCCTGGCCAGAGCTTCGGGGCCAGCATTCCCGCCGAAATCACCCCCGAGTTCGTGCGTGACGAAGTGGCCCGCGGCCGCGCCATCATCCCCGCCAACATCAACCACCCCGAAACCGAGCCGATGATCATTGGCCGCAACTTCCTGGTGAAGATCAACGCCAACATCGGCAACTCGGCGCTGGGCTCGTCCATCAACGAAGAAGTGGACAAGATGACCTGGGCCATCCGCTGGGGTGGCGACACGGTGATGGACCTGTCCACCGGCAAGAACATCCACGAAACGCGCGAGTGGATCGTGCGCAACTCGCCGGTGCCCATTGGCACCGTGCCCATCTACCAGGCGCTGGAAAAAGTCAACGGCAAGGCCGAGGACCTGACCTGGGAGATCTTCCGCGACACGCTGATCGAACAGGCCGAACAGGGCGTGGACTACTTCACCATCCACGCGGGCGTGCTGCTGCGCTACATCCCGCTCACGGCCAACCGCATGACGGGCATCGTCAGCCGGGGCGGCTCCATCATGGCCAAGTGGTGCCTGGCGCACCACAAGGAAAGCTTCCTCTACACCCACTTCGAGGACATCTGCGACATCATGAAGGCCTACGACGTGGCCTTCAGCCTGGGCGACGGCCTGCGCCCCGGCTCCATCTATGACGCCAACGACGAAGCCCAGCTGGGCGAACTCAAGACCCTGGGCGAACTCACGCAGATCGCCTGGAAGCACGATGTGCAGGTGATGATCGAAGGCCCCGGCCATGTGCCCATGCACATGATCAAGGAAAACATGGACCTGCAGCTGGAGCAGTGCCACGAGGCGCCCTTCTACACCCTGGGCCCGTTGACCACCGACATCGCCCCGGGTTACGACCACATCACCAGCGGCATTGGCGCGGCCACCATCGGCTGGTACGGCACCGCCATGCTGTGCTACGTGACGCCCAAGGAGCACCTGGGCCTGCCCAACAAGCAGGACGTGAAGGAAGGCATCATCACCTACAAGCTGGCTGCCCACGCCGCCGATCTGGCCAAGGGCCACCCAGGCGCGCAGATCCGCGACAACGCGCTGAGCAAGGCGCGCTTCGAGTTCCGCTGGGAAGACCAGTTCAACCTGGGCCTGGACCCCGACAAGGCGCGCGAGTTCCACGACGAGACGTTGCCCAAGGACTCGGCCAAGGTGGCGCACTTCTGCTCGATGTGCGGCCCGCACTTCTGCAGCATGAAGATCACGCAGGACGTGCGCGACTTCGCAGCCCAGCAGGGCGTAAGTGAGGACAGTGCCATCGAGAAGGGCATGCAGATGCAATCCGAAGCGTTCCGCCAGTCGGGCAGCGAGGTCTACATCCCCATCCGGCAGGTGTGACACAATCCGCCCCCACGGCTTTCAAGACACCGCCATGTTCCGTACCCTGCTCAAATCCAAAATCCACCGCGTGGCCACCACCCACGCCGAACTGCACTACGAAGGCTCCTGCGCCATCGACGAGGACCTGCTCGACGCCGCCAATATCTGCGAAAACGAACAGATCCACATCTGGAACGTCGACAACGGCGAGCGCTTCGTCACCTACGCCATCAAGGGCCAACGCGGCTCGGGCATGATCTCGGTCAACGGCTCGGCCGCGCGCCGCGCCCAGGTCGGCGACCTGCTCATCATCGCGGCCTTTGCCCAGGTGCACGAAGACCACCTCGCCACCCACAAGCCCAAACTGGTGTTCGTGAACGATCGCAACCAGCAGGTGGAACTGCGCGACAAGGTGCCCACCCAGCAGATGTGAGCCCGGCCCCGGGCTGCTGCACCGCTGCTACAGCGTCAGCGCGCCGGGGCTTTCAGCTCCCACGTGGCCGACATGCGGCCGGCAAACGTGATGTCCAGCGTGGCGCCATCGGCCGCCTCGGTCAGGCGCACGCCGGGCTGGGGCGCGGGCTGGGTCTGCTCTACCGCGAGCAGCCCGGGCGGCCATTTCAGGCTGAGCTTCGCGTCCATGGGCAGGTAGCCATCGAGGTAACGGCGCATGAGCGGGCCGGCGTACAGCTTCCAGCGCCCCTCACCCGTGGGCTCGAGCGCGCGAGAACGCAAGCCTATGCACACGTGCCCGCCGCGTTGCACCTCGGCCAGCTCCACCCGGTGTCCCTCCACCCAGGCGCGGCCCACGCCGGTGGATTCCAGGATCTCGATGTGTTGCACCCGCTCGCGGTTGAACGCCACCACGATGCGCCGGTTCGGGTCCAGTTGCAGGTGGCAGGTGCGCAGCGTCACCACCCCCGTCTGCAGGCTCTGGGCATCGATGGTGGCGCTGGCTTCGTAGCGGTAAGCCTCGGGGTCGGGCCGCTGGACCAGGAAGCGCAGCTGGCCTTCCAGGGCAATGTCGTCCATGTCCAGCTTGGCCGCCCAGGCGGGCAGCGCAGCCAGGCCGGAGGTCGCCACCAGCGTGGCCAATGCACAGGTCTTCCAACGCATCGCATGCTCCTGAAGCGGCAGCCCCCGGCCACCGCACCGGCCCATTGTGCGCCGATTCGTCAGGCCGCGCCGATGTTCGGCACCAAGGCCCCGGCGTTCTGACCGCTTTTCAAGGCCGCGGTGAAGGCGAGCATGCGGTCGATAGGCAGGCGAGCGCGCGGGATCAGGGCCGGGTCCACGTGGATTTCGTTCAGACCGGTTTCCAGCACCCGTGCCACGCCGGCCAGGCTGTTCATGGCCATCCAGGGGCAGTGCGCACAGCTCTTGCAGGTGGCGCTGTTGCCCGCCGTGGGCGCCTCAATGAATACCTTGCCCGGATTGAGCGTGCGCAGCTTGTGCATCATGCCGTTGTCGGTGGCCACGATGAACTCTTTCGCGTCCATCTCTTGCGCCGCCTTGAGGATGGCGCTGGTTGAGCCCACCGCATCGGCCAGGGCCACCACGTCGGCCGGGCTTTCGGGGTGCACCAGCACCTTGGCCCCGGGGTGCTGCTTGATGAGCTCTTGCAGCTCGAACGCCTTGAACTCGTCGTGGACGATGCACGAGCCCTTCCACATCAGCATGTCGGCGCCGGTTTCGCGCTGGATGTACGACCCCAGGTGCTTGTCGGGCGCCCACAGGATTTTGTGGCCCTTGTCCTTGAGCGCGCGCACGATGTCCAGCGCGCAGCTTGACGTCACCAGCCAGTCCGACCGGGCCTTCACCGCCGCGCTGGTGTTGGCGTACACCACCACGGTGCGGTCGGGGTGCTCGGCGCAGAAGGCAGCAAAGTCACCTTCCGGGCAGCCCAGGTCCAGCGAACAGTTGGCGTCCAGGTCGGGCATGAGCACGGTTTTTTCGGGCGACAGGATCTTGGCCGTCTCGCCCATGAAGCGCACGCCGCTCACCACCAGCGTCTGCGCCGGGTGGTCGCGGCCAAAGCGGGCCATCTCCAGGCTGTCGCTCACGATGCCGCCGGTTTCCTCGGCCAGGTCCTGCAAGTCCGGGTGCACGTAGTAGTGCGACACCATCACCGCGTTCTTGGCCTTCAGCAGGCCACGGATTTTCTCTTTCAGCGCCAGGCGCTCGTCGGGCGTGGGCTCTTCGGGCACGCGCGCCCAGGCGTGGCGGGTGGAGCAGGCCGGCTGCTCGTAATCGACTTCAATCACCTGTTCCATGTCTGCTCCTTGCGATGCGCGAGGCTCACAGCGCCTCGAAACGCATCGAAAAATCCACCGCCTTCACGTCCTTGGTCAGCGTTCCGATGGAGATGCGGTCCACGCCGGTTTCTGCAAGGGCACGTACGGTGGTTTCGTTCACCCCGCCCGAAATTTCCAGCACCGCGCCACCTTGCGGGTGGGCGGCGTTGAACCGCACCGCCTCGCGCAGCGTCGGCAGGTCCATGTTGTCCAGCAGCACCATGCGGGCGCCCGCGTCCAGCGCCTCCTGCAGTTGTGCCAGCGTTTCCACCTCGATCTGCACGAACTTGGCCTGCGGTGCGGTCTGCTGCACGCGCTGCAGCACGGCGGTCACGCCCCCCGCCGCGGCTATGTGGTTTTCCTTGATCAGCACCGCGTCGTACAGGCCCAGGCGGTGGTTGGCGCCACCGCCAGTGAGCACCGCGTACTTCTGGGCCAGCCGCAGGCCGGGCAAGGTCTTGCGCGTGTCCACGATGCGCGCCCGCGTGCCGGCCACCAGGTCCACGTAATGCGCCGTCTTGGTGGCCACGGCGCTCAAGGTCTGCAGGAAGTTGAGTGCGGTGCGCTCGGCCGTCAGCAGCGGTTGCGCATGGCCTTCAATTTCGAGCACCACCTGGTTGGGTGCGCAGCGCTGGCCTTCGGCCACGTGCCAGGTGATGCGCGCCTGCGGCTCCAGCGCCTGCACGGTGGCGTCCACCCAGGGCTGGCCGCAAATCACGGCGGCTTCGCGGGCCAGCACGCGGGCGCGGGCACGCTGGGCCGGGTCCACCAGGGCAGCGGTCAGGTCACCGCCGCCCACATCTTCCTGGAGGGCGCGGGCCACGTCGGCGCGGGCCAGTTCGGCCACTCGGGCCGGAGAAAAATCGGGGGGGGTTGCGTTCGTTTCTGTCATGCAGGTGTCTCGGCTCGACCCATTTCCTTGGGTGCAAGCCACAAGCATAACGGCTGGGCGGGCCTGTACCCC
>Ga0208242_100211_pt1 | contig 65370 bp, 68 predicted proteins | sample SubbioAug_CSW13A_FD_184825 | JGI IMG/M metagenome (GOLD analysis project Ga0208242, IMG submission 184825) | Serpentinite rock and fluid subsurface biosphere microbial communities from McLaughlin Reserve, California, USA - CR12Aug_CSW13A (SPAdes) | ecosystem: Environmental > Terrestrial > Deep... | reverse complement strand
TTGTGATTGGACCCATGATTGCGATTATTGGTCTAGGATTAGCCAGTATCGCCGTTGGGCAAGTGGGTCTTAATGGAAAAGGCACATGGCAGGATATTGTGATTGCTGCAGTTGCTTTCATTGTTGCCGCACTGGTGAGCACAAAAGCAAAAGGCTTCCTAAAAATGATACCATTCATTTTAGGGATTGCTGCTGGATATTTGGTAGCTTTAGGCTTAGGTCAAGTGGACTTAACACCTCTTAAAGAAGCATCATTCTTAACCATTCCAGATTTTCAGTTACCAATGAGAGATTGGAATTTCTACTTTGGACCAGAAATGTGGGCGATTGTCCCAGTTGCGATTGTGACCATCTCAGAACATATCGGTGATCATAAAGTATTAGGGAAAATTGTAGGTCAAGATTTCTTACAAGATCCAGGACTAGATAAAACACTTATTGGGGATGGGGTAGCGACAGCATTATCAGCACTTATTGGTGGACCAGCAAACACAACCTATGGAGAAAACACTGGTGTAGTTGGTATGACAAAAGTAGCATCCATTTGGGTCATCGGTTTAGCTGCAGTGTTTGCGATTGCCTTGAGTTTCTTAGGTAGTATTACAGCCTTAATCTCCACCATTCCAGCATCTGTTTTAGGTGGGATGAGTGTGTTACTTTTTGGGGTTATTGCGTCAAATGGTATTCGAGTGTTGATTGAAGCAGAAGTTGATTTTACACAACAGCGCAATCTCATTATTGCTAGTGCGATGTTAGTGTTAGGATTAGGTGGTGCCATCTTGAAATTATCAACAGTTGTGACCTTATCAGGAACAGCATTAGCTGCGTTAGTCGGTGTTGTACTCAACTTAGTTTTACCAAAAGCAGAATAATCAAGATCATAAGCAAAGAGCAACTTCAGGATTGAAGTTGCTCTTTTTCTTCTTGATAAGGAATCATAGGAATTAAACTGAGTAATGAACTCACTGCTGGAAGCAGTGTAAGCAACATGAAGATTCCAAACATGGAGGAATCACTTTGAGGTACATTCTCTATGAAACCAAACATGTTTAAGATAATCCCCATCACAAATAAACCTATGGCAGTTTGAAGTTTGGTGGTGAATGTGTGCAATGAGAAAATCATGCCTTCAAAACGCCGTTGCGTTTTGGCTTGTAGGTAATCAATGGAATCATTCACCATGATGTACATTATCACATCATTGAGTCCCATACTAAATCCAACAATGAACATAAGCAACAAGACTAACCCAATTTGAGAATATCCAATTATAAATAGCACAACATGCGCTACTGCTTGTATGATTAATCCTCCTTGATACAACGCCTTCTTAGAAAAGAATCGTCTTAAATATGGGGTGAGAATCATCGCAAAGATCATGGATAGAATTAACGTTCCACCAAGAAGTGAGAATAAACCTTCATTGTTTAAGTTGTATTTAGCAAAGTACGTTCCTGCTGCACCTAAAATCATTCTAAATGCGCCTAACATGCGTGATGATTGTAACTGCAGTAAAGGTTTGTTTTCTTTAAGTAATAGAAAGTCCTTAAGTTTAGATACTTCAGCAGGACGTTCTACGCGTTCTTTGGTATTGAAAAAAGCCAATAAGAATAATGCTGCACCTATAATGGAAATCACAGCAGCGACGATGCCATAGCGTTGTGGATGATCAGCTAACATTCCTAACACAAGAGGAGGCACCACAATCGCAATGGCTAAACCTACATTGGACAAAATACGTGCTAAAGTCATAATTCGCAAACGATCGTGTGGATCATCACTCATTGCGGAAGAGAGTCCCCAATAAGGAACATCGGATACCGTGTAGACCATGCCCCAACCAATATAGGTTATATATGCATAGATGAGTTTCGATTGTGTGCTTAAATTTACATTGGTAAATGTAAGAATGGTAAACACTGCCATGGGTATCGCAACACCTAGTAAATAAGGCCGAAGTTTTCCCCAACGAGTGCGAGTTTTATCAACAATGATTCCCATCATGGGATCATTGATTGCATCCCAAACACGAGCAACAAGCATAAGCGTCCCAACACTTAATGCAGCTAGACCGAGCACATCGGTGTAAAATATCATAATGAATGTAGCAGAATAATTATAGATTAAATTCTGACCTAAACCAGCTAATGAAAATGAAATGATTTCTTTGTTTTGAAGTGTTGTTTTCATTGTGACCTCTATGTTTAGTTTATCATTCATTATTTGAATGTAAAAGTAGGAAATTTTTTCTAGAGGGATAAATATGAAGTAGGAGGTAATTCATATGATTACAACATCGGCAGCAATGAGTATCGTGATTATTTCAGCGGGAATAGCAGCTATCTTTAAAATCCTATTCTCATCTTCAGGGCGGCTCACGCTTCCAGGTTTATCTGCATCTTGGGGGAATTAAGTACAACTAAACTTGAACCCATGATGCCTCGTGAAAAGGTAAAGATGTTTGGATGGCAATCACTCAGTGATGATGAAGTCTTGGCAATTATGTTAAGAACAGGAGTTAAGGATTTCAGTGTACAGGAAGTAGCAAAGCAACTTCTTGTAACATCCAAAGGATTAGCAGGATTAACATCATTGACAATGAAAGAATGCATGAGTGTCAAAGGGATCAGTAACATTAAAGCCATTGAACTAGGAGCGTCATTTGAACTAGTTAAACGAGTGCTTCGATCTTCTTTGCCATACATGAATGTCATTGATCATCCCCAAGTATTGTTTGATTGGCTTCGCTTAGAGATTGGTGATAAACAACAAGAACATTTTCTAGTTGTTTATTTGAACACTCAACATCAGATTATTGGTGTTAAAACACTGTTTGTTGGAACACTTGATCGCTCAATCATACATCCAAGAGAAATTTTTAAAGAGGCAATGGCAGTGTCAAGTTCAAAAATCATGATTGTTCATAATCACCCATCTGGAACACTTACACCATCCAATGCGGATATCCAAGTAACTAAAAATCTTAAGGAAATCGGTGAGCTGATGGGAATACCATTGTTGGATCATCTTATTGTTTCGGCTTCTGGTTATGTCTCTTTAAGACAAATGAACATGTTTGATTGAAGATGGGCTGTTTTTTCTTTATAATAATGTCTATGAGAAAAAACAAGCCCACCACTTTAATTATCTTCTTAAGCATCTTATCCATGACGGTTGTTTTCTACATCCTCTTTATCGTGGTGTCAGCAGATCGATTGGTGAATAACATTCAACAAAGAGGTTATTCAGTGCTTGGTTCAATTTCCTACACCTTATTCACATATCCTTTTGAAACGGCAAGTATTTTTGTAGATGATTTCATGACTTTTTCAAAATTAAGAGCAGAGCAGCGCATCACTCAAGAGCAACTTGATCGATTAGCTGCTTTTCGTGCTGAATTAGAGGAGTCGTATCGTCAGATCAGAGAACTTAAACAATTGCTTAATCTTAAAGAAAGCATGATGGATTTCACATTGTCTCCTCATAGAGTGATGTCACGTTCATCGGATTCCTTCAGTTCTATTGTTTATATTCAAGGTGGATCCAATGATGGTATTCAAGTTGATCAAGCCGTCATCACATCATTAGGGCTTGTTGGTAAAGTTGAAACAGTCTTCGAGCATTCATCCATTATCCGTTTACTGACATCTCAAGATGTTGACAACAAAGTTTCAGTTCGAATTCAACTTACTCCAACAACTACAGCTGAAGCTGTATTGGATGATTATGATCCTAATACTGGTTTGTTTAACTTGTTGTTGCTTGATACCAGTGCATCCATTAATGAGGGTAGTACCGTCATTACTTCAGGATTAGGAGGAATTTATCCTTCAGGTTTATTGGTCGGGTATGTTGATTCAATTCAACGATTACCAAACTCTGTATCTGCTCGTGTTTGGGTTCGTCCTTCTGCTCGTTTTGCTTCCTTTGATTATGTCATGATTGTAAGCCAAGGAGTTGAAAACGATGAATAAAGTGTTGATTTATGTGATTGCGATCATGCTTGACTTGTTTTTAATCAGCTTAATCAATCAAATTACATTTCTTAGTTATATTCATCTTATCCCTGTTAATACTTTCTTTTTCATTGTGTTACTTCATACTCATGATCAAACCATTACGTTTAAAGAGATCTTTGTTTTGTTTACATTAGGATTTGGATTGGATATTCTTTATGCAACTCCATTGTTTATGAATGCTGTATCTTTAGTTTTGGTCGTAGTCATTGCGCATCAAGTTAAGATTTACTTTAATGATAATAGTTTTGAGCGAATCATGTTTTTATTGATAACATTGTTTCTGAAAGAATTATTCAATTATGCTATTTTGTTTGTCACATTAAAAACAACATTACAACCTCAAATGTGGTTTATACAACGCGTTTTCTTTGTGATTTCACTTAATATACCAATGATGATCTTGGCAGTTCGTGTGTTCTCTCAGTATCAAGATGCAGAAAAAAAGAGTATAAGACGTCAAAGACAAAAAGAAAGCACCATTCAATACATTCGTTAGTGTATGGTATAATTAAGGAACATTATGAAAAAAATACTATTTATCCTTACCTTAATCTTTGTAATTAGTGCGTGTACACCTTCACGCCCTTTAATTTGTGTGAGTGTTTATCCAATGGAGTACTTAGTCAAACGTCTTGGTGGAAATCAAGTTGATGTGTGTCAGTTAACCCAGGGTGAATACATGCCATTAGCACAATTTAATAAAGATGCTCTACCTCAAATACAAGAAGCAGATCTCATCCTTTATTTTGGTCAACTCGAACCGTATTTTGATATCTATAGGGATGATATTTTTGATTCATCAGCGGATAGTCTAGATATTTTGTCATTAACACCAGTTTTGCCATTTAAACGATTCGATCAAGTTTCAGTCGGTGGAAATCGTTTATGGGTGGAAAGTCGTTATTATGAGAGTATCGCTTTTGATTTAGTTGATATGTATCAACAAGACCCATATGTTTGGTTAGATCCTATCAATATGCTATCGATTGCTAAAGTGATACGTAATTACTTAGTAATCAATTATCCAGAAAATGAAGCCGTTTTTAATTCAAACTTTACATCACTTCAAAACGATCTTGTTCTTTTGGATGCTCAGTATCAATTATTAAAGAATGAAACTAACAATATTAAATTTGTATCCATATCACCATCATTTGGTCATTGGCAAAAAGCTTACAATGTTGAAGTCTACCCCGTAGTATTATCCCGTTATGGAGTATTACCAAATGCAACTCAACTTAACATTATCAAAGAAACCATCATACAAAATGAGGTGCAATACATTGCACTTGAACCAAATCTAAGTGAAGAACACCAAGCCTTGTTTAATCAACTGGTCGAGGAACTTGAATTAACGATTATAAACTTAAGTAACATTACATCATTAACTCAAGCAGATAGAGACAACAACAAAGATTATTTGAGCCTCATGTTGGAGAACTTGCGCCTACTAGAATCAATTGGACGCTAGCCTCAACTGAGGCTAATTTTGAAAGTGAGGGACTATGTCAAAACTATTGCTAATCGATGCGAATTCGCTCATCTTTAGAGCATATTATGCTACTGCCTATGGCAACATGATGGTATCAAAAACTGGCCAACCAACCAATGCTTTGTTTGGCTTTACCAATATGATTCTTAAGGCATTAACGATGATTCAACCAACTCATGTGTTGTTTGCTTTTGATGCTAAAGCAAAAACGTTTCGTCATGAGCAATATCAAGACTATAAAGGAACTCGAAAGGAACTTCCTCAAGAATTAATCGATCAATTTCAATTGATTAGAGAGTTTTTGGATGCATGTCAGTTTCCTCGCTATGAAATTGAAGGATTTGAAGCTGATGATATCATAGGATCATCTACCCACCACTTTGCGGATGAAAACATCATGATACTATCATCTGACAAGGATCTTCTTCAGCTCATTAACAATCAAACACAAGTCATGTTAATGAAAAAAGGACTTACTGAAACATTAACCTTGAGTGTTGACACACTTAAAGAATTAGAGGGGATTGCACCCTATCAAGTGATTGAAATGAAAGCACTTATGGGGGATAGTGCAGATAACATCCCTGGTGTTCCTAATGTTGGTGAAAAAACAGCGAAGAAACTCATTGAACAATACCAAAACATTGATGTGTTGTATGAAAATATTGAAGAAATCAAAGGAAAACTCAAAGAAAACTTAATCACATACAAGGATCAAGCTTATTTGTCCAAGCATCTTGCGACTATCATTAAGGATGTTCCACTTCCTTTCAATTTACAGCAGTTGGAGTTTAAACCTAACTTTGAAGAAGGGGCACGTTTTTTGCGTCTCTTTGATATGAATACACTTTCTCAATCCTTAGCTTCATTATCTAATATTAAGACTGAAACACTCTCAACCTTATCGAGTTTGACTCAGCTTGATTCACATCAAGTCCCTGTTGTCATGTTCAATTCTGAAATATGGTTAGTAGGCAATGAACATCAATTAGTTACTTTTCAAAGCATCAATGAAGAACTTAAAGCATTCTTAAGTTCATCTGATCCTAAGTTTTTCATCGATGTTAAAAAGGCAATGCATGAAGCCTCATTATTCAACGTGACACTAAATGCATATGATGATGCCTTAATTATTGCTAATCTCATGGACTCATCATTAACCTCCATTGATAAGTTGAAAGACTATTTCCAAATCAATATTGATAAGAAGAATGGTCTTGACTCAGATTCTAAGTTACTTTTTGAAGTGAGTAAACATGTTGAAGAATGGAAAACATTCCTGAAAGAAAATGAACTGGAAGAAGTATATACTTTGATTGAAAAACCACTCATTGAAGTGTTATTTCATATGGAACAGTCTGGAATCAGAGTGGATGAAGAAGCACTTAAGTTAATCGCAAAAAACACAGCAGAAAAAATTGAGTCCATTGAAACTAAGATTCATGAACTGATTGATCAACCTAACATCAATCTCAATTCTCCTAAGCAATTGGCTGCTTTGCTCTTTGATGATTTAAAATTACCAGCCAATAAACAGCGATCAACCAACATTGATGTCTTAGAATCATTGATTCATCATCATCCTGTAATTGAACTTATTATTGATTATCGAAAATTTCAAAAGTTTTATTCTACCTATGCCTTAGGATTACAAAAATATGTTAATCAACACCGTATTCACACTGAATACTCACAAACAAGCACTACTACAGGACGACTATCTTCTAATAACCCTAATCTTCAAAACATCTCTGTACGCAATGAAGATACTATCATTATTCGTCAGGTGTTTGTACCTGACAATGATGAGTATGTCTTACTTGCAGCTGATTATTCTCAAATTGAACTTAGACTGTTAGCACACTTGTCCAATGAAACTAAAATGATTGAAGCTTTTAGACAGGGAATAGATATCCACAATCAAACAGCCATGGATGTTTTTCATGTTTCAAGCGATGAAATTACATCATTGATGCGTCGTGCTGCAAAAGCAGTTAATTTTGGTATTGTGTATGGAATTTCAGATTTTGGATTAAGTGAGCAACTTAAAATTGATCGTAAAGAAGCATCAGCGTTTATTCAAAAGTATCATCAAAGTTTTCCACGTATCAGTGCCTATATGGATGAGGTCATAATGAATGCTCAAGTGAATGGATTTGCCACAACACTCTTTAATCGTCGAAGAATGATTCCAGAATTGTTGTCTCCTGTTTATTCTGTACGTGAGTTTGGAAAGCGTGCCGCAATGAATGCACCGATTCAAGGAAGTGCAGCGGATTTAATAAAAATTGCCATGATAAGACTACATCAAGCATTAACAAAAAGATCAGCCAAATCTAAGTTAATACTACAAGTTCACGATGAACTGGTTGTCCATGCCCATAAAGATGAGCTGGAATGGTTAAAACCATGCATGAAAGAAATCATGGAAAACGTTGTTGAATTAAGTGTACCACTTGAAGTCTCCATGAATGAAGGAAGCAATTGGATGGAGGCGAAGTAATGCCTGAACTTCCAGAAGTAGAAACCGTTGTTAGGACACTTGAAACATTGATTGCAGGATGTTTATTTTCAGATGTTCTAGTTCATACTCCTTCCATTATTTATCACAATGAAGCATTTAAGTCTAAAGTGATCAATCGAACCCTTCAATCTTTCAAACGAAGAGGGAAATATATTCTGCTTGGGTTAGGTGAAGATACCTTAATCATCCATTTAAGAATGGAAGGTCGCTTCTTCATCAATCATGAGTTCAATCGTCCTAATAAGCATGTTCATGTGAGTTTCAAACTTAGTGATGGACGAGTCTTGCATTATCAAGATACAAGAAAGTTTGGTCGTATGCTCATTACTGATGATGTCAATCAAACTCTTGCACATCTTGGGTTAGAGTATGATGATCCTCATTTCACAGTTGATTATTTGATTGAAGCCCTGAAAAATAAAAAAACAAGTTTGAAAGCCTTTCTATTATCTCAAAATGTGATATGTGGATTAGGTAATATTTATAGTGATGAAGTGTGTTTTAGAGCTCGACTTCATCCTGAAAAAAAAGTTAGTACACTAACACTCAATGAGGTACAATCCATCCATCGTGAAATAAACCTTGTTTTGTCAGAAGCTATCGCTTTAGGGGGAAGCTCTATACGAACATATACCAATGCGATGGGGATAGATGGTTTATTTCAACTTCAACTCCAAGTCCATATGAGAGCAAAACAACCATGCTATGTGTGTGGTCAACTCATTGAAAAAACAAGCGTTGCGAATCGAGGAACTTACATATGCAAAAAGTGTCAAAAGCCTTAAAAATTGGTTTAACAGGTTCGATTGCGAGTGGTAAATCCACGGCATTAAGTGTGTTCAAACAACATGGGTTTGAGATTTTTTCTGCGGATGAATGTGTCAGTTCCATGTATCACGATCCTCAATTTGTGAACTCAGTTAAACAGTCTTATCCAGAGGTCATTAATCAAGACTTGATTGACAAGTCACTGCTTGTTAAGGCATTATCAGATCCCGTTTTTTATGAAGGATACATTCATCTTGTTCATGATCATGTTTTAAAAAACATGATTGAGTTTCAATCCAATCATGAGTCACAACCAATTGTCTGTGAAATTCCTCTATTATTTGAAGCAGGATGGGAGCACTATTTCGATCAAGTTTGGTGTATTGTGATTAGTGATGAACTTTCATTTAAACGAGCATTAGAGCGAGGGATGTCGGCTTCAACCTATCATTTTCTTAAGAAGAAGCAATGGAGTGTTGAAGAAAAAAGTGCAAAATCACATGTCTTAGTGCATAATGAAAGCACCAAAGAAGAGTTTGTTCAAAGATTAAGGCAAAAGATTAAGGAGCACTTACTATGAAAAAGTGGTTCATTCATCATCCAAAAACACTATCAATGCATGAGATTCAATGTTTACTCGTTGCTTATCCCTTTATCATGACCCCACAAGCCATTCAAATGTACATGACATTATGTGCCTTTTCAAATGTGCGCGAAGGTTCATTCACATCGCACGATTTAGCAATACATTTGAATGTTTTTGATCATGAAGTTGAACCTCTTATACAAACGTGTGTATCTGTGGATTTAATGCAATGGTATGAACAAAAAAACATGGTTATTTTAGTTATCAAACCAGTGCTTGATATTCCAGCATTAATGTCACATCCTTTGTTTGCAAGACTGTTGTCAACGCAAGATAGCTTATATTTCAAGGCGTTAAGCATGAAATACCCACCTCTTAAGAATGATTTAACTCCCACACAATTTAAATATCAACAACGTCATTTGGATTGGAACGATGCAGATGAAAATCGATTTAACCTTAAGAAAGAAACGTCTTTACCCCAAAGTGAAACATTTAAAACTTCTTTGTTTTTACAACTCTGTGAGGAAATCATTCTTCCTTCCTCAATGAGAAATGAGGAAAATTTAAGTATCATCACATCACTTGCGAATACCTATCTTGTGGATGAAAAAAGCATGAAGAAATTTGTTTCTAAAGCCATCAATTATAAAACACTCACACTTAATGCACATAAGCTAAGTGAGTTGATCCTCACATCCTATCAAGTGTCGGGGTATAAAGATACTTCCTATCAACAACATCCACTCAGTTTCTTCACCGCAATCAATGAAGGACGTCCTGTGGTTGAAAAAGACCAACAACTCATTGAATTTCTTAATTCACAATACACCTTTGATCAAGAAACGTTCAACTTCTTATTGGAAACCATCCTTAAATCCTATCATGGACGTTTCACAAAGAAGAATGCTCAACATTTGGCTGAATCATGGGTTAGAGCAAAAATTAAGAATCTTAAAGATGCAAAAGCGTATGTGAAGTCACAGAAAAGTTCTATATCAGATTCAAATAGTATGAAATTGCCTGAACATTATAACAATAAGAATATTAGTTACGAACGAAAAGACGAGCTTATTAAAAAAATAAAGGAGATGGATGATGAATGAAATTAAAGTTGTATCATATCCATTTGATGAGAAAATCCATAATCAAAATCATGATTTATTACTTCAAGACCCTCTAATAATTAAATGGATTAATGAGGAGTTTATTAACATCGAACAGTTAAAACGCTATCAAAGTAAATTTCTAAGTGTAATTGCTGAGCAAGCACTTTGTCGAGGATGCTTGGGTTTGAGTATGTGCAAACAATCTAAAGAAGGACATAGGAAAACCGTACTAGTGGATGGAGTAGTTATTGATATTGCAATTGAGGTGTGTGGTTTTATGAAAGACCGTATAAAAGCTGATGAATATCTAAAAAACTATAAAATAAATCATGTTCCAAAATTTGCACAGAACATCACATTAGCCAATATTGATTTATCAAATTGTTCTGATTCTACACTAGAAATAATTGTTCAACTAAAAGACGTGGAGAAGAAACTTGATAAGGGTCTTTTTATACATGGTGATCCAGGAGTAGGAAAGACAACACTTATAGCTGCACTTGCAAATTCATTAACGAAAGTTGGAAAAAAGGTTTCATTTGTACATGTTCCTACATGGATTTCATCAGCAAAACTTAGTTTCGATGATCCTGATCAAATGAGAAGAGTCCTAAATGATGTGGCACTAGTGGATGTATTGTTTATGGATGATATTGGAGCAGAAAGTGTATCTGCTTTTGTTCGTGATGAACTACTACTTGTAGCATTGAATCAACGTCTTGAGCAGCAAAAAATCACATTCTTTACATCAAATTTAGATATTGAAGCATTAAGAGACCACTATTCACTAGGGAAAAAAGATGCCACAATAGTTAAATCTGACAGAATAATTGAACGAATAATCGGATTAGCTAATCCAGTTTTATTGAATGATGTGAATAAGAGACGATTGTAGTAATGTTTATAATATAGAGAAATAATTGTGCATGAATACTCGAAAGGTTTTCCTTTAATCATGTACATTTGTTATGGTAAAATAAGGGGCGAGGAGAAACACATGATTAAGAAAATTGGAGTGCTAACTTCAGGTGGTGATTCACCTGGAATGAATGCGGCCATCCGTGCAATCACACGCAGTGCCTTATCACAAGGTGTGGAAGTTGTTGGAATCTATAACGGATATAAAGGATTATTGGAAGAGAATTTTATTCCTCTGACCCGCTCTAGTGTGAGTGACATTATGGTAAAAGGTGGAACGATGTTAGGTTCCGCGCGTTTACCAGAATTCAAAGATCCTGAAGTGGTGAAACAAGCAGCTAACATTTTAAGAAAACATGAAATTGAAGCTTTGGTGACAATCGGTGGGGATGGAACCTATAAAGGAGCATTGGCTTTAACAGTCCAAGGTATAAACTGTGTCGGGTTACCAGGAACGATTGACAATGACATTGCATCTACCGACTACACGATTGGGTTTGATACCGCTCTAAACACGGTCATTCAAGCCATAGACAAACTTAGAGATACCTCATCCAGTCATCATCGTTGTTCGGTGGTTGAAGTGATGGGTAATCGCTGTGGAGACTTAGCCATTTATGCAGGTTTATCCTGTGGCGCTGAAGTCATCATTACTCCTGAGAATGGATATGATGAAGTTGAAGTACTCAACTTAATCAAATATTATGAGGAAGTAAAAAACAAAAAACATGCGATTGTGATTCTTTCTGAAAAGATCACCGATGCTGATTCATTAGCGAATAAGATCAGTAAAACCTCAGGTTTCTCTGGTCGTGCAACGGTATTAGGTCATGTGCAAAGAGGAGGGTCTCCGACCGCATTTGATCGTGTTCTTGCGACACGCATGGGGGATAAGGCGGTGGAAGTTTTAATTCAAGGATGCGGCGGTCAATGCATTGGAATAATTGATAATCAGATTGTATCTACTGATATTGAAACTGCGTTAAGTATGCCTAAGAAATCTAGAAAACATTTATTTAAACTTCATGAAAGGCTCGTGTAAATATGTCAAGAAAAATTAGAAAAACAAAGATTATTTGTACCATTGGACCAGCATCAAAAACTCCAGAAATGGTTGAAGCTTTAGCTAAAGCGGGTATGAATGTCTGCCGCTTGAACTTCTCCCATGAAGAACATGCTGAGCATTTAGAACGCATTAACATGATTCGTGAAGTTGCGAATCGTACAGGATATAACTTAGCCATTCTCCTTGATACTAAAGGACCTGAAATTCGTGTGGATCAAATTGAAAATGGTTCCATGGATGTGGTAGCCAATCAAATTATTAAGATTGTGAAAGAAACGGTGGTAGGTAACTCAGAGCGTTTTTCTATCAATCCTGCACAAGTCTTTGATGATGTAACTATTGGCAATCGTGTTCTTATTGATGACGGTAAAATTGCGATGGTTATCATTGATAAAGATAATGATTCTCTTACATGTCGTATTGAAAATCCAGGGGTGATAAAAACACGTAAAGGGGTTAATGTTCCTAACGTTAAATTATCGATGCCATTCATTTCTGCGAAAGATGATGCGGATATTCGCTTTGGATGTAAACACAATGTGGATTTCATTGCAGCAAGTTTCACTCGTCGAGCTAAAGATATCGAAGAAATCAGAAAAATACTCATTGAAGAAGGTCAACCTCGTATTCAAATCATTGCGAAGATCGAAAACCAAGAAGGTTATGATAACATTCGTGAAATCCTAGATGTAGCAGATGGCGTGATGGTTGCTCGTGGCGATTTAGGGGTAGAAGTGTCCATGGCACATGTTCCTATTTATCAAAAGAGAATCATTGCTGCAGCGAATGAACATGGAAAACCTGTGATCACGGCTACCCATATGCTTGAATCGATGATGAATAACCCTCGTCCAACGCGTGCTGAAGCGAATGACGTTGCGAATGCGGTATTGGATGGTACGGATGCAATTATGTTGTCAGGTGAGTCAGCAGTGGGTGCTTATCCAATTGAAGCTGTCACCACCATGGATACCATTGCACGATCAATGGAAGAAATTATTCCATATCGTGAACGTTTAGATCATGCGATTAAAACATCAAAGCGCACGGTACAAGATTCCATTGGGATATCAGTTGCTGACTCAGCTTTAAACTTGGATGAAGTTGAAGCCATCATTGCCTTTACACAAGGAGGCTCAACTGCAAGACGTATTTCAAAATTCCGTCCTCCAGTGCCAATATTTGCGGTGACATTCACTAAAGAAAATGCTCGTCGCTTGTTGTGCAATTGGGGTGTTGTACCAGTGTATTCAGATATTCAAAATGAAATGACCAATGATGATGATCTTGCGAACACCGTTGCTAAAACGTATGGGATTGAAGTGGGCAAACAAGTCATCATTACAGCTGGCTATCCTACAGGTGAAGGTACTGCTAACTTGATGAAAATCATTGAGGTGAAGTAATGAAGACGTATATAGGTGTTGATTTAGGTGGAACTAACGTTAGAGCAGCACTGGTTGATGAATTAGGACACATTCTGCATATTGAAAAAAGAGATGCACGAGCACATGAAAGTGCCGAAATTATTGTCGATAATCTTATCCAATGCATTCAATCTCTCCCTAATTATCAATCGGCTGTTGGTATCGGTATTGGTGTTCCAGGTCCTGTTGACTTTAAAGCAGGTTGGATGATCATGGCAACCAACATTCCTGCTTTAACCATGTATCCTCTCAAAAAAGTGTTGGAAGAGAAACTTTCGATTCCAGTCTTCTTAGATAACGATGCGAATGTGGCAGGACTAGCAGAAGCCCTTGTTGGAGCAGGAAAAGGTAAAGATGTGGTGTATTATGTCACTCAATCCACTGGGATTGGTGGAGCCTTGGTTGTGAATGGTCGTGTCGTCAGTGGTCGTGTTGGTCATGCAGGAGAAGTAGGTAACTGTATCATTGATCCCAATCGTGACAAGGTGAATCATCTTAATGTTGGAGCCATTGAAAATGAAGCCAGTGGAACAGCCATCATTCGAAAAGGTCAAACACTGATCTCTAAAGACATTACATCAGCGTATGATGTGTTTAAACGTATGAATGATGATCCACAAGCCAAAGCCATCATTACCACCATGGCCCAAGATATGGCTACCATGTTTTCTTACATTGCACATATTGTTGATCCAGATGCGTTTATTATCGGTGGAGGTGTCAGTCTTTCATCAGATGCTTACTTTGATATCATGAAGCAATCCTACGCATCGAAAGTGCATTCTCCATTAGCTAACACTCCATTTTTAAAAGCAGAATTAGCAGAACCAGGTCTTATTGGAGCGGCAATGCTCCCTAAATCACAAGGAGTTTAACATGAGTTTTGATTCAAAATTAAAGAAATACGCAAAATTAGCAGTACTTAATGGGACTGGATTAAAAGAAGGGCAAACCCTCGTTATTAACGCACCAGTCAATGCACAAGAATTTGTTCGTCTTTGTGTTGAATCAGCATATGAAGATGCGAAAGCAGGGTACGTTTATGTTCGATGGAATGATGATTTAACTTCTCGTTTAACCTACAAACATGCCAACATTGATCGCATTTCTAATGTTGATGAATGGGTGATTGCTCAATACCGTCGTTTTGTGGATGAAGGAGCAGCAGCTTTAAGTATTTATGCCCCTGCACCAGGACTTATGGATGATGTGGATGGTAGTGTGATTGCAAAAGTGTCCTCAGCAACTCAAAAAGCAATTGCGTTTTATCGTCAACACATGATGTCCAATCAATCTCAATGGTCGCTTGTATCCATTCCTAACACATTTTGGGCTAAAAAGATATTCCCTGATTTGAATGAAGATGAAGCAGTGAATGCTTTATGGGAAGCTATTTTTAAAGCAGTAAGAGTCAGTGATGATAATGATCCAATGGCGGATTGGGAAGTTCATAATACAACACTTCACTTAAACAATGATAAGCTTAACCAACATCAATTCTCTTCACTCAAGTTTAAAAACAGTATTGGAACTGATGTGGAAGTGGGGTTAGTTAAGAATCATCGTTGGGCTGGTGGTGCTGAGAAAGCGGCCAATGGCCAAATCTTCAATCCTAATATTCCTACGGAAGAAACGTTCACAATGCCTCACAAAGATCGTGTGAATGGTAAAGTCGTGGCTACTAAACCTTTGTCTTATCAAGGTCGCTTGATCGATGACTTCTATTTTGTCTTCAAAGATGGAAAAGTCGTCGAATACGATGCGAAGGTAGGTAAAGAGACATTAGATTACCTTATGAACAGTGATGAAGGTGCACGTTCCATTGGAGAAATTGCGCTTATTTCTCATGATTCACCGATTTCTAACATGAACATTCTATTCTTCAACACCTTGTATGATGAAAATGCATCATGTCATATGGCATTAGGAAGAGCTTATCCAATGAATGTTCTTAATGGCACAACCATGAGCGATGATGAACTCAAAGCAGTAGGCATGAACTTCTCTAATGAGCATGTTGACTTCATGTTTGGCAGTGAAGACATGTCTATTATTGGAGTTAAAGAAGATGGTAGTGAGGTTGTGGTTTTTAAGGATGGAAACTTTGCTTTCTAACTTGACATTTGTTTGAAATAATTTATGATTATTTTATAGTGTTATCACAAAGACACGAGCAATCAAAACAGAACAAGAGACATGTTGGTTGGTGCGAAACATGCGAGGGATGATTGTCTTACCACTTTGTGGCTGAACTTAGAAAAGTTCCGTATATCTGCGTTAAAGATTTGAGAGCATGTCTTTGACATGAATTAAGGTGGTACCGCGAGATCTTTCGTCCTTAGATGAGAGATCTTTTTTATTTGAAAAGGAGAACAACATGATTAACATTAAAGAGAATCCAGAGCTAAATATTCTCAATCATTCCACAGCTCATTTAATGGCTGAAGCCATTTCACGACTGTATCCACACGCTCAGTTTTGGGTAGGACCTGTCATTTCTGAAGGATTCTATTATGACATTGATTTGGGAGGAGATGTCATTAAAGAAGAGGATTTAGTTAAGATTGAAAAAGAAATGAAAAAGATTTCCAAAGATGGAAAACGTATCATTCGTGAAGAAGTGAGTAAAACTCAAGCTCTAGAACTCTTTGCGAAGGATAAGTATAAACTTGATCTTCTTAGCAACATGAATGAAGAAGACACTGTGATTTCCATTTACCGTCAAGGAGATTGGATGGATCTTTGTCGAGGTCCTCATGTGGAAAGCACTAAAGTCATTAAACACTATAAATTGCTTAAAGTAAGTGGAGCGTATTGGAAAGGGGATTCCAATAATGCCATGTTGCAACGTGTGTATGGTATTTCATTCTATGAAGCTGAAGACCTTGAGAATCACTTGCATTGGCTTGAGGAAGCGAAGAAAAGAGATCATAAGAAACTAGGAAGAGAATTAGGGTTATTCATGCTTTCAGAGTTTGGACCTGGTTTCCCATTCTGGATGCCAGATGGAATGACTTTAAGAAAAACACTTGAGAATTTCTGGTGGCGTGAGCACGTGAAAGAAGGGTATGAGTTTATTCAAACTCCAACCATGCTTTCACAACAACTGTGGGAAGTGAGTGGACACTGGGCAAACTATCGTGAAAACATGTACACATCAGAATTTGATGATCGTGAGTTTGCGATTAAACCAATGAACTGCCCTGGTTGTATGCTTGTGTATAATCAAACCCTTCATTCCTACAAGCAACTTCCACTACGTTTAGCTGAGTTAGGCACTGTGCATCGTCATGAAGCATCAGGAGCGCTTAATGGCTTATTCAGAGTGCGTGCCTTCACTCAAGATGATGCGCATTTATTCATGACTCCAGATCAAGTGGAAGGAGAAGTGGTACGACTCATCAATTTCATTGACCGTGTCTATGCTATGTTTGGTTTAACATACACGATTGAATTATCCACACGTCCAGACAAATTTATTGGTGATATTGAAGTTTGGAATCGTAGTGAGAAAGCACTTGAAGATGCATGTATCGCTTCTGGCAAGCAATTTAAAGTCAATCCAGGAGATGGAGCATTCTATGGTCCTAAGTTAGATTTCCATATTAAAGATTCCCTCAATCGTGTATGGCAGTGTGGAACCATTCAATTGGATATGAACTTACCACATCGCTTTGAGTGCACATACATTGATCATCAAGGACAAAAACAAGAACCAATCATGTTGCATCGTGTTATCTTTGGTTCAGTAGAACGCTTCATTGGTATTCTCATTGAACATTATGGTGGTGCATTCCCACTTTGGTTAGCCCCTAATCAAATCTCAGTACTTCCTGTGAACAACGAGTATCACTTAGATTATGCACATAAGTTAAAAGAAATCTTGACTGAAGCAGGATTTAGAGTACTGATTGATGATCGTAACGAAAAACTTGGATACCGCTTAAGAGAGAATCAAATTAAGAAAGTTCCATTAACTTTAGTCATTGGTGATGAAGAAGTGTCTTCAAATAGTGTGAATGTTCGTAAGTATGGATCAAAAGAAGCTACATCCCTCAATCTAGATGAGTTCTTAAAAGAAATCCAAGCTGAAGTTGCACCTTTTGTAGCTCATTAAAACTAAAACCATTTAAAAAGCGGGGTGTCCCGCTTTTTCTTATGTTTGATTAAGGATAAACTTGAGTGATCACTCGACCTGATGGAAGCAGTAAATGTAAGGCATCGTTGACCATGATGGCTTTAAGGGTGTAAGCATCATCAATACTGATTTCATCATAAAGTTTGACTGATTCATTGGCAACAGAGATAAGATAATAAGTTGAACTCATCTTATATTCTTCACGACCATCGCTACTAATGACACTGTTTCCACTGACAAAGAAACCAAGCAGTTGTTTATTTGGATTAACCATTAATGCTTTATGATCATAAGCAATATCTCCCCAACTGAATGCATCACCAATCAATAAATTTTGTTTTTCTATTGGATTTGATGCTTGTGAGACATCAAAGAGAGAAAGCTTCATCGCACCATTAGTGAGTCGTCCATCACTTTCCACTTTCACATCGCGACCAAATCCTAAAATGAGATGATCAGAAATAGGGTGCAAATAAGTAGAATAACCTGGAATCTTTAGTTCGCCTAAAACCTTGATGTTTGAAGGTGTTGAAAAATCAATGACGAAGAATGGATCGATTTGCTCAAAAGTGACCACATAAGCACGGTCTTGAACAAAGCGTACAGAATAAATGGATTCAGTAGGAGCTAAGTTTTGAATGGAGTCCAAAACCTTTAAATCAGCATCCAAGGTATAAATTGCATTGGATGTTTTCTCACCCCAAACTGTTAATGCGATTCTTACCACACCATTGTATTCATCCATAGCGAATTGATTGAGCAAATGACCATTAAGGCTTATGGAAGCAGTTAAGGTTAACTCATTGGTATAGTTGAGTGAGTAAACATGAGTTTTCTCAGAAGACCATAAGGTTCTTTCATTGTAGGTATAGATAGTAGAGGCTAACAACAACGTTTCATGATTCATGTACATCGTATGTGCATCCATCATTAAATGCTTGAATGAGGAAGTTAATGTTGACAAATCAAATTTTGTAATCGTTAACATGTTTAAGGATTCTGGAGAATTGATGTATTGAATGTCTTTAACATTAAAGACAAAATCTTCACCATCTAGTGTAATCGTAGGAAGAACATCTTTGGCTTCTAAATCCTTAATGTCTTCTTCTGCAACCCAATTGCCTTTAGAAGTCACTAGAATGAGGGTTGTACCATTTAAGCGTGATCCAATCATGTATCCTTCAATTTCAAGATGATGTTCATTTTGTAATTTGGTCTTATCAAGGATCATCACATGATGAGTGAAGGGTTGCATTGGTCCTGGAGGCATGATAGGCATAATATCAATGATATCATCACCTTCAGGCTTCACCACATCAATGGGTTCATCATCCACAGGTTGATCCCCATCCACACCTGAGTTTGGATTTGTTGGTTCTGGTTCAGTTAGATTAGATCCATCACCTGGATAAGAAGGTTCACTCACACCAGGATTTGGTTTCACTTCATCTTCATTGGACTCTGGTCCAAAGTCTTGATAAGGTCTAAACCACCAACCTCCTGAAGTCGCGAGTACGACGAGTTGATCATTGACTAAAAGTAAAGCATACGCATTCATTTTCTCGTAGTCATACTTCACACTCTTGACAAGCTTTAACGTGTCACCCTCAATCTTATACATGCGAATGACATTTTCAAACAAGGTGTAAACATGCTCACCATCACTCTTTAAGGTATCTGCTTCATCAATGCCTTGGATTTGGGTGTTGGTTTGCGTGATGCTGCCTTTTGAGTCTAAGCTAGGAGCAAGACTTTCAGCAACATTATTGTCACGATAAGCAAAATAATAATCTTTTGATCGTTGCGCAAAAATGGAGGCAACACGTCTAAGTTCATCTTCTGATTCAAAGGAAGACAAACCCATTGCTTTCGGTAGTTTAGCAGGTTGAATTGCTAATACAAAGGCTGTAAGTAGTGAGAGTAATAAGATGATATGTTTTTTCATAGAGTTCACCTCACTGTAATTATAATCAACCTAGACAACAAGATACAATCTCGCTTATCAACTGCATAAGAAGACGGATAAGTTACAAAAAAAGAATGCATTGGGCATTCTTAATCAATCATCACTGCATTCTTAACGATAACATAATCCACAGTCTTCAATGCATTAAGGGTATTCCCCCCTGCATAGGAAATGGAGGATTGTAAATCCTCTTGCATCTCTTTTAGAGTGTCAAAGATGGATCCTTTACTTTGAAGATGGATTTTCTTACCTTCAACATTTTTACGCTCACCTTTCTGAAATTCTGAAGCACTTCCAAAGTACTCTTTGTGGTCAACCCCATTAATGTTGATACGTTGACCTGGAGATTCTTCATGAGCTGCAAACATGCTTCCCATCATGACCATGGTTGCTCCAAAGCGTAATGACTTGGCAATATCACCATTGGTTCTTAAACCACCATCCGCAATGATAGGTTTTGTGGCTGCTTTAGCACACCAGCGAAGGGCAGCTAATTGCCAGCCTGCGGTTCCAAATCCGGTTTTAAGTTTGGTGATGCACACTTTACCAGTCCCGATTCCAACCTTAATCGCATCAGCACCCGCTTGTTCAAGCTCAATAACCGCTTGAGGTGTACCCACATTTCCCGCAATCACAAAGGATTGTGGAAGTATAGTTTTAATGTGTTTGATCATGTTCACCACGCTTGGAGCATGACCATGTGCAATATCAATAGTAATGAACTCAGGCACAAGATCTTGTTTCGCACATTGTTCAATAAAATCAAATTCTTCAGGCTTTACTCCAACAGAAATGGAAGCAATGCATCCTTGAGCATGCATGTCTTCAATGAAGGTTAGACGTGTTTCAGGATTGAAACGATGCATGATATAGAAGTAACCCGCTTTCGCAAGTTTGAGTGCTAATGATTCATCCATGATGGTTTGCATGTTTGCGGGAACCACAGGGAGTTTAAACTTATAGTTTCCTAAGCTAAGGCTTGTGTCACATTCACTACGAGATGTGACAATGCAACGATTGGGGATCAGTTGCACATCTTCATAATCAAATATTTTATCCATGTCTCTTCTCTTTCTGTTTTTCGATTAAAGTGTGTAGTGTTTGACTTAAGTCATGAAGATCCACTAGCGTTGTGCTTTGATCATACATGTTCTTAAGTTCGACTTGATTGTTTTGAAGTGCTTTTCCAAAGACCACTTGAAATGGGATTCCAATGAGCTCAGCATCATTGAATTTGACACCAACTCTCTCATCACGATCATCGAGAACAACATCCATTTTCATGCTTTGAAGTGTTGTGTACATTTCGTTGGCGAGGGTTAAAGCATGTTCATCTTTGGTTGAAACCACAATTAATCCAACTTCATAAGGAGCAACATGGATTGGCCAAACAATGCCTTTTTCCCGATGGTGTTGTTCAACGATAGCAGCCATGCATCGACCTAAACCAATACCATAGCTTCCCATGATGACTGGTTTAAGTGTGTTGGTTTCATCACTGTAGTATAAATTCATAGCCTTAGAGTACTTATCCCCAAGTTTAAAGGTGTTACCCACTTCAATGCCTTTTTGAATTTCCAAAGGAGCATGACATAAAGGGCAAGCATCGTGAAGATGAACCATGCTGACATCAGCCACTTCATGAGCACTAAAATCCAACAAGGATACGTTCACAAAATGCATGTCCATTTCATTTGCGCCAGTCATCATGGTGGTTAATGAATACACTTCTTCATCAACTAACAGTGGAATAGGGCAGTTAACTGGGCCAATATAACCCATTTGAATGTTTGCATCAGCTAACTGTGTTGGAGTAGCTAATTCTACCGATGTAGCATTAAAATGCTTTTGAAGTTTAACACTGCTGACTTCACGATGACCACACACACTTACTGCTACAAGTTTTTCATCAATCATGTATACAAGGGTTTTCACTAAGGATTTAGGTTCAAGTTCATAAGCTTGACATAATTGTTCAATTGTTTTTAAGTTTGGAGTATGAAGTTGAGTGTATTGATTGGCTAATGCTGGTGTTGCATGTTCACTCACTTGTCTTTTTGCGATTTCTAAGTTTGCAGAGTAATCACAGGATGGGCAAAAGACAATGGTATCTTCTCCAATGTCTGTAATGGCTTGAAATTCTTCCGAAAGAAGTCCTCCCATGACACCAGTATCCGCTTTAACAATACGATAATGTAATCCCATTTTATCAAACGATTGAATGTAAGCCTTCACCATCGCATCATAATTCTTTTGAAGTCCATCAAGATCTTTATCGAATGTATAGGCATCTTTCATGATGAATTCTCTGACACGAATCACACCAAATCGAGGACGAGGTTCGTCTCTAAACTTGGTTTGGAATTGGTATAACGATAAAGGAAGATTCTTGTACGATTTAATATGAGCACTTGCAGCTACTGCAAACAGTTCTTCATGTGTAGGACCTAAGACTACGTTGCGATCAAAGCGATCTTTGAAAGCAAACATGCTTGAACCAAACAAATGACGACGCCCAGAAGCGATATACACATCTTCTGGAATCAAAGATGGCATTAAGACTTCTTGAGATGCCGCAGCATTCATTTCTTCACGCACGATGTTTTCGATCTTCTTTAAGACTTTAAAGCCTAAAGGCAAATACATGTACACACCAGCAGAATTCTTTTTAATGAATCCTCCGCGGACAAGAAGATTACCTGAAACAGCTTCTTCATCCTTTACATTTTCTTTATACGTCACAAAATAAGAATTTTTTAGTTTCATAAATGTACCTCATAACACTGTAAGATTATATCACATTGAAAAGAATTTGACTTTAATCTTTGATGATGTTAGAATACTCATGCAAACAAATCGTAGAAAGTAGAACCCGATTCTCACCTGATTCCTTAAGGTTTAGGTAAAAGCTACATGAAACAACTATTTTTCATGTTCTAACGGGAATCTACGCCCGTTTTTGTTTTGTTCGGAGGTGAAATTATCACAAAAAAACCAATTATCAATGAAGATTTGGTCAATGAAGCCATTCGCTTTAAAGAAGTACTAGTCATTGGACCAAATGGAGAACAACTTGGAGTCATGTTTCGACGTGAAGCACTTGCTAAGGCTGAAGAATTAGAACTTGACTTGTTCTGTGTTGCTCCTAACGCCCAACCGCCTGTCTGTAAGATTCTAGACTACGGTAAACATCGTTTTGAATCACAGAAGAAGGCGAGAGAAGCCAAAAAAAATCAACATGTGACTGAAGTCAAACCACTTCGTTTATCACCAGTCATTGATACTCATGACTTTGAGACTAAACTCAAACATGCTCGTAAATGGTTATCAGAAGGCATGAAAGTAAAAGTTGATATGCGCTTTCGTGGTCGTTTGATTACTCGTTTAGATGTAGGTAAAAAAGTTATGAATGAATTTATGGGAGCTGTCTCAGACATTGCGAATGTTGAGAAGTATCCAACCCTAGAAGGAAACATGATGCATTGCATCATTGCTCCTAAGAAGAAATAGAAGGACGGACATCACTATGCCAAAAATGAAGACTAAAAAAGCATTGGCCAAACGTGTTAAACGTACAGGAAGTGGACAACTTAAACGTTCCCATGCCTATGTATCACACTTTGCCGCAAATAAATCACAAAAACAAAAACGTAAACTCAGAAAAGGTACTTTAGTGTCTAAATCAGACTACAAACGTATCAAACTGATGTTACAAGACTAAGGAGGATCAAAACATGCCACGCGTAAAAGGTTCAGTTGCTACAAGAGCAAGACGTAAAAAAGTCTTAAAATTAGCCAAGGGGTATTTTGGTTCTAAACACACGTTATACCGTACAGCTCATGAACAAGTGATGAAATCACTTTCATATGCATACAGAGATCGTAAGAATTTAAAACGTGAGATGAGAAAACTATGGATTGCACGTATTAATGCGGCAGCTCGTATGCATGACATTTCATATTCAAAACTCATGAATGGGTTAAGATTAGCTAACATTCAAGTTAACCGTAAGATGCTTTCAGAAATTGCAATTCATGATCCAAAAGGATTTGAAGGCATTGTTGATAAAGCAAAGAAAGCTTTAGCAAAGTAAAATGATGAAAGATCGTGTCAAAAAAACACTCAATGATTTACTAGTTGATATGTTCAACCATATTCTGGTGCTTGAAGAGCGTAATTTAGTGGCACGAGGTGTACCTTTGTCCATGAGTGAGGTTCACACTTTGGAAAACATTTCTAAGAGTGAAACTAAGACCATGAGTGATGTTGCTCGTCGTGCTCTCGTCACGCAAGGAACGTTAACGGTAGCGATTAATCGCTTAGTTAAAAAAGGATATTGTGCTCGCTATAAGGATGAAGAAGATAAACGTATTGTTCGCTTATCTTTAACACAACGTGCGCTTGATGTCTTAAAGATTCATGATGCTTTCCACGAAAACATGATCGACACATTCATACATGATTTAAAAGTGGATGAAGATACCAATTTAATCAACAGTTTAGAAAAGATTATGGAATATTTCAGACAAAACTATTAAAGACCTTAGGGTCTTTTTTTCTGTGTACATTCATTGAAAGAATGTTGCTTCTTTGATAAAGTGATACAAAGTGGAGGTCATGATGAAATATATATTTATTAAAAAAGGGGAGTCCGCTTTAACATATTTACTCTTGCATGGAACAGGTGGAACTGAGCGTGATCTTATTCCAATTCTTGATATGATTGATACAAATGCCAATGTGTTTGGTGTGCTTGGAGAAGTCAGTGAAAATGGAATGGCACGATATTTTAAACGTTTAGCTGAAGGTGTATTTGATGAAGAGGATTTAGATTATCGTACGGATCGACTCCATCATTTTGTTAAAGAAAAGTGTCTTGAATATAATATTGACCCTAAGAAGTTAGTTGTATTGGGGTATTCCAATGGTGCAAACATGGCACAAAGCTTACTGCTGCGTCATCCAAATTTCTACTATACTGTAGTGATGTTGCATCCGATGAATGTGAAAAGGCAAATGGATTTCAGTGATTTATCCCATACTCAAATTTTCATTGGGGCAGGTCAGTTTGATCCGATTTGTCCAATTGAAGAAACGGATGTATTGGAAACACGCTTACTAAAAGCTAACGCAAAAGTCGAACTCAGTGTCTTGAACACGGATCATCGCATCACGTATGAAGAAGTAATGAATGTAAAAAAATGGATTGAAAGCATTATGCCTCGTGCATGATGTTTTTTTTTATTATATAATAGGACAGTGAGGTTAGTATGAAACATAAAGTCTTATTAGTCACATCTAATGATCATAAGTTAAAAGAGTTTCAAGCCATGATGGATGAATCCATGTTTGAATTAATATCATTGAAGGATGTAGGATATACTGAAGAAATCATTGAAGATCAATTGACTTACCATGATCAAGCAGTTAAAAAAGTAGCTGCATTGATTGAATTGCATCCAGAGTTGATTATTATTGCGGATGACAGTGGTATTGAAATTGAAGCATTTGAATACGGTCCCGGGATTTATTCAGCACGTTTTAAGCCTGAGATGACTCAACATGAGCGCAATCAATGGATTTGTGAGCAATGCTTTCAAACAAAGCAATCACACGCAGCTTTTGTGTGTGCTATTGCTTGTTACATCAAAGATCAACCTATATTTGTCACAGTGAATCGCTGTTTTGGATACATTGCGAATGAACCGTCTCATGATTTTGGTTTTGGATATGATCCTATTTTTGTTCCTGAAGGATATCAAGAAACGTTTCAAATGTTGCCTTCTTCCATAAAAAATCGCATTTCACATCGTGCATTGGCCATTCAATCCCTAATGCATTATCTAAAAGGAGTTTTATGAAAAAGAGTCTTGTCGTCATCATGCACATTGCATTTATGGTTTCTTTGTTTCTTTTAAGCATTCGTGTGTTGGGGTTAGAACCTTATTTCTTTGAATGGTTTTATTCTCAGAACGATACAGCATCTCTACTTGGAATGTCTACACCTGATTTAATGCGTGCCACAAAGCAATTACTTGCCTACATGCTTGATCAAGCAGATAGTATTCAAAGTGTGGTCATAGTCAACAATCAAAGTACTAACATGTTTAATCAAAAAGAGATTGATCATATGGTAGATGTATTGGCCCTTATTCGTATGATGAGAATAACCATGTTTTTCTCTATTACAATCACAGCCATACTCATCTTTACGCAAAGAACTTCTCACTCATTCATTAATTTACTCAAACAAACTTATGGCTTAGCTCTTGGAATACTTTCAGGATTTATAGGAGGATTAACTGTTTTTGCGATAATTGATTTCAGATCGTTTTGGATTGTGTTTCATCAAGTTCTTTTCTCAAATGACTTGTGGTTACTGGATCCTCGCACCGATCGATTAGTTAACATGGTACCTCTAAATTTCTTTATGACTTTAGTCTTCTCAATCATTGTGCTGGGTATCATCTTGAATATAGGATATGCATGGTTTATTCAGAAACTGAATGTTAAGGAGAAAACATAATGATACACATTGTATTGTTTGAACCTGAGATTGCTCAAAATGTTGGCAACATTCTACGCTCTTGTGCTGCTTTGAATGCTCAACTTCATGTGATTCATCCTTTAGGTTTTTTGTTGCACTCTAAGGAGTTTAAACGTGCCATGATGGATTATGATGAGTTAATGCAACTGATGGAACACAACAGTCTACAAGAGTGTCTAGATCATCTTCAAGGTGAAGTGTTCTACATCACTCGCTATGGAATGAAAACTCCCAACGAATTTGATTTTAAATCCATTAATAAGGATATTGTGATTGTGTTTGGAAAAGAAAGTACAGGCATACCTAAAGTTATTCTTAGCGAAAACATCGATCGTTGTATCCGTATTCCAATGCATCCAAAAGCCCGTTCCATGAATGTCTCAAATACGGTAGCTATTGTATTGTATGAAGTTCAAAGACAACTTGATTTTCAAGGCCTTTCCAGTGTGGAGGTGTTGAAAGGGAAAGATTGGTTACTTCAATGAAACTAAAACTCACCTCCGATCAGCTCTTTATTGTATATGTCTTTGGTGCTGGGATCATCATTCAATGGGGAATACAGCTCATTGCTCCTTTTTATGCCTTAACTCGCATTAGTGAACTCAATAATCTCGCGATTTTAAGTGATCCATCCCTTCAATCGTCGCATGAATTGTTTAGATTACTGGCCATTGGTGTGGATTATGGATTTACATTGAATGCTTTCGTGAGAATGATTCAACCATGGTTGAGACTTGAAACAGTGCTTGTTTGGAGTATATTAGGACTCATCTTAAAAAATCCTAGTGAGGTGTTCAAACTCTCTCAAAAGGTATTTGGATTTCTAGTATTCTGTTACTTTGCTATTCTAGGTATGATTCTTTCATCATTTTCATTTGCTTTCAGTGCATTCTCTCCACAACGAGTGGTGATGTTGATTAATCGAGCAGGATGGATTGGTATGCTTGGGGGTATCTTCTTGTCCATAATATCATTGGTGTGGTTAAGTCTCACATTTGGTAGTCTTGTTAGACAAAAGGGCATTGATTTAGTATAATACTTCTCAAGGTGAACTTATGATAACTGGATTAAATGACATTTTATCCCTAATTGTGTTAGGCATGATGATTGTTGGCATTTTTTTCACATTATTACGTTCACTGAGTTTATCAAAAATCCAATCTCATATGGATGAAGAAATCGAATACTATAAGGAGTAACCTATTTTGGACAGTACGCAGAGTACCATGCTTGTTGGTCTAGTTATTTTATTTGTTTTTTCTGCACTTTTTTCGGCTGCGGAGACCGCTTTCTCAAGTCTTAATCCAATCCGATTAAAACAATACATTAAAAACGAAGTAAAACATGCCCAGCAAGCGCTTGAATTAGTGAATGACTATACCCATGTCATCACAACCATTTTAATTGGCAATAACATCGCAAACATTGCGATGACTACTTTTGCTACCTTGTTGTTTTCTAGTTTGTTTAAGGGAAATCTAGCATTAAGTTTAAGTATGACCGCATTAACTATACTCATTTTATTGTTTGCGGAGATATTGCCTAAAGTACTTGCTAAACAACATCCTGAATCATTTGCCATTTTTATCACGCCATTTATTCGTTTGTTTCGACTTTTGTTTTCTCCTATCTCTTCACTCATGAGCTTAGTTGAAAAAGAAGTACTCAAACAAGGGGACGATAAAGTTACCGCAACCGAAGATGAACTGGTAGAAATTGTGCAAACCATTGAGATGGAAGGTGTTCTTGATCAAGAAGAACGTGAGTTGATTGAAAGTGCCATTAGTTTTGATGATAAAACAGTGCGTGAAATCATGAAAACACGTGATCAAGTGGTATTTCTTTATGATAATGCCACACCAGAGCAAATCATTAATGCCATTTCAACACATAAATATTCGCGTATTCCAGTTATTTCTTATGTTGGATTATATGCTATCGGGATTATTCGTGAACGTGATGTTTTAGAATGCTTATTGCATCATAAACCTATTTCGATGGAGAATTTACTTCGACCTGTGAGTTATATTTCTCAGCGTCAACGGCTTCAAAATGCCTTAGAGAAACTTCAAAAATCTCGCGAGCATATGGCCATTGTGGTTGAAACAATGAAGAATAAAAACTTTGTTGGGATTGTTACACTTGAAGATATCTTAGAAGAGATTGTTGGGGAGATTTACGATGAATACGATGATCTACCAAAGTTTGTCGTTGAAATTGGACATCACACCTTTGACATAGAAGGCATTGTTCCAGTTAAAAAGTTCTTTGATGATTATTTAGATGATGATGATATTATACCAACCCATGCAAAGACATTTGCTGATTGGGTTGATGAATTAGCTCAAGGAGCGAAATTAAGAAAGAATAAAGAGTATAAACAAGACAATTACGCATTACGTGTGCTTCAAGTGAAGGATGGTAAAGCGGCTAGAATAGAATTAAACGTGTATTCAAAAACAAGTCAAGATGACTAAGGAGAAAATTATGTATCAAGGCATTCATTCACAACATGCTCCTAAAGCGATTGGGCCATATTCCCCAGCAGTTAAATTAGGAGATTTCGTCTATTTATCAGGACAACTTCCAATTGATCCATTAACAGGAGAACTCGTTAAAGGAGATATGTATGAGCAAACATATCAAGTGCTCAGAAACATGGAAGCTGTCTTACAAGAGATGAATTTGGAGTTCAGACACATTGTCAAGACGACAGTCTATATCACTGATTTAAGTCAGTTTACAAAGTTCAATGAGATATATGCTACTGTCTTTGCTGAACCTTATCCAGCTCGCTCAACAGTTCAAGTTGCTGCACTTCCTATGGGGGCTATGATTGAAGTTGAAGCACTTGTGATTGATACCTTAGCATATGAAACTCAAATGCATCACCATCATCATGATCACGATGGTTGTGGTTGTGGAGGACATCATCACGATGAGGATGAAGAAGGATGTGGATGCGGTGGACATCATCACCATGATCATGAAGGATGTGGTTGTGGCGGACATCATCACCATGATGAAGAAACATGCAAATGTGGTAAACCTATGGATGAGTGCAAATGTCAAGGCACATGTGAAGGGGATTGCGACTGCGATTGTGAAAAATAACAAAGTGTTCTTAGAACACTTTTTTTAGGAAGTTGAGTCTTTAAAGTGTAGTTTAATAGAAGGAGATAACGTATGATTCCTCTTTTTATCATTAAACAAGGCTTTGATTTAGAATTTATTTATTCAGACCATATTTTAAGAAGGTCAAACTTAAGTGTTATTGAGTACTTTCACCAACAATGTTTGAGTTATGGCTCAACTTTAAAAGGGAACATGGATGCAATCAGGCATCATTTAAAAATCAGACAGAAAGTACCCATTTGTCTAAGTGTATCTGCACGTATCATGTATTTTCCAATTCCTTTAAACAATCAAGAAATGTGGGTGCTGTATGATCATGATTATCAAATCAAAAAATCAGAACATAACACCATTCTTACCATTCATCAGCTCAGTTTTAAGTTACCTGTCGATCGACGTGTCATCCTTCGTCAAACTCAACGTTGTGAGCGGTACCTCAATTCATTTAAAGCTCATACCTACTTAAAAATAAGTGATCACATTTTTGAATCCAGTGTTTCACACTATCTTGTATAAAAGTATTCCTTTTTTTGTTATTTCAGTTATAATCTTTAGGTATGACACAGACTATGCACCAACCAACATCCCGTAATCACATTAAATCCATTCTATTAGTTGTTTTATCAGCTTTTTTAGGTGCATTGTCCATTAAAGTTTTCATTGAGAATGGTAATTTATTCCCTGGAGGATTCGCAGGAATATCAGTGCTTGTTCAACGTATATCACTAAGATATTATAATATTTCCATTCCATTTGGTCTTCTCTATCTAGGACTAAACATTTATCCTACAATCCTTGTTTATCGCTATGTTGGAAAGTGGTTTACACGTTACAGTGTACTGCAAATTGGATTGGTATCAATGTTTGTGGAACTAATACCAGAAATTGCGATTACAAATGATATCTTGTTGATTGCTGTTTTTGGAGGGATTTTCTCTGGTGTTGCTGCATCACTATCACTCATGGCCAATGCTAGTGGTGGAGGAACCGATTTTATTGCATTGTTTATATCACATAAGACCAACACTGAATCTTGGAACTATATCCTCGCCGGTAACGCGGTTGTGTTAACAAGTGCAGGTTTTCTCTTTGGATGGGAAATTGCACTTTATTCGATTATCTTCCAGTTTGTTTCTACCACCATTGTTACAAACATGTATCAACGTTATAAACTCATGAGTATACGTATGTTCACCACAAAACCCGATGAACTGACTCAAGCCATATTGAGTAAAACCAGACATGGAATTACTAAGATTTGGGGAGAAGGTGGATACAGTAAAAAGCAAGTTGCGATGCTATACATGGTGGTTAATTCTTATGAAGTGAATCAAGTGATTGATGTAGCTCAAACTGCTGATCCTAAAGTCTTCATTGATATTTCTAAAACCGAAAAGGTGATAGGGAACTACTATCGGAAACCACTTGACTGATGCTTGATTTTTCAAGCATTTTGTTTGTTTTAGTCAGTATAGACTGATATATTTAAGTTGCTTAACTAAGAAAGGTGATTTATGGAAAAACATGAAATCATACAAGCTTTACTACTCCAAATGAGAAAGCTTAGAATGATGGAATCAAAAATTGTTCGTTTGACTTCAAGTCATGATGATAAAATTCCAATTCATCATTTAATGATGTTATTGCATTTGACCGAAAGTGGACCTATTCCTATTCGAAAAATTAAAGAGGAGTTTAGAGTTAGTGCTTCTGCAGCAACTCAACTCATTGATTCATTGGAAAAAGAAGGATTTATTTACAAAAAGAGAGACGATGTTGATCGAAGAAGCATCAAGATCGAACTTTCTGCTTTAGGACATGAGAAAATAACAAGTTATTATCGAGAACTTGAAAAATACATGGAACGACTAGTTGATTATGTTGGTGTGGAAGATATGCTTATTTCGTTGCGTATCAATGAGAAAATCAATGATTTCAATATTATGATGGAGGAAGAACATGGCAAAGACAAAACGAAGAAATAAATGGATTAAGCGAGGGATAATCATATCCCTTATTGCTTTGGTTGGTTTTGTAATTTTCAATCAACAAAGAGAAGCAGCCCAACAACGTTTGATTGATAACACGAAAACAGCCACCATTGAACGTGGCCAAATACAACTTTTCGCATTAGCATCTGGAAGATTAACCTCATCCGATGAGAGTGTTGTCGCTGTGAATGGAACACTTTCACGAGTCTTAGTTAAAGTTGGAGACGAAGTTGAACTTGATCAACGCATTGGTGAAACGCGTGATGTGATGGGAAATCGTTTTGCGATTCGAGCTAACAAGGCAGGTATCATCACATCACTTCCTAATGCTATAAACAATGAATTTGTCATTTCTAACCCAAACAAGTTTAAACTTGTTGTTAACATCTCAGAACGTGATGTAAGTCGATTAGAATTAGGTCAAAGTGCTGAAATCTATGTCCAGTCTCTAGACTTAAACTTTGAAGGTACCGTCACAAATATTGGTTTAATTGGTAACACATCCTTAGATTTCTCAACGTATCCTGTGACTGTAGAATTTGATCATGGGGATGAACCTTTGTTTTTAGGAATGAGCGCTAGTGCACGTATCAGTGTTTCAGTGTTTGATGACATTCTTATTATTCCTTTTGAAGCACTCATCATTGATGGGACTCAACGATATGTTTTATCAGCAGATTGGTTACAAGAGACACAACGTCCGCAACGTGATTTTTATATTCCAGTCACCACAGGTGTTGCCGATGTGTACAATGTACAAGTCAGCGGTGATAATTTAGAAGGACAAACCATCATTGTATTAGACCCATCTTCAAACTTCCCGTTCTTTGGACGATGATACAACTTAAAGGTGTAACCAAACGATATGTCATGGGGGATAATATCGTTATGGCTTTAAATGGAGTAGACATTCAAATTAAAGAAGGTGAATTTGTAGCCATCGTTGGACCATCGGGAAGTGGTAAATCAACGTTGATGAACATCATCGGTTGTTTGGATGTCATTTCAGATGGATACTATGAACTCAATGGTATTCCCATCAAGGATTATGATCAAGATGAGTTAGCAGATATTCGCAATAAGCAAATTGGATTTGTTTTTCAACAATTCAATCTTCTTACTAATCTTAGCGCACTAGAAAATGTCATGATGCCTATGACTTATGCACGTGTTCACAAAAAACAACGTGAAGAGAAAGCACTTCATCTTTTAGGATTGGTTGGTTTATCAGATCGAACCCATCATAAGCCTACTGAGCTCTCAGGAGGTCAACAACAGCGTGTTTCCATTGCCCGTGCCTTAGCGAATGATCCTGCCATTATCCTTGCAGATGAGCCTACAGGTGCGTTAGACACTAAAACAGGTCAAGAAGTTCTTAATGCATTAAAAGAGTTGAATCAACAAGGTAAAACCGTTGTTATTATCACCCACGATGTAGAGGTAGCTAAAAACACCAATCGAATTATTACTTTGCGTGATGGCTTAGTATTAACAGATATCAGTGAGGTGAAATCATGAGTATGATTAAAGAGTATTTTATCTTAGCTCTTAAATCAGTTTGGGCTCATAAGATAAGAGCATTGCTAACCACACTGGGTGTCATCATCGGTGTCTCATCTGTAATTCTTCTCATGAGTTTAGGTAACTCAGCACGACTTGAAGCTGCCAATCAGATTCGTTCCATTGGCTCAAACCTTATTTTTGTCAGTGTGTTTGATGCACAGGGAAGTTTGCCTAATGATTGGATAAGTTTAATTGAAGAACAAGCTGATATTGATGCGTATTCACCACTTATCTCATCTTCTGTTTCCTATCAAATTGAAGGTCAAAATATTGATGTCTCTATTAGTGGTGTTAATGAGCGATTTGCCTACATTAATTCATTGGATATGCAATTGGGCCGATTCTTAAATGAGTATGATGTTGAGTTCAATACACCTGTGGTCGTATTAGGGAGTAAAATTCCTGATTTGCTCCTTCCTAATCAATCCATCATTGGTTCGACTATCATCATTAAAGGGATTCCGTTTGAAGTCATTGGAGTAGTGCAAGAGCGAGGGACTAACTTCTCGGGTGATAATGATATGATGGTGTATATTCCTATTGATTATGCTTCCATCATGAGTGGCTTCAGTTCCATAAACAAAACATTTTACATTGCTGCAAACTCTGAGGACAACATTGATTTTACATTGAATCGTGTCTTAACCTATCTTTCAACTGTTTTTCCTTCCGATAGTAATTATCGAGCTTTCTCGCAAACACAAGTGTTAGGGGTATTGGAAACCATTCTTGGTTTACTGACCAGTTTACTTGCAGGGATTGCTTCGATATCGCTTGTGGTTGGTGGAATTGGCATCATGAACATCATGCTTGTGACAGTACGTGAACGAACCAAGGAAATTGGAATTCGTAAAGCATTAGGGGCAAGACAGTCTCAAATTCTAGCACAGTTTCTTATTGAGGCTGTCTTGATTACCACATTAGGTGGCTTACTAGGGTTACTTGTGAGTTATGTTGGAACTTTAGTGATTTCCTGGATTACAGACTTTAATGTTGTGTTAGGCTTGGATGCGGTAGTCTTAAGCCTTGTCTTCTCAATTACCATTGGTGTTATCTTTGGTTTATATCCAGCTTACAATGCAAGTAAATTGGAACCAGTAGAAGCACTTAGATTTGAGTAAAATAAAGCGTGATCATGTTGATGTGATCACGCTTTTTGTTTATACAACTTCAGCTTCTTCAAACTGAGATTGGTAGAGATTATAATAGAAACCTTTGCTTTGAAGCAAAGAGGTGTGTGTGCCTTGTTCTATGATTTGACCTTTATTCATCACAAGGATAAGATCGGAATTAATAATGGTGGACAAACGGTGAGCAATAATAAAGGCTGTTCTTTTCTTCATAAGGGCTTCCATGGCTTCTTGAATGAGATATTCTGTACGAGTATCCACTGAAGAAGTGGCTTCATCAAGGATAAGAATTTTCTTGTTAGAGAGGAAAGCACGAGCGATGGTAATGAGTTGTTTTTGTCCTTGTGAAATGTTTGAAGCATCTTCATTGATCAAGGTATCATATCCATGAGGTAAGGTTTGAATAAAGTGATCCACTTTGGCTGCTTTGGTAGCCCGATAGAAATCACATTCATCAACTTCTTGATTGAAAGTAATATTTTCTCGAATTGTACCCTTAAATAACCATGAATCTTGAAGAACCATTGCATAAGATGAGCGAATGGATTCTCTGGTATAGTCATTGATGGAATGTCCATCCATTTTAATCTGACCTTTTAAGATTTCATAGAAACGCATTAATAAGTTAACAATCGTCGTTTTACCAGCCCCTGTTGGTCCAACAATGGCAACTTTCATACCAGGTTTAATGTGCATATTGAGATTTTGAATGAAAACATTATCATCACTGTAACCAAAATCAACATTGACAAACTCTATTTCGCCTTGAATGCTTGAAGGTAAAGTTGGTTTATTTTCAATGCTTTCTTCCTCAAAGTCTAGAAATTCAAATACACGCTCACTCGCAGCCACAGTGGATTGAATGATAGTGGTGATGTTTGCCATTTGGTTTAGAGGTTGATTGAAATTTCGAATATACATAATGAAAGCTTGAATGGCACCTAATGAAAGTTGTGATGAAAGCATGAGTATGGCACCTATTAAAACCACAGCAATGTAACCTAAATTACCAATAAATCCAACCACAGGGAGCATTAAAGAAGAGATGAACTCTGATTTTTGAGTTTGAGATTGTAACTGATCATTGAGTTCTCTGAATTTTTTGGTGGCAAAGTCTTGACCATGATAAGCTGTTACAATCAGATGATTGGAAAACATTTCTTCAATATGACCATTTAAATCACCTAAGGTTTTAGCTCTTAAAGAAAAATACTTTTGTCCATAAGCAACCACTTTTGAAACGGTAAACAGGGATATTGGTAGTGAAATAAGCGCTACAATGGTCAATATCCATGAAAGACGAATCATCATAATAAGAATTCCTACGATGGATAAAAAAGCTACAATGGAAGCAATAAGGGCTTGCTGGAGTGAATTATTGATTGTGTCCACATCATTAGTGATCCGAGACAACACATCACCAATGGGTTTTTCATCAATGGTTCTAAGATGTAATTGATTGATTTTAGATGAAATTTGAGTTCGTAGGGTTAGCGTCATTTTTTGAGTAACACGGTTAATCACAATCGATGAAAGATAAGACAGAATTGCTGCACTGCCATAAATCATTAATACAAGACGTAACACAGAGAAGACGGCAGATTGATTGAGTTCAAATGAGGGTGAGTTTAACCGTTGTAAGTATCCATCATAGAGCAAGTCAGTAGCTTGAGCTAAAACACTTGGTCCAATAACGGATAAGATGGTTGCGGTAATGGAAAAGAAGACGCCTAAGACAATAAGAAACATGTAAGGTTTTAGATACATGAGTAAACGCTGAAGTGTTTGCTTCGCATTTTTAATGGTTGATTTTTGTGCACGCATGGCGTGATTCATATGAAAACTCATGATTTCACCTCAATGATGTTTTGTGAAAGTGCAATTTCTCTGTAGACAGAATTGGACTTCAACAAGGACTCATGATTTCCTATTCCAACAATGGTTCCTTCATCAAGGACAATGATTTGATCACAGTCAACGATGGATGATATTTTCTGTGAAACAATAATTTGAGTTGTGTTAGGAAGTGTCTTTAAAGCTTCACGAACCTTTTTATCGGTAATAGCATCCAAAGCAGAAAAACTATCATCGAAAATGAGCACTTTAGGATGTTTAGCTAACGCTCGAGCAATAGCTAAACGCTGTTTTTGTCCTCCTGATAGATTAGATCCTTTTTGAGTTACTTCTGCTTCAAGTCCATCTTCTTTTTCTTCTAGAATGGAAGAAGCTTGGGCCATTTTAATGGATAAAAGTAGATCTTCTTCATTCACTAAAGGATTGTTCAAAGTTAGATTAAATCGTATCGATCCACTGAACAAACTAGCTTTTTGAGGAATATACCCAATTAAGTGTCTTAACTCCTCCAAACCTAGTTTGGAAATATCATGATCATTGAAACGAATATTGCCTTCAACTGGATCAAAAAAACGTGGAAGTAAGCGAACTAATGTTGATTTTCCTGAACCAGTTGATCCGATGATGGCTGTCTTGGTTCTAGCTGGTATGGTAAAGGAAAGATTGTTGAGTACACGCTCTTTTGCATCTTGATAACTGAATGAGACATTTTCAAAAGTAATTGAGACATCTTGATCATTAAAATGGTCTGGTTGAGCAACCTCTTGAATGGAAAGTGGGGTATTCAATACGTCGCTTAAACGTTGTGCACTGACGACAGCTCTAGGATAGAAGACAAAGACAAATGACAACATGATAAAAGCAAACATGACTTGCATGGTGTATTGAACAAAAGCCATTAAACTTCCAACAGGTAGCGTTAAGTTAGCCACAAGTGGTGTTGCGACAAACATGATGAGAATGGTTGAACCATTAAGAATAATATTGAAGAATGGATTAATGAGTGCCATAACATCATTTAAATGGATGTTTTCATATTTTAGTTTGTCAGCTTGATTCACAAACAGTTTACTCTGTGAAGATTGAGCATTAAAAGCACGAATAACTCTCACTCCACTGAGCAATTGACGTGCAACTTGATTTAAGTTATCCACCAGATTTTGGATTCTTTCAAAGCGTGGTTTAGCATAACTGAATATTCCAATAATGAACACCACAACAGCAGGAATTAAGATAAGAAATATCCAAGAAAGAGAACTTTCTTGTGTTAACATTAAAAAGAAGCCACCAGCTGCCATAAGAGGAGCAGAAATAATGATTCTTAGCATCATTGTATACAACATTTGAATTTGATTGATGTCATTGGTTGATCGAGTAATCAATGATGAAGGAGTGAATTGATCCAGTTCTTGGGCAGAAAACTGTTGAATCTTGTCAAAGACATCACTTCTTAGTTTCTTCACAGCCAATGTTCCTAAGCGTGTATTAAAATAAGCCACCATGATGGCACTAATGATGGCGAGCAAAGCGATAAGAACCATCACTAAACTTTGATTAATGACAAATTCTAAATCAGCATTGGCAATCCCGATATCCACAATAAGAGACATTAAACGAGGCAGATACAATTCTGATAATGATTGTGCGATAATGAAAACCACCACTAATAGGATGGTTTTCCAAAACGGCCATAAATAACTTAAGATTTTTTTCATAATCTCTTTCTAATGCTCGATTAGCACATCCAACGATCTTGTTTCTATTATACGCTTGAAAAGCACGGAAGCAATCAGTAATGCTCCATGAATGCCAAGGATAATCCAGTGTGCAATCTCATTAAGATTAAACAACGTAAAAACCATTAATGCGATGATGGCAGCGCTACCTAAAAAGGTGAACAAGAAGTTGATGTTTTGTTTCACTGCAGCTTGCTCATTTTCCCATACTAGTTTTGGATGGTATACATCAACAAGTAGTCCAAATAGATTCATAAAAATCATCACAATAAGCATGCTTATTAAGGAACCCACTATCCAAATCAAGTCAAGTTTGATGTATTGAATATTTAGAATGATGAATAGGATCGTTAAGGGTAAGATTGCTATCAAAGATACCAGTATTCCTGAGATGAATTTGGCATAGAGTTGTGTGCTCATTTCTACAGGATAAAGTAACATATGATATTTACTGCTTCCTTCACGTGAAATAGAAGTTGGAGTAACGAGGTTTATAGTTGAAAACAATGCACTTAATCCAGCACTCACTACCACTAACATGATGGGTTGAGATGCAATGAAAGTAGATAATGCCTCGAACTCAATCATATTACCACCAGCACCTTGAATAAAACTAAATCCAAATATAATTGGTAAGATAAGCATAACTAGAATATTATTGAAAAAATAAACAGGAGTTCTAAACAAAAGTTTGAGCTCTTTCATGCTTAATGCAATAATGGCAGGTTTGATTTGATGGGATCGAAGGGATTTCAACGTCATTTTCTTAGTTGAACTACTGCCACTGAATGAAGCCATGATGTTAACTAGAATTGGCGCAAAAGCAACAATAGAACCAATGATGAATACCGTGGTTAACACAACATAAGCAACAAAAGTAATCCAGTTGAAATCTACAATCATAGCAACACTAGCACTTAAATGAGGTAGGAAACTTGAAAATCCTTGTGCTAAGCTTTGTTGGCCTTGAATTAAAGAGTATGCAATCGCTTGAGGATCACTTAAATCCAATCCACCAATGCTGTAGTTAATGTATAATGCAAATCCTAATGAAATCATACTTAAGATCAATGTAACTGCATCTTTATTCTTAAACCATGGAGATACACTCATAATTAAGACTAAAACAATGGAGGTCGCAATCATGGTAACAATCGCATTCATCCATAAGAAGAATCCTAACAAGAGCAGTGATGTGCTAAAACCAACAGCGAGGGTGTATCCAACCACAAAAGGTAAGATGATGAGTATAAAGAAGCCCATTTGATAGATATGGATTTGAATCAGTTTAGCACAATACAATTGAGCTTTTGTTAATGGAAGGGGAAGTAGTTTTTCAATGTCTTTTGCATAAAATAGATATGAAGGGACCATAAAGATACTTGAAAATATAATGATAGAGACACCGATTTGAAGTAACAATGCTAGAATGACTTGGTCTTGATTAATTGTTGCTAAGAAAGAAGTCATGTCATAAGTCATGTAACCAAAGGAAGCAAAGTTAGGAATAAGCAAAACAATAAGCAACACAAAGAAGGCTAATTGTTTCTTACCAGAAGCTTTTTTCTTATCATCAATCAAGACAAACGAGGTCTTGGTGAGTTTTAAAGCTAATGTAATGACTTTTTTCATAGGGTAACCTTTAGGAATATTTCTTCAAGAGAAGTGTTAGGATACTGTTCTTTTAAGGATTCAAGGGTTCCATCATACATGATCTTTCCTTGGTGGATAATGCAGATTTTATCACATAAACGCTCTGCAACATCCAATACATGGGTAGAGAAAAGAATGGTTTTACCATTTCGTGAGAACTCTCTCATGATTTCTTTCAGTTCAAAAGCTGATTGAGGATCAAGTCCAGTTAGAGGCTCATCCAAAATAAGTATATTTGGTTGATGGATCAGAGCACCACAAATCATAATTTTTTGTCTCATCCCATGAGAATAAGATAGAATTTTATCATTGAGTGTGTCGTAGATCCCTAAACGCTTAGTGTAGTTTTCTATTCGCTCTAAACGATCACTCATGGAGACTTCGTAAATATCTCCCATCAAGTGAAGGTATTCAATCCCTTTAAGTCTTAGAAAGGAATCAGGATTATCACTTACAAATCCAAATTGCTTTTTTGCTTCAATGGGGTGAGAAGACATGGAGTATGAGTTAATCAAAACATCACCGTGATCAGGTTTAAGAATACCTGTCATCATTTTAAGTGTTGTTGTTTTACCGGCACCATTAGGTCCGATGAATGCGGTAATACTACCATCACTGATGGTTAAACTCAATGAATCTACTGCTTTCTTCGATTTTGTGTAAGATTTAGTTAAGTTTGAAAGTTGAATCATAAAAAATATCTCCTTTGGAGATATTATAGCACTTTAAATAAAGGAATCAAAAATTTATAAGAAAAATAAGATAAATAAGGACAACAATAGAGTGTACAATGCGAAATAATGATACTTGTCCTTTTTAATGATGTAAGATAACCATCTCATGGCATAATAAGTGACTAAGAAACTAACAATAATTGAAACTCCATATGCAATCCAAAGTGTCAAATCAGGTGCACTTCTGACCAAGTCAATGCTACCTGAAAGAATGACAATACTAGCAATAGGGATAAACATAAAGAATGAGAATTTCATACCTTCTTCTGGTTTGATACCAAGTGCCATCGATATAGCAATGGTGCTTCCACTTCGTGAAACACCTGGTAGTAATGCCACTGCCTGAGCACATCCAATGATGAATGAGTGCATCATAGAGAGTGGTTTTGAAGACGGTTTAATGATTTTTGGTAAGATTAACAATCCTGTCGTGATTAAGTAAAACCAACCAACCCATTTTACATCATTGAGAGCAGCGGTGATTGCATCTTTGTACAGTAATCCAATGATTCCAGCTGGTATAGTAGCAATGACTAGTTTCACTGCAAAGATGAAATCCTCTTTATGGGATGCTTCTTTTCTAAAGATGAAAGAAAGATTATTGACAAAAAGAGATTTAATGTCTTTGAAATAGAAAAGTATAATTGCAAACAATGAACCAGCATGAAGCATGATTTCAAGGATAGCATTATCACTCATTAAATCGAAAAAATGCTTAAAAATGACTAAGTGACCTGAACTAGAAACAGGAAGAGGTTCAGTGATGCCTTGAATGATGGCTAAGATAACGAAGATTAGGATGGTATTCATTTCTTTTTAATCTCCAGTCCAATTTTTCTCTGAACTTTTTCTAGTTTTTTACGTGCGATTCTGTGTGCTTTTTCCTTGCCTTCAAGAAGGGTTTGTTCAATTAGATCTGAATGAACAATTTCCTTGTAACGCGCTTGAATAGGGGAAAGTGTATCTATAATTATGTTGGCAGCTTCATCTTTAAAGGCTCCATATTGAAGATGTTTGTATTGTTCAACAACATCTTCAATGCTACTATCTTTACAGGTTGCAATGATTTGAATTAAATTGGAAATACCAGGTTGGTTAATGGGATCAAATTGAATTATCCCAAGACTATCAGTTGTGGCTGATCGGACTTTCTTTCTAATGATGTTAGGTTCATCAAGCATGTAAATTACACCTTTATCACTGTGATCTGATTTGCTCATTTTCTTAGTAGGTTCACTCAGTGACATAATGCGTGCACCTGTTTTCGCAATGAGTGGTTCTGGAATAGCAAAAGTAGGGGAATATCGATTATTGAATCGCTCAGCAATATCTCTTGTTAGTTCAACGTGTTGCTTTTGATCATCACCTACAGGAACATACTCAGGATCATACATAAGAATATCTGCAGCCATCAGCGTTGGATAGGTATAGAAGCCTACAGTTAAGGCTCCTTCACCTTGTTGTGCCTTATCTTTGTATTGTGTCATGCGATTGAGTTCACCTAGATAGCTATTACAACTTAAAATAAACCCAAGTTGAGCATGTTCAGGAACATCAGTTTGAAGGAAAATGGTAGAGCGTTGTGGATCTAAACCACAAGCCAAATATAAAGCGACCGCATTCCTTAGATACGTTTTTAATTGTGCTGGTTCTTGATACACTGTAATGCAGTGTAGGTTCGCAATGAAAACAAACATTTCATAATCTTCTTGAAAAGCAACAAAACGTTTGAGTGCGCCTAAATAGTTTCCAAGGGTTAATTCACCACTTGGTTTGATTCCACTTAACATACGTTTCATAATTCACCTCGTCTGTGAATAATTAAAGCATTTTTATTGCATCATGACAATCGTTTAGAGTAGAATCTTAACAAAGTAGTTTAGTTAAGTACCTTTATCTTTTATCTTAACTAAGGTATACTTGTTACATGGAGGTATTGTTATGATTGTTGTCTATACTTCTCCTGGATGTGCATCATGCCGTAAAGTCAAACATTGGTTGAATCAACGCGGTTTAAAATATATCGAAAAGAATATCTTTACCTCAGTTCTCAATGAGAATGAAATTAAACATTTACTCATGAGATCAGAAAATGGAACCGAAGATATTATTTCTAAGCGCAGTAAAATTATTCAAGAATCCAATATGGATATTGAAGAACTGTCACTTAAAGAGTTAGTGAGTTTTATTCAAAAGTATCCAAGTGTTTTGAAACGTCCAATTATTCTTAATGAACGTAACTTCTTAGTGGGTTATGATGAAGAAGAAATTGGTGCCTTTATTCCACCTGAACTTCGAAAAATCTCACTTCGTTACAATGAACCATTAGACGAAGATCGTGAGATGCTGATCAGTGAAGCTGCGTAACAATTGATAAACTGAGTGCACTGCACTCAGTTTTTTCTTATGGTATAATAGTCGCGAGGTTATTTATGAAAAAAGTGTTTGTTGGTTTATCAGGTGGTGTTGATTCAGCAGTTGCTGCTTATTTACTCATTCAACAAGGTTATCATGTGGAGTGTGGATTTATGCGTAACTGGGATGCAAGTGTCAATTCAGACATTGCAGGCAACCCAACCATTTTTGATGATATGTGTCCACAAGAAGTTGATTATATGGATGCTCTCAATGTTGCAAAGAAACTTAATGTTCCTTTACACCGTGTTGATTTTGTCGCTGAATATTGGAATGATGTATTCAGTGTTTTTGTTGAGCAAACAAAACGCGGTTTAACCCCTAATCCTGATATCTTGTGTAATAAACACATTAAGTTTCATGCTTTTGTTGATTATGCTAAAAAGAATGGATTTGACTATGTTGCAACAGGACATTATGCACGAATTATGAATGTTAATGGTGAGGCGTGTTTAGCTAAAGCCATTGATCACAATAAAGATCAAACGTATTTTTTAGTTCAAGTGCCAAAAGATGTGTTAAGTATGACGATGTTTCCTTTAGGAGAGTTAACAAAAGATCAAGTAAGAAAAATTGCCCTTGAACAAGATTTTGTTGTTGCCAAGAAGAAGGATTCCACAGGAATCTGCTTCATAGGTGAACGTCATTTTAAAGAATTTATGAGCAATTACATTCCTAAGAATCCAGGTCAAATTATTGATATGGAATCAAAGAAAGTATTAGGAAATCATCTTGGAGTCATGTTTTATACTTTAGGTCAACGTAAAGGATTAAACATTGGAGGAGATCGTGGTCCATGGTTTGTCGTTTGGAAACACTTAAAATCCAATAAACTAATTGTGGCACAAGATCATCATCCATTATTAAAACCAACTTCAGCAACCATTGATCGAATAAATATCCTTAAAGATGATTTGATGTTTCCACTTGATTGCCATGCGAAGTTCAGATATCGACAAGCAGACCAATCTGTTACCCTTGATTTCAAAGATGGCAAATTAGTTGCTTATTTCCCACAAGGTATTAAAGCAGTAACCCCAGGTCAAGAAGCTGTTTTCTATTTAAATGATCTATGCATTGCAGGTGGCCAAGTTGAAGAGATTTATTTCGAATCAAAACCATTGAGAGAATGGGTGGAAAGGGAAGTCAAAGATGAAATTTAACACTTTTTTTGAACAATCACTTCCGTTTAAATGGCAAAACGCTCTCTTAGCAATTGGGATATACTTTGTAGGATACTTGTTTATTATTCCTGAAATCACAGGATTGGTGTTTGCGCTAGGATTGATTAATGAGAATTCAGTGTATCTTTTTAATGGCGGTATGATTGGCATTTTACTTTTATTAATTATTTTTACCATGCATACTTTATCGCAAGAAAACACAGAGCAATGGCGTAGAACAAAGCAAATTCAAGAAATCTTAAGACACATGCTTTATTTGTATTTGACTTTGATTGTTGTGAATGCATTGTTAGGTTTAGTCACTGATCAACTTACAAGTGAAAACCAAGCTGTTATTATGGAAGCCTTTAATCAAGCACCGCTATACATTGTGTTTGTAGCAGTCATTTTTGCACCTATTGTTGAAGAGGTTTTATTTAGGGGTATCATTTATCGCTCACTACGATATCTTAAATTAAAATGGATTGCTATATTGGTTTCAAGTGTCTCTTTTGGGCTTATTCATGTTTATGATTCATGGTTCAATGCACGATATGAGGATCTTTGGTTCATTTTTGTTTATATGGCAATTGGTTTATTCTTAACACTCATTTACGAAAAAAGTGGGGATATCCTTTCTCCAATTCTACTTCATATGGTCTATAACGCTGTTGCGGTTTTAGCTCTTTTCTTTATATGAAATGTGATGTTCAAGTCAAACGAATTGTCTATAACACCAATCATGGCTATGTGGTGTTTATTGGAACACTTGTTGGGCAAAATCAAGATATTTATTGTGTTGGTAATGCATCTCACATCATAAAAGAGCATATTTATGAATGTGAAGGGGACTACGTTGAGCATCCTACATATGGGCTTCAATTTGCATTTACAAGCATTAAAGAAAGTGATCATGTGTCACGCTCACAAGCCATTTATGCATTAAGGCATTTAAGTGAAAAATCATTAACGTACAATGAAATCAATCAATTGATTGATGATTTTGGCGTTGATATTATTAAAATGTTGAGCCAAAACATCGATATTAATCACGAGATATACTCATCACTTAGTAAAAAGATGAGAAAGAAAATGAGTCATGTGTTAGATATGATTCAAAAACAAGATTCCAAAGAAAGCATAACGGATGTTTTGCTCATGAGTGGAGTATCATCAACAATGATTGGTCACATCCTAGCTACTTTTAAAGATGAAGCATCAAACATCATTTCTTCAGATCCTTATGAACTATGTCGAATCGATGGTATTGGATTTAAAACGGCTGATAAGGTAGCTCAATGGTTTCATGTTGAACAAGATGATATTAGGCGAGAAAGTGCACGTTTATATGATGTTGTATCACAATTAACTTTTTCTACAGGTGATACTTACACGAGTGTAGAACAAGTTAAAACACTATTCGAGTCTTATCAACCAACTCACTCCTTTGATGAATGCATTGATTTTGCATTTATGAAGCAAACTCTCTTTATGGAAGAAGATCGACTTTATCCTTATCAATATTTCATAGCTGAAAAAGAGATTGCTTCTTTTTTTAAAAATCAAAACCCTAAACCAATTAGAATTGATGACATTGAGTCAACCTTAAATAATGTTGAAAGCATGATGGGATTAAAACTGGATGAATCTCAAATAGAAGCTATTAAAACATTTATTACTCAAGGGCACATGGTGTTAAGTGGGGGACCAGGCACAGGTAAAACGACAATTGTTAAGGCTGTGTTGCAAGTGATTGAAAAAAGTGATAATCCTAAAGTCATTCAATTGTGTGCTCCAACAGGAAGAGCAGCCAAACGATTGAGTCAACTCACATCCTATCCTGCTTCAACACTTCATTCACTACTTCAATGGAATAAAGAATCCAATACGTTTGCTCGTAATGAAACTAATCCATTACTAGTGGATGTTTTAATCATAGATGAGATGTCAATGATTGATGTTGTGCTGTTTGCTAATACTCTTAAAGCATGTCCACCCCATGTTAAGCTATTGCTCATTGGAGATCCTGATCAGCTTCCATCAGTAGCACCAGGCAATGTTCTCCTTGATATTATGGAGTCGTCTTGTGTTCACTCTGTTTCTTTAGCCTACATTTATCGTCAAAAAAGTGAATCAGATATTTTGAGATTGGCTCATTCAATGTTGCAGCACCAATGGCTCAATGATTTAAAACATGATGTGAAATTGATTGAATCTTCTCCAAAACATGTAAGAGAGCATGTGATTCACTTGATCACTAAAGCATTTGATAAAGGATATCGGATTGAAGATATTCAGGTTCTTTCTCCAATGTATAAAGGAGTTGCAGGTGTTGATGCTCTTAATCATGTATGTCAAAAGGTTTTCAATCCACCCAGTGATGAAAAACGTGAAGTTGTCCTTCATGGAAAAATCTTCAGAGAGTTTGATAAAGTACTTCAACTTAAGAATCGGCCAGATGATCATGTTTATAATGGAGACATCGGGATTTTAGTGGATGTGATACACCCACATGAATCAGATAATCATGAACTTACCTTAGTGGTTGATTATGATGGTCACTTTGTTGAGTATCAAAAAGACTTTCTTTTACAACTTACCCATGCATACGCATTAAGTGTTCATAAAGCTCAAGGAAGTGAGTATCCTATTGTTCTTCTTATTGCCGTTAATGATTATGCTAACATGCTTCAATCAAGACTTTATTACACGGGTATCACTCGTGCAGCAAACTCGCTTATTTGTGTAGGTGAATCGTCAGCATTTGAGCGTGCCGCGAAGCAAGAGTCGCAAATCATCCGCTTATCAACTCTAAAGAAGCGATTGATGCTTGAGAATCCCGTGTGAATTTCGTATAATGATACAAACGAAGAAAAAGAACAGTAATTGAGAGCGAATATTTAGAGACAAGATGGTTGGTGAAAATCTTGATTCAACTCAATGAAGCTACTTTGAAGTGAGACTAATCATCTACGGTGGTCCCGTTATCGATCAATTGAGGTGTGCTTATTTTTTCTAAGCAAATCAGGATGGTACCGCGAAGATGTTTCGTTCCTGCAAACAGGAACTTTTTTTATGGAGGCAACGATGAAATCATCAGTAATAAGACAAAAATTTCTCGACTATTTTAAATCCAAAAACCATATGGTGGAACCAGGAGCATCACTTATTCCGCACAATGATCCTACTTTGTTGTGGATTAACTCAGGAGTAGCAGCACTTAAAAAGTACTTTGATGGCTCGATTCGTCCTAACAATCCTCGTATTGTGAATGTTCAAAAATCAATACGAACCAATGATATTGAAAATGTAGGAAAGACTGCACGTCATCACACTTTTTTTGAAATGCTAGGAAATTTTTCTATTGGTGACTATTTTAAAGAAGAAGCACTTCATTTTGCTTGGGAATTCCTTACTAGTCCAGAATGGATGGGGTTTGATCCTGAGAAACTTTATGTAAGTGTTCATCCTTTGGATGAACAAGCTTATCGTATTTGGGTTGACCAGATTAAAATTAATCCAAACCGGATTTTAAAGTCTGAAGAAAATTACTGGCAAATTGGTGATGGACCATGTGGTCCTAACTCAGAAATCTACGTTGATCGTGGACCTCAATATGATCCTCAAGGTATTGGCGAAGCTCTTTTCTTCAATGAAATGGAAAATGATCGCTATGTGGAAGTTTGGAATGTCGTGTTCTCGCAATATAATGGTAAAGAAGGGGTAGAACGTTCATTGTATGAGGAACTACCACAGAAAAACATTGATACTGGAATGGGATTTGAACGTTTATGTTGTGTTGCCCAAGGGGTTGAAACTAACTATGATACGGATTTATTTACTCCAATCATTGATGAAGTTGCTAAGAAAGCTAATATTGATTACAAAACATTTCCGATGGGATATCGTGTCATTGCAGATCACATTCGTACTGTAGTATTTGCTTTAAGTGATGGTGCATTGTTTGCGAATGAAGGTCGTGGTTATGTATTGCGACGCATATTAAGACGTGCAGTAAGATATGGTTTAAAACTTGGTATTCAAGGATTATTCTTAAAGGATTTGGTCAAAATTGTGGTTGAAAACATGAGTGACTTCTATCCTAACTTAATTGAGAAGCAAACGTTGGTTGAGAAACTTGTGGAAGCAGAAGAAAAGCGATTTAAAAACACACTTATTGATGGCGAAAACTTACTGAAGAATATGATTGCGCATTTAGAAGGTCGTGTGTTAAGTGGGGAACAAGCTTTTACTTTGTATGATACTTATGGTTTTCCATTAGAACTAACCCAAGAGATTGCTGAAGAAGTTAAAGTGGAGGTTGATTTAGAGGGTTTCAAACATTACATGTCACTTCAACAACAACGTGCACGTGATGCTCGAACCAATGTTGAGTCCATGAATGTTCAATCTGAAGCTATGCTTAACTTCACTTTAGAAAGTCAATTCCTTGGCTACAATCAAACATCCACTGAAGCTAAAGTGATTGGACTATTTAAAGATCAAAGTAAGGTTGAAACCCTTCACGATGAAGGTTATGTTGTGCTTGATCAAACTACTTTTTATGCTGAGAGTGGGGGTCAAGTCAGTGATTCAGGTTACCTTTTGATTGACGATGTTAAGTGTGAAGTGTTAGAAGTCATCAAAGGTCCTCACAAACAGCATTACCATAAGATTAATTCACCTATTGAGATCACTGAAGGTATGAAGGTGAAAGTGGTTGTGGATGCATCACGTCGTTTTGAAATCAAGAAACATCACACATTAGCCCATTTACTTCAAAGTGCACTTAAATTGACGTTAGGAAGCCACGTTGCACAAGCCGGTTCATACGTTTGTGAAGATTATACTCGTTTTGATTTTACGCATTTTGAAAAAGTGAGTTCATCACAATTAGAAACTATTGAGCAATGGATTAATGAGCAAATTCGAGTAGGCTATGATGTTGTAACTGAAGTTATGGACATCGAAACTGCTAAAGCTTCTGGTGCAACCGCATTGTTTGCTGAAAAATATGACAAAACTGTTCGTGTTGTATCAATTGGTGATGTGTCAAAAGAATTGTGTGGAGGAACACATGTTTCTAACACATCACAACTTGGATTAGCGAAATTAGTATCAGAAGAATCCATTGGTTCAGGAGTTAGACGTATTCTCATTAAGACGTCTTCTGCAGCGTTGCAAGAATATCAAAACATTGAAACCATGCTTTCATCCATTGGTAAGTTGGTTAATGTATCAAATTTAGGATTAATTGAATCTAAGATCCAACAACTTCTTACCCAACTGAATGAGAAGCAAAATCTTATCTCAGTGTATGAGCAAAAAATGCAAAACGATTATGCAGCATTATTAGCACAATCAAAACAACATTTCAATGAGTTATCTGCTGTGATGCATGTTGTTGATTCATCCTATGCAACTTCACTCAAACAACTAAGTGAAAATCTCATTCACCAACAAAAAGTGGATGTTGTTGTCTTAATTTCTGTAATAGAAGGTAAGTTGAGCTATGTTGTTAGTGGCTCATCAATGGCACTTGGGCATGAATTTGATGCTTCACAACTTGTTAAAGAACTTAATGTTTTCACACAAGGCCGTGGAGGTGGTAAGAAAGACTTTGCTCAAGGAGGAACAACAGCCAATATTGAACCTCAATCCATCATTGAACACTTAAAACTTCACTTTAATCATCGTTAAGTCCTTTAAAACACTGTCGTTTTAAAGTAAAATGAAGCCAGGAGGCCGCTATGAATAAAGAACAAACTATTGTGATGTCTGCAGAGACTTTAAGAAAAGAGCACATTCGACATGTGTTGAGTACAGTGGCTGATTTGCTTAAAGAGCGTGGGTATAATTCAGTGAATCAACTAGCTGGGTATTTAATCTCGAATGATCCCGCTTATATCTCATCTTATAAAGGAGCACGTCAACTTATTCAAGAAGTTGAACGCAATGATTTAATTGAAGAATTGTTGATGTTTTACCTTAATTCAAAATGAGATACATCGCTCTTGACATTGGAAGTAAAACCATAGGTGTTGCTTCTTCTCAAGGTCAATTGGCCTCTGCTTTAGTGACCATACGTTTTGAGTCAAACAATTTAGCTCAGGGATTAAGTAAACTATTAAAACAGGTTGATTTTTCACAATGTGAAAAAATCATTGTTGGTTATCCTTTGCATTTATCTGGAGATGAATCTGAAAGTTCCCATCGAGTGGATGTCTTTGTCCAACACTTAAAGGAGCAAATCAATGTTCCAATTCATTTTGTGGATGAACGCTTCTCCACTGTAGAGGCTTCTGATGTGTTGACACATCTCAATTTAAATCAAAAGAAACAAAGAACAATCATTGATCAAATGGCAGCAGTCATGATTCTGCAACGCTACATTGAAATGGAGGAAAAAGTATGACTATAGATGAAGGAAAATTCATTGTAATAGATGACCAAGATAAGGAAATTGAAATGACGATTATATTTACAGTTCAATCAACTGTAACAAATCGCAATATCGTGTGTTATACCAATGAAAATGATGATGAAGGGCAAGCATTCGCTTCTTATTATGATGAAGAAACAGGAGCATTAGAACCTGTTGTGCTTGAAGCGGAATGGGAATTTATCCAGGAGGTTTTCGATGCCTTTAGTGAAGAAGAAGAAACGGTCGTTAATTAAGCAGGCTTTGATTGGTGTAGGTGTGGTGTTGTTAATTGGGGCTTATGTAGGATACAACACCTATCAAACACTTAGTCAACCTGTTAGTGAAGAAACGGAGCTTGTTAAATTCGATGTGATTGCAGGGGATACAATGACCTCTGTTTTAGCACGAATGGAAGAAGAGGGTGTTATTCGCAATCGATATGTAGCTCGTTTCATGCTGAGAAATCAATCTGTGATGGTTTTTACAGGAAGTTATATGTTGGATTTATCCACAAGTGTTAACACCATGATGAGTATAGTGTCAAATCCAACTGCTGCAATTCAAAACACAGTGAGAATAACGTTGCCACCTGGCTTTTGGGCAAAAGATATGGCTAAACGTATCTCTACCTTCACAAACGTAAGTGAAGAAGAATTGTTAAATGCTTGGAATGATGAAGAATACATCACTGGTTTAATAAAGGACTATTCAGTCCTAACCAATCAAATTCTTAATCGCAAAGATGATGTTCGAGTTTTATTGGAAGGTTATTTATCCCCCAACACCTATGAGTTTTTTGTAGATACAAGCGTTGATGCCATTACTCGAACATTGCTCAATGAGACACAACGAGTTTATACAACTCATAAAGATCTATTTGATAAAAGTCGAAGAAGTGTGCATGATATCTTTATCATGGCCTCAATCGTAGAATATGAAGCTTCAAAATTTGAAGATATGCAAATGGTTGCAGGAGTTTTCTACAATCGTTTGAATATTAATATGCGTCTTCAATCCTCAGTTACAGTGTGTTACACCTTATATGAGTTTGAAAACTGGCGTGACTGTGAAAGATTATCAAATCAGCAAATTAACAGTCCTTACAATACTTATGTTGTGTCTGGACTTCCAGTAGGACCTATTTTAAATCCAAGTGAGAGTGCATTATTAGCTACGCTTAACTACACTCCTTCACGTTATTTCTATTTCTTAGCCGATGTGTATGGAGATGGAACAGTTTATTATGCAGAAACATTTGCGCAACATCAAGCCAACATTGATAAATATTTAAAAAGATAGGTGAACTATGAAGCATCCCATTATTATAGGCATTGCCGGAGGCAGTGCGTCAGGAAAAACACTCATTTCAAAGCGGCTTAAGAAGGCTTTTGAATCCAGTAATTCAGTGATTATCATCAAACAAGATGATTATTATCTTGATCAGTCTCACATGGAGATGCAAGAAAGAATTAAAACCAACTATGATCATCCCTTTGCGTTTGATAATGATTTATTGGTTGATAACCTCAAACAGTTAATGCAGCGATTATCGATTGATAAACCAACCTATGATTTTGTTAATCACACTCGCAGTTCGGTAATAGAGCATGTGGAAAGTGCTGATGTCATTGTTATTGAAGGACTCTTTGTGTTAGAACATGGACCTTTACGTGATTTATGTGATATTAAAGTCTTTGTGGAAACAGAGGCTGATGTTCGATTTATTCGTCGCTTATCACGAGATGTACACCAACGTGGTCGCTCACTCGACAGTGTCATTGAGCAATACATGAAAACAGTACGTGTGATGCATGAACAATTCATTCAACCTTCTAAGAAGTATGCTGATGTGATTATTCCTGAAGGTGGGAAAAATGATGTAGCGATTGATTTGCTTACCACAAAGATCAGTAGTATCATTAATCAAAACATGCTATAATTTCAAAACGTTAGGAGAATAAGTATGAATCTAGAAAAAGTGTATGTTACCCAACAAGGGTATGAAGACCTCCTTAAAGAATATGAAACACTCGTCCATGTCACTCGTAAAGAAGTGATTGAAGAACTTCAAGCTGCACGTGCTCAAGGTGACTTAAGCGAGAATGCAGATTATGATGCTGCACGTGATCGTCAAGCCCGTATTGAAGCTAGAATTCGTGAAGTTGAAGCCATGCTCAACAACATTGAAATCATTGATGATAAAAAATCTTCTAAAGTGATTCGTATTGGATCAACCTTCACCATGTGTGAAATTACTCGCTCTAAAAACAAGGTTGTGGATGGTGAAGTAGAACGCTTTACTATTGTAGGTTCTGTAGAAGCGGATCCAATCAATGGAAAGCTTTCAAATGTGAGTCCATTAGCACAAGCTTTACTTGATCGCAAAGAAGGGGATGTGGTCACAGTTAATGTGGATGATCCTTATGAAGTTAAAGTTCTTTCAATCGAATAGGATAATTACAGTTTAAATCAAATACTAAAGCAGGAGGAGTTATGAAAATTTATCCTGTTTTTTTATTGCTTTTTTTGGTAGGGTGTCAACCATTTCAACTTTTAGAAATGAGACAATCTGAAACCATGGAAATCCATGTCAGTGGTGCTGTAATAAGAGAAGAGTGGCTAAAAGTTCCGAATTTTTCAACTTTTGAAGATATCCTTCCTCTGATTCATCTTGATGATGATGCGGACATTAATAAAATTCATCCCGCTCAAATTTTCCGTCATTTAGATCGAATTATTATCCCTCACTTGAAGGATGTACCTTGTGTTTCTCTGAATCATGCCACTCACGAGGAACTCATGTCACTAACTGGAATTGGACAAGTGAGTGCGCAACGCATACTTGATTATCGTGTTCATGTAGGTCTTTTTCGAAAAATTGAAGATATTATGAACATAAAAGGAATCAAAGAAGCTACTTTCTCAAAGATTAAAGATCACATATGCCTTTGATGAATGGCTATCTCTTTGGGTTAGTGATGATTGTTGCAGTATTTAATGGTGTTCATGTTTTAGGGCTTTCGTTATTGTGCCTATATTGGTTGTTTAAAACAGGTCGCTCACACTTTAGTCCCATCTTATTGAGTTTATGTCTACTTAGTTATGTAGCTTTTGCTCATGCTTTCAATCATCCATTAAATCAATATTCATGTGTCAAAATAGTACAACATTATGAAACAGGGGGAATGCTACAATACGCCAATCAACATTTTACAACCTTTCAACCACTTGATAAGAACATTCATCACTTCTGTGCAAACTTTAGTTTTAAACCAGCCACAACTTTAAATCGATCAGTGATAGATCCTCTCTCACGTTATCACCAAGCCAAAAATATCAAAGGTGTTGTGACGTTTACAAATATCACAAATCAGAGGACATCACTTTTTGAAATAATTAAACATTCTTTCAATGATTCATTGTTTGAAAAAGAATCAGATCTTTTTTGGATGATGAATCATAGTGGGGTATGGATGATGTCATTGATAAGTGTGCTAACTTCTTTACTTAATCTAAAAATGAAAAGAAAGCACGTTGATCTGTGTGTTCATGGCATAACTATTCTTTTTGCATTATTAAGCTTTGATCCAAGAACATTGCGCTTGTTAATGATTTCCATCTGTCGGTTACTTCATCTAAATCCAATGTACTCAAGGTATTTATCCTTAGTCATGGTTCTGCTTGTTTTCCCCACAAGCATTGTTTCACTTTCATTTCTATTTCCATTCATCATGTTGTTAGCTCAAACTATGAAATTGAATCGTTTAAGACAAGCAATACTAATGGTTGCACTTCAGATGTGGGTATTGGGGTCATGGTCACTCTTAATGTTGTTTATCTATGGTCTAATAGGTAAAATCATTTTGTGGGTTTCCCTTATGACACATTTCCCGTTCTTATCTGAACTGAAACATCCATTTTCAAGACTATTAGAAATGATGAATACCACAACTCGATTTTATGGAGGAATTCAATCATCGACCTTCTTTTTCATTGTTTTTTTGATTGGCATATTCAATCACAATAAAAAGTATCGTTTGATATCAACTCTTCTTGTTTTAATCCTTTTAACTCGACCAATGTCGTTTTTTCCTCAAGTTCATTTTATTAATGTAGGACAAGGGCATGCAACACTGTTTCAAAATAAAGAAGCTTACTTGATTGATACAGGCACTTCAAAACATTCGATTTATTTAAGACATTACTTAAATCATCAGGGTATTCATGCTCTTTCCCAACTCTTCATTACTCACGATGATCAAGATCATTCTGGAGGTGTAGAATCATTGATTAAAGATCGCTTCATTAAGGATGTTTACCCTCATAAAACATCGTATTGTCAATCACACATTTGTATTCATTCCCTTCTACAATCAACCTATAACAATTCCAATGAAGACAGTGCTATCTATCACATCCAATTTGCTGGTTTAAAAGTGTTAATCACTGGTGATGCTTATCATGAACAGGAAAAAAGTTTGATTAACATGTATCATGACCTAAACACTGATGTATTGCTAGCTGGTCATCATGGATCTAGGACCAGCTCTCATCCAGATTTTATTGCCCATATTAAACCTCGATTAGTGATCATATCAGCGCAACAATCCATGTATGGACACCCTCATAGTGAAACACTTCAAACACTCACTAGGTTTCAACTTAACATGCTTGAGTTAGAAAAAATTGGAGACTTAAAAATCATTCTTCTTCCTTGGTTCAATCTACTATTATCAAGTGAAGGGGGATTTGCTATAATGAGATAGTATGAAAACTCTTGTTATCGCTCCAACCAAATCCGATCTCTATGACATCATTAAGAAAGATGTTGAAAAGCGACACTTAGATCAAGTAGATTGGTTTTACTATGATCTTTCAGAAAATGATGTTGATGTTAATGATCTTATTCATCAATGCATTACCATTAGCATGTTTGAGCTCCCTCGAGTGATTACCATCATTTTCACATCTAATCATCGTTTAGCTCATGAAATTGCTCAAGCTATTCACTACTTAGAACCATCCATTGCCTGTTATGTTGGTGTTGAAGGTAAACGCTTTTCAACTCAAGATCCGATTATTCAAGCCATTAAACAAGAAAACCGACAATTGGAACGACAAGCATTAACACTTAAAACAAAAAGTGAACTTATTCATTCCTTAGCAACACATTACAAATTAAAACTAACCCCAGCTCAAATGGAATATTTAACTCAGGTTTTATCTTTTGATCGTAATCAAATTGAATCTGAATTGTATAAATGCTCGCTTTATCCTCATACGTTAAGTATGGAGGTGTTGAAAAAATTAATCAAACCTCAAATCAGTGACAGTGTCTTTGAATTAAGCAAAGCCATCATGAAGAAAGATTTGAATCAATCCTTTACTTTGTATCATGATCTCACTTTACTAAAGGTAGATCCACTTGCAATCATTCCTATCTTGGGATGGCAGCTTCGATTGATGATGCAAATATTTGAACTTAAAGAACGTGGAATGAATCATCATGCCATGAATCAAATCCTCAATGAGAATCCTTATGCCTTTGATAAAGCTGTTGAATACACTCGTTTTACGACATCTACCAATGTGAAACAACTTATGATTATGTTGAGTCATCTGGATGCAAACATCAAACAAGGCAAACAAGATAAAAAAATCGGATTTGAACGATTTTTGCTAGAAAGTGTGAGGTAGTATGGAATCTTTAAAGGAACTCTATAAAGCCGGTCCTGGACCGTCAAGTTCACATACATTAGCTCCTATGAGAGCATGTGAGTTGTTTAAACAGCATGTGAGTCAAGTAACTCATTACGAAGTTGAATTATATGGATCACTTTCTTTGACAGGGAAAGGGCATTATACGGATGCAATCATTGAAAAAACGCTCGCACCAATTCCCACAAAAGTTTTCTTTAAAACTGATTGGGATTATGATTTCCCATCTGGCTTAATTCTTAAAGCATTCAATCAAGATCGCTGTGAACTCACCTGGGTTGTCTATTCCTTAGGAGGAGGATCAATCAAAATCCTTAACAGTGAGTATGATTTTCAAAAACAAGTCTATCCTCAAACCTCGCTGAATGAAGTGTTTCAGTTTTGCAAAGAAAACAAGTTAACATTACCAAACTACGTCTATCATTATGAACCAGACATTAAACCTTATTTAGAAGAGATGCTCATGGTTATGTTTAATTCAGTTAGAGAAGGGCTTAAACAAGATGGTCTTCTTCCTGGTACACTTAAACTAAAACGAGTTGCCAAGGATTTGTATTTTAAAGCCTCTCACAATACTTCAGAGGACAAAGGGAAAAGATTACGTCTTATGGCTTATTCATACGCTGTGAGTGAGCAAAACGCTTCAAATCAAACCGTAGTCACTGCACCCACCATGGGAGCATGTGGAATTATCCCATCTTTGCTGTATTATGCCTATTATGATTTAGGTTTTGAAAAACATCGACTTATTGATGCTTTAGCCGTGGCAGGTATCTTTGGAAATCTGATTAAAACCAATGCAACGATTTCAGGGGCCATTGGAGGGTGTCAAGCAGAAGTAGGGAGTGCGTGTTCTATGGCCGCTGCAGCTAAAGCTTACTTGGATGGTCATTCCATGAAAGTGATTGAAAATGCAGCTGAAATCGCCATGGAACATCATTTAGGATTAACCTGTGATCCCATTGCTGGTTATGTCATGATCCCATGCATTGAACGTAATGCAGCAGCAGTGTTAAGAGCATTTGATGCGGTATTTATGTCTTCAACACTTAGTGATTTCAAAGATAATGTGGTTGGATTTGATGAAGTCGTATCAACCATGAATTATACGGGTCAAAAACTGGTGGTAGAGCTAAAGGAAACTTCGTTAGGTGGATTAGCAACCATCGTGAATGTCGATAAAAAAAGTGTTTAGTCTAAATTAGACTAAACACTTTTCTCTAGTGCGTTGTACGCTTTAGCAAAGCGAGCTTTTTGACGGGCAGCATAGTTTTTGTGGTAGATTCCACTGCTTACTGCTTTATCAAGTTTTGAATTCAATGTGTTAAGTGCTACTAAAGCACCTTCTTTATCTTGGGCTGAGATAAGTTTAATCACTGATTTCATCGCAGTTTTTAATGCTGATTTTTCAGAAGTGATGGCCGCTGCTTTTTTCACGTTAGTGAGTGCGCGCTTCTTCTGAGATTTGATATTTGGCATACGATCCTCCTTAATTGCTTTTTTATTATAGCAACACCAACTTCAAAATGCAATCATAAGGTGATGTGCGTACTTAAGTGTTTTTTGATAGAATAGAAGCGAGGTTAAATATGAACAAAAAAAGAGTCGTTTTTATGGGTACACCCATCTTTGCAGCACACATACTAGAACACCTTTTAACTTTTCCAATTGAACTGGTTGGGGTGGTTTCTCAAATGGATAAAAAGGTAGGAAGAAAGCAAGTATTAACACCAACACCAGTGAAAGAAGTTGCGTTAAACCATGATTTAACTCTTTTTCAACCCTTTAAGATTAAAGAAATTGAAGAACAACTTAAAGCCTTAAACATTGATGTCATCATTACATGTGCGTATGGACAATTTCTACCTTCAACTATCCTAGCTTGTGCTAAGGAAGAAACGCTGAACATCCATGCATCATTACTTCCGAAATACCGTGGTGGCGCACCCATCCATTGGGCGGTGATCAAGGGTGAGAAAGAAACAGGTGTCAGTTTGATGCGAATGATCAAAGCCATGGATGCTGGAGAAGTGTTTGCTCAGTGTAAAGTGAAGATAGCAGATGATGATACTACTTCTGTGGTTCATGACAAGCTTATTGTATGTGCAAAAAATTGCTGTGATCTTTATTTGATGGATATTCTTGAAGGACGACTTACAGGAGTTGAACAAGATGAATCCTTAGTGACATTTGGTTACAACATTGCTTCAGAAGATGAACACATTTTATTTAATAAGCCATGTGACGAGGTTCATAATCACATCCGAGGATTGATTGGGTGGCCTGTAGGGTATGCACTCTTACAAGGAAAACGATTTAAATTTTATGGATCTAAGAAAACACTTACTTCATCCCATCAAAAACCTGGAACAATCACACAAATCGATCAAGATGGGTTGTATGTTAGTACGCATTCTACTAATATTTGTATAACTCACATTCAAGTAGAAGGACGAAAAATGTATCCAGTGATGGAAGATCATGGATACTTACAACAGTTCCTTCATGAAGTATTTGAGTAATTCATCCATAAAAGCATGTAACTTAGCCTAATTTTCATTGAACTATAGAAAGGTATGGTATGGTGTAATCACCAAGGATGTATGAGTCAAAACACGTCATTTAAACAGCGTTTATTGAATCAATTTAAAGTTCTGACCACGATAGCTTCACATCACTTGGTGGTTGATGAGTCATCAGACACATTTTCACTGCATGATTTATCCGAAAGTGAGGCATCTAGAATTTTTAAGGCAAATGAAGAAAAAGGTTTATTACTTCAAGGCAAAACCTCATTGGGAAATGTAAGAATATTCAGTGATGATGTGCATGTGATTGAGTCTTTTGGTAATTTAGTCCTAGCAACAATCAAAGGTAAAGAAGTTCGCTTTGATTTAAAACTTTTTGAACTCGAAGAACAACTCCATGACTATGGATTTGTGAGAGTCAGTAAGTCCATGATTGTGAATACACGTCACATTGATGCTGTCTCATCTAGCTTTAACGCTAAGTTGCGTTTGCATTTATCCAATGGTGAATTTGTCGATGTTAATCGATCGTACTTAAAAACATTCAAGTCATACATGAAAGAGAGGGAACCATCATGACATATCTTATTTATGCGCTTTGGTTCATAGCCTTCATCATCGCTATACGATTAGGGTTATCCCTATATTACCAATGGCGTTATCAAGACATCATTCCATCCAATCCCAAAAAGCAACGCCAACTTTTAACCATGTATGCGTCGCCACTGATTTTAGTGCTTGCACTTTCTTTTGGTCTACAGACACAAACTCAACCTCAACCACAAATTACAGGTTTGGACACAAAACACTTACCTGCTGACAGTTACAATATGTATGCTGAAAATGCACCTGCTGTTCGATCCAGTGATGAGATTGAAGTGAAAGGTTATGTATTAATTGAAGAAGAGGGTGTTGAAGTCAAATACTTTGTGATTACCATTCGAGATGAATCGTACTTAATTAAAGATCCTAGTGCAGAATAAAGTGGAAATTCCACTTTTTTTGTGTTTTACTTTATGTGTACACTTTTTTTGTGTTTTACTTTATGTTGGTTGCTTTTTTGATATAATAAGAACGAAAAAAGAGGTAATGTATGAACAAACAATATGAACTCAATAAAAACTTAGCCCAAATGTTAAAAGGTGGTGTCATTATGGATGTCACATCAGCAGCAGAGGCTTTAATTGCTCAAGAAGCAGGAGCATGTGCCGTCATGGCATTGGAGCGAGTTCCTGCTGATATTCGTAAAGATGGTGGAGTTGCTCGTGCATCTGATCCAAAAATGATTAAAGAGATTCAAGCAGCTGTGTCCATTCCAGTCATGGCGAAGGTGAGAATTGGTCATTTTGTGGAGGCTCAAATCTTAGAAGCACTTGAAGTGGATTACATTGATGAGTCTGAAGTACTCACCCCAGCAGATCCAACCCTACATATTGATAAAACAGTTTTCAAAGTTCCATTTGTGTGTGGTGCTAAGAATTTAGGTGAAGCCTTACGTCGAATTTCTGAAGGTGCATCTATGATTCGTACCAAAGGTGAACCAGGAACAGGGGATGTCATTGAAGCGGTTAAACACATGAGAATGATGAACTCCGAAATTCGTCGCATTCAAGGACTAGAAAAAGCTGAACTTTTCCATGCAGCTAAAGAACTTCAAGCACCGCTTCATTTAGTGGAGTATGTGCATGAACATGGAAAGTTACCTGTGGTTAACTTCGCAGCTGGAGGTGTCGCAACCCCTGCTGATGCGGCCATGATGATGCAATTAGGCTGTGATGGCGTCTTTGTCGGATCTGGTATTTTTAAATCTGGAGATCCTCGTAAACGTGCAGCTGCTATTGTTAAGGCTGTAACTCATTTCAATGATCCAAAAGTGCTAGCAGAAGTCAGTGAAGATTTAGGTGAGCCAATGGTTGGAATCAATGTTTATTCTGTTAAAGAAGAAGACAAGATGGCAGATCGAGGATATTAATGATCATTGGTGTATTAGCCATTCAAGGGGCTTTTAGAGAACACATGGATGTCCTTCAACGGCTTCATGTGCAAGGTCGACTCATTAAGAAAGTGAGTGATCTTGATGGTATTGATGGACTCATTTTACCTGGTGGTGAAAGCACTGCCATGGCAAAACAAATGAAAGAAAACGGGCTTTTTGAAGCTCTTCAAAGCAAAATCATTCAAGGGTGTCCTGTGATGGGAACGTGTGCAGGATTAATTTTATTATCAAAAGAAATCACCAATCAACCGGTGAGTACTTTAGGAGTCATGGATATTCGTGTTAAGCGCAATGCTTATGGTCGTCAGTTGGATTCCTTTTCGACATTAGCTCCGATTAAATACATCAGTAATGAACCTTTAGAACTTGTCTTTATTCGTGCCCCATACATTGAAGAAGTGGGAAAGGAAGTTGAGGTGTTATGTGAAGTGGACGACCACATTGTGGTTGCACTTCAAAACAACATGCTTGCATTAGCTTTTCATCCTGAATTAACAGGCATTGATGCTGTGCATGTCTATTTTATTGAACAAATGATAAAGAAAGAGAGGATAGACCATGGATCAATCTCGCATCCGTAATTTTTCCATTATCGCGCATATTGATCATGGTAAATCAACTTTAGCAGATCGAATTTTAGAATTAACCCAGACTGTGGCCAGTCGTGAAATGATGGCCCAAATTTTAGATTCCCTCGATTTAGAACGTGAACGTGGTATTACGATTAAACTTAATGCTGTTCAGCTGCAATACAAAGCCCGTGATGGGGAAGTGTATACGCTGCACCTCATTGATACCCCAGGTCATGTTGACTTCACCTACGAGGTCTCACGCTCTTTAGCAGCTTGTGAAGGTGCTGTGTTGGTAGTTGATGCTGCTCAAGGCATTGAAGCACAAACGTTAGCTAACGTTTATTTAGCTCTGGATAATGATTTAGAAATCATTCCAGTCATTAATAAAGTGGACCTACCTAGTGCAGACCCACAACGTGTCATTGAAGCCATTGAAAATACCATTGGACTAGAAGCCAAAGATGCACCACTCATTTCCGCAAAAAATGGGTTAAACATCGAAGATGTACTCGAGGCAGTCATTAAAAAAGTGCCTGCTCCAAGAGGTGATATCAATAAACCTCTAAAAGCTTTGGTGTTTGATTCTATCTTTGATCCCTATCGAGGGGTTATCGCGTACATTCGTGTTGTGGATGGTTCCATTAAAATCGGTGATAAACTACGTTTCATGGCCACAAAGGCTGAATATGAAGTGGTTGAATGTGGTATACGTACTCCAAGAGAAGTGAAGAAGCAAGAACTTGTTGCTGGAGAAGTAGGATGGGTCGCAGCTGCGATTAAATCCATTAAAGATGTGCGTGTGGGGGATACCATCACTCATGTGCATCGTCCTTCACTTGAACCTCTTAAAGGGTATCGAGAGCTCAATTCTATGGTCTTTTGTGGGTTGTATCCTACAGATACATCCAAATACAATGATTTAAGAGAAGCATTAGAAAAACTTAATCTGAATGATGCTGCCCTCAAGTTTGAAGCAGAAACATCTGTTGCGTTAGGATTTGGGTTTCGTTGTGGATTCTTAGGACTACTTCACATGGATGTGGTTCAAGAACGTATCGAACGAGAATATAAAATTCCTCTTATCGCAACTGCTCCATCTGTGGTTTATCATGTCTATTTAACCGATGGATCGATGATTACCATCGATAATCCAAGCTTACTTCCTCCTGTGCAAAAGATTCAACGCATTGAGGAACCTTTTGTAAAAGCTACCATGATGGTTCCTAATGAATATGTTGGAGCTTTGATGGAGTTATGTCATAAAAAACGTGGTATTTATGAGGATCTTGTGGTCATTGATGATCAACGTCGTCAACTTATATATCAAGTCCCATTATCAGAGATAGTTTATGATTTCTTTGATCGACTTAAATCCATTTCAAGAGGGTATGCCTCCTTTGATTATGAATTCATTGGATATGTCGAATCTAAACTGGTTAAGATGGACATTCTGCTTAATGCTGAATCAGTCGATGCTCTATCAATCATCGTCCATCGTGATTTTGCCTATGCTCGAGGTAAAGTGATTGTTGAAAAACTCAAAGAACTCATTCCACGACAACAGTTTGAAATTCCTGTTCAAGCAAGTATTGGAAACAAAGTCATTGCACGATCAGACATAAAAGCTCTGCGCAAAAATGTCTTAGCTAAATGTTATGGTGGGGATATCTCACGTAAACGTAAATTATTAGAAAAACAAAAAGAAGGAAAGAAACGCATGAAGCAAGTAGGGAATGTTGAAGTCCCTCAAGAAGCTTTCATGGCGGTTTTATCCATGGATGAATAAGCAACTTCGGTTGCTTATTTCTTTAGGAGGAATATGAAAAACATCGAAGAACTCATGAACTTGATGAATGAAGTGCGTCAACGATTAGGATGGGATATCATTGATACCAATCAAACTATGATGGGGTATTTGGAAGATGAAGTGAAAGAACTACGAGTGGAAATCGATCAAAATAATACTCAAGGCATTGAAAATGAGTTAATGGATGTCTTTTTTGTGTGCTTATCACTAATTCATGATAATAAAATTGATGTGAGTATAGCATTAGAGCGTAAACTCAATGAAGTGGTGAAAAAATATGAATCACGTTGAGCATCTATATCTGCATATTCCTTTCTGTACTCATATTTGTGCGTACTGTGACTTTGTTAAATCACGTTATCATGAAGGTTTGGCTGATCAAGTCATTCATCGTCTAGTTGAAGATATTGAAACATGTCCCTCTCTTTTTTTAAAGACATGTTACATAGGTGGGGGAACCCCTTCAGCCTTGTCTTTGCATCAACTTGAATTACTTCTTAAAGCAATTCAGATTAAATGGGGTAATATTGAAGAATTCAGTGTGGAAATCAATCCTGAAGATATGACACTTGAAAAAATGGAATGTTTGAAGAGATATGGTGTGAATCGATTAAGCATGGGAGTACAAGCCATTCAACAACGCTTACTGACCATTATCACTCGTCATCATGATTTCAATGATGTCAGAAAAGTAACACATTGGGCTCATGAATGTGGAATTAATAATATTTCATATGATCTAATGTATGGATTGCCAACCCAAACCATTGAAGAATTTAAAGCTTCCATGATTGAGGTAGTGAGATTAAACCCAACTCATCTTTCTTTGTATGCTTTAACAATTGAACCTAATACAGCTTTTGGCCGCCAAAAAGTTCAGCCTGTTGATAATGAGTTGGAAGGATTAATGTATCAATGTGCTATTGATACTTTAACTCAACTGGGTTATCACCATTATGAAGTCAGTTCATTTGCAAAATCGAATGATTTTCGCTCACAGCACAACTTATCCTATTGGAGATACAAAGATTTCATTGGACTAGGACCTGGAGCTGCATCCAAAGTCGGCAATCAACGTTGGACCAATACACGCAACATCCACCATTATACACTAAAAGAAAACCTCCTTTCTGAAGAGGTCTTCTTAACACATCAGGATAGTGTAATTGAGCATTTAATGATGGGATTACGTTTGGATGAACCTTTGGATTTATCCAAGCTAGCGCAAGACTTTCCAGAATTGATTGCTCAACTCAACACTGTGTTGTATCAATCTGCCGAATGTGGGTGGTGTCATTATGATTATCCAAAACTTGAGAGCACACCTTTAGGTCGATTGTTTCTTCATGACTTCATTGTAAAGATCATGGAAGCACTTGAAAACTAACGAATTGGATTATGACAACGATAATACTCAACCAAAGCTAGTGTAGATAACGTTTCGTTATGGTCATTGATGATGGATTCTACCATTGACGTAATTTTTTCAACCACAGGTAAATGCAGTTGTCTTTGATTGGCTTCATGCATAACACAGCGCAAATCCTTTAAGAAGTGGGAGAGAATGAATCCTGGATTCATGTCATCACTTAAGTAAAGGGGTCCATTATGGATAGTTTGCCAAGAACTTGCTGCTCCTTGATTAATTAAAACTAAAACATCTTCCATGTTTAAATGGACGTGCTTAGCATATTCCATGGCTTCAAGAAGACCGGCTAGATTGGTGGCTACACTGATTTGATTGGCCATTTTTGTGTGTTGTCCATTTCCTGAAGGACCACAATATTTAACTTTAGATCCCATAAGTTCTAAAAGAGGCATCAAACGTTTAACAATCTCTTGATCTCCACCTACCATGATGGATAAAGTTGCTTGTGCTGCACCTCCTAAACCTCCACTCACAGGAGCATCTACCCAATGCAACTGAGCTGCTTTGGCTTGTTCATAGAGTGTGGTTGTTAAAGAAGGAAGGTTAGTGGACATATCAATGATGATGGTATCTGCATTAACGTGGGGGAGGACCTCAGTTGTAAAAACAGACTTTACAACATCAGGTGTCGATAACATCATGATGACCACATTAGCATCCTTGACACACGATGCAATTGAGTTGTGAACGGTTGCACTCTCCCTGAATGGTTCGCTTTTGCTTGCTGAGCGGTTATAAACATGCACATCATGAAAGCGCGTCAAGTGTGTGACCATCCTTGACCCCATTAATCCTAATCCTAGCCATGCGATTTTCATTATAGTCTCCATTCTTTGTAGAGTTACAATTGATGTGAGACTTTCAAACTAAAAATAGAATAGCGAATGGAATCCTGTAAAATAGAGTTACCACACTTTATAGAAAGGACACCACTCGCATGTCTATTATAACTCACACTCAA